>Ga0105239_10007960_pt1 | contig 12109 bp, 11 predicted proteins | sample KBSC44metaG_FD_92761 | JGI IMG/M metagenome (GOLD analysis project Ga0105239, IMG submission 92761) | Corn rhizosphere microbial communities from Kellogg Biological Station, Michigan, USA - KBS C4-4 metaG | ecosystem: Host-associated > Plants > Roots > Rhizosphere > Soil | place: Michigan, USA...
ATAGCGCCGTCGCCGGTGCAAGGTAGAATCGGCGCGGGGAAAGCCATCGGGGATGGGGCACATGCGTTTCGCAGAAGGCGTGCAGTTCGCCGGTTATACATTCGAGCGCCGCCTCGGCCGCGGTGGAATGGCAACGGTCTACCTCGTACGCGAGCCCCGGCTCAACCGGCTGGTTGCGCTCAAGGTCCTGCCGGACCAGCTAGCCGATGATCCGAACTTCGCGGCGCGCTTCGAGCAGGAAGCGCAGGTAATCGCCGGGCTGGATCATCCGAACATCATTCCGGTGTATCGCTTCGGCATCGACGACGGCGTGCCGTGGATGGCGCTGCGTTACGTTGACGGCGGCGACCTTGCTGATCGGCTCACGGCGCGGCCGCTCGCGACGTCGGAGGGACTCAACATCTTTCGCGGCGTAGCCGCCGCATTGGACTACGCGCATCGCAAGGGTGTAATCCACCGTGATCTGAAGCCGCAAAATATCTTGCTGACGAGTGACGGCGCACCGTACTTGGCAGACTTCGGTGTCGCCAAACTCCTCGAGGGTTCGAGCAAGCTCAAGACGGCAACCGGTAGCATCTTCGGCACGCCAGCATATATGGCGCCAGAGCAAGCCATGGCGAATCCGCTCGGACCCTACACGGACGTTTACGCGCTTGCCGTGATTTGCTTCCAATGGCTGACGGGAAAACTGCCGTTCGATGCAGATACGCCGCACGCGGTGCTGCTCAAGCATGTGCAAGAGCCTTTGCCTCAGACGGCGATGGGCATGCTTCCAGTCGGCGTTGCTTCTGTGATTGATCGTGGCCTAGCCAAAGATCCTCAGCAACGGTTTCAGAGCGCAGGCGGATTTGTCGCAGAGCTCGAGAGTGCGTTGCGCCTGGTCAACATTGCGCCCGCTATCAAAGCAAACACCGCTGCAACTCTGCAACCCTTGCCGCCGGCGAGTCGAGCGCATTCGCCCGCGATGGCGCCGGAACCGGCTTTGATGGGCGGAATGCCCAAACCCCCAAGCACATGGAAGGCGATTGGGGGCACCTCGCTCGCCTTCATAATAGGGATTGCCGGATTTGCGTTCTGGCAGGCGAGAAGTGTTGCGCCAGACACTCCCAGGCCTCACGATATTGCGACGACGGCACAGCCCCCACAAGCGCCCGCGACCGCCAATGCGACGACCGAATCGCCCGCGCAGCAAACCGCGGCGGCACCGCTCGCTCCGGAGCCGTTGAAGCCCGCAGTGGCCGCGCCGCAACCCGCGCAGCACGCTCCCGTTGCGCTGGTGAAAGGAACTCTGCTGGTCGAGACAACGGCGGATTGCCGACTCAGCGTGGACAGTTCGAACAAGGGAGTGCTGCGCACCGCAGTGTCGCAAAGAGTCGACCTTGATCCAGGTGAGCATCGAGTGCAATGCGTCAGCACAGAACGAAAGACCGTTACCTTGTCGCAGACCAAATCGGTGACGGTTGGCCAGCAGGCAGTCGTGACATTCGACATACAGAGCAAAGTTGCAGAGCTGAAGAAGACGGAGGAAGACGAGCAGACTAGAGGCAGAGCAAGGGCGGAAGCTCAGAATGCACCAGCGAGGCCTGCAGACTCCTCTAAGGCTGCTGATGCCGATGCGGAAGCAGCTAAAAATGGTGGTTTCATCGACACTGCAAACGAATCCTTGCTTGATACTCGTACTGGCTTGGAATGGATGGAGGGAGGTAGCGCGTCAGAACTCAGCTATGACGACGCAAATAAGTACTGCGCCGAACGAGGCTGGCGCTTGCCGGACCTGTACGAGCTCGAAGCGCTTTACGACTCCAGATTTAAGTTGGGCTGTGGTGGCTTTGTTTGCCACATATCCCCGCTTTTCCGACTATCTACATGGGTCTATTGGTCTAGCACGAAGACACCTGAAACCCAAAATGAAGCAGCGCAACCGTGGCTCTTCGGTTTCCAACAAGGAAACCGCCTGCATTACGGGAGCACGTACCCATCTTTTGGCCGCGCAATTTGCGTCCGTCACCCATGAATACGCCGGCGTTGTCGGTCAATTGAACTTGCCGAACACCCGCCGCATCGCAGCATGGTCATTGATCGTCAGGATCGCGCGCCCCACCTGAAAACCCTCCGCCACCACGGCACGCCATCGTCGACCCGTACCCTTAGCTCGACTTTGGGCGAGTCGGCCGTGCCGCCATAGATGCGTTTCAGGACGTCGCGGATCTCAGCCTGAGCGCGGCCGGCGATCTCGACGCAAGCGTTTTCGAGCGCTGCCATTTGTTCGTTTTTCATTTCTGTGCCCTCTCTAATTCCGAAATTCCGCCATGCGCAGCGATGACTGAATCCACCGTTTCAACGGGAACGTTCGCATACACAACGCCCGATACGCTGCGGTGATCCTCGAATGCCGAAAACGCCGGCTCTGCAGCACAGCAAATCTCCACGTGTGACCACGGGCCTGCGTTCTTGGCGACGCGCCGATCCTGGGGCAACGATGACTTTGGTGGGATCACGGGGGTGCAATGTGCATCCCACATCGCATGCACGTTGAGCGTGAAGCCATCGGAGCACTCAATGGATGGCGCGAGAAGGGTTTGCTCGTCGCGCTTGTTGCGCAAATATTCATTGATCATAGCGCGTATATCCCCAGCGCCTGCGCGAACTCAATCCATTCCGCCTCGGTATTCTTGCGACCATACCAAAAGAGGCAGTCAGTGATCAGGCCGGTGAAGCCCGTTCCGCCGCGATCATTCGCCACCTTGAGGGTTGGCGTGGCCATCGTCAGATTGTATTCGGTGGTGCTGGTTTGCTTGCCGAGATTGCGGCCATTCAAGAAAAACTCCGACGTATGTGCCGTGGCGTCGTGGGTAACGCCCAATAGAGCCAGGCTTCCATTCGCTACGTACGCATCAAATGCGGCGGCTTGCGTCGCACCCATGACCTGCATCTTGAAGACGTTGTTTACGAGCTCGAGCAAGAAGAAGTACGAGCTTGGCGCCGACGCATCGAAGAATGACCAGAAACTGCCGCCGGATCCCGTGGTCAGCCAAACAACGGCTGCCGCACTAAAGTCGCCAACGGGTGTTGATGTGCCGGTGGGGTTTCCGGTGAGCGTGAGGTTAGCCGCTGCCGCAGGCGAGCCGCCGAACTTTGTCTTCTCGTTCGGCAGCAAGATCGTCTGCCCCAACGTGTAGCCCGAGGTCAGCGTCGCGTTCATGCCAGCCGAGCCAGTGTCGTGAATTGTCGTGCCGCTAGATTCGTTGAGGCGATACCATGTCGTCGGATTCGTGCTGGCCACAGCCGTGACGAAATCCGGAACGTTCCAGCTGTGCCAGAACTCTTGCCATGTCGCGCCGTTGTCGTAAGAGACAACAGGCAGGTCCGTGGAGAAGAACAATCGGCCGAGGGTTCCGGCAGCGGGGCGCGTGCCGTAGGCACCGGCACTGACAAAGGGCGATCCGCTGCTTCCTGGGGGCGCCCATTTCACGCCGAGCGGTTGTGTCGAATCAGCCGTAAGCACATCGCCATTACTGCCGACCGGAACGCGATTTGGGGCTGTGTCGAAACCGAGGATATCGCCTTTGGTTGTGAGTGCTGACGTTCCTCCGCTAGATGCCGCATACAGCCCCTTGTCGGTGCCAAGCGTGATGGCATTGCCGGCATCCGCGCTCGGCTGAGCACTCGTGATGTCGATGCCAACAGAGACGGTTGAGGTCGCGCCGAGCGAGTCGCGGACGATCGCATTAAACGATCCGCCTGTGATGACCTGGGATGCAGTAAACGTGACGACGCCTGTACCACCTACGGTGCTTATGCTGGCGCTCAGTCCGGCCGGCAGACTGGATTGGTCGATGTGCCAGGTGAATGGCCCGACACCGGTAGTGGCTGCGACATGCACAGCGGACATCGTTACCGTTGAGCCAATCGTGCCGGTGAGGTTCGTGATCAGCAGGCCGTTCAGCGCGTTGAATCCTTGAAAGCTATAGTTGAACGTCGCGCTTTGGCCGGTGCCTGAATCGGTAGCTGTCACCGTTCCTGCGTAGGGACCTGGGTAGCTGCCGACCGGCGTGCCGCTGATATTGCCTTGCGTGGTGCTGAAGCTCAGCCCGGTCGGCAATGTAACGAAACCTGACAGTGACCATGTCACGGTGCCGGTGGCGCCGTCCACCACGAACTGGTAGTTGACCGGGATGCCATCCTCGACGTTCGGAAGGTTGCCGTTTTCGAACGTGAGTATGCTGATCACCTCAAAAGCAAAATTAACATTGCCCGTGCTGTTTGCCGCAGCATCGGTGGCGCTTCCCTGAAAAGTGACGTGCCCCGTGCTTGTTGGTGTGCCCGTGATTTCGCCCGTCGACGAGTTGAGCGACGCCCAGCCTGGCAGGCTCGTATCAGCGTAGGTGTACGGTGCGGTTCCGCCCTCGGCCACGAGAAAGACGCCGGCCAGCGCAACGCCTTGAATGAATTTGAAGCCTATCGGTTTCTGCATAGTGATGCTCAGCGGTGGTTCGGATCGAGGGTTATTGGTGATCGTCACGAGGGTGACGGTGCGTGTTTGCGTGGTCATGCGGCGGCCCTCTGGTTGCGCGGCCCGAAGTTGTTGCCCCGTTCCACCGCGGAGACGAGCCGGTCGAGCAGTGCGCTCTGCTTACTGAGCGTCGTTGCGATCATGTTGAGGGTCGAGTTGCCGTCCTTCGTCGCAGCCACCACTTGATCGCTGCCGGTATCGACCATGACCTTGCTTGTGGCGCCGGGTTTTGGACCGATCACGATGTTGTGATCGTCGCCCACCTTGCCGCCACTGATAGTGTTTCCGCTGGTCGAGGTGGTCGGCGATAGCTGCGAGTAGTCGTAGCTCAGCGGCTTGCCTTGCATGAGGTCGACCATGTCTTGAAGCAGTCCGACCGCCTCCTTGTTGCTCGCCTGTATGTCGGTCAGCGCTTCTGCCTGATCCTCGAATCCCTTCACGGTTGCGTCGACCTGGTCGGCTGTGATGCCAAGCGTGCCGGCGATTTGGTCTGGCGACAGGCCAAACGACTTGAACGCATCGGCGACGCTCTTGCCAGTGGCGTAGGCGTAGTCGCCGAGCTTTTCGAGAAGATCGTATGCCTCGCTCTGCTGCGCCGCCTGCTTTTGAGAATCAGCATTCGGACCGACCGTCTGGCGCCCGATGTTCAATGCCCAGGTATTGAATGCGTCAGCACCAGCGATGGGCGCGTTGTAGGCGAGGTCGTTGATGTCCGACCAGATGCCCGTCGACAGGTCCGCAACGGCCTTGCCGACCATCGCAGAACCGCGCGCCATGATTTCGGCGAGCACCTGCTGCGACGCGCCAGCTTGCCCGGCTGCTTGCGCCAGTTGGTTCGCCGTGTCGATCTGTTGCTTTTCCCACTGCACGGCGTTCGAGATTGCCGACACAAAAGTATCGCCGTAGAGCTGCACCTGGTATTGGGCATACGCCTCGACCGCGTCGGCGTTCTTGTTGACGGCGTCGGTGTAGGCGCCGAGCGCGAGGCCGGCGTTGACCCACTTCTGCAGTTGGTCAGCCGTCAGGTTCGGCATCGCCGCCTGGAAGTCCTGCCAGAACGTCGCCATCGATTCCGTCGCACTCTCACCAATCGCGGTGAGTGCGTTGTCGGAAGCCGTCTTCAGGTTGCCCAGCGACTGGTTGACCTGGTTATTCGCCGGCACGTACATCGCATACAGCTGCGACAGCTCGGCGTTGAGCTTGTCGATGCCACCTGCCGCCTCCGTCAGCGTGTCGGCGAACTTCACGAAATCGGCGCCGGCGAGGTTCACCGTCATGCCGAGGCCTTCGAGATCGGCCTTGACGTCCATCTGCTCGGTCTGCAGGCGCGCGTACGTCTGGACGAGCGACTCGCCGCTCTTTTGGAGAGCCTGCACGGTGTTGCCGATGTCGCCGAGGTCCGTGTCGACCGATCCCAGCAATCCCATGCCTCGATTGATGTCGACCTGCGCGGCAACGAGCATGTCGGCCGCGCCTTTGAGCGTGTCGGCGTTGCCCTGGAATTGGGCGAAGAATTTCGTCAGCGCATCGCTGACCGGCAGCATCGCCTCCTCGCTGTCGGCTGCGACGCGCTCGAAGAAGTGCTGCGCGTCCTCGGTGAACTTCTGGCCGAGTACGGTCGACGTTTGCGAGGTGACTTTGCCCGTCTTGTCAGTCTGCTCAGACCATGATGCGGAAATGGCATTGCCTGCCGTGACGCTCAGTGCGGTCGCGGCTGCCGAAATGATGCCGTTAACCTGGTTCATGGCCTGGTTGTAGGCGTCAAGCTGATCCTGCGGCGCTGCAACGTCGACGTTCTTGTAGTGACCGGACGAGAACAATGCGCCGTGCTTATGCTCCTGCATCCAGTCCTGGATGTTGACGCCGCCAGCGCCGACACTGAGGTTCTGGCCGGTGACGCCGGTCGGCTTGTACGCAGTGCCGAACACGTCGCCGCCAGTAAGCTTGTCGAGCACCATCGCACCCAGCGCGACCCATCCGACAACGGGAACTGCAGCAAGGCCGGCAGAAAGTCCGCCGCTCAGGCCGGCCGCGAGCGCTGTGCCTGCGACGTAGGTTCCGTATCCGTAGGCCGCAGCGCCCGCAACACCGCCCAGACCACCGCCAGCATTGTTGAACTCGTTGAAACCCGCGTATGCGCCACCGAGCGCGCCGAGGACGCCACCGACGCCGAAGCTGCTCCCGGCCGTGCTCGCCGTTCCGCCAGCCGCTGCGCCGTAGTCCCCCAGGTCACCGAGGTATCCAAGGTATCCGCCCGAGCCTTCCGCAGCCGACCCAGCAAATGCACCCGCGCCGGACAACACACCTGCGCCACCAAGATCGCCAGCGGCAGCGCCACCGCCAAGCCCGAACATTCCACCGATGTTGTTGAAGATCGTACCCAGCGAAGATGTCGGCAGTGCGCTAGAACCGCTTAGGCCGAAAATCTGATTGAGCAGCGGGTTGATAATCGCGAGCTTCTCGAACTCCAGCAGAATCTGTTCGACCACTTGCTTGGCGACGTTCACCAAGTCCTTCATCACCGAGCCGCCTTCGATGATGTCTTTGTTGATCGTGGAGAAGACGGAGTCGAAGGCGTTTTGGGCGATCGACTGCCACTGTTTTGTGACCTCGGCCATTTGCTTTAGCGCAGCTTGGTTGTCGGCGAACGCCTTCGCCTGCGCGAGCAGATCGTCAATTTCCTGTTGGCTGTAGACGTGGCCTTGCTTGACGGTCGCAATGATCGCGGTGCGCATCGCGTTTTCGGCCGCCAGTTCTGCGGCGACACGCTCGCGCGTCGCCTGGTTCACGCCGAGCGCGTCGTTTTCCTCCTTGTACTTTTCGAGCAGCGCCTGCACCTGGTCGCCGGTCTGCGACTGCAGGTAGTTCATGTTGGCGATTAACTCGTCGCGCAGCTTGAGGTGATCGTTTGCCTGTTGCAGCCCTTGGTCGAGCAGCGCATTGGCCGCGGTGACATCCTGGGCGCCAGTGACGGCCTTCGCATAGTCGGCAATGACCTTCGCAATCTCGGTCTCGTACTGCGACCAGCTCTTGGCGTATTCGTCCGTCGTCTTGCCGGCGAAGGTGTCGACTGTGTTCTGCAGGTCGATCAGCCCCTGAATTGCGCTGGTGCTGTAGTCCTTGACCTGACTCGTGGCGCGGCCGAAGTTGACCTGCGACGCCGTCGCGCGATCAAACGCGGAGTCGACCTTGCCGACCGCGTCCACTTCGGCGTTAACGATGGTGTTGTAGTCGCCGCCCTTCTTGATTAGGTCGTCGGCGATGCGTGCGATCGATTGCAGCGCGTCGGCGTGAGTTGCCTCACTCTTGTTGCCCTTGCCGAGCGCCGTTACGTAGTCGCCGATGGACGCCGAGAATGCGTTCACAGCAGCGACGCCGGTGTGGTAGGCGGCGTTTTCCTTGTCGATGCTGGCGATCGTGTCGTCGTGCGACGCCTTCAGCCGCTTCATTTCCTCTTCGAACGCGCTCGTCGAATTGTTCGCGTTCTTGAGCGCGGCCGAATACCCGTAGCCGAACGTGGTCGACGCGTTGGTCGCCGCCGAGATGGTCGACGTGAAGCTGTTCCAGCCGGCTTTGATGTCGTCGATGTAGCCGCCACCGCTGAGCGTTGATGTGGCGTGCTTGATTTCCGCGATGCTGGTATCCCAGTCGTACGCCAGATCGACCGCGATCTTTTTGACGCGCGAGCTGAAATCGTTGAGGTAGTCGATCGCGCCGTCGACGAGCGCCCCAAGCCCTTGGAAGAAATCGCGCGTCGCCGGATTGGTCGCGAGCTGCGTCAGCGAGACGTCGGCTGCGTTGACAGCCGGCACCATCGCCACCGCGAATTGATTCGCCAGCCCTTTACCAGCCAGCGCGGTCTCGTTGAGGCCGTCCTTCGCAGCGACGAGCGCGGCTTGATCCTTGGCGCTCAGAGTGACGCCGAATTCCTCGGATTTCTTCGCCAGCTCCGAGTAGTTCTCGCCGAGCTCGTTCAAAAACGGGATGACTTGCTGCGCGTTGCGGCCAAAGACCTGCATCGTGATCGCAGTCTTGCCGGTGCCGTCGCCCAGCTCGGCCATGTGTTGCGCGACGGTCTGCAGCAGCTTGTCAGGATCGTTGAGCAGGCTTTTCAGCTGCGCCGACGAGATGCCCATTGCGTTGAACGCGGCCACGGCCTGCTGATTCCCTGCGGCCGCGTCCTGTGCGCTGCGCTCCATGTGCGCTAGCGCCGTCGACACCGTGTCGAGATTGCCGCCGACCATGCCGGCCGCGAAGCTCATCGTCTGCAGCGACTGCTGGGAAACACCCAGCACCTGCGACAGCTGCGAGACCTTCTCAGCCGATTCGAGCGCCTGCGCGCCGATCTCCTTCATCCAATCGATCGAAAGCCCGATGCCGACGAATTCGGCGACGCGCTTGAAGTTTTCCTCGATGGTGTCCAGCGACTCCTTCCACTGGCCCTGCATTTCCTTCGCAGCGCGAGCCGATTCTTGGCTGGCCTTCTGCATGTCGGAAACCATGGTGGCCACTTCGGCCATCATGGAAATGGTCAGATTTGCAAGAGCCATTGCGTGTCCCTGCGGACGTCTCACGACGTGCGCGTATACATGTGGAAAAAGAGGCTAACCGCCGACTGGCGTTGAGCGACTAGCCTGTGAAACGTTGCTTGCGGACCGGACCCCTCAGGCCACTAGCGCATTGCCACCAGCTCAGCGCGCGAACGCATGGCCGAGATGAGGACCTCGGTCTGCGTAGGACACATGCGCGCCCGTGCCGCGCACTCCAAGTCGCGGTCTTTGGTGCCCACCGGGCAAATGCTGGAAAAGCAAAACGCCTGCAGAGGATACGAATCGCGCCGATCCTCGGTGAAGCCAATACGCGCCTCGTACTGCCCGCGAACGATCTCGATCTGCTCACGGTTCCGCGGCGAAAGGCCGGCAACGAACTCCCTGCCCGGGCGGGAAGACAGCGAAAGAAATCGGAGCTGGCGTCCGGCGCCAGGATGGTCCTTGGACTCGATCTGAAGGTGAAGCTGGCCGTTGCGGGCGACGACGGCAGTGGCAATGGATTGCATGGGTTGCTCCTGTTGGAAGAATGCCGGCACGTGTCGCCGGTTACGTGTGGATCGAATGCTTCAGTAGGTCTTCGTAGCGGCGTCGCCCTTCGCGAACCAGAACGTCTTGCCGGTGACCTGCAGCTTGAAGTCCGCACGCCACACGTCGTTGTCCTGACCCTTGGCGGACACATCCGCGATGTAGCAGTTGCCGTAGTAGCCGGAGCCCTTCCAGTGTTTCGGAGAGGCGATCTGCGCGCCGACCAGGATGCCGTTGGAAATCAGGGGCGCCGTGTTGTCGTCGGATTCGCAAACCACGAACGGAATCAGACCGATGGTTCCGGCCGCGCCCGCCTCGAACAGCGACTTCAGCGACTGATGGCCGGTGTTCGTCAGATCCAGCACGAGTTCACCGGAGGTTTCCGGAGGCGCGGCTCGACCGCCCTGGTACTCGTCATAGGCCGCGCTGTCGAAGTTCGACACGTCGATCTTCTTGCGCGGGCCGCCACCGACGTTCGAGAGGCCTTTGAGCTGTGGGACTAGAAGCGCGACGTGCGGAGAGATCAAAGAATTCAAAAGGTATACGCGCGTGCCGGCCGTAACCTGGGATTTGGTTGTCATTGCGATTCCTAGGAATGCGCCGACTCACGTCGGTGCTGTGGCCGCATCGCGGTTGCGACCACGAATTGCCGGCATCTCTGCTGGCGCTATCCGCTCACTCCGTAGCGGCGAATAGGTGCCGGATAGTGGCTCCGGCGAGCTTGCTGACCGTCGTCTCGACGGGCGGCGGAAATCAGTGGGTCTGAAAAAACTTGTCCTCGGGTTCTTCGTCCTCTGCGTCCTGGCGCCGAGCTTTCGATTCGTCGGTCGGCGATGCGCCGAGTTTCGAAAGGATCGAACTCAACGCGTGCATGCCGCTAACGCCTAAGCCTTCCGGCGAATCCATGCGCGCGGCGAGCACGCAGGCCAATTCGACCATCGGGCCGTCGGATTTCCGCAGCCACGGCAAGATCTGGCGGTATTCCTTCCAGCGTGCGCGTTGCCGGTCGTCGAACCACTTGGGTGCCTCGCCAAGGCCTGGCAGATCGCGCACGGGACGTGTGCGGTACCGTTGTGGGTTCTTCAGCGTGGCGCCCGAGACCTGCGCCTTACGTGTCGGTGTCCTGTTGTTAGCCATAATCTCAACTGTGGATGATCGAAGAAACCATCGCGCCCGCTATTTCACGAAAAGGCCCAGAGGATTTTGACCTACCCTCTCCGCATTCGGATCACACCGTGTTTAGGCAAAAACTACGGATTTAGGAAAGCAAAATGGCGACGCCGCTTTTTTTTGGCGCCGGCCCAGGGATTGCCTACCCCTACCCCTTCAGTTCACGGCGTCGTTCGCCGGCTTCGCGATCAGCGCGTCGAGCAAGTCCACCGCCTTCGCCATTGCCGCTACCTGGCGCTTCATCGAAGCGGTGCGCTCGGACGTGTGATCGCCGGAGTTCACAAAGGCGATCAGGTCAGCCGAGAACGCCGAACTCGCGGTGCGGATCATCTTGACCGGCTCGCCCATTGCCACCGCGAAACGCAGATGTTGGTCGATCTGCGCTTGAAGGTTGGCAATCGCCGGCGGCAACGCGGGATTCGGAGGACGGTGCTGTGGCTGCTGTTGCTGACGCTTGGTCATTCTCGGCTCTCCTAGTGGTTGGCTGCGGCACGCAAGCTGCGTAGCGACTCTTGCATCCGCGCGATGGCGGCGCCGGCGCGATCCAGGGTGTCAGCGTTGTAAGGCTGGGCAACGACGGCGGCCGCCGCGCGGTTGGTGTCCGACATCGCGCGCGCGAAGACCCGCATCGCGGTGGAGTTGAGCGTGTTGGCGTTGTTGGCATCCATACATCCAGTCTACGGGTGCCAAAATGCCCGAAATGATTTTGCGTGATTTTCCGTGATGCTATTTTTCAGGCTGCGCTGCGCAGCCTCTGCTCCTGCCAGTTCGCCAGTCCGACGATCGGGTAGCGCACGCCGCTGCGGTAGTCGACATACGGCGGACCTTGCACCTTGGCGTTCCTCATGCGCTTGTTCGCTAGGGTGCCCACCGCCAAGCCGCAGTACCAAGCCGCGCCGGCAGCGTCGACCTCGTCGCGGTGATTGACGTGATGTCCGTTCGTCTCAAACAGTTGACGTAGTTCACTAAGCAGCACGTTGGTCCTCCACGGCGTAGATCGGCTTTCGTTTCTCGCGTTCCTGCTGGCGCAGTGCAATGCGCTTGAATTGAGCGGCGCGCCACTGGCGAAAGTTCGTGTACTTCGGGGGCGCAATGCCAATGTCGGTGGTGATGTCGATCAACTCGAGCAGCTGCAGGATGTGCTCGATCTGGCGCCAGGCGCCATCGGCTTGGGAGAGTGCTGACTCGAGCTCCTTCTTGCGCTGCTCGAATATCGGCGCGTCCGCAGCGCTGTCCATGCGGCTTTCGAGTTGTTCAAGGTCATCCATGCACTGCGTCCAGCGCTCGCGGATCAACAACTGCACTGCGGCCTCACCGAAGAGTTGGGGCGCACAGGTCGGATCCAGCGGGC
>Ga0105239_10007963_pt1 | contig 12104 bp, 12 predicted proteins | sample KBSC44metaG_FD_92761 | JGI IMG/M metagenome (GOLD analysis project Ga0105239, IMG submission 92761) | Corn rhizosphere microbial communities from Kellogg Biological Station, Michigan, USA - KBS C4-4 metaG | ecosystem: Host-associated > Plants > Roots > Rhizosphere > Soil | place: Michigan, USA...
CGCTCTCCCACCACGTCAGGCGGCAGTTGTAGGTCTCGGGAAGGGGGCGTTGCACGCCTCAAGGCTAGGGACCCCCGGTCTGCGCGGCCAGCGTCCTCGGTTGGGCCCACCCCGTACCTAGGTCTGTGCCGGTCGATGCCCTCGGCGGATGCGCCCAGGCGCAGGGCACGGGAGCATCGGTCCATGATCACTCTCGAGCACGTGTCCAAGACCTACGGTGGGTTCACCGCCGTCGACGACGTGTCCTTCACCGCCAAGCCCGGCAGGGTCACCGGCTTCCTGGGGCCGAACGGCGCCGGCAAGTCGACCAGCATGCGGATCATGGTGGGCCTGACCCACGCAGACCGCGGCACTGCGACCATCGGGGGACACACCTACGCCGACATCCCCAACCCGGGCCGCCACGTCGGCGTCCTGCTCGACGCGTCGGCGCAGCACGCCGGCAGGACCGGCCGTGAGGTCCTCGCGCTGAGCGCGCTGACCATGGGGCTCGCGCAGTCGCGGGTCGACGAGATGCTGGAGCTGGTCGGCCTGACCGAGACCGAGTCCAAGCGTCGGGTCCGCAACTACTCCCTGGGCATGCGCCAGCGCCTGGGCATCGCCAACGCGCTGATGGCCGACCCGTCGGTGCTGATCCTGGACGAGCCCGCCAACGGCCTCGACCCGGCGGGCATCCACTGGATGCGCAGCCTGCTGCGGGGGTACGCCGAGCGCGGTGGCACCGTGCTCTTGTCCTCCCACCTGCTGCACGAGGTCGAGATGATCGCCGACGACATGGTCCTGATCGGCCGGGGAAGGATCGTCGCCCAGGGCACCAAGGCCGAGCTCCTCCAGACCAGTGGGACCTTCGTCCGCGCGGAGCACCCGCAGAAGCTCGCGGCCGTGCTCGCGGAAGCGGGGATCAAGGCATCCCCGTCCGGCGACCGCGGGTTCCGCACCGAGGCCGAGCCGATCGAGGTGGGCCGCGTTGCCGCATCGGCCGGGATCGTCCTGGTCGAGCTGAAGCCCGCGGAGGGAGCCGGGCTCGAGGAGCTGTTCCTCGAGCTCACCGCCGACGACGCCCGCGAGACCGTCACCACCGAAGGAGTGCAGCTGTGAGCGCCACCGCCACGACGTACGCAGGGCTCGACATCTCCAGCACCACCCGGCCGCCGATGTCCCGACTGCTCAAGGTCGAGCTGCGGAAGATGGTCGACACCCGGGCCGGTATGTGGCTGATGATCGCGATGGGCGCGATCACGGTCGTCGCGACCACGATCTTCGGGCTCGCCGGTCACGACCGGGACCGGACCTTCGCCAACTTCATGCAGTTCGCCGGGGCGCCGCAGGGGATCCTGCTGCCCGTGCTCGGGATCCTGCTGGTCACCCAGGAGTGGAGCCAGCGCACGGCCATGGTGACGTTCACCCTCGAGCCGCACCGCAGCCGCACCCTCGCGGCGAAGGTGTACGCCGCGCTGCTGCTCGGCGTCGCGGCGTTCGCGATCGCCGTCGCCGTCGCCGTGCTCGCCACCGTGGTCTTCGGCGGCACCGACCCGTGGCGCGAGGTCGGCGCGATCGACTTCCTCAAGTTCGGCATCCTGCAGGTCACCGGCATCCTCCAGGGCCTCGCGTTCGGGCTGCTGCTGCTGAACAGCGCCGCCGCGGTGGTGCTCTACTTCGTCCTGCCGACCGCCTTCTCGATCCTGTTCAACACGGTGCCGGCGTTGAAGGACTCGGCTCCCTGGATCGACTTCGGCACGGCGCAGGGACCGCTCGGCGACCCCGGCAACCTGAGCGGCAAGGAGTGGGCACAGCTGGCGATCACCGGGACCATCTGGGTGATCGTGCCGTTCCTCGCGGGACTGTGGCGGATGCTGCGCGCCGAGGTGAAGTGACCTCTCGCTGAGTCCCGGGCGGGTGGTGTCGGGCAGATTCGGCGCCACCCGCCGCGGACGCGATCAGCGTGCCCATTCTGGTCATGAGGGCGGTGGGCTGTGAATGATCCGAACGGGCCAGAACTCCCGGCCGAACGGTTGTTTCGGCCGGGAGCTCTCGTCAGTAGCTGTAGCCCCAGGCCGTCGCGTTGCCGAAGGCGTAGGGCACCGGCGGGGCGTCACCCTTGTGCGCGGCGCAGTAGGCGTCCCGCGGGGCCGTCGAGGACAGCAGCGGCACGTAGGACTCGCTGGTGACCAGGCTCTGCGCGATCGCGTTCGCGTCGGACTCGATCTTCGCCGAGACCAGGGCGCGCGCCTCCGGCGTCGGCGCGGACACCAGCGCCTCGGCGTTGCGCCACGCGTTCTCCCGCCAGTCGGAGACCATCTGGAAGAGCGTCCAGTTGCCCAGCCCGAAGGGGTCCTGCGTGTCGTCCATGGTCGGGTCGAACCGGGCGGCGAACTCGGCGATGAGCGGAGCGGTGGCGTCGTACAGCCACGCCTCGACCGCGTCGTAGTCCGGCTTGCGGGACGACCCGTCGGGTGCCACCAGGCCGACGGCCGCCATCACGTAGGGCAGGTCGCGGTTGATGTGTGCGTTCATCCCGAGCAGGAGGTCGCCCGAGCCGCTCACCTTCTTGTTCTTCGCCGCGTCGAACGCGGTGAGCCAGGCCTGAGGCACGCTCGCGCGGTTGCCGCTGCTCCAGTTGTAGTACGCGTCGGTGTAGTACTTCGCGAAGACCGCGTCGACGTGGTTGAAGTACGGCACGTCCTGGTAGTAGCCGGGGATGTCGCGGGTGTAGCCGTAGAGCTGGGTCATCCGGACGTAGGCCCTGGCGAAGACCGCGTTGTGGCTGCAGCTGCTCGCGGTGTCGTCCGCGATCCGGCTCTGCTCCTTCAGCGTGCCCTTGAGGCACGCCGGCCGGCCCGCGACGCAGTCGTTGTCGCTGGTCGGGATGTACTGGTCGGTCCACCCCGGAAGATAGGACGACCACGGGACGTACGGCAGCAGGTCCGCGTGGGCCGGGCTCGCGGCGGTGCCGATCGCGAGCAACGAGGTGACGACGGCCGCCGAGACGACTCCCACAAGGGCCCGCGTGCGGCGTGCGACAGAAGACTTGAACATCTGGCTCCCTCCCAAAAGCAGCGTTCGCCGCACAGTCTGAAACGGGAAAGCGCCTCTTGTCTCCAGTGGTCTAGTTCAAGGTCCCTACTGGTCTGGTCCGGCTAGGGACTGTCTAGGCTCAGCGCCATGACACGTGCTGACGGCCGCGCCGACGACGAGCTGCGCCCCATCAAGTTCACCCGCGGGTGGCAGGACCATCCGGCCGGGTCCGTGCTCGTCGAGTTCGGTCGCACCAAGGTCCTGTGCGCGGCCTCGGCGTCGGTCGGTGTGCCCCGCTGGCGCAAGGACTCCGGTCTCGGCTGGGTGACGGCGGAGTACGCGATGCTGCCCTCCGCGACCAACACCCGGTCCGACCGCGAGTCGGTGAAGGGCCGCATCGGCGGCCGCACCCACGAGATCTCCCGGCTGATCGGACGGTCGCTGCGCGCCGCGATCGACTACAAGGCGCTCGGCGAGAACACGATCGTGCTGGACTGCGACGTCCTGCAGGCCGACGGCGGCACCCGCACGGCCGCGATCACCGGGGCGTACGTCGCGCTGGCGGACGCGGTCGCCCACCTGCGGGAGAGGGGCGCGCTCGCCGGGGATCCGCTCGTGAGCTCGATCGCGGCCGTGTCGGTCGGCATCATCGACGGCGTCCCGAGGCTGGACCTTCCGTACGAGGAGGACGTGCGCGCGGAGACCGACATGAACGTGGTGATGACGGGCGACGGCAGGTTCATCGAGGTGCAGGGCACCGCCGAGGGAGCGGCGTTCGACCGGTCCGAGCTGGACGCCCTGCTCGCCCTGGCGGAGAAGGGCTGCGCCGACCTCACCCGCCTGCAGCAGGAGGCGTTGACGACCGGTGGCTGAGCCTCTCCAGACCCCCGTCGCGACCAGAGTGTTCCTGGCCTCGCGCAACGCCAAGAAGCTCGGCGAGATGCAGCGCATCCTCCGCGAGACGCTGCCGACGCTCGAGGTGCTCGGCCTGGACGACGTGGTCGAGTACGCCGAGCCGGTGGAGGACCAGCCGGACTTCGAGGGCAACGCCCTGGTGAAGGCCCGCGCAGGTCACCGCGCGACGGGTCTGCCCACGCTCGCCGACGACAGCGGCATCTGCGTGGACGCGCTGAACGGGATGCCGGGGGTGCTGTCGGCCCGGTGGTCGGGGACGAGCAAGTCGGACCAGCGCAACAACGAGCTGTTGCTGGAGCAGCTGGCCGACGTACCGGACGAGCGTCGGGGTGCGGAGTTCCGGTGCGCCGTCGCGTTCGTGCACTCCGGGCCCGACGGCGACGTCGTCGAGCAGGTGGTGGACGGCGTCATGCGGGGTCGCGTGATCCGCGAGCTGCGGGGCGAGGGCGGCTTCGGCTACGACGTGCTCTTCGTCCCCGACGAGCAGGACGGCGAGCTCACCTCGGCCGAGATGAGCTCCGAGCAGAAGGACGCGATCTCCCACCGCGGGAAGTCACTGCGGAAGGTCGCGCCCCTGGTCACCGCAGCGCTGGGCGGGGTCTCGACGGGCTCGACCAGCCGCGCGCCGATCACCGGAGACTGAGCCGCCCGGCGCTCGGATACCGGTGCGCTCGGAGAGATTCGAACTCTCACTGGACGGCACCTAAAGCCGTTGTCTCTACCGTTGGACTACGAGCGCGCGCGTCGAGTCTAGGAGGCGAGCCCTAGGTCCCGGCGCAGCTTCGCGACGTGGCCGGTGGCCTTGACGTTGTACTGCGCGAGCTCGATCGTGCCGTGCTCGTCGATCACGAAGGTCGAGCGGATCACGCCCTCGACGGTCTTGCCGTAGAGCTTCTTCTCGCCGTACGCGCCGTACGCCGTCATCACCGAGCGGTCCTCGTCGGCGGCGAGGGTGATCGTGAGCCCGTCGCGGGCCCTGAACTTCGCGAGCTTGGCGGTGTCGTTGGGGGAGATCCCGACCACGGTGTAACCGGCGCCCTCCAGCGAGGACAACGAGTCGGAGAAGTCGCAGGCCTGGGTCGTGCAGCCGGGTGTCATCGCGTTGGGGTAGAAGTACACGATCACCTTGCGGCCACGGAGGTCCTTCAGCGACACCGTCCCGCCGTCGTCGGTGGGGAGCGTGAAGTCGGGAGCCTGCTCCCCGGGCGCCAGTCGGTTGCTCATGGCGGACACGGTAACGTTCCCTCGAAGCAGACCGGACGAGGAGTGGGTGTGGGAGACAGGAACCTCAGCGCGATCGAGAACGACATCGAGATGACCCGTGAGCGGTTGGCCTCGACGATCGACCAGCTGGTCTACCGCACGAGCCCGAAGACGATCGCGAAGCGCGAGGTCAACCAGGTCAAGGGCTACTTCGTGGACGCCAGCGGAGCCCCGCGCACCGACAACATCCTCAAGGTCGTGGGCGGAGTCGTCGGCGTGGTCGTGGTGTTCGGGCTGATCCGCAAGATCGTGAAGTGACTGCGACGGCCGTGACCAAGCGCAGCACCCCGGTGACCCCGTCGGCCGCGCCGACGGAGAAGACGCCGATCCGGATGCTGCACGACCGGGTCCTGGTCGCGCTGGACCGCGAGCCGGGGGAGCGGAAGTCCTCCGGCGGGATCCTGATCCCCGCCACCGCGGCGATGGGCGGCAAGCGGCTCGCCTGGTGCCGGGTGGTCGGTGTCGGCTCGCTGGTGCGGTCGGTCCAGGTCGACGACCGCGTGCTGTTCGACCCCGAGGACAAGGCCGAGGTCGAGGTGAGCGGCGAGATGTACGTCGTGATCCGGGAGCGCGACATCCACGCGGTGGCGGCCGACCGCCTCGGGGACAGCCCGACCGGCCTCTACCTCTGAGGACCGGCGGCCGGGAACTCCACCCGGAAGGTCGACCCCGAGCCGGGGACCGACGACGCGGTGATCCGGCCACCGTGCAGCTCGGTGATCGACTTCGCGATCGACAGGCCGAGCCCGCTCCCGGGCACGGCGGCCTCGCGCGCCTGCGCCGCGCGGAAGAACCTGCTGAAGAGCATCTCCTGGTCCGCGGCCGGGATGCCGATGCCGGTGTCCTCGACCTCGATCACCGGACCGGTGCCGTTCGCCGGCTCCAGCAGCCGTAGGGTCACGCGGCCGCCGTCGAGCGTGAACTTCACGGCGTTCGTGGCGAGGTTGATCACCAGGCGCTCGAGCTGGCCGGAGTCGCCGGCGACGATCACCGGCTCGTCGGGGACCTGCAGGTCCATCCTCAGGTCGCGACGCATGATGCTCGGCCGCACCATCTCGTCCGCCCGACGCATCACGCCCACCAGGTCGACCGGGGCGAGGGTCCGCGGGCGGTCGAGGTTCTCCATGCTGGAGAGGGTCAGCAGGTCGTCGATCAGGGACAGCAGCCGGCGACTGTTCACCTCGATGCGGGACAGGGCCACGGACTGCTCGTCGGTGGGGTCGCCGTACACCCCGTCCATGAACATCTCGAGGTAGCCCACGATGTTCGTGATCGGCGTGCGCAGCTCGTGGCTCACCGACGACACGAAGCGGTCCTTGGCCTGGTCGACCTCGGTCAGCCGGCGCACCGCCTCCTGCTCGTTCTCCAGCGCAGCCTCGAGCGCTGCCTGCGTCTCCAGCCGGTCGGTGACGTCGTCGGCCGTCGCGACGTAGCCGACCATCTTTCCGTGCTCGTCGTGGATCGGGCTGATGATCGTGGAGAGGATCCGCCGGGTCCCGTCCTTGCGGATGAACTCGATGTCGCCGGGCGTCCCGAGGGGCATGTCGTTCATCGCCACCACGAGGCTCTCGTACGTCGGCTCGCCGCCGAAGAGTCCGGACAGCCTCGCGACCTCCTCGTCGGAGTGGAAGATCGAGGTCGTCCGGCCGTACACCTCCTCGGGCGTGTAGCCGAGGATCCGCTCCGCCCCGGGGTTGAACTGCGTGATCCGGCCGGCCTCGTCCGTGCCGATGATCACGATCCCGTGCGCGCTGCTCACGAGCTGCTCGCTGCGGGTCCGCTCTAGCTGGACCTCTGCTGCGCTGCGCCGCTGCGCGCCCACCGCCATGGAGAAGGGGATCGTGACCATGGCACAGGCGATCAGGAACGCCTGGAGCGGGAGCGACACGAACTCCGGGTCGAGGTTGCGGAAGGCCTCGGCGTCCGCGAACGGCCCGTGGCCGGCGCTGGTGAACGCGCTCGCGATGCCGGCGACCACGACGAGCTGGATCAACGCCTCCCTCATCGGGGCGCGCAGGGCCACCCACCCCAGCCCCGGGATGACGAGGAACGCCAGGCTCGGCATCTCGCTGGGGATGAAGGCCAGGACCGTGACGACGAGGGTGTTCAGCCACGCCAGCATCCGCTCGGTCCGGCCGTACTCACCTGCGGCGTGGATCGGCTCCCGGAAGAGGCCGACCACCACGAGCTGCACGGCCGCGTGCGTGATGAACGTGGCGATCCCGACGCGCCACGGCGTGCCGAACGAGGTGATCGCGGAGATCGCCGCGAACATCAGCGCTCCGACCGCCGCACCCGCGCCGCACGCGGCCACGAGCCTGGCGAAGTCGCTGTTGTCGCGCAGGGAGAGGCGGCGTGTCCACCCAGCCGTGACGACCTGTTGCACCAGCAGGGCCTCGACCGCCACGGCCAGGCCGTAGCCGCACGCGACGCCGACCGGGTAGCCGCCGAGTCGGAAGCTCAGGGCGGCGAGCACCCCGATCGTCGCGGTGACGTACGGCGCGAACGGGCGCCGGCTGACCAACAGCGCCCCGGAGGCGAAGCCGACCGGCCACATCGCTCCGATGTGACCACCGGAGGGCGCCGTGCTCACGGACGTCAGCCCGAAGACGAACATCAGGCCGAGGACGGCGGCGAGGCGCAACGAGGCCCTTGTGTCGTCCATGCATCCCCCAACCTGACTCCGACCTAGGGTAGTGCCGCGACGGGTCGCCGCGTCAGGTCTGTCGGCACGGCACTCCGCCGTGAGCGCGCGGTGGACGACCGAGCGCCGGAGGCTGCCCCCCACATGGGCAGTGACTCCGGCGCGCGATCCCCCCAGGTCAGGTCAGCTCGTGCGACGCCTCCGGCCGAGCTGGACGAGCACGCCGCCGGCGAGAAGGCTGCCGAGGCCGGCGGTCAGCAGGAGCGGCGACACCGGGTTGCCGGTCTCGGGGAGCGCCTGCGAGGAGCCATGGGGCGCGGATGCACCGTGTGCATGGACGGCCGCGTGGACTCCGGAGACCGCGGTCGAGCCGCCGGATGTCGCGGCGAGGACGTCCTGCGTGCCCGTGCCGCTCTGCGCGGGGCACGCCGCTGTCGCGGGTTGCGCCGGAGTGAGCTCGACCTGCTCGATCGAGCCCGGGCTCACGACCACGGTGGTCTGCGGCTGGTCGACGACGACGACCCGTGAGTCGGGGACCTGCGTCCAGCCTTCCCCAGGTGCGGTCGCGGAGGTTTCGCTGGTCTGCTCGGTGGTGACGTCCTTGACGCGGGAGAGCCCGGTCGCTGCGAAGCCCGCCGGGGCGTCGTCGGCCCACACGGTCTCCACGATGGCGGGCACCTCGCGGGTCGCCGTCACGGTCCAGCCGGGCCCGGCCGGCGCGTCGTCGCCGATGGTGGTCGTGGCCTGTGGCTCGCCTACGAACCGAGTGTCCAGCGGGCCGGACCAGTCGCCACCGGGCGAGGTGGGCGACCACTGGTACTCGAGGTGTGACACCTCCGGGACACCCGGCGTGCCCGGGGTCGCGGGTTGGTCGACGACCCATACCTGGGTGGTGACAGCCGGCGTCACGACGTCCTCCCGAGTGGCTCCGGTGCGGGTCCAGCCCTTCCCGTTGTCCTGGTCGCCCTTCTCGCCGTTCCACCCGGCGTCTTCCCAGCGCGTCATGCCGGTCTGCTGCTGCACGTACTCGTAGACGGTGGTCGTGACGGCGGGCGTGACCACGACCGTCTCCTCGTGGCCGATCTCGGCAGTGCCCGGGACGGCAGGCACGGCTTCGCGGTCGACGACCCTGTGCGACCACTGGTACTCGGGGCTGCCCGGACGAACCCAGTCGGTCTCGGTGTGCGCCGGGCTGACGGTCCGGGAGTACTGGTGCTCGAACGTGATGACCTCGTGCTCCCAGCGCCACTCCTCGTGGGTCACGGCGGGCACGACCTGGACGACGGGCTCACGGACGACGGTGCCGTAGGCGGCCGGCACCGCGGGCTGGCCGCACGGCCGGTCGACGCCCGTGGCGCCGAACGCCATCGGGGTCGAGAGGGTGATCGCGGACGCCACGGCGACGGAGGCGAGCCCTCCGGTGAGGAAACGGATCGTGCGGTGCATCGGGTCCTGCTCTCTGGTCCTCCCGAGACGCGGTTGCTGCCCAGCACAACGCGTGGCCAGATCGGAAGTTATGCCAACAAAGCCTCATAAAGACGTTGTAAAGCCGCAGGATTGGCGAAAGTGGGTGATTGCGCCCCGCCCGCTGGTCGCGCCGGGCTCGAAAAACCTGTCAAAACGGACAAATGCGGCGTACGATGGTCCTACCACCACCGACTCGCGAGGGACGATCGATGATGCGTTGGCTCCGCCGTCTGCTGCTGCTGTCCACCTGCACGCTGTTGCTGTGCGGCGGGCTGCAGGTCGCCGCACAGGCCAGCGTGGCCCGGGTCTCCGGGGTGAAGGTGGGAGCACAGAACCGGTGCGCCGGGATGCTCCGGGTCAGGTGGCACGCGGTGACCGGAGCGAGCTACCAGGTGCGGTGGGCGTCCCGCAAGACGAGCCTCGGCGGAGCCCGGCCGATCGCCGTGCGTGGTCACGCGGCGACGATCGGCCCGGTCAGCGTCAGTGGCCGCACCTTCCTCCAGGTACGTGCCGTGCGCCACGGCCGGGCGGGGGCATGGTCGAGGACCGAACGGGCCAGCTTCAGCAGTAGCGGGTTCGCCCAGCCCTGTGACCTCTCCGGCAGTGGCGTGCCCGGCGGCGTGCAGTTCACCTGGGCCGCGACGCCCGGAGCCTCGAGCTACCGCGTGCAGTGGGCCGCCGCGCCCCACGGTGTGTGGCCCGAGACCCCGAGCTTCGTCAGCGGCTGGCTGGCGGGCTCGGCCCGCAGCTCGGTCTTCACGGTCCCGGCGACCCCGCAGCCGGGTGACCACATGCTCGGTGTCGCCTACGCGAACCCGGTCTGGGGCCAGCTCGAGGCTCGCAACTCCAGGGGCACCGTCCGGCACTCCGCCGGCTGGGTGCCGGTGTTCCCGGCGGCGCCCGACCCCGGGACCGGCGACCGTCTTCGGATGGGGACCTACAACGTCATGCTCGACCCCGCCGGCGCTCGCGCGCAGGCGGTCGCGGAGAACATCAGGAGCCACTTCCTCGGCGTGGTGGCGTTGCAGGAGTCGAACACCGCGTCGGTGCAGGCGATCGTGGCCGCGCTCGGCTCCGAGTGGGACTACGCGCCCAAGGGTCTGAGCACTCCGCAGAGCATCGTGTTCCGCAAGTCGTCGTACCGCCTGGTCGGCAGCGGGGGAGCGTTCCCGGTGCGCAATCCCAAGGATCCGTCGGTGCCGATCAGCACCCCGTGGGCCAAGCTCCAGCCGGTGAACGGCTCGGCGGCGAGCCAGCCGTTCTACGTCGTGTCCGCCCACGTCACGGAGGACGACACCAAGTCGGCCGCCGCGCGCAAGGGCGACGCCGGCCTCATCGCCCAGGACGTGATGAACGGCATCAACGACGTGATGGGCCGCAACGGGGACGCGGGCCGGCCGGTCATCGTCGCCGGCGACCTTCACTACCTGCGCGAGCCCTTCGGCGACGCGCCCGGTCAGGTCGAGGCTCCGCCGACGCTCGTCCGCAACGGCTACTACGACGCCATGGCGGCGCTCAGCAAGACCAACATCGACTACCCGACCTTCAACGGTGGCCAGCACGAGGACGTCGCCCAGACCGGCGTCTCGCCGAGGGCGGACTACATCATGCTGAAGGGCTTCCGCGGCAGCAACGCCTACGTCAACGTCGCCAACTGGACCTACGGCGGGTCGATCCCGTCCGACCACAACCTGGTCTACGCCGACGTCACGGTCCCGTTCGCCCCGTAGGTCGCGGCCTGCACCGTTCACCTCCCGTTCAGGTGGGCGCGCGTACCGTCGCCGGGTGAGCCAACTCCTCGCTGTGGACGCCGACGGCGTCTCGAAGTCCTTCGGCGCCGTCCGCGCCGTCGTGGACGTGTCGCTCCAGGTCGAGCCCGGTGAGGTCTACGGCGTGCTCGGGCCCAACGGAGCCGGCAAGACCACGCTCCTGCGGATGCTCTTCGGCTTGATCCGGCCCGATGCCGGCACGATGCGGATCTTCGGGCGCACCTGGGACGAGGCCGGCGTGCACACCCTCGACGGGGTCGCCGGGTTCATCGAGAGCCCGAGGTTCTACCCGTACCTGAGCGGGCGGCGAAACCTGCGCGGACTCGCTGCCCTCGACGGCGGCGACACCGCCGATCGCATCGAGGAGGTCCTCGACGTCGTCGACATGACCGACCGGGCCGACCGGAAGGTCGGCGAGTACTCCTACGGCATGAGGCAGCGGCTCGGCGTCGCCGCCAGCCTGCTCCGGCGTCCGCAGCTGCTCGTGCTCGACGAGCCGGCGAACGGGCTCGACCCCGCAGGCATCCGTGACATGCGCGCCCTGGTACGCCGTCTGGCGGGCGGGGGCCTGACCGTGCTGCTGTCCTCCCACCACATGGAGGAGGTCGAGGAGATCTGCGACAACGTCACGATCATGAGCCGCGGGCAGGTCTCCTTCCACGGCAGCATCGCCGACCTGCGTGCGATGGCTCCCGACCCGGGCCACGTGCTCGCGACCACGGCCGACGCCGCAGCAGTCGCGCTCTCGCACGACCATCCCGGGGTGACGGTGACTCCCCACACCGAAGGGGGGCTCCGCGTCGTGGGCCCCGAGCGCGAGGTGTCCCGCTACGTGGCGGCAGTCGTGGCCGCCGGCATCGACCTGCGCGCCTTCACGCCGACCGAGACGCCGCTGGAGGCCCTCTTCTTCATGCTCACCGACGACACCACCCACCAGACCCTCGCCCGACCGGTCGAGCTGACGCTGGCCGCGCGGTGAGCGCCCCGACAGCACCGTCTGTCGCCACGGCGTCGGCCACCGTGGCCGCCAG
>Ga0105239_10007965_pt1 | contig 12103 bp, 4 predicted proteins | sample KBSC44metaG_FD_92761 | JGI IMG/M metagenome (GOLD analysis project Ga0105239, IMG submission 92761) | Corn rhizosphere microbial communities from Kellogg Biological Station, Michigan, USA - KBS C4-4 metaG | ecosystem: Host-associated > Plants > Roots > Rhizosphere > Soil | place: Michigan, USA...
ACCTGCTTACCCAAACATCGGTAGGCTATGCCGACAAAAACTTGGTTGACCTTACTGTAAGCCAGGGAATAAGGAGCAGGCAGGTAATGGACTTATACCGAACAGAGTTTTCGAAACTACCGGGAGTAACGGGTGCATCGTACACAAACGTCGGGCACTTTGGCGGCAAAACCCGGATTGGTACTAAAGAATTTACAGCTACTTACGAGCATATTGCCGACGATTATCTGCCTATATTGGGGGTGAATGTTGTTGCCGGCCGTGACTTCTCGCCGGCTTTTCCATCCGATTCAACCTTGTCGGTATTAGTGAACGAAACGACGGCTAAGCAATTGGGGACAATAAATATTGTCGGTAAAACCATCGATTATATGAACATTCCAGCCTGGGGAAGCCGAAGGGTGACCATAGTGGGAGTGGTAAAAGATTATCATAATGAATCCCTAAAAGAAAAAATACAGCCCGTAGTGTTTACACAGGAACCTTCATTACCGTTAGGAAAAATGATAGTGCGCATAAAAGGAGGAAACACCGCCGCCACCCTGCTTTCGATGGAAAAAACATATCATCGCCTTTACCCCGATCATCCATTTCAATACCAGTTTCGCGACGAAGAGAACCGGGCCGCCTATGAAACCGAAAACCGCTGGAAGGCGGTAATCACCTTTGCTGCAGCCATCACCATTTTTATTTCGGCGATAGGGCTTTTTGGGCTGGCGCTATTATCGGCACAAAAAAGAGAAAAAGAAGTCGGCATACGCAAAGTTTTAGGGGCATCGGTAACAACATTAGCCACCATGCTGGTTAAAGATTTTGTCGCCCTGGTATTGTTGGCCTTTGCCATAGCCATACCGGTTGGCTGGCTGGTAATACACCATTGGTTGCAGAATTTTGCGTACCAAATTGAACTTAGCTGGTGGCGCTTTGCTTTGGCTGGCACCTTATCATTGGTAATTGCCACGCTGGCTTTAGGTTCGCAGGCCTTAAGAGCGGCGCGGTCAAACCCGGTGAAGTCGTTACGGAACGAATAGTAGTTAAACAAAATCAATTCAATAAATCTTTAAAAAAATGAAAAAAGCAATTGTCCTAAGCGCACTGGCGCTCACCCTGTGCGGTATAAAAGCCAAAGCACAAACAGACGAACAAGCCCAAATACCCGTAAAAAACGGCAATGAATGGCAGATGCCCAAAGATGTGCTGATGCGTTCGAAAAAATTTGCCGATGGCCTTAAACAATCTTTGAATTTAGACGACGCAACCACAAAAAAAGTATTCAATGCCTATTTGGGTAACACCAAATCCGTTGATGAGATTAAGGTAGCCCAGGTCAGCGAAAAAGAAAAAAAAGACAGGATGGCTGCAAATCAACAGGAGTTTTTAAAAACATTGCACGGAATTTTAACGCCTGCCCAATATGATGCCTATCTCCAGCAAAAAAAACAATAATCTGATATAAAAAAAGCAGCCCTCGTTTTAATGAGCGGCTGCATAATATATAACTTATTAATCATCGTCGGATATTGCAAGATAATATGAATGAATCGGAGTAAACGATTTAAATATCAGTAGCTAATTCGTCCTCCCTTTTTCGTCCTCAGCACTGCCGGCATTGTTGCGTTTTCGCGCATTAGCAACTTTTCCAAAACGGTACGAAAATAAAAGCGCTACCCGCCGGGTATCGGTTTCGCGGGTTGAAAATGCCGAAACGTTGTTTATCCCTGTAGTTTCGGAATGGTTAACCATAGTGTGAAATATATCATTCGCATTTAGCCTGATAGTCCCCGAACCTCGCATAATAGTCTTCTGTAATCCCGCGCTGATGTTGTAAACTGCGGCGCCACTGCTTTGTCCGAAAGTCTGCTTGCCCGGGAAAAAGCCCTCAAGTTGTGCCCGCCATTTTTTACCCAGCGTGAAATCGTTCGAAGTTTCAATTTCGTGCACATTTGCCCTTTGATTCAAGGTAATACCGCCAGCACTGCCTTTGTTAATAATATACAGCAATACTGCATTTAAATGAAGTGACCACCAACGTGTTGGCTCTAATGAAAAATATGGTATTAAAGCATATTCACGGTTGTTAATAAAATTGTAGGGCCTCGTAATGAAAATATTCCCTGTAGCCTGTGTTACCGGGTTCATTTCATTGTCTCCCCGCCAATAGCCTGCCGTAACACCAAAGTATTGTTTATAAGTATATCGCAATTCGAAATAATGGCTAAAGTCGGGTACAAGGTTGGGGTTGCCGGACGAGTAGGAGTATTGGTCGCGAAAGAAAAGAAAAGGATTAAGTTGCTGGTAGCCGGGCCGGTGCGTGCGCTTGCTGTAGCTCAATACCAGCGTGTTGTTGCCCGAAGTATCAATTTTATACGAGAGATATAACGACGGAAACAAATTGGTATACCGGTTTGTAAAAGCAGAATCGGGTATTACAGGGTTACTAAGCTGGCGACCTTTTGACTCAGTGTTTTCCAACCGCAAACCAGTTTGGCCCCCCCAGCGTTTCCATTGTTTTTTTAGGTTGATGTATGCTGAGTGAATGTTTTCATCATACCGAAAATGGTTGGTTTGACTATAATCGGGTACAAGGCTACCTGCCTGGTTGTTAAACCAGTTTGAGTGGTTGTCGGTTTTAACAAAGCTTGTTTTAGCACCAGCATCAAACTCGGCCTTACCAGGAAGCGGACGTGTAAAATCAATTTTGGCAGCGTATATGTTTATATTTGAAGGGAAGGTAAATACCCGTTGATTGTCACTAATAAGGGTACCATCGGGTAAGTAAACATCGATTGGAGAAAGCTGGGTACTGCCTGAGCTGTACTTCAGGTAATCCAGGTCGGCATTTAACACAGTACCGGTGCTGTCGTATTTGTGCTGCAGGTTAAAGTTGATGCCCGCGTTATTTGATTGATAATTCCCGGCGGTATGGCCACGACCAATAGAATCGGGCTGCATGCTGCTATTATATTGATTGCTTTGATAGCTAAATAGATCTGTTTTTGGCCTTGTATTGCCGGTAAATATAAACCCGATTGTGGTTTTTGGTGAAACGAAATAATCCATCCCAAGCCGGCCGTTCCAGGCATCAGACTGATAAGTATAACGGCTGGTTTGCAATACAGTAGAGTTAGCCGAGCCATCGGCATTAGTAAAATAACGGTTATACGTTTCGTTGCTGTAATTTTTATCAAGCCCGTAACTTACGCTGCCAAACAGGTTAAATTTGGGTGTCCGGTAGTTAATATTTAAAGCATTATTTACGCGGGCGTAAATTCCCTGGTTATAGCCAAGGTTAATAGTCCCGTTAAAGCCGGCCAGTCTGTTTTTCTTCAATACGATGTTAATGATAGCCCCGCCAGATGCATCATATCGGGCAGGCGGGTTACTCATCAGTTCCAGCTTATCAAGCATGCCGCCCGGCAGCGAGCGCAGGTAGGCAGCCAAATCCTGTGGCGACATATAGGTTGGCCGGTCATCGATCAACACCAACACATTATTTTTACCATTCAGGCTGATGTCATCATTAGCGCCAACAATAACTCCGGGGCTTTTTGATAAAACTTCAAGGGCACTACTGCCTGCAGCACTTATCATGGCATCAACATTAATTATTGTGCGGTCTATTTTTTGTTCAATAAGCGGCTTTCTCGCAGTAATTGTAACTTCTTTTAAGGTTTGCTTATCTATTGGTTGTAATACAATAACAGGCAAATCGATATTGCCATGGGCATCATCAATAATTAACCGGCCGGTAGTATAGGCCCTGAAACTGATAGCAGTACAGGTAATCACGTAGCTGCCTTTGACTATGTTTTTAAAAACAAAACCGCCTGTTTGGTCGGCAATACGGGTTGCTGTTTTGGTGGTATCGGGGAAGCCATGCAGGGTAACCGTTGCACCTGATAAGGGTTTGTTCTGAAAATCTCTTACAGTGCCGCTTATTTTACCTGCGGCGGTCTGTGAATATATTTTATTAGCAAAAACTACAAAAAGTGGGACAAGGAATATAAATTTAACGCTCATCTAATTTATTATTTTTGATTAATGCCTTAAATTTTGGCCCAATAAATTACCACGCAAAATTATGGGTACGGAAAACAGGAAAGCAGGGGCATACAGGTAGTTGAAGGTGCTGATCGGTTTCGTCACCCTATTTGGATTATCCAACACCGGTTCTGCATTTTTGGAATGCATAAATTCTGTTTCAACTTTATTTGCTGAACTTTATAACATGAAAACCGGCCAGTTTATAATAAATGGGAATAAGCTAACCGTGCACCTGGTGTTTTGCGTTGTTGTGCTGGCTGGCCTGGTGCTGGGCATGTACTTTTTGCAGGCTACCGGCTTCATTTTTCATAGCCTGGTATCGGCTTATGCGGACTGCCTGTTCTTTGTTTTTTGTATTTATACCGGCCGGTGGCTTTGCAAACAGTTGTATCTAAGCGGGAAGTTGGTGCTTTTTCTTTTTTTTACGCTGTTAGCTGGTATAGGGCTTGCCATTTTAAAATGGTGCATGGTTCGTTATATTTTCGATCATCCTTATGCAGGTTTTTTAGAGGTGCTGCGCGATACCATGCCGTTTTTTTGGAGCGCTCTAGTGATGGGCATACTATTAAAGCTTATCCGTACATCGATGCAAAAAGAGCTGTACGATGCAAATGCAAAAGCCGAACAAAAGGAAAGTGAGTTCGGCTTGCTGCAATCGCAGCTGAGCCCGCATTTTTTGTTTAATGTACTCAACAACCTATACGGCATTTCAATCGCGGAGCATAAACGCATCCCGCAATTACTGCTTAAGCTGTCAAATCTTTTGCGATATTCTGTTTACGGCGCAAAAAAACAGTTTGTCCCAGTAAAGGAAGAATTAGAATACGTTCAAAACTATATCGAATTTGAGCAGATACGGATAAGCGACAGGTTAGTTTTGTCTACGGAATTGGAAGAAATAGCAAACCACAATATCAAAATCGCCCCTTTGGTATTAATTGTATTTATCGAAAATGCATTCAAACATTCAAAAAATACGTTCAACCAGGCTGTCAGTATCGATATTTCGTTGAAAATTAGTGGTAATTTTATTTGTTTCGAAGTAAGTAATTCGTGCGCCGAAGAAAAAAGCGCTGATGAGGTACTGAATGAAAGCTCAGGCCTGGGATTAGCTAATACCATTAAGCGGCTGGATTTATTGTATGGTACTGATTATGAACTGAGACAAACTGCCGCAAATGGCTTGTATAACATAGGGTTGCGTTTAAAAATAAAGGAAGATTGATGATAGATTGTCTTATAGTTGATGACGAGCCGGTTGCGCGCAATATTATCCGCAATTACTGCAGTCACTTGCCGTCCCTGCACGTTGCAGGCGAGTGCGGTAATGCGCTGGAGGCAAAGGAAATTATATCTGCCAAAAAAATCGACTTATTGTTTCTTGATATACACATGCCCGTGCTAAATGGAATAGGCTTTTTAAATACGCTGAAAAATGCGCCACAAGTGATTTTTACTACCGCTTACCAGGAGTATGCCCTAAACGCATTCGACCTTGACGCCTGCGACTACCTGTTAAAACCGTTTTCGTTAGACAGGTTTATTATTGCAGTTGATAAAGCAAAAGAGAGAATTGAACCTGCGACAAATTTAATAAATGAGAATAGTCAAGCTATAACGCAAAACTACTTCTTCGTGCGGGCCGAAGGGAAAATATTTAAGGTAGCCAATAATGAGTGTTTATATGCCGAAGCTCAGGGTAACTACACCAAAGTAGTCACCTTCGATTCCGTTATTTTAACCAAGATGCCTTTCTCGGCATTTATTGCTTTACTGCCTGCTGAGTTGTTTACCAGGGTACACCGATCGTTTGTGATCAATAAAACAATGATCAGCCATATTGATGGCAACCGTGTATTTGTAAAACAAAAAGAAATTCCAATAGCTAATAATTACCGCGAAGCATTTTTTACCGGAATAGGTATGTGATTTTCATCATCACAAATAACAATAACCTGCGTACCCACCGCCACTTGCCGGGCTGGTATTGAAAAATACTGCAAAATCCCCCCGAAACTAACCCTAAAGCCTGGGCAACAACCCCAATATCACCCTAAAAGATGATTTTTTACGAACTGTGCGCAAGGTAGCTTTGACAATTGAAGGGATACTTATATCTCATCGTAAAAAAATAGCTATCAAACAATACCGTCATAAACACCTGCCTATTATGAAAACACCTTTACTTTTATCGCGCAACACGTTCTCACAAATCAGCTTTGCTGCAAAATCACTAATCATTTTTGTTTTCCTCGTCTGTTTTGGCGGTTCACTTCATGCAGCGGGCAAGGCGGTAGTAACGCATAATGAAAATAAGGCGCCGGCTTCACCCAAAATAAAAAATACGCCTGCACAGACCGTTCCAACCATCAGTTATACTACTCCTCATAATTACATGGGCACTGTGGCTATTGCCACATTATCACCAACAAGCAGCGGGGTTGCCGCATTGGCTTATAATCTTGCAGGGGTAAACGCAGGTTCGGGATTTAGCGGGCCGCGCGGTTTGGCTACTGATGCAGCCGGGAATGTGTACGTGGCCGATTATACCAACAACCAGGTAAAAAAAATACCGGCCGCCGGCGGTTCAGCAATTGTTGTGGGTTCGGGATTTTCCAATCCGATAGCAGTAGCTGTTGATGCTGCAGGTAATGTGTATGTTTCTGATATTGGTACAAATACCATAAAAAAAGTGCCGGTTGGCGGCGGAGCTACCGTTGTTGTCGGTATGGGTTTTAGCGGCGTTTATTCCATTGCATGCGACCCCGCCGGCAATATTTATGTGGCAGACTCGGGTAATAAAGCTTTAAAAAAGATCCCGGCTGCGGGTGGTGCACCTGTTGTTATTGCAGCGGGTTATAATTCGTTAATTAGCGTTGGTGTAGACGGCCTTGGCAATGTTTATACCGGCGACTCGATAGACAATACAATATATAAGTTTCCGGCGGGAACAAATGTGCCAGCGATTTTTGCAACGGGATTTGTAAATCCGATTGCAATATCATCAGACGGTGAAGGCAACATTTATATAGCCGACGCCACAGATAACTTAATTAAAAAATATCCGGTGGCTGGCGGCGCCCCCACCACGTTAAATTTAACCACAAGCTTAATAACCGGTATAACTGTTGATGGGGCCGGCAGTATTTATGCGGCAGATTATAACAATAACGTTGTTGAAAAAATTGACCCTGTTGGAGGTTATTTTATAAGTAAGGTGCTGCCTAAAGGTTTAAAATTTAACGGTGCAACCGGTAATATAACGGGTACGCCCGCTAAGGCCAGCCCGGCTACAGACTATACCGTTACGGCGTATAATAGCTTTGGGAGCAGTTCGGCAATTGTTAATATTAAAGTTACCCCGCTTACATTTAGTTATACCAACCCGCCAACTTATACTGCAGGCGTGGGCATTACACCACTTTCGCCTTCAGGCAGTGGTGTTGCAGCCCCGGGTTATGATAATGTGCCGGTAACAGTCAGCAATGCATTTGGCGGTCCCCGTGGCCTTACGTTAGATGCTGCCGGGAATATTTACGTAGCTGATTATCTTGGGGGTGTTATTAAAAAAATTCCTGTAGGCGGCGGCGCGCCCGTTATCCTTGGTTCCGGGTTTATTCATCCAACGGGTGTTGCTGTTGATGCAGCAGGCAATGTATTTGTGAGCGATATAAGCAGTGCCAATATTATGGAAATTTTGGCGGCCGGTGGTGCCCCGGTGGTAGTGGCAACAGGTTTTAGCAGCCCTTTAGGCATAGCTATTGATACTAAAGGTAATTTATATGTTGCCGACAGTGGCTCGCAAACTGTGAAAGTAATTCCTGTTGGCGGCGTGCCATTTGATTTAAAGACAGGGTTTGCCGGCCTATCTGCCGTGGCTGTTGATGCAGCCGGAAACGTGTACACGGGCGACACCCAAACACATAAGGTTTATAAAATCCCCTACGATGGCAGCGCAGCTGTACTGGTTAGCACGGGGCTAAGCACAGGGCTAAATTCGCCAAATGGAATTGCTGTGGACGCTACAGGAAACATCTACGTAGCCGACGGCAACAATAACGTGGTATACAAGTTTCCGGTTGGCGGCAGCTCACCGATTCTAATAGGTTCGGGTCCAGGTATTATGATAGGGGTAATTGTTGACCCGGGCGGAGTTTTGTATACTACCGATTTTAGTAATAAAGCTTTACAAAAACTAACTCCGGTTGGTGGCTGCTACATTAGCCAGGCACTGCCTGCCGGCCTTAATTTTGATGAAGTTACCGGCACAATAAGCGGCACCCCAACCGGTGTTAGCCCGGCAACAAACTATACCATAACAGCTTATAATACTTCGGGTAGTGCCCAGGCAATAGTTAATATTAAAGTTAAAGTACTTGATATTAGTTATAGCAGTCCTAAAACATATATTACAGCAACACCTATATCCCCATTGGCGCCGGCAAGCGCCGGGGTAGCTGCAGTTGGTTATACCAACAGCCCGGTAACACTGGGATCTGGTTTTAGCAAACCGTGGGGTGTGGCCGTCGACGCAGGCGGTAATATCTACGTTGCCGATTTTCAAACCAATGCAGTTAAAAAAATGCCGGCGGGCGGCGGCATACCTGTTGCCATAGGCCCGGCCTTTAACGGCCCTTCGGGTGTGGCAGTAGATGCTGCCGGAAACGTATACGTTGCTGAATATACAGGTAATTTAATTAAAAAAATTCCTGTTGGTGGCGGCGCTATAGTAAATGTTGGTTCAGGCTTTGTGCACCCTAGTGGCGTAGCCGTAGATGCCGCCGGGAACATATTTGTGTCTGATAACGGAAATCATGCGATAAAAGAGATACCGGCAGGCGGCGGCGCAGTTATAAATTTAGGAACTTACACTAATCCGCTGGGGATAGCCACGGATGCCGCCGGAAACGTCTATTTTAGTGAGAAATCCAATGGGGTAATCTACAAAATACCGGTAATTGGTGGGCCCGCAGTTATTATTGCATCTGGTTTTAATAGCCCCTTAGGTTTATCGGTTGATGTGTCGGGAAACTTATTTGTTGCCGACGGTGCATTTACAACTTTACTTGAATTACCGGCAACAGGCAATTCACTATTGCCAATCAGCGCCGGCTTTAATAATCCAGCCGGCGTTGCCATCGATGCAGCAGGCAACATATATGTGGCCGATTATTTAAACGGTGCTGTAAAAAAAATAAAACCCGTTGGCGGCTATTACATTAATGCCTTGCCGGCTGGTTTAAATTTTGATAATTCAACGGGCATACTAAACGGGACACCGGCTGTGGCAAGCCCGGCAACCGACTATACGGTAACAGCATATAACAGCTTCGGCAGCAACTCGGCAACAATAAATATTAAAGTGGGTTTGCTTCCGTTGCCTATAATAAGTTACCCCATACAGCCTGCATTTGTAATAAATACCGCTATTACACCAATAACTCCTCAAAGTTCGGGCGTGGCACCTCCGGGGTACACCAACGCGCCGGTAAATTTAGGATCGGGATACAATAACCCTGTTGGCATAGCCGTGGCCGGCGCAGGCGAGGTTTATATTGCCGACGCAGGTAACCATACGGTACAAGTGATATATCCAAATAGTAATAATGTATTTGCCATTGGTTCCGGCTTTAATTACCCTAGCGGCTTAGCTACTGATGCAAGCGGGAATGTGTACGTTACAGACCAACTCAATAATACGGTAAGAAGAATAGCTATGCCTGCCAACACCACAACTACTTTGGCTACCGGGTTTAACGCCCCTGGTGGCATAGCTGGTGATGCCGCAGGGAACATTTATGTGGCTGACAAGGGCAATAACGCTGTAAAGGAAATTCCATTTGGCGGTGGTGCAACTATCGTTATAGGTTCTGGTTTTAACCAGCCGTCCGGCGTTGCTGTTGATGTTGCCGGTAACGTTTATGTTGCCGATTTTGGCAATAATGCGATAAAAATGATTCCTGTTGGTGGCGGAAGCCCGATAACGTTAGGCTCGGGATTTAACCAGCCCACTGGGATAGCTGTTGACGCTTCGGGAAATATTTATATAGCCGATACGGGAAATAATGCTATTGAGAAGATGCCGGCTGGCGGAGGTGCGCCGGTGGTTATTTGCACTGCTATTATTCATCCGCGTAGCGTGGCAGTGAGCCGCGATGGTATAGTTTACGCTACCGACAATGTCGGTAACAATGTCAAGATAATTAAGCCGGTAGGCGGTTATAATGTCTGGCCCGCCTTACCTGCCGGGCTAAGTATTGATAATGCAACGGGAGTAATTAGTGGTACACCATTGGTTGTTGCTCCTTTTATGTATTATTACATTACCGGTTATAATAATACCGGGGGTACAAAAACCATTGAATCTATAACGGTTAACCTGTTACCCCCTCCTTATGTGGGTTACAGCAGTCCGCAATCATACGTAAAAAATATTGCCATTACACCTTTAACACCTGTAAGCTCCAGCGTTTCTGCGGCCGGTTACAAAAATACGACAACCAGTATTGGCACAGGCCTGGCATTACCAGTTGGTGTGGCTACAGATTTTGCCGGAAATGTTTACGTAGCTGATAGCGGCACCGGACTGGTAAAAAAGATACAGAAAGTTGGCGGCGGCACTATAAGCATAGGCTCCGGCTTTAATACGCCAAGCGGGGTAGCCGTTGATGGCGCTGCGAATGTTTATGTGTCAGACAGTGGAAACAATATAGTTTATAAAATCCCTGCTAACGGAAGCCCCACAATTACTTTAGGCGCCGGTTTCAGCAGCCCTTCAGGTGTAGCTGTGGATTCACTCGGGAATGTGTACGTGGCCGATAAGGGTAACCATGCCATAAAAAAAATCCCGGCAGGCGGCGGTGCAATTGTTACGTTTGCATCTGGTTTTACTAATCCTTCGGGTGTAGCTGCAGATGCGAGCGGGAATATTTATGTCGCAGATGCCAGCGATAATGTAGTTAAAAAAATACCTGCCGGTGGCGGGGTAGCCGTTACCGTAGCATCTGGTTTTAGCCAGCCTCTTGGCGTGGCGATTGATGCATCAGGTAATTTATACGTTGCAAATTTTAATAATAATGTTGTAAATATGATTCCTTCAGGCGGCGGGGCTATGACCGTGGTTGGGTCGGGTTTTAATCGCGCCTATGGCGTAGCTATCGATGCATCAGGAACCGTTTATGTAGCCGATTACCTGAATAATATGGTAAAAAAGACAATTCCGGTTGGCGGTTTTTATATAAAGCCTGCATTACCAAACGGGTTGATTTTTGACAGTAATACAGGCGTAATAAACGGTACCCCCGTAGCAGTAAGCGGGCCAACCGATTATCAAATAATTGGTTACAATATTTATGCCACCTATACGGGGACGGTTAATATAGCGGTTAACCTTGTACCGCCGCCAACTTTAACCTATCCAGGCCCGCAAGTTTATAGTACAGGTACAGCTATTGTGCCATTAGCACCCTCAAGTGCCGGCGTAACTGCCCCGGCTTTTAGCAGCGTACCATTTAGTATAAAGTCAGGTGGAAGCCCGGTTGGAGTTGCGAGGGACGCAGCCGGGAATGTATACGTTGCTGATCGCGCAAGTAATTCCATAAAAAAAATACCTGTTAACGGTGGGCCGATAGTTACCCTGGCATCGGGTTTTAATAACATAAACGGAGTTGCTGTTGATGTGGCCGGAAATATCTATATAGCGGATAGCAGCACACCTGTTTTGAAAATGATCCCGGCAGGCGGCGGGGCGTTGGTTGATGTAGGTTCGGGTTTTTCATCTCCTGCAGGCATTGTTATCGATGCCGCTGGAAATATATTTGTAGCCGACCAAAGCAATAATAGGGTAGTTAAGATTCCTGTCGGCGGCGGTCCGCAGGTAATATTAGCCATCGGGTTAAGTACGCCAGCAGGGATAGCTATCGATGCCGCTGGAAACCTGTACGTAGCTTGCTATTCCAATAAGTCTGTAAACAAGATACCTGCTGATGGCAGCCCGGTAGTTGTTATCGGTTCAGGATTTAACCAACCTTATGGGGTAGCCGTCGATAATCTTGGAAAC
>Ga0105239_10007966_pt1 | contig 12101 bp, 10 predicted proteins | sample KBSC44metaG_FD_92761 | JGI IMG/M metagenome (GOLD analysis project Ga0105239, IMG submission 92761) | Corn rhizosphere microbial communities from Kellogg Biological Station, Michigan, USA - KBS C4-4 metaG | ecosystem: Host-associated > Plants > Roots > Rhizosphere > Soil | place: Michigan, USA...
GATCCCGTTGGCACTCTGAATGTCTCGGAGAACTTTGGCCATGTTGAAATGCGTCCTACTGCTGCGACCAGCAATTTCGTTCATGATAAGCTTGGCTGCTTCCTTGTTTACAGCATCGCCGCCACACCATTCGGTTCTCCCAGCGGTGACTTCTTGAATGCGCAAGGGCCCCGTTGATTTTATCCTCCAGACTTGAAGGTCTGCAGATCCGGCTCCAACATCAAGTAGAGCAAGAACTTTACCTTTGTAATCATCGCGATTCTGAATGTAGCGAACCAGTGCCGCAGTAGGCTCTCCAATAACGCTTAAGTTGGGTATACCCGCGTTCTTAGCAAGCATTAGCATGGTTTCTTGTTGCGTTGGTGTTGCAGCTACTGGTAGTAATATTGCAAAATTGATCTTCGTGTCAGGTGGGGACTGCCAGTCATCGGATTCTACCTCTTCTCGGGTCCAGTGAATTTCACCGTGTGAGGAGGCAATGCGGCCAAGAACGTGTCTATGGAGACAGCGCATGAAATTGGAGAGGAGTTGATGATGAGGCTGGCCGGGATACGTCCCATCAAGAAAAAGCTGCTGAATAGACCCTTCCAGTTGAGAAATTCTTTCTTTCAGTCTTGCCCGATTACCATCGTTGACGAATGCGAGGGGCTTGAGCCTGTCAAATACATCATCGCTGGTAATGCGTCCTGCCTCAAGAGCTGTTGTCACTTCATCACCCCATAGCTGCTGATACTGGGGGGGCCTCGTGTTCTTGATTTTTACCAGTGCTATTTGGGTTGGGACGAAATATCTGTCGTTATCGAATGGAACAACCTCAACATTGGCATCAGACCAAACCACCTCAGTGTTTCCATTCAAGCCCTGTGACTGTTGTTGAGTCTGGAGACCACCACACCTGGTGATCTTGAAGGCAGCTTTTGTAGATGATGTGCCAAGGTCGTAGGTTATGTACACTACTCGTGTGACCGTCTGCTGATTCATTCCGATCGGAGGTGGATCACTGCTGGCGCCTGCGGCATTGCGCTTTCCGTTGTTCTTTTGAGCTTTCGACACATTGCTAATACGGCTGGGGAGGGGTCGGGCTCGGTTGTCAAATGTACCAGGTACGCACTTAACATGCCTGAGGCTACATTGACGGCAAGCTGTGCGCGCCCTTCTGCGTTGCCCGGTCAGGGAACAGGGCAGCTGTTGTGGTGTTGTATTAGTACAAGATAGACGTGTCTTACTACTTGAGAATCGTAGTCTGACTTACCCCCCCATCAAGACATCTTTGGCACCGCACCATATTGCGAAATCAATATGGCAAAATCAAAGATGAGCCTTGCGTGTGCCGCACCCTCAACGCATGGTCGATAGTATTTTGATATGAGGGAAGAAGATTGGGTTGAAGAAGATATCCAGAGGCGTAATCAAGGTCTTTTGATAGAAAATGGATGAGAAGTGTGGGAGAAATAAGGTTGGCTTGTTGTGGACTTACGAGGTTCCACTTGATAGGCGTTGATGAGCCTTGACAAGTGACCCCCCCATCAAATTCAGAGGAGGATAGAGACTGAGTGAGGGAGGGCTTGAAAACGAGAAGAAACCTTTGTACCCAGGTCGGTGGGAAGATCTGATTTCGACGGAGTCTGTGGTGGAGACAGTGACAAAGAAAGTCGGGAAGGCAAGTAGAGCAAACAAGTCGATGGATAAATAAAACTAAAACGGCAGCAAATTAAAGCCAGGGCTGATTTATTCACTCTTCACTAGACTAGCTAAGCGGTTCACTGCATCAGACCCAAATGAAAATGATCTCTTCACTACGTGAACTACTAGTAAATAGCACTACTTCACAATTCTGACCCCTACTTTGACCCTTACTCTCCTTTACCAAACTACTTGGCTTCGGCTTTCCTTGCCTCCGCCCCCAGGATTCTCCTAAGGCAATTCAGCAACTATTCACTGTACTAGAAGTGCCTTACACCTAGGCCACAAACAATCAGTGATAGGAACCATCACGATGGTCCGAAGATGGACCGATTCCGAGACATCAGCACTTCGAAGCGCAATTCAGCATGTCCGCACGCGGCCATTTGACAGCCAATTACAGTTTAGAAGAGATGTTCAATACCATATGGAGCACTCGAGTAGCATTCAAGTGGACAACGTGCGGCTGGCAAACAAGATTAGCTCCTTGGGAAGGGTGGAAGGTAAAGCCGCTGCCCAGTACATCCGAGATTTGTTCAGCACGGCAGGAGTGGAAGGGGAAAACAGAGGCTTGTCCAATGATGACATTTCCAGGCCTACAGTCAGCCCTCTTAGCGAGCAGGCTGATGATTCCGGCGATCCAACCAGCTTCTCTGGCGCTGAGAATTCAGCGGAAGGTCGATCAGAAGTCAGGGAAGAGACTCCCGAAGAACATCCTCGCAAACTGCTCAAATTGAACTACCCGCAGAAACACACCAGAATCGATGTCGAAACCATGTTCCAAGAGTACCTTAGGCCTAAAAGAAACGAACAACCTCCACTCCACGAAACCATAAAAGACGACATGAAAGGCATCATCCGCGACCTGGCAGCCGGCATTGATGCTTTTACGGTATATTGCTCAGTTCTACATGTTAGCACCAACAAATTGAACTCAGAAGCACTCGCGTTGAGTGGATCCATCCTCCCACACACAACGCAAAGTGAGCTTGCAGGCGACTTGGACAATCTATTCAACGGACCTGGGATGAGTGCCAATATAGCCATGAGGACTTACGGCGCAGCAGCGCTGTCGATGTGGATTTTCCAAGAGTTCGATCAATTTCTAGACAAAGAGAAACAGACCTGGTTGGCAGTCTTGAAGAAGATGCGGTCCTACAATGACTGTATGTACTCGCTCCCCACTCAACCACAAGGCTCCAAGAACTTCTGGTGACTGACATCTATTCTAGTTGAAATACAAACACGTACGATGTGGGAAAGAGTGGAGTATGTAGCCTGGTTGAAGGAGGAAATCAAACCAACACTCCTGGGCCATGCAGCGACATACCGGGAAAGACTATTTGAGGTTTTCAAGAGTTTGTCGGTCACGCAAAGCCTGCCGGCACATGATGTCGCTGGAGGCCCCACCAACAACATGAAAACATATGCGGACCGCAGTAGCTACAAGAACCTCTGGAAGCAAAACGTCGAGGCTGCATTCCATGCTGCGCTTGAACTCAAACTGAGTCTCGAGTTGACCAGCAACAAGTACAGATTTGACTATCCAGGCTTGGGGGAGGAGTTCAACGAAGAATTGATGTCGGTTGCTCACTTGGAGAGAGGGCCAATTCCGCCAGAGAGTAAGGTCTATGTCTGCCTGCAACCAGGCATTACCAGTGTGGGTCGTGGAAATCTGCACGACGACCCGATCACTATTGCAAAAGCTGTGGTGATGGTTGAAGGATACGGCGTTCAACCTTTGTTTTAGTACTTGGTCGAGGGTCAAGTTACGGCACTGCCTACACAATCACAAATTTCTCGGGAACCAATGTGCGAGGTATATCCGTGGTTGGCATGGGTCACAGGAACATAACCTAGGCCGATCAAGTAGACAGCGGATACTGTGGGTTTGACGAAATACGAACCACATTCATTGCTCTCTTCCTAATCGGAAACGGCCTGTACTTTCTAGTTGGTCGTTAGCCGTGGTAGGAACGCGCTGAAATCATAATTAGAATTCAAGGCCAGGAAGTTGAGGTCTTCTGATACATGCTCGGACTTTTCCCCTAGCTATTCGGATTTCGCCCAATTCCTTGAGACCTTTAATCTCCGCCGTAGCCGTGCGTCCGTCGTTACTCTCCATTTCCGCTCACTGGCAGAGAGTCGGGCACGTGAGGCTCTAACTAGACATTCCTATCTCCCACCCATAAATTCTGCCTTGTAGGCCTGAATCCCTCCCCTGGAAAGGTCTCTGAGAGCCATGGTAGCATATTGGCTTGAGCCCAGCTGAAACTTGAGCACCGCAGCAATCTTGACTGTTCCTTCTGCAGTGACAGCATCCATGACATCATCATCATCAGGCTTTGCCACTGCAGCTTCTGCGCTACCATTCTCAGGCTTGCTTTCCTTGATTAGATCCATATCTGTTTTCACGAACTGCTTGTCTTCCTCGCGGTAGCTGTGAATCTGTACATCATGGGAGGCTCCGATGCGTGCTAGCATCTTGCGATAGCTGCCGCTCAGCGAGAAATCCTTTTGTTTTCGACGCATGTTGTAGGGATCAAGCCCACCTCCTTGCTCGCTTGCCATGAATGTCTTGTACCACTCCCCTATAGCGTTGCCAGGATACTCGACATCGAAGCCGGGTAAAGGCAGGACGATATCGAAGATGGAGTACTGCCCACTTTCGGCCTCGGAGGCGGAGATGGGCCGAGCCCTCTCGAACATGTCTTCACGGTCACCCGCGCGATCCTCGCCCTCTGGTTCAATGATAATCTCTCCATCGGCATCCACGCTTTGATTTACCTCGGGTTGCGATACTTTCTCCTTATGTTCATGCACAAGTACAAGATCACCCTCCACGACCTGGTTGCCAAAATATTTCCATCGCTCACTGACGGCAAGGTTGAACACGAGAGATTGATAGGCATGCACGTACATCAATCGAAGGTTTCGCTGGATGCTCAGCAGGGCACCGATGTAGTCATTGCGTTGTCTGCCTAGATGCCTGATCAGGGCTGTCTCAGCAGAAAATTTCCGAGGCAGTCGGTCTAGGGTTTCGTTTGTTCGGCCTGTCGTACGCCAGTGGTTGATTGCGTCTGCTCGAGCTCGATCATCTTTTCCGACAAGTGTGGCTGTGTCGGCTGCGGACTTTGAAGCTTCCAGTGCGACAGGGGAGAACTGGAGAATCGCATCAACCGCCCCTTGGAAATCTCCTTGGAGTATTTTAAGTCCCACAGTGTCGGTACGGTTCATGAACGATCCGAACCGCTGCAATCCGTAGTAATTCAGAAAGCCCTGATTGCGCAGCCGGTTGAGTGATTGAGAAAGGTATTGTTCGGAGGTTGTAATTTTCTCGCTTTCCGACAAAATTTCCCAGTCATCACCTACATGGCATTCACGAAGGGTGATGATAAACTCGTTTCCATTCAACTCTCCAAGCTCAAGTCCATGTTTCTCATACTTGTAATCTCCAACAGCTGCGGACTTTAAGCTGCGGTTCATACCAGCCAGACGACCTGCTTCGAGGCGGTATGCACTGGCTCTCTGGACTGTGGCTCCACGGCGATCTTTTGTGCCTGCAAAGTTGAAACTCTTGGGTGTCATCTTCAACATGCGCGAGAGATAGCTGATAACCTCCATCGTATCCTTGTTTTCTTTGTAGAGATTGAAATGGAGATGATCGCCACCACGCTCTTTCCAGCTGAGCCGATTGGGTTCTCCCTTGCGCTTGGGGTTTTGGTCACCACGTCCCTGTGGCGCTTTTGATGCACTCGTCAGCACCAGTATACCATCTTTGTCGGTAGATGAGTCGATCTTCGATTGGAAAATTCTCCGGATATCTCCATGGATCATCGACCGAATGCTACGGTCTGAAGTGAAGGGTGTCCGTACAGCTGGGTGTTCTCTTGGCTTCTTGTGTGGAGCCCGGAGTATTGCATCGTATAAGAATATCAATTCTTCGACCACCTTTTCATTGAAGTAACCCACTAATTTGGTTCGGTCTTCTTCAGACACCTAGAAATTTTAGCAACGGGTAATCGTAGCTGACTAGGGTGCTCACTTTTACGGCTTCGCCTCTGGGCTGCTCTTGACTTTTAGTGGCTGGATTCTCCGAGCCTGGGGCTGGCGTTGCCTCACCACCCGTTGAGACCCCACTGCTTGGTCCCATTGCTTTGTTCTCACCGGAAGCTTCGTGATTGCTTTCATCGTCACCATCAAGCGCGCTCACGCGTGTTGTGTCGTGGACGGCTACCTCACCATTACCTCGATTTGGGCGTAACTCGCAGAGATGCGCCACAGTGCCATCCAGCAAGATTTCATTGACGAGAAAGTCGGTGTATCGCTTTTTCAAGAGACCGTGAAACATAGGCCGGGACCCGTCAATCCAAGTGTGGATTCCAACCTCCAGTTCCTTCATATTGTCACTTGAATTGGGCACTGAGTTATGGATGTCCTGTAGAGCGGTTTCGCTCCCTTCAACTTTTACCCGCTTGGGCGGTCTGGGGTCTTCAATATTGTCATCCATTTGAACTAGGACGCCAAGCAGTGCGAATATGTCTGCTACAAAGTCACGTTAAGGTGCTCATGATTTAAAGAATGGAAAAATCAATTGTGCCAAGCCGTACTGGGCTAATACTAAAGAGGATTGGCGCATCTCCTTTTATTTGGCGTCTTGGCAGCCTTGTGCGCAATAATAGATAATAGAGAGAAACAAGAACAAATTTGGTCAAAATAGGCTGGATGGATCAAGATCACTCGCACTCAAGCTCAAACTATGTTCTGCACTTAGGGTCTTATTGTTTGGTTAGCCAGTTCTTTGAGAAGAAGTAATGTGGGAGAAATAATGTGTCTCGCTATTGGTTTCTAGGCTGGGATTTGAGTTTCGCATCCACGACCGCAAGTCTTCAGTGTCTGTCTAAACCTGTGTAGCCTTTTCCCCGTGATCAAAGATATTTTTCATTGTAGAATATACCTCAAACTGCCGATTTTGGGTTCCTTGCTGGAGAATGGAGTCTCGAGCCTAGGACAGGATCTTTGGCATGTCTCAACATTTGACTTGATGCCCGGGCTGGCGGAACCTGGGATGTCTGGACCTCTCGCCGTTAACGAAGCAAAGTTAATCGACCGCATAAATGCGAGGGACCAAAACTTTGATTTGTCTTTAGGACAATCATTGGTATTCTAAGACCTCGTAACAACCGTCAAAGATTGGTCGAAGCCTCGGAACTCAGACTCAATGATCTCCAGGGTGTCCTCCCAGTCCACACCGAAAGAGCCACTGTTGAACTTACAGGCCCACAAGGCACCAGGAACTTCATACCGGTCATGTTCACCAAGAGCAGATTGCGCATAGTCCTCTAGCTGAGCTCGAAGAGACTCAAGGGCCATTTGTGTCTGGCGCAGGATCCTCCCTGGTGAGTCTCTGCCAGGATTGCTAAACCGAGAGTTCCGAGTTCCGTATCCCACGCTGGTGAACAAGCAAGCAATCCATTGTCGTTTCTTGGGCCTTCGTTGGCGGTTAGCCCGTGGACGTGGCATTCCTTTGGACCCATTTTTCGCCACCTCATCATCTTCGTAGTCCTCAATTTGAGGCGGGATCAGTAGACATTCCCCAGCTAGATGCCTTGGTCTTATCGCTTTCTCACAGTAGGATTCATACGCTTTGAATGCGCCTGGGAACTAGGGGGAGTTAGTTATATCAAAATAAGGTGAAGGTTTCGCACCTCAGTCCTCAATTGTTTTGCGACTCCATAGCCCCAGACACCTTGGCAATTTACTGCATCTTCAGAAACAGAAGTCAGTTATCTGCCAATCCTTTTGGGGAACTTAAACTTACGGATGATTGTAGCTCCGCTTGGAGCATCCAGGAGATCTGCACGGATTTGTTTGATGCGGAAGACTGGAAGATCGTTTGGCATATCGCTTGTTTGATTTTCAGACTCGTTACCAGGTGATGGTCGTCGGGGAGGAGAGTGTCCGCTACTTTTTAATGGCCTGGTATTGGATGTCGGTTAACTGTAAATTTCATTGGCTTTGGCCTGAGTTTTTACCTTGGGGGGACCTCTGCATGAATCCAAAAGCGGTTACCATCCTGGCTCGAAGCCTGAATGCGATCATGTGCAGTTTCGAGGTTCTTCATTGAAAATGTTCGCACAGCATCACTCTCTGCGAACGTATCGATTAATCTTGGAAGAATAGCTTGGTATGCCTCGTCAATCATATCCAGCTGCTTTAGGGCAAAGCTCTGACTTCCTGGATGCTTTGGGCCCGCCCAAGTAGAAACGAGTTCGAAATACCTATCGTCTACCTCATCTAGATATTCATCGCCACTTAGGCCGAGGACACGGAGATATGGGCTGAGAGATCCAGTTAGAGGAGGCGGTGTTTTCTTTCGTTTGGAGGTACGAGGTGAATGGTGATATGGGAGTGACGTCATTTTGAATGATAAACCGTTGATTTATTCTGGACCTATTATATTATGATGTAGAATTGCTTGGAAGGTCGGATATCAAAATGTCAAGATTCTAAATGGAGGAGTGAAGAGCTTATAATTTAAGCAGGGCGATGTGTTTTCGAGGCAGGTGAAATGAAAGTGAACCGAATAATGTCAGTTGGGCAGCCGCGAATTAAGGCAGTGAAGTCATCAGTGAATGCAGAACGATGATACATACAACCTTCTGCCAGCGCGCCATTTGACTTGTCACCGCGAGTATCACGGGAGAGGCATCTTGTTTGCATCACTATCCCTATGGCAATTACGATACAGTTTTGACCCAATCGGTGGAATCGAATATTGGATTTCGAACCGAAGCACGGATTGTTTTATTGTCCCGTCAACCCCTATCCGATTATTTCCTGAAGAACGATAAAATACTCTTCCGCGCTTTGACACGCTTTCTGACCGCATCACTTCCATCTGTGGACTTGGAAAACGGATCGGTGGTAGCTAGAATGTTATACTGCTGATGCGATGGTGAGCTGGCTCTCAAGGACGGGAAAGCCGTCCGAACTTTGTCGGTAAGCATAGGACCGCCGGATTTTTTGCTTCTCCTGCTTCGTTGACGGCTTAGCGCTCTGAGTATTCCCTCATCGCCATTTGGTTGGCGTTCGAGTTGCTCAATTTCTTGCAGCGCAGTCATCCCGTTGGTTGCCAAGTTTTCTTCCGCCACTGCCTCGAAACGCAAAACACCTCTTGTGGGTTGAATCTCGAGAGCGTCGAGCATGAAATCCTGTATCAAATGTGTGCTTCTCTTGTTTTTAGTTGCAGCTATCTCAGCTTGCAGTGCTGCGATGGTGAGATGATAGGCAGGTTCGGAAGTCCCAGCCAGAAGCATGGTGACATCGGTATTGAGTGTCACCATAATACATGCGGGCGGACGCTGGTAGATCTCAGAGAGACGGAATGAGAAGTCGATCAAGAAATCCTTCTCAGACTCGACCTGTCGAACAAATCAGGAGAATATTAATATTTTCAAATAGACGACTTACACAAGAGTTCATTTTGAGCTCTGCCAGGATGATCGAATCCTTCGCCACACGTTCCTTTGCGGTATTGTTCGATTCGCGGTATGCAAATGCATCAGTGTAATACTGGCTTCTTTTCTTTGAGAGATGCATACGTTGCCAAGAATGCTCCAAACAAGCGACATCCGATAATTGGCCCGCAACACTTTTGGTCAACGTGCCATATTGATGTGTGTGCGTGATCTCGGGAGGTGTGGATTGAGCGCGCTGAACGTGCTTTAGTCTCCTCCCTGGTGGGGACAATGCTGTGTTTAAGTGGTACTTTGCATCTGACGTATCAGGCCCATGCGGAGGAGTAGAAAAGGCGTTCTCGACATCTACGGCATTGATACGACTTGTGGACGATGGTGTTGAAGAGGAGTTCAAGTGAAGTGCCATCGTGCCTCGGTCTCATTTGCTGAGATGGGTCCAATAACACGAAGAAGTGCGTATTGGGTCTGTGATTGGGATGGCTTGTTCATCATCCTTGATGGTGTGGGATCAAAAGCAATGAAATTATAGTGATTGGAAGTGAAGCTGCAAATGAAAAGTAAGAATAAAAATTTCAAGGCTCCAAGTCGGAATCCAAAAAGCCAACAGGAGAGACAAAGGGTTCTCGTGGATACGTCGAGATACCTTGGACAGGAATTTGAGGCGAAGTGGTGTGACACAACAGTTGTCAGGGTCTGCTTTATGTATCGAAGCGATGGCAGAACTTCATGCGGTTGCCCGTCGCGACTTCTCCAGATGATGAATCCCGCCACATTCATTATATTGAAAGGGAAGGAAGCATTTCATATAGCCCATTGCTGAGGCTGACTGGCCTAGACACGAAATGGCAAGTCTCACCAATACAACCAAACTGTAACTTGGCCATAAGGGGGTTTATGGGAGCTCTGTGGCGGAGATCCAGCAGGTCTCTTCAAGGTGAGGTGGTTGGAGCCATGTAGACCACGATGCCGACAAGTTGGGTTACCCAGTATTGATGGCAGAACTAACTTGTTGAGGTGCCTGGATGGGCGAGAAAAACTACCTTCCTGTAGGTGCCTGATGGAGTACATATTCACTTTCGGGGACAGAGAAACTGTTTCGGCAGCTTAAATTCACGTGACTGTCATCTCTCCCTTCTTAAGGCCATTCAATATTATTCTGGGGGTAGGGCTCAGGCACGACACGTGCATCGAGTCTGCCATATATGACAAGGTTCCGTCAATTGTTGATCTGATGGGGCTCCTGCAGTGCTTGCATCCAATGACAAGTAAACTTACGCTTGACTTTCTGCAACATGCATGATTTGATGACTTGGGTGACACTAATGGTCGAGTCGTAACCACACATGACATCGTCATGAAAGTCTTGCTGCGGGGGATTTTCCAATTGTATAAGGGACTGAACTGAAGTTAGATGTTGTCGCCCTGCGTTAGACCAAGTCTATCAGCGTTCGAAGTCATCAGGCGAAGCCAACAGAAAAATCACGAGCTTACTTTGAAGGGTTTGATTTCAATTGGGAGGGTAAGCCACATGCAGGTGTATGTTTCACCTGCCTTGACGTCAGGACAATAACTAGATGGCATCATCATATCATCTCTCCAGTTGTATATTCGTCTCGAGGGCTTGGCGGCAGAGTGATCATAGAAAAGACTTCATCTGCTGCTGGTTTCGCAAGGGGGAGGGATACCACTCAACTCAGCATGAATTTCCTAAGGCGAGCCCCAAGGCCGCTCAACTCACTGATTCCGTTCCAGACTGCCAGGCCTTTATCTGTACACACAGCAAGTAAGTTGCCTCTATCCCTGGACGCAACGAAAGCTTCACGAATTCCGTTCAACTGAACTTTAGCCAAGGAATGTCAGACAAGTCCACACTTGACGCCAACAAGGGCTCTGTTGGTAGTGCTTTCCAACCAGACGGCGTGATAGGCAAGCAGGGCCAGAAAATAGGTACGGCTCGCCTCCCGAGTGAAGCATGTTTCGGACCACTTACAGACTAACGCAATAGGCGGTCCACTGGACAAGGACGGTGCTATTGGCAAAGAGTTTAAAGCAGACGGTAGCATTGGTAGTACTGCTCAGGATGGTAAGAAGCGAACTTTTCATGGACCTCGGAGTGAGTACTGAACATTTGTCATGTGAAGTTGCCGAGCAGGCCCAGGGAGATAAAAAGCCATTATTCGATAAAGAAAGGGCGATTGGGAAGTCCTTCACGGGTAAGCAAATGAATTCATGGTGTTCCGCCCATCCTAAACCCAAAAAGCCGAAGGAGCCATAGCGCAAGTTGGAGAGGTAAGTCCACCACGATTCACCTCAATGACTGCAAAACACGCGTTGATCAATCGCACACAGCAAGTCGGTGGCCCATTTGCCAGTGATGGTGCCACCGGCAAGAATTTTACCAGTAAGTCGTAGAGGGTTGCGTGTCTATCCTAACTAACCTATGTACAGCCCAAGGTGCAGTAGGTGGGACCATACAGAAGAACTTGGGAGAAGGCGATAAATCATGAATCCTGGAGAGGAGGTTGGCTAGGCGTGCCAGTGGAGAGATGTGCTGTCGGTCAAGCTATCTCTTCTGCGTGGGAAGTCTTCTAAGATAAGAGAACAATTATTTTATACTGCGGTTCTCGCCCAATAACCTGGGTCGGATCCCAATCGTAGTCTGCAGGGTTCCCGTGTAGGAGGCTGGATGGAATAAGCGGCAGCCACATAAAGTGGAGGTTGAGTAGAAAAGGTCGATTAGACGGGAGTTTCCTAGTTTCTGGGGTTGGGAATACGTCGAAACCACAGCAATCAAAGGACTCGTGTGAGGTGTAGGTGTTGGCGCCAATGTGACTAGTGCGTACTAAAGACGCAAACACGTGACGCGCTAAACGCTGAGTACTAAAACTGTGCGGTACGGGCCAGAATGCCTCCTATGTCGAACGATCACGGCACCAA
>Ga0105239_10007968_pt1 | contig 12098 bp, 14 predicted proteins | sample KBSC44metaG_FD_92761 | JGI IMG/M metagenome (GOLD analysis project Ga0105239, IMG submission 92761) | Corn rhizosphere microbial communities from Kellogg Biological Station, Michigan, USA - KBS C4-4 metaG | ecosystem: Host-associated > Plants > Roots > Rhizosphere > Soil | place: Michigan, USA...
ACTTCAGCCGATAGCCTGATCACTACATTTAACCTAAGCGGATATTCGTCTACCGATCAGTTGTGGCTGACTTTCTATTATCAGAATCAGGGTATCGACTTCTCTGCCGGTGGTAATCAGGTATGGATCAGAGGTAATGATGCAAGTGCATGGATCCCTATTTATACACTATCCTATAGCACATCTGATTTTGGCTTTTACCGGGCCATCAATCCCATTAATATCACAGAGGCATTGGCCAATGCTACACCGGCACAATCAGTAAGCAGCAGCTTCCAGATAAAATTCGGGGAACAGGGGTACAGGTCAACCAACTCGGTGATCATCGATGGTAATCTTGACGACGGATTTACATATGACGATATAACCATTACACTGGCAACAGATGACATGACCATGATGAAACTGGTTGCCCCCTCCACAAACAATGTATGCGCGCTTAGTAGTACTGAACCTATTACTGTAAGGGTTAAAAACTATAGCGCAGGTACACTTACCAATGTTCCGGTTACATATCAGATCGGCAGCGCCACACCGGTTACTGAAAGCATACCTTCTATAGCAGCCGGACAGATATTGGATTATACATTTACACACAGAGCCGATCTGTCGGCTTACCAGCAGGATACAATCACTGCCTGGGTTGACTATGCAACAGATAATTACCGCAGCAACGATACAATCACCACAAGCTTCCAGACTGTACCACTCATTACCAGCTATCCTTATCTCGAAGGTTTCGAATCAAATAATGGCAACTGGTATACAGGTGGTATCAACAGCAGCTGGCAATGGGGCACACCGGCAAAAGCCATTATTAATAAAGCAGCCAACGGAACAAAAGCATGGGTCACCAGTTTAACGGGCTATTACAATAACAATGAATTGTCGTACCTATATTCTCCGTGTTTTGACCTGAGCAGCCTTACACAACCTGTATTATCCTTTAGCCAGATCTTCAGAACAGAAGATAATTGTAATTGCGATTTCCATTGGGTTGAATACAGTACCGACGGACAAAACTGGAACATTCTGGGAACTGTGGGCAGCGGCACCAATTGGTATGACAACTCCACTTATCAGGCATGGAAAGCATCTGTAACACGCTGGCATGTTTCAAGCTATGATATACCTACCAATGCAAGCAGTGTAAGATTCAGAATTGTTATGTATGCCGACCCCGGCGTTGTGTATGATGGCGTAGGTATCGATGATATTCATGTGTTTGACAAAGCCGCTATTTACAGTGGCACAAATATTACAAGCGGATTAACACAAACAGTTAGCGGAAACAACTGGATACATTTCAATTCCGGCGGAAAAAGAGTAGTGTCGATTAATCCAAACGGACAAAACCTTGGCAGCACCGATGTAAGAGTGTATATCAATACAGGCGCAATACGTAATGATGGCTATCAATATTATCTCGACAGAAATATTGTAATTCAGCCAACAAATGCACCAACAGGGCCGGTAAGCGTTCGCTACTACTTCCTGAATACTGAAGCCAATAATCTGATCGGGGCGACAGGCTGCAGCACCTGCAGTACTATTTACGACGCCTATCAGTCAGGCGTTACTCAATACAGTTATGCACCGGCAGAAGAAAACGGCACCCTCACCGATAACGGAAGCGGCACCTATAGCTTTATTACACCTTCGCAGGTGGATATAATTCCATACGACAATGGCTACTACGCCGAATACCAGGTAAGTCATTTCTCTGAATTCTGGATTAACAGTGGCGGAGCGGGTCAAAGTCATCCTCTACCAATGGTAATGGGCTTGTTCACCGTTACAAAAAACCAGCATACAGCCTTATTGCAGTGGAGCACGCTGCAGGAGTCGAACAGCGATCATTTTGTTATTGAAAGAAGTACAGATGGTATAAACTATACTGCCATTGGCGCCTTATCTGCTGCCGGTAACAGTACTACAACAATTAAGTATCAGTTTACCGATGAACAAATAGCCACAGGTATTAGTTATTATCGCATCAGGCTGGTAGATAAAGATGATAAATCGATGTATTCACCTGTTCGAAAGATCAGCTATGCCGATAACGATTTCACTATTAGTATAACACCTAACCCGGTAACAAAAGGCGTGGTGTACATCAATACTTCAGTGAATTGCAATCGTATCGAGCTGCGCGATGCAACAGGCAGACTGATTAAATCAGAAAGCGCTACCGGTATGCAAAATCAGTTACCGGTACTGCATGTTGTCAAAGGCATGTATTTTATTACTGCAATAACAGATAGTGGTAAAAAAGTAGAAAAGATCTTTATTCAATAAAAGAGCTTAAGGGATAAAAGAGAAAAGGAGCAACCACAAAACGGGTTGCTCCTTTTTAATTATCCGCACCTTTATAATTCTTATTTTTGCCTTCCAAAAAACTAAGCATTGAAGCAGGCAGGCGTTTCCAAAAGCACTCAATCAACAGGTTGGTTGTGGTTTTTAACAGGATTAGGGTTTTCCATTCTATGGCCTTCTGCAGCCGTTGCTACAAAATTCGGATTACAGGTTGCACAACCTTTTGTTATTTGTATCACGCGTTTTTTTACTGCAGGTTTGATCATGCTGCTGATCGCACATGGGCTAATGCGTAAGCGATTTCCGCAAAAAAACGAATGGAAACAACTGGCTATTTACGGACTGTTGAATATTTCATTATATCTCGGTATATATGTGATTGCTATGCAGCATCTTTCAGCAGGACTAGGTTCACTGGCTATAGCCACGAATCCCGTTCTCATTAACCTGATGGCTGCTTTAATATTCGGTCATCGCATACGTTTTATTACTGTTATCAGCCTTATACTATGCATGGGCGGCGTTCTACTGGCAGCCTGGCCTTTATTCAGAAACAGCTTTGCCACACCAATGGGCATCACATTACTCATGTGCTCAATGGTCATTTATTCTGCCGGCGTTATTTATTTTTCAAAACAGAACTGGAGCGATCTGCACATTCTCACCATCAACGGCTGGCAAACACTGCTCGGTGGCGTTTTCCTGTTGCCGCTGGCCCTGTTCACATATAACAGCCATCAAAATATATGGGGCTTTCAACTGGCAGCCTCGGTTTTATGGCTGGCCATTCCTGTTTCAATTATTGGTGTTCAGCTATGGCTGTACCTGCTAAAAGACAATGCCGTTAAAGCATCTTTCTGGTTGTTCCTTTGTCCTGTTTTCGGGTTTCTTTCAGCGAACATATTAATGCATGAACACATTGGCATGCTTACGGTTTTGGGTATGCTATTGGTTCTTACAGGTTTATATCTGGTTCAAAAATATAAAGCGGGATAATTTCTGATCGCGTAAATACTCTTTCCAATACCGTAACCCTTTTTACACGGCCGCGAAGAACTTTGCGCAAAAATTTGCGCAGGACAATGAAAGGGATCTATACACTCGCTTTGGTTTTAATAATCACAGGATATAATGCTATCGCACAATCAGGATCAATCAAAGGCACCGTAAAAAACGAAAAAGGCGACACACTGAGTGGCGCTTCCGTTTTTATAAAGGGAAGAAAAATAGGCGCCGTTACAGGCGCTGCCGGCCAGTATGAACTGGTAAACCTTGCTGCAGGTTCCTATGCAGTACAGGCATCTGCCATTGGTTATGAACCTGCCATTCAAAAGATCAATATAACAGCAGGACAAACACAGTCACTCAATTTCACATTGAAAGAGGCACTATATGAACTGCAACAGGTAGAAATTACCGGGCGTCGTGAAACCGGTTACAAAAACACGGGTTCATTTATTGGCACCAAAACCGCCACACCGCTGAAAGATGTACCGCAGGCCGTTAGTTATGTAACCAAAGAACTAATGCAGGACCAGGCCGCAGCAAGAGTAGGCGATGTAGTAAAAAACTTCAGCGGCGTTAATCAGTTCACTTCCAATAACGACATTTCTATCAGAGGGTTCAGGGTGTATGCCGGCAACGGAACCATGCTGGTGAATGGACTACGTGCCAACTCATCGTTCTGGAAACAACCACCAGCTAATTACCTCGAACGGGTTGAAGTTATTAAAGGCCCTGTATCGGCGCTCTTTGGTAATGCTTCTCCCGGCGGCACCATTAACCGTGTTACCAAAAAGCCACTGGACCAGAATAAAAAATCCATTTCATTTATCACCGGCAGCTTTAATACATTCAGGGCGCTTGCAGATGCAACCGGCCCTATGAACGACAGCAAAACATTACTGTACCGGTTGAACATCGCCTATGAAAATTCACAATCGTTCCGCGACCTGCAATTTGAAAAGAATATTGTAATTGCTCCTTCTATCAGTTTTCTGCCTACCGATAATACGCGCCTGAACTTCGATCTGGTATACAATAAATCAAACAGCCGCGTAGATCGTGGGCAATCGGTTTTCACAGATGATCTGTATTCAACGCCTATTTCACTTTCCCTGAATGCAGTAAATGATCATCTGAATGAGGAAATGTATAATATCACAACTTCTTTAACGCATAACTTCAACAGCAATACCTCCTTCAATATTGCATGGATCCGAACCAGCTATACCGAAGACCTGTTTGAGCACAGAAGCAACAGTACCTATGCAAAAGACATGCAAGGCAACAATGTTCCTTTTTTGGTAGAACGGGCCGTATACGATAGAAATTCAAGAGAGTTCAGTGATAATATGTCGGCCTATTTAACACATAGCATGAATACCGGCCCTCTTGAACATAAAATTGTAGCAGGATATGACTATGCACAGGATAAACTGCCTATTGGCGCTGCTCAACTAACAGCCAGCGGTTATTTGAAAAAAGATGGAACAGCCACCTCCTATAAAACCAGTGACTCTTCGAAATTTGTAACCTACAGTTTCAAAACAAATATCAACGGAAGAGATACCACGCTCGTTCTGCCCAAACCAAACGTTCCATCCTACGACCTTGCCCGTAACGTGCATAACATGGAAGACGTTTCAAAATATGTATATCGCCAGGACAGTAATACGGCTACTATTCCTCATTACAATTATTTGCATGGCGTATATGTTCAGGACCAGATTACATTTGGCCGATTGCAGGTATTACTCGGTTTACGGTACGAATGGTTTACCGACAAAGTAAACTATACAAAACCTGGTGAAAATAAAGTTACCCAAACCGCGCTGTTACCACGTGCCGGACTGGTGTTTACCATCAACAGAAATATTAATGCCTATGCATTGTATGCACAGGGATACAATCCGCAGGATGCAGCTGTGCAGTCTAACCCTGCAGCAGGCGGTCCTTTTAATCCGCTGGAGAGTAATATTGTGGAAGCCGGTTTTAAATCAGACTGGTTCAACAAACTGTTATCAGTTACTACATCTGTCTACCAGATACAACAAAAAAACGCCCTGTATGCTTCTCCCACCGTTGATATGCCCGACAGACAAATACAGGTTGGCAAAGAAGTATCTAAAGGTTTTGAACTGGAAGTGGTAGGACAAGTTGCCGATAACTGGAACGTGGTATTAAACTACGCCTATAACGACGCCACGCTTACCGATGCAGGCGATGCCGACAAAGATCTGATAGGAAAACAAAAACCCAATGCCCCCAAAAATCAGGGAAATATCTGGACAAAATATACGTTCAAAAGCCGCGCATTAAAAGGGTTGGGAATTGGCGTAGGAGGAAACTTTGTGACCGAACGAAATGTATCGCTTAACAAAACCCAAACTATTCCGGGTTATCAATTATTTAACGCTGCCCTGTATTATAAAGTTGATAAATTTCAGATTCAATTTAATCTGAACAATGTTTTTGATAAAACTTACTGGGTAGGCGGTTATGATTATTTAAGATTGTTCCCCGGTGCTCCACGTAACTGGCTGGCAACCGTAGCGTATACTTTTTAAGTTGAATAAATATAATAACACATAATCAAGTGAAGAAATTAATCGGTAAACTGCATTTATGGCTTGGTCTTGCATCTGGATTGGTTGTATTGGTTGTTGCTGGTACCGGCAGCCTGCTGGTATTTGAAAAAGAGCTCGATGAGTGGACGCATCATGATTTTTATTTTGTAGATGTTCCTTCCAATGCACAGCGTTTGCCTTTGGATAGTCTGTTGCATCAGGCAGCGGCTTTCAACAAAGCATTAAATGTTACACGCATCAATATAGAAACAGCGGCGCCGGAGCGCTCAGTTTTGTTTATGGCCAAAAAGAAAAAACAAAACTGGCAGATAGCGGTTAATCCGTATACCGGAAAAGTGATAAAAGGTATCAATTACGACAAACGCTTTTTTACTGTTGTATTGGACCTTCATCGTCATTTATGCATGGATAAAACCGGTAAGGCCATTACCGGCGCATCGTGCCTGATATTCTCAATTATGATTATTACCGGTCTGGTATTGTGGTGGCCCAAACGCTGGCGTATGTTAAAACAACGCGCCAGTATTAAATGGTCTTCTTCATGGAAGCGGCTGAACTGGGACCTGCATGCGGTAAGCGGATTTTATGTGCATATTATTTTACTGGCTATTTCATTGACCGGTCTTACATGGGCCTACCCCTGGTTTAATAATGCCATCTTTTTACTGTTCGATGGTAAGCCTATGAAAAAAATGGAAGCGCCCGCTAATACCGTTCAACAGCCAATAGCAGCAGGTTATTACGAAGCATTGTATCAGCAGGCGAATAACAAACTACCATATAAAGGAGTTATGACGATCTCATTGCCCGAAAAAGAAAACCTTTCTATCACGGTAAGCAAACAGAACTATGAGGCTTCTCTGAGCAATATCACCGACTTCCTGTACTTCGAAAAAGGAACAGGTAATTTACTAAAGGAGCAGTTGTTCAAAAATGCTTCAACGGGTTATAAAGTACGCCGCATCGTATATCCCATTCATACCGGAAAATTACTGGGATGGCCTACTAAGATCCTTGCACTTATTGCGGCTTTGGTAGCTTTCAGTTTGCCTATCACCGGCGTGTCTATATGGCTTGGCAGAAAGAAGAAAAAGACAAAAGCAACTGTGCCAACAATTCGGGAAGAAGTTGTGCTGTCGTAACCGTAGTTGAAAGTCGCCCGGGGATGGATGCGTTCTATCCCATAATCGTTGCAGGCAACGGAACATTTGTAGAAAGCAACAAAGCTTTTGCAGGAGGCAACGGAAGGTCAGTAGACGGCAACAATCCTCTTGTAGAGAGCAACAGAAGACTTGTAAAAGGTAACGATCCTCTTGTAGAAAGCAACAGAAGACTTGTAGAAGGCAACGATCCTCTTGTAGAAGGCAACGGAAGATTTGCAGGAGGCAACGAAGCTGTTGTAAATGGCAACGGAAGACCTGTAGAAGGCGACAAAGCTCTTGTAAACGGTAACAGAAGTTTTGAAGAATGCAATGGAAGAACCGGAAAAATAAACAAAAGGGCTGTTGCAGGCAACAAAGCTTTTCAGCAATTCAACGGCTCTATTGTTGCCCGACAAGATTTCCAACGTAACTAATCTTTAGCAGAATCCATTTTCTTCAATGGTTCCAGTAAATACGCGAGCCCGTTGAGTTTGATTTCATAAATCGTTTCAAGTAAAATGCCCAATTTGCCCTTGGGAAAGCCTTTCTTTTTAAACCAGGCAAGGTAAAACTCAGGTAAGTCACATAACAGTGTGCCTTTAAATTTACCAAAAGGCATTTTCATGGTTACCAGTTGTTGTAATATTTCCGGATTAGGGCCGCGGTCGGTTGTCATGCTTCTTGTTTATAACTATACTTATGGGCGATCAATCTTTGTTCCACTCTAGTAAATTCTCCACGTCTGTATTATTTTGTTTGCTGAGTTGATTGGGAGAGTAACCCGCAAATTCTTTAAATGCCCGGATGAAGTGCGATTGATCGGCATATCCGTTATCAAATGCAATATCCGACAACTTGTTGTAGTTACTGGATTTTAATTGCTGTAAGGAGGTTTGAAAGCGACAAATTCTTGCAAATAACTTGGGTGAGATGCCTACATGATGATTGAACTTTCTTTCAAAAGTTCTTTCCGTCATGTTTATTTTTTTCAGCAATTCCTTCAGTTCAATATTTCCGTTTGCCTGAATAATTTGCCCTAATGCATAATGGGTGGTTTCATCAGCGTTGGCATTGTTTGCCTGGATCTGTTGCCAGATGTATGACGATAATATATCAAACTGGCCATCAAAAGATGGCGTGCAAATTAATTGCTCGCTTACATGTTTGTTGTGCTTATTGAAGATAGATTTTAGATCAATACAGGTATCAGTTAGTTCGTGGGCAGGTAAGCCGAAAACAGATTTTAAGGCATGCGGATAAAAACACACACCGGTCAACAGCAAACCGCCTTTTGTGTATAAGGTTCGGGGTTGAACGGTTTGTCCGTACAGAAAAAGTTCAGGTAGTTTTTGTTTAACGTCATCGTGCAACGCATCTATTTCCGATGGTTGAAAGATCAAACCGGGGCATCCGTCAGCTATAGGCCGATATGTTTTTGGAACAGGCTCGTTGGCATCTCTTTCAATAACCCAGAAATACCGGATATAATTCCTAAGGTGAGCAGGGGGTTGTGTTTGCCGGTATTCCATGCGTGCTACTTTTTCATGATAAGATAATCGTTGATACAGAAGCGCTATTCGGGAGTGTTATCAAATTTACCGATAATTGTGGAAATGCGATTGTACGCGAAGGTGAAACAGCTTCCGCTTTCAGGTCTGGGAAGCGTGCCATTCATTAAATCTTTTATTGATAACCGATTTAAGCTTATTATAATTCTCCCAGCTATCTGCAACATGGTATATTGATGGCAGGCCTTTCCCAAGCGTAGTTTGGTAATCATGTAAGTATTGGCCGGCATTAAATTCAAAATACTCCATGGCAAAGCGGTTACCTGTTGCATTTAAATCATCCAGCATCAATACGCCACCGCAACATTTTTGAAATAATTGTGGGCCGGTAAGCCGCTGTTGTTTGAACCTGGCAATTTCGGCAGAAAGGTCTGTTTTAAATTGTTCACTTATCAGGTCATTATCAATCAGCCAACCGAGAAAAAGGCCGGTATGAATATATCCCTGAAACGCTTCCAGGTCCTCAGGGAAATCACCGCCATAATGCCATTTTGCTTTATCGTACACATCCAGTGTATTTTCAAGGCTTTTATGATAGGGAGTGATTTCGAAACCATCTTTTATTTTTTCATCTGTCAGCACCTTTTGTTTGGCTTCGGCCGCCGACTGATCAATGTGCTGCTCCCATTGTTTTGTGATCCATTCGTAAAATACGCCCTCTATAATATCTACACCACTATCTTCAACAGTGGTTCGAAAGTGATGTACTTTCCCATTTTCTGTTTTGGTGAGATATATTGTCATTAAGTAATAAGTTGTAAGTAATAAGTCAAAGATACTTACTCTAATCACTTCACGAATATTATGTCTGCTAAAGTCAGACATAATGAATAAAAAACAAATATCTTTAATTATGGCATATGATGGGAAATCAGCCGCCAGACTGTGGGCTACGTTAACTTTTAAACTGCCGCAGATGATGGTCGGTGTGTTTATATGCCATGTAACCGATTTGTTCTTTTGTCATTTTTCCGAAGAAGGGATGTATGAAATTGTGATTTGAAAAATTGGCATATTCTTCAATAAGAGAAATCCACTTTGCTTTTTCATCTGAAATATTACCATTTTCTTCTTTTATTCTGAGTTCAGGAAGCGTAGGCGTACTTCTGACCAACGGCTTTTCATTTACTATATTTCTCAAAGCCATTTTACCAAACAGATATCCAAGCAACTTCCGTTTGTATTTCTTCTTACCCAATGCCATTTCTTCAAATCCAATGCAATGTTTTACCATTTGGTAAACGTTCATTTTACCCCATTGCGCTTTGCTGTTTTCATTTAATGAACTGATTCGGGCAATCAATTCATTTCTTGTTGTCGGATCAAATATTGTTTTCATAATCGATCGTATTTTCTTATGCCAATTGTGCGAGTGAAAACCAGTTACCTGAATCGTCTTTAAATATAGCTTCGGTGCCGTAGAATTCTTTTGTAGGTGGCTTGGTAAATTCAACGCCTTTTGCCTTTAGTTCTTCGTAGGTGGCGAAAATATCGTCGCAGGTAAAAACGGCTACGCCAAAGGTTCCGCTTCTAACCATTTCTTTTAATGTTTCTACCGTTTCTTTTGAAAAAACGCCCCTCGATACAGGAGACAGAACTATTTCAAAGCCAGGTTGATTGGGCGGAGTAACAGTAAGCCAGCGATCATTATTGGGCATGGGCACATCCGTTACAATTTTAAACCCCAGTTTATTGACGTAAAAGTCGCGTGCCCGCTCCTGATCAAGAACGTATACTGTTGAGTGTGTCATTTTGGTAATCATGCTTCCTGCGTTTTTTATTAACACAAAGAACCATTTTAAACCGTAATTCCACTTCTCTAAAATTGCTATTTTTTAATCCAACCTCTTTTTTGGGCAAAGCAAGCGGGAATAAAGCTCAAAGGAGATTGTACTATCTGCTCCTTTCTTTTTTGCTGCTGATCCAGATAGGCAGATGGGGTTATACCGGCAATCCGTTTGAAAAGTCCGCTGAATGAGCTTACACTTTCAAATCCCACGGAGTAGCAAACTTCCGAAACAGGCATACCGGCTTTAAGCAGTTCCATGGCTTTTTCAATTCTTACAAAGATGAGATACTGATGGGGTGTTTTGTGATAAATACTTTTGAACTGTTTTATAAAATGAAATTTCGAGAAGAAGGCTTCATCAGCAATATTATTCAGATCTATAGGCTCGGCATAATGTGCATCAATAAACAATTTTGCCTGAACCAATCGTCTGTATAAATACATTTTTGGATATTGCTGATTGCTCATGTATGATCTTTTACTTTCCTGTATTTAAAATTAGTCTTTTTATTCAGTAAATTAGCTGTATAATCATTCCCACCGCTATGACCATTTCTGAAAAGATAAAAGACCTTACCACGATTCCCGGTGTAGGAAAATCTATCGCAAGGGACTTATTGAACATTGGTATTAATAGTGTGAATGATCTGAAAGGAAAAGATGCCAATGATCTCTACAACAAATCCAATCAATTCGCAGGTTGCGTTCAGGACAGGTGCTTACTTTATGTTTTCAGATGTGCCATATATTTTGCAGAAACGCCCAAAAAAGAGCAGGATAAGGAACAGCTAAAATGGTGGAACTGGAAGGATGAGCCTTCACGGTCTAGCAGCATACGTCAACGAGATAGTAACTTCCAAAAAAATTAGTAAATTTGGTTCATGTATTTGAATAATCAGGATATACAGCTTATCAGGCAGTACTTTTCAAACAAACCTGTAAAAAGAGCCTATCTATTTGGTTCTTATGCACGGCATGAGGCTGATAACAATAGCGATATAGACTTATTGGTCGAGCTCGATTATTCACAACACATCGGTTTAGGATTTGTACAAATGAAGTTTGATCTGGAAGAACAATTACATAAACAGGTTGATCTCGTTTCTTCACAAGCGGTATCCCGCCATTTACTGCCTTTTATTGAAAAAGATAAGCAACTGATCTACGTTGGTCTTCCCTCAACCCCATGAATTTTTCCATCTTGATATTAGCTGCTCTAAATATTTACGACTTTTCTGATTTTTGATAGACTTTTCTCGTTTGATAGCCTCACTTCTATTATTCATAACTTCAAAATATACCAATCGTAAAGGTCTTTTTGAAGCAGTATATTTACTTAGTCCATCGAAATGCTTCGACATGCGCTTATCCAAATCATCGCATTGGCCTATATAAAAAGAAAAGTCCTTCAAACTTTGAAGGACATAAACATAAAATTTTTGTTCTTGCATATAGCATGTTTTAGTAATGCTACTATGGCTTAACGATTAGCCGGTGTTAACCGCTTCTGCGGAGACTGAGGGATTCGAACCCTCGATACGGTTTCCCGTATACACACTTTCCAGGCGTGCTCCTTCAACCACTCGGACAAGTCTCCTTTAATTTTATTATAATTTCTCTTTTCCCAATTAATTCGAAAATCGGAAGATTCGAACCCGCGATACGGTCCCGTATACACACTTTCTCCCGACCA
>Ga0105239_10007969_pt1 | contig 12098 bp, 14 predicted proteins | sample KBSC44metaG_FD_92761 | JGI IMG/M metagenome (GOLD analysis project Ga0105239, IMG submission 92761) | Corn rhizosphere microbial communities from Kellogg Biological Station, Michigan, USA - KBS C4-4 metaG | ecosystem: Host-associated > Plants > Roots > Rhizosphere > Soil | place: Michigan, USA...
CGCCTGCTGATCGCAACCGGCGCGCGTGACGAGCTGCCGGAGATCCCGGGCGCCGCCGAGCGTTGGGGACGCGACTTTCTGCATTGCCCGTACTGCCATGGCTGGGAGGTGCGCGACCAGCCGATCGGGGTCCTCGCAACGCAGATCGGATCCGTGCAGCACGCCCACTTGCTGCGTCAGTGGTCAGACGACATCGCGTTCTTCACGCACGCCCAAACGATCTCCGCGCGGGAGCGCACACAGATGGCGGCGCGCGGGATCGATGTGATCGACGGACGCGTCGCACGCTTCGTCGTCGAAGACGACCGCTTGGCAGGTGTCGAGCTCGACGACGGCACTGTTGTCGCGCGCACTTCCGTATTCATCCGCCCGGCCAATTTCCCGCACGCCGACGGTCTCATCGCACAGCTTCGCTGCGAGGTCGACGAACACGGATTCCCGGCGGTAGACGACACCGGCCGGACGAGCATGGCCGGGGTGTGGGCCGCCGGGAACATCGTCGATCCGCGCATGCAAGTCATAACCGCCGCCGGTGCCGGCAACGCGGCGGCTATCGCCATCAACGCAGACCTCGTCGCAGAAGACGTCTCGAAGTCGGGGTGATCGTGCCGCGCGAGAGATCAACACAGAACAGAGAGGAAGTTCAGATGAATCAGACAGTCGACACTGCTCCCGGGGTACGGGTACCACCGCCCACCAAACATCAGCTGGCGCTGATGATCTGGCTCTGCGTGTTTCCGACGCTCACTGCCATCAACGTCGTGTTCGCTGATTGGCTGCGGCCGATGTCGCCGGTCTTGCGCACGTTCGTGCTGGCGACCATCGCCGTCCCGATCGTCATCTACGGCCTGATGCCGCAACTGCACACCCTCCGCGCGCGGATGCATATCGCTCGCCGCCCGCCGGTAGCGTGAGAGCTCGAATGGCTGAGATCCTCACCGAGCGCCTGATGCTTCGGCCATTTCGGGCCGCTGACCTCGCGGCGTTCGCCGCCTACCGGAGCCATCCGGACATCGCGCGCTACCAGTCATGGGACAGCCCCTACTCGATGGCCGACACAGAGTCGTTCCTGGACTCACAACGCGGGCTCACGTTCGGGCAGCCGGGAGGGTGGCTTCAGCTGGCGATGGTCGACCGGGAGACGGCCGCGTTGCACGGAGACTGCGCTGTGCGGGTCCTGGTCGATCAGCCCGCTACCGCCGAGCTCGGCGTCACGCTCGCACCGGCAAGTCAAGCCAAGGGTCTGGCGACCGAAGCGCTGACGGCCGTCGTGAAGGAACTATTCGAGGAGCACGACATGCACCGAGTCTTCGCAGAGACCGACGATCGCAATGTCGCGGTTCATCGCTTGTTCGAGCGCTTGGGCTTCCGTCGCGAGGCGCGGCTGATCGAGGCCGACTGGTTCAAGGGCGAGTGGTCGACTCTGCGCGTCTACGCACTGCTGAACCGGGAGTGGCGCGAGCACCAGAGCGCGCCCTCGAAAGGCCGGTCGCAGAGTCGTCATTGAACGGGGGACGCGTCCGCAACGAGCAGTCGTGCGCCCAAATCGGGTTCCTCGGTGCGCTGTTGCTTGTGCTCGACGGCGGTCATCGACGCGCCTCAACTCCTCCTTCGTCGGGGCGGCGCCGCCCGCAGGCAGCGCCGCCCGGCTGCACCTAATAGCCCGGGTACGGGCTCGTGGTGGTCGCGGGGGTCGATGTCGTGGTCGAGGTGCTCACCACGCCGACCGGGTGCGATACGCGCCAGGTGAACTTCTGGCTGCCGAACGCGTCCTTGAAGCCGTCGCCCGTCGCCTTGCCCGGCTTATCGAGCTTGAACGAGTAGAGCGGCCGGCCGCCGTAAGTCACCTGACGGCCGCCGTCGGGGCGCCTGATCGTCCCGAGCTTGCCGGGAACGCCGTGGCCCTTCGGCGTGCCGCTGACCGTCAGCGGCTGCCAGAACGAGAGGCATGCGCCCTTGCAGAGCACCATGCCTCGCCGCTCCTGGTCGCTCCGATAGAGCGCGCGGCCTCTGGCGTCGACGAGGACGCGACCTACGTTGGGGAGCCGTTTCACCGACACGGTGGCGCCGCCCGCCGTGGTGGCGTTGTCCCCGCCTGTCGTCGCGGCGACTGCGATCGCCACGCCGACTGCGGCGGCGACGAGGACGACACCCAGGGTGAGAAGTCGTTTCACGGAGACCTCCTGTTTTCGAGGGGTTTCTGCCTCACTCGTGACCGACGCCTCCAGGGGGCAATTCCTTCCCCGGCGCGCGACAAGGCCTGGATGAGCGATCGTTTCCCGGATGCCGCGGAGACTCGACGCCGACCGTGCCGTGGAGCACCTTCCGCGGCTCTATCGAGCCGCACGCGCGTGGACTCGCTCCCGAGAAGAGGCCGAGGACCTCGTGCAGGAGACCTACCTGCGTGTTCTCGCAAGGCCGCGTCTGCTGCGCGGCGAAGACGAGCTCGGCTACCTCTACCGCGCACTCCGCAACACGCTGATCAGCCAGCGCCGCACGGCGCGTCGCCGGCCGGCGACGACGGAGCTCGTCGACGACAACGCGCCGCGCGCGCGTGCGACCGACGACCCTGCCGAGGCGACTGAGATGCGTCAGGTCTTTTGGGCGATCGCCGAGCTTCCGGACGAGTTCCGCGATGCCCTCGTCGCCGTCGACGTCGCCGGGCTGTCGTATCCGGAAGCAGCGAGGGCGCTGGAGATCCCCGAAGGGACGCTGACGAGCCGCCTCTTCCGCGCACGCGACCGGGTTGCGCGAATGCTCAGCGGGACGGCGGAGTGAGCGGCCAGCTCGCGAGCTTGACGAGCTCGGCGCGCGATGCGCTGCCGATCAGGACGCACGTGTGCCCGCCGCGCCGCCAGGTCACGGCCGGCAGGCCGTGCGCGCGGAGCGTCTGATACTCGACCCCGCGAATGACCGTCTGCTCGGCCCCGGAAGGTCGGGTGAGGCCTGCCCCGTCGACGATCACGTACGCGAGGCGCTTGCCGGCGCGCCCGTAGAACACCACCGTCGCGTCGCGGCCGTCGACGCGGTCCCTCCGTACACCCAGCGCGTGCCAGCCGTAGGTCGATGCGAAGTCCGGGAAGACGACGCCGCCCTCTCTGATCGCCAGCTTCGTGCCTGCATGGCCGGCAGGAGCGGGCGCAGGGCCAGTCCGTGCCTGCGTCCCGAGGCGGGCAGCGTCAGCGACGGTCGGAGCACCGGGGCCACCGCTGAGCACGATCGTTGCGACGACTGCGGCGACCACCACAGTGACTCCCACCAGCGCCAGCCGTGGCACGAGCCGCCGCCCGCTTCTTCGGGGACGGCCGACCGGGATGTGCAGCGACGCGGGAACCGCGTCGTCGGTGAGCGATCGGATGGCACGCACCGCCTGGCGTTGGCGTTCGAATAGCTCGGCGAGTTCCGGCGAGGCGGCGACGCGCGCCTCGACGGCGGGTCGCTGCTCGGCCGGAAGCGTGCCGTCGGCCAGCGCAGCCAGCTCGGCCATCTCCTCTGTGCTCAGGTGTGACTCCGAGTTGTTCATCGCCTCGTACATGACACCACAGCTCGCCGGTTACCAGCGGGCAACAGAGCCCTTCCCGAAGCGGCGGATGAGAAGAAAGCTGCCGAGCATGCCAACCGTGACCAACTCGGAGACGCGGGCCGCCATGATCGCAGCCGGGTCGTAGCCTGGTTCCATGAACCCGAACACCGGCGTTCGCTCGCTGACCAGCAGGAACGTGAACGCCGTCGCTGCGAGCCCGATCCCGCCGAGCGCGAGCAGGACGACGGCGATGCCGCCCGACCGGCCGAGCAGACGCTCGACCGGAGCGACGAGTCCGAGTGACAGTGCCGTCGCGCCGAGGAAGTTCAACAGGAACAGTGGTCCGATGGTCGGGATGTCGGAGTAGAGGTACTCGTACTGCTGAAGGTGCACAGCGCCTACTCCGCCGAGGGAAAGTGCCCCGAGCAACCGCGTCGCAAGCGTTGCGGACGAGCGGAACGACCATTCGGTGTGCGCCTGCGTAACTGCCATCGCCGACCTCCTACATGCGTGTCCGTCACCACGAGAGACGCCTGCGCGCGCGATTCCTTCCCGGGGAAGGACTGGTGCGCTGCCGGCGTCACGCATCGCAACGACCGCAGCACACAACCGGAGGTACTGATGCACAGAAGCACGGAAGGCGAACGGCTTGAACGCGTGGACGAACTGCTCAGAGTCGCCGCTGCCTTCGACCGGCGAGCTCCAGCATGCGGGCCTGTCCGATTGTCGATCTCGGCCGGGCTCGACGGAGAGCTGTCCGAGCTCGGATGGCGTCGCATAGAAGCGCACGTCGCGTGCTGCCGGTTCTGCCGGGCGTTCCTCGAGGATGTCTGGGCGATGTCGACGGAGGTCGCTGCTGCGACGATCAGGCGGTAGCGTCCGGTTCCATTTCGCCCGGGCCGGGCTCGGAGTCACCCTGGCCAAGGACGGCCAACAGACCCAGGGCAGCGATCACGGCACCCGCATCAACCGAGACCAAGTCCTGCTCGAAGCAGGAATGTGACACACGCCGACGAGGTCGCAGCACTCGGATGCGGATCTCGGCCGATCATCCGACCGCTCGCTTCGTGAACGATCGCACACCGACCGCAGTCAGGAGCGCGGCGAAGACTGCGACCACGGCGAGGCTCAGCCCCGCCGATGCTGCGGTGCTGTTCATGTGCCAGATGCCGTGTAGTCCGGTCGGGTCGTCGAGGAGTCCGTAGCGGACGAGCGCGAGTGCGTGGGTGAGCGGCAGGAAACGCGCGAACCATGTGAGGAACCCGGGCAGCGCGCCGATCGGGAAAAGCGAGCCTGCGAGGAACCAGGGAACGATCGCGATTGCGGGGACCCGGCCGACGTACTCTTCGGTGCTCGGGACGCGTGCGGCGAGCGTCTCGGCCGCGCCGTACATCGCGATCGTGAAAAGCGCGGCGGCCGCCAGGAACCAGACGAACCCCGTCGTCGTGATGTCGAAGTGGATGCCGCGGGCGCGAGCGACGACGAGCAGAATGGTGATCTGCAGGGCCGTGATCGCAAACGCGACGATCAGGTTCGACAGCACGAGTAATGCGCGCGGGATCGGCGCAGCGAGCAGTTCGCGTTGGGCACCCGACTCGCGATCGACGAGTACGCCGATTCCGGCGAACATGGTGTTCAGCGGGATCAGCAGTCCGATCGTGCCCGTGGCGACGAACCCCTCATAGGACGCGCTCGTGTGCAGCGCCGTTTTGAGCGCTGGGGCGATCACGAGGGCAAACAGGATCGGGGTCAGAAGCGGCACGACGAGCTCGCGCGGCGTGCGGGCGCTCAGCTGGAAGCGCCGCCGCGCGAGCGTCGCGACAGGCCCGAACGGGCTCGTCTTCGCGGCGGGGAGGGGAATCGCAATCTCGGGACTGGTCGCAACCATGGTGTCTCCTCTTCTCTTTAGGCGGCCAGTGCGAGCTGGCCACCGGTTAGGTGCAGATACACGTCGTCGAGCGTCGGCTCACGTGCGCCGATCGCGCTGATGCGCACACCTGCCGCTTCGATGCCGGAGATCGCGTCGGCGGCTGAGCGGTTGCGCAACGGGATCGTCACGGTCGCGCCGACCGAGAACGCGTCGAGGCCCGCGATGCCCCGACGGCGGAGCAGGTCGAGTGTCGCGCCGGCGTCGTCGTGCGTGCGCAGCTCGACGATCTGATCGCCGAGCTCAGCCAGCAGCGCCGAGGGGCGGTCGAGTGCGACGATCCTCCCTTCGTGCATGATCGCGATCCGGTCGCAGAGGCGCTCGGCCTCGTCGAGGTAGTGGGTCGTGAGCAGGATCGTCGTCTCCCCGGCATCCCGCAGCCCGGCGATCACGTCCAGAAGCTCGACGCGGATCCGCGGGTCGAGCCCGACGGTCGGCTCGTCGAGGAAGAGCACACGGGGACGCGAGACGAGCGCTCGTGCGATCTCGAGCCGCCGGCGCTCGCCGCCGCTGTACGTCCCGACGGCGCGGTCGATCAGCTCCGTGAGGTGGAGCGCCTCGGCGAGGTCCGCGGTGCGGTCGGCGGCTTCGCGCGCGTCGACGCGCCAGAGGCTCGCGTGGGTTGCAAGGTGGTGCCTTCCGGTCAGTGCGCGGTCGACGACTGCTTCCTGGAAGACGACGCTGGAGAGCGCGCGTGCTGCTCTCGGCTCGGTGGCGACGTCGAAGCCATGCAGCGAGGCATTGCCGCCCGTCGGCACGATCGTCGTCGTCAGCATGCCGACCGTGGTCGACTTGCCGGCGCCGTTCGGCCCGAGCAGGCCGAAGACCTCGCCGGGCTCGACGTCGAAGCTGATTGCGCGCACCGCCTCGACGCCGCCGGCGTACGTCTTCGAAAGGGACCGTGCTTCGATAGCGTGGTTCGTCATGGGTTACCTCCTGGGTGTCGGCGACCGCGCCGGCGCGGTCGCCCAGTTCTGTTCGTAGGCGAGGAGCGTCATCAGGTTCAGGCCCCAGGCTCCGGCGACGAAGGGAAAGAGGACGATCAGGCCGGCGAGGGCGCCCGCGAGGCAGCCGATCATCGCGATGATCAGCACGGCGTTGGCCGCATGGAGAACAAACCTGATCACGCGGCCTCCCGAACGGCGTCCGGCTCGACGACCGCGGCCGGAGGTTCGATGGCGAGACGCGGCAGCCGTCGGTCGGCCCAGGCGGGGAATGCCCACGTCGCGCGGCCGGTGAGCTGGAGCACAGCCGGAAGGAGGATCGAGCGGATGACGACGGCGTCGAGCAGCACCGCGGTGGCAAGCGCGAGCCCGAAGAGCTTCAGGATGTGGTTGTCGCTGCCGGCGAAGGACCCGAAGACGACGACCATCACCAAGGCCGCGGCGGTCACGACGCGGCCGGTCCGCACGAGTCCCTCGCGCACCGCGACGGAGTGCTCCGCGCCGTTTACCCACTCTTCATGGATGCGCGAGACGAGGAACATCTCGTAGTCCATCGAGAGGCCGAAGACGATCGCGAACGCGATCACCGGGATGAACGCCTCGACGGGGGAGCGGCTGACCCCGAGGATGCCCGCACCCCACCCTCGCTCGAACACGGCCTGCACGACGCCGAGTGAGGCGCCGATCGCGAGCAGGTTCATTGCCGCCGCCTGAACCGGGATCACGAAGGAGCGGAAGACGAGCAGGAGCAGCAGCGCCGAGAGGAGGATCACGATCCCGATGAAGAGCGGCAGCTTCCTCGCGAGAACGTGTGCGAAGTCGACCTGGGATGCAGTGAACCCGCCGACGTAGACGGTGAGTCCCGTGCCGGCCGCGACCGGTGGGATCACACTGGAGCGCAGGTGCTTGACGAGGTCGTAGGTGCGCGAACTCTGTGGCGAGCTCGCGGGGAATACCGTCACCGACGCGGTGTTCCTGGCCTGGTTCCAGACGGGAGTGCCGACGGAGGCAACGCCGGGTGTCCGGGCGATCGCGGCGCGAAGAGCGCCGAGATCTCCGCGGCCGCTGCGCGGGAGCTCGACGGCCAGCTGCAACGGCGCGTTGAACCCGGGACCGAAGCCGCTCGTTAGAAGGTCGTACGCCTGTCGCGTCGTCGTGCTCGGGCGATCGTTGCTCGCGTCGCTCGAGGCGAGTCGCAAGCCGAGGGCAGGCGCGGCGAGCAGGAGCAGGAACGATGTTGCGAGCACGGCCGCCGCCAACGGGCGGCGCTGGATCGCGCCGATGAAGCGACGCCAGACCGTGCTGTTCGTGCTCGCGCGGCCACCAATCCTGCGGCCGGCGAGGGAGAGGAGCGCGGGCAGCAGAGTCAGCGACGCCGCGAGCACGAGCAGCACGGTGAGTGACGTGGCGAGCGCGACGCCGTCGAACAGCCTGACGCCGACGAAGAACAGGCCGAGGACCGCGATCACGACCGTGATGCCGGCGAACGCGACGGCTCGGCCGGCGGTGTTCATCGCCTCGACGACCGCGGCGTCGACCTCGCCGTTGTTTCGACGCAAGGCGTCGCGGTACCGCGTGACGACGAAGAGCGCATAGTCGACGCCGACACCGAGCCCGATCAGGAGCGCGAGCTCGGACGCGAAGTCCGGCGTCGGAAGCGCGTGGGTCAGCGCCGCGATCAGCCCCATGCTCGTCCCCAGGCCGAACAGCGCCGTCAGGATGGGCAGGCTCATCGCGAGCAATGAGCCGAAGCTCAGAAAGAGCACGACCATCGCCGCGGCGATGCCGATCAGCGTCGCGGCGCCGAGGGTGGGCCGCTGGGTCTCTTCGATTGCGCTGCCGCCGAGAGCGACCGCGAGGTCACTCATGGCTGCTCGCTTCGCCGTCGCGATCACACGCTCCACAGCGGCGGTCGGCAATGCATCCCCGCGCTCGTCGAACGAAACGAGTGCGAAACCGGTCGTCCCGTCATGCGAGATTGCGTGTGCGTCGGCGAACGGGCTCACGACGGCAGTGACGTGTGGAAGGAGCGCGATGGTCTTCAGCGCCTGCTCGATCCGTGCCTTCGTTCGCGGCGCCGCGAGGGCGCGGCCACGCGAGTGGAAGACGACCTGATCGACGTCCCCATCCTGGGCCGAGAAGCGTCGGTGCAGCAGATCGGCCGCGCGCTGCGCATCGGTGTGTGGCAGCGTCAGGTTGTTGTCGAACCGGTTTTTCAATGAGGTCGCCACTCCGAGCGAAGCGACCAGGGCGAACAGCCACACAGCGATCACCGCGCGGCGGTGCGTCGTGGAAAAGCGGGCGAGAGTCTGCATCGAGAGGTCTAAGCTCCTTGCGGGTCAAAGGGCGGTTGTCACAACGGCCGCGTCGTGCTCGTCATCTCTCATGACGGATGCCGACGAAGGGATGTGACGCATGGACGAGCGCGAAGACCTCGATTGGCTGGCTGCACAGTTCGAGGAGCACCGGTCCCAGCTGCGCACGATTGCCTACCGGATGCTCGGGTCGATCAGCGACAGCGACGACGCCGTGCAAGAAGCGTGGCTGCGGCTCAGCCGGACCGGCGGCGGCGCGGTCGACAACCTCGGCGCGTGGCTGACGACCGTCGTCGGCCGGGTTTCGCTCGACATGCTCCGTGCGCGCATCGCGCGGCGCGAGGACTACGTCGGGTCGTGGTTGCCGGAGCCGATCGTGACGACCGACGATTCGGCCTCACCCGAAGACGAGGCGCTGATTGCCGACTCGGTCGGGCTCGCGCTGCTCGTCGTGCTGGAGACGCTGACGCCGAGCGAGCGACTCGCGTTCGTCCTGCACGACATGTTCGCCGTGCCGTTCGACGAAATCGCCGCGATCCTCGACCGCAGCCCGGCCGCCGTCCGCCAGTTGGCGAGCCGCGCCCGCCGCCGAGTTCGCGGAGCACCTCTGAACGCGGAGGCGAGCCTCGACGATCAGCGCGCGCTCGTCGACGCGTTCCTCGCCGCGTCGCGTGAAGGCGACTTCGAAGGACTCGTTGCCGTGCTCGACCCGAACGTCGTCTTCCGTGCCGACCGCGGCGCAACGAGCGTGCGCGCCCGGCCGCCGATCGTCGGCGCGGACGCGGTCGCCAAGCGGGTGCTGGCCGAGGGGAGCCCGTTCGCGGCGCTCGCACGCCCCGCGCTCGTCAACGGCGGCGCAGGCGTCGTCGTCGGGGGGCCGGGGAGGCCGTTCGCCGTCGTCAGCTTCACCATCACCGGCGGCCGGATCGCCGCGATCGACCTGATCACCGACCGCGCGAAACTCAATCGGTTGATCGGCTAGTCGCGAACGCGAGCCGGGAAGTGCTCCTCAGCAACCTCGAGGAGCAGCCGATGCAAGACCTTGCGCTCGCCTTGCGAGGCGACCAGTCGAGTCGAGTCTGCAGGGGATGTGATCCGGCGTCCGTCACGCATCAGCGCGTGCACGCCGAGGATCGGCGACCTCGACTGATTCCTCACCCGTAAGGCTGGATCGTCGCGCTGAGCACGCGCCAGCGGCCGTGATAGCCGTCGCGAACCGTGGTGATGAACAAGCCAAGTCGTGAGCTGGCTCGGTCATCACCCTGCGGTGCGTAGGCGACGACGAGCAGCCGGTGCAGTCGCGGGTCGCGGCGGTCGAACGTCGCCTCGGGCCACCGTCTCGCAGCCACCAAGATGTTCTTGCCAGGCTGACGGGCGACGAAGTCCCGCGCGGCCCCCAGAGGCGTGCGAAATGATCGGCGCGTCGAGCTTCCGGTCGGGAACACGCGAAGCAGCCAACGCTCGGAGGAGAGTCGAATCCGACCGTGATCGAGCCGGAGCTGCAGCCGGTAGATCCCACGGAGCGCGGGGGCCGGCAGCACGCCGAGCCACGTGCCGTGCACCAGCCGCAACCGTTGCCACCGATACGGAGTCCACTCGTATGCCAAACCCGAGCTGTCGATTGCCCCGAGGAGGCGCACCTCGGCCTGCTGAGCCGTGATCCCGCTAACCCTCACCGATGCAGACTGAAAGAGATCGATCACGGGGGACCGCAAACGCACCTGCACGTGCAGATCGGAGTCTCGCGCTGCTTGCGGCTCGGCCGCCGCCTGCGTGAACCCGACGGCACAGACGGCGAGGGCCAACCCAGCCATCGCCGCGAAGCCGTGACTCCGCCGGAGTCGGCCGCACGAGTCGCTCTGGTAGACCGCCACCGCCGCCCTCCTTCTCGTTGCTCCTGACGGTCCGAGGCTACGAGGCGCCGGCGGCGCTTACATGGGCGGAATTGCCCAGATTACGGTGGCGGTCAAGGGAGTTGGAGCAGGCCTCGGCGTACGGCCTCCGCGACTGCCTCTCCGCGGCTGTGCACGCCGAGCTTGCCGAGGATCGCGGAGACGTGGTGCTCGACGGTGCGCGGCGAGACGAAGAGTCGCTCCGCGATCACTGCGTTCCGGAGACCGTCTGAGAGGAGTCGCAACACATCGGCTTCGCGCGTCGTCAGCGCGGCTGCGTGCGCCTGGGTGGTGCGGCGCGGCCCGCGAACGACCCCGCGGGCGCCAAGCTGCCGTAGGCGGCGGGCGACGATCGTTGCCGCGGGTCGTGCACCGAGCTGGTGGAGCTGGTCGAGGGCTCGGCGCAGCGCCTCTTGTTCGTCCGCGTCCGCGAGCGCGAGCGCTGCCTCGTACGGACACCCGAACTCGCTCCAGATCCGCTCCGACAGCGCCCAGTCACCCGAGAGTTGGGCGTCGTACGGCTGCGGAACTGTGAACCGCTGGTCGCCGTCGTCGATTCCGGCGCGGCGACGCCATGTGAGCAGCTCGCCGACCGTGACGCGGTCCTCGCACTCGGCCGCGAGCGCCAACAGCCGATCGGTGGCAGCCTCAACTGCGACTCGTTCCCCGTGCAGCCAGGCTATCTCGGCACGAGCCAGCGCAACCGGCCGCATGCGTAGTACCTCGTCGGTCGGCGTGGCGATACTCCAGGCCTCCTCGATGAGATCGCGATGGCCGGAATCGCCACGCCGAGCGTGCACGAGTGCAAGCACGACCAATCCCCAGATTCGGGGCAGGATCGATGCACGGCGGATACGCAGCACGCTCGAGGCGGTCTCTGCCGCCTCGTCCCAGCGGCCGACGTCGAGCTCGAAGCGAGCGCGGTACGCGAGCGCATAGAACCGGTAGAGCTCGAGGCCGTGCTCGTTGCAGTAATCCACCGTGTCTCGGACGTATTCGGCTGCAACGGCGTACTGCCGCGCGCCGATCGCGCCTCCGGCGAGATTGACCATCGCGTGGCCGACGAGTCGGCGCAGCCCCTCGCGACGGGCCAGGGCGAGGGCTTCTTCGAGCGTCTCCTTCCCGCCGTCGGCGAAGACGAGCCCCCCGAGCGAGACGAGGGTGGAGACGACTAATTCTGTGTCACCGACGTCGCGGGCCATTTCGACCGCCCGCTTGCTCAGCTCCGGCGATCCTTGCAGGGAATACGCCAACGCAAGCTCGCTGCTCGGTCGCAGCGTCGCGAGGAGGGCGAGCGCGCGACGCGCAGCCTCCGCCGATTCCTTCGTCCGTCCGGGACACCAGAGGATCTCGGAGAGCCGGCAGAGCGACTTGCCCTCCTCCAAGCGCTGGCCGAGCTCGCGCCGGAGCTCGAGTGCTTGCTCGGCCGTCTCGATCGCGTGGTCGATGTCGTCAGCGAGGTAGCAGGCGTGAGAACGTTGCTCGAGGAGATGCGCG
>Ga0105239_10007971_pt1 | contig 12098 bp, 8 predicted proteins | sample KBSC44metaG_FD_92761 | JGI IMG/M metagenome (GOLD analysis project Ga0105239, IMG submission 92761) | Corn rhizosphere microbial communities from Kellogg Biological Station, Michigan, USA - KBS C4-4 metaG | ecosystem: Host-associated > Plants > Roots > Rhizosphere > Soil | place: Michigan, USA...
CGCGGCGGTGATCCTGGTCGAGGGGGCGATCGTCGACGGCCCCAACGAGGAGCTGCCCCTCGGGGGCGGTGGCCTGGCCGGCTCCGACGCGCTGGTGGGGGCGCTGGACGAGGCCCGGCGCGATCCGTCCGTGCGCACCGTGGTCGTGCGCGTGAACAGTCCGGGCGGCTCGGCGTTCGCGTCTGACGTGATCGCCCGGGCGGTGGCGCGCGTGCGCGCGGCGGGCAAGCCCGTGATCGTATCGATGGGCGATGTCGCCGCGTCGGGCGGCTACTACATCGCGGCGCCGTCGGACGCGATCTTCGCCGAGCCGTCGACCACCACGGGTTCGATCGGCATCTTCGGATACAAGCTGGACGTGTCCGGTCTGCTGGCCAAGCTGTCGCTGTCGACCGAGGTCACGACCCGGGGGCCGCACGCCGACGCCATGCTGCCGTTCCGTCCCTGGACGCGGGAGGAGCGTGAGGCTGCCCAGCAGAAGATCCGGCACCTGTACGAGATGTTCCTGTCGGTGGTGGCGAACGGGCGGCAGCGCCGCGGCCTGACCGTGGACCGGGTCGACCAGCTAGGCCGGGGCCACGTCTACACCGGCGCGCAGGCCAAGGCGCTGGGCCTCGTCGACGAGCTGGGGGGCGTCACCGCCGCGATCGACCGTGCGGTCGCGCTGTCGGACATTCCGCTCCGTGCCGGCGAGGCCCCGGAGTTGCTGGTGCTCCCGCGCCCCAGCGGCTCGCTGCTGAAGCGCCTGGCCAGCTTCGCTCAGGCGGGCGAAGCGGACGAGGCGCCGCCACGCATCGCCGCGCCCCTGCGCCCCCTCATCCGCCTGCTCGGCCCCTATCTCTTCGGTCCGGGCGAAGGCATCGAAGCCCGCCTGCCGTTCGAGCTGGAGACGAAGTAGATCGGCGGGGCTGTGCCCGTCGACCGGCGCTGCCGCGCCGACCTCTCCCCGCTTGCGCGGGGCGAGGTGAACGTGTCCGGTGAGGCGACCGGCCCTCTTTCCGCCGACCGACGCATCAGAGCGCGCAACTGCGCGCGGGTTCAACGACGGGAGGCGCGGCTTCGCCGCGCCGGGCCCGACGACCTACACCCTGAAGGCGCAGAAACAGCACGCACGCCCGCCCATTGGCTGTGCGCGTCCGTGGGGGGCCCGTGGGGGGCTGCTGCAGCCCCCCGCGTCCCCTGCTGCAGCCCCCCGCGTCCGTCAGTTGGCGAAGGCGTGTCGGAAGGTGCGCAGGTCGCCCATCACGTCCGAGCGCAGGGCCAGCAGCGCGTCGACGTAATTGAAGATGCTGAGCGCGTTCACGTAGGCGTCCTGCTTGCCGGCAGCCTGCGCGGCGTCCACGTTCGCCTTGGCGGTGTACCAGTCGGGCAGCGGCTGGCCGTTGATCATGCCGTACTTGGGCAGCAGGGTGCCGGGCGTGCCCGCCACGCCGGTGAGGGCGTTCATCTCCTGCAGCAGCGTCACGCCGATACCGGGGTGGGCGGCGTCGATCTGGGCCGCGCGGTACGTCAGGTGGGAGGTGGGGTGCGTGAACTCCACCACTGTGGTGCCCGCCGGGTACGTGACGTCGTCGCTCGAGCCCTTCAAGGTGACGTTGATGTAGTTCGAGAAATCCAGGGTCGAGTCCCACGTCGAGTCGAGCTGCGACATGCCCAGCAACAGCGCGTAGTACTCGATGGTCTTGGTGTCCGGCGTATCCACGCGCTGGGTGGTGGGCAGCATGTAGGGCGGCGGGGGAAACGTCACCTTGCCGTACGTCGCCGGGTCGACGACGGGCGTGGGGGTGTACACGCCGTTTGTCGTGTAGCCACCGTACGTCGAGGGATCGTCGCGGATCACGCCCGACAGCAGGTTCAGCATCTGATCCTTGAAGACGCGGTAGTAGCCGATCGAGTAGAGATCCTGGACCGCGCTCTCGTCGACGCGGAAGAAGGACGATGCCGTGTTGGTCAGGCTGGTCAGCGCCGCCAGCTTCTCGTACAGCGAGCCCGCCCGCGTGATGCGGTAGTAGTAGTCGTCGCTGAAGTCCGGGTAGTACGGCTTAGCGTCGGGTAGGCCGATGTTGGGCCGCGGGGCGTCGTTGTGGCAGGCGCGGTCGCCAACGCCATTCGAGACCGTCAGCACGGTCGGGCTCATGTCAGTGGCGCAGTGGGGCCCGGGCTCGGGCGTCTGCAGCACGTCGCCCAGCGCGTTCAAGGCCAGCATCGACGCCGACAGCAGATCGTCGGAAAGCACCGAGTTCTGGAAGTAGTTGGCGTAGAAGTAATAGAACTCGAACGCCTGGCTGTAGCGGATGAAGTACCGGTTCATCAGCCGGTCCAGGTAGTTGTTCAGATCCCAGCCCACGCGCCCCCGCTGATAGCCGTTGAAGGCGTAGTAGTTCCGGTAGAGGTCAATCGTGTTGTTGACGATCTCCTGCTGGTTGGCGCCCTTGTCCCACACCTTGCAATCGAGGTTCCCCTCGAACTCGTCGCTGCAGAACTTGTAGGGCCGCTCGGGATAGATGCCGAAGGCGCCGCCATTGGTGGCCACGTTCTGATAGCCGGCCCGCAGCGCCTTCTGCGCCTCGGCGTACCGCATGATCGAGGTGTCGTCGACCAGGTCGACGCTCCCCACCATGTCGGGAATCTTGGTGTAGTCGCCCAGGAAGATGTCGTACGTCAGTTGGCCGCCCGCCTCGTAGGCGTTCGGCATCGTGTCCATCAGCTGACCGTAGCCGAAGCGGATCGCCGCGTAGTCGTAGCGACCCAGGCCGCTGATGTCCGTGTTGAAGCGCGAGCCGTAGTCCATGACGGTCGAGTACTCGTGCTCGTCGAGGTCGTTCGCGGCCCACTGGCTGGGATCGAGGCCGGTGCGGATGTTCCAGTAGTCCTTGCCGTAGTTCAGCGCATCCGTGGAACCGGCGAAGTTGTGGCGCAGCCCCAGCGTGTGGCCCATCTCGTGATCGATCAGGCCGCGGAAGATGGACGAGCGCAGCGTCTTGTACAGCGTGTCGCCCGAAAGGTTGGCCAGCTTCAGGGCCGTGCCCAGGATGGCATCGTCGGCGAACTCGGTGGTCATCACGCAGCCGTTCACGGCCAGCGTCTGGAAACGATCCCGCTTGGCGGTGCGGGCCGCCTGGCTCATCCACTTTACCGGCGAGGCCTGTGCCAGCACGGCGGGGTCGACGTCGCCGGGGTGGGTTCGGCCCGGGACGTATCCGCGCACGAACGCGGCCAGGATGTCGTCGGTCATCAGCTGCGCCTCGAGCGGCGTCCCCTTCAGCGTGTTCAGCCTCAGGTCGTACCGGACGGGATCGATCTTGAGCAGGCGGGGCAGCGTGCTGCTGGTGAAGTCGGCCGTGGGGTGGGCGGCGCTGGCCTGGGCCTGGGCGGGCGTCATCCCCGTCGCCGGCAGCATGCCCGCGGAGGCCTGGGCGTGGGCGTAGGTCCGCGCCTCGGGCGTCAGGACGAAGGCGTTGCGCTGCTGCCGATCGGCCGCCGTCTCGCGCATGATGTCGGTGATCCGTTTGCCCGACAGCAGATCGTCTGTCGACAGGCTGCCGTTCAGCAGGTCGACGCTGTCGGCCGCGAACTGGGCGTAGGTGTTCAGCGCCGCGCCGTAGAGGTACGCCGCCACCGAGATGGTCTCACCGGTCTCGGGATCCGCCGACATGGGACCGAAGCCCAGCGGCGGCGACATCGCCCCCTGCGGCCGATCCACCCAGTAGATGAACGAGTAGCGCAGGTCGCCGTCGCGCTGCCAGCTGAACTTGTTGGGATCGCCCGCGTCGAGCGGCTGGGTCAGCGCCTCCAGCGCCGAACAGACCTGAACCAGGTTCGACTTGTCGATGGTGGTGGTGTCCACGCCACCGAGCGTCTTCGCCTCTTCGGCCAGCTCGGCGTGCGCCGCCACGAAGGCGGTGACGTTGCCGACATTGCACGAGTTCTGCTGCAGGACGAACACGTCGGGCATGGCGGCGGCATCGGCGATGACCTGCGCCTCGGGGACGATCGGCGAGGTCGTCTTGGCCGTGTCCTTGATGCCCGCCAGCGTGCGCTTCATGGCGTCGTTCCAGTCGGCCACCGCACCCTGCGCGGCCTGGAACAGCATCGGATCGTCGTCCGGCCACTCGACGTTCGTGTAGTACGTGATCTGCTTGGGGACCCGCTGCTCGAGCGGGATGCGCAGGTAGTCGCCGCTGCCGTCCGGGATGGGATTCCCGGCGGCGTCGCGCTGCAGCGTCTTCTGCCAGATGTTCCAGCGGTTCGCGAGGTAGGTCCGGCCGGCCTCGGTGGCGCCGTACTTCGGGTCATAGGACTGGCGCACCGTGCGGAAGTAGCCGAATTTCGAGAACATGTCGGCGCCGGCCTGCGTGCAGTCGGCCCCGCTGTACGAGCCGCCGCCGTTCGACAGGTTCGTGCTGTCGCAAGGGACGGGACCGTTCGAGGTCCAGAAGATGGAGATGGGCTTTCCGTTCCCATCCAGCAGCGGCTCACGGTCCGGATACGAGAGGGGCTCGTACTCGGAGGGCTGCACCGCCATGAACGACTCGCGCAGCTTGATGCTGGCCGGCCCACAGTTGCTGGCGCCCACGTCGTCCGGATCCGCGAACAGACGCGCGCAGGCGTTGTAATCGGGGACCGCCTGAACCTGCAACGTCACGTCCAGGTAGTCCTTGGTGAAGATGGCCCGGCCCTGGTTGGCGATATCGGTCTCGCTGATCACGCTGGTGCCCGTGGTGGGGGCCATCACCGTCACGTCCAGGAAGGGGTTCGACAGCTTGTCGGTGGTCCAGTCGACGCGCATGTACTGGCGCTGGTTCCAGGGGCGATCGGTCGTGTTCTCGCTGATGACGTTGGTCTGTTCACCGGTGCCGGCGTTGTACTCGCGCTTCACGTCGAAGTGCGAAAGGATCTTGTACGAGACGATCGGGGCATCGGTGTTGTTCGCGCCACCGGTGATGCCGTTCTGGGAGCCCGGCGCGTAGTCGTACGCCCGGTACCCGATCAGCTGATCCTGCGTGATCTGGAAGTAGATCTTCTCCATCGGCGACTGCATGCCCTCGAAGGCCCAGCCGTTGGTGGGCGGCACATCGGTGATGGTCATCCGGTAGTAGAAGACCTTGGGCGTTCCGTCGGCGTTCACCAGGAAGCTCTTGTCCAGCTTGTCGGGCTGCGTTCGATCGATGTCGCCTCGCCCGGCCCCGCCGCAGCCGGCGCCGATGGCCAGCGCCAGCGTGAACAGGGACGCGGCCAGGCGCCGCCTCGGGTGGGGGAAAGTGACGACTGCCCTCATCGCATTCTCCTAGAGCGTTCCGGTCAGGCTCAGGAAAGCCTGGGTGAAGTTGTTGGCGTTGCCGCCGGAGAAATCGAAGAACGGGAACCGCAGCCCCTGCATCCGGCTGTCCAGCGCCGGCTGCTGACTGGAGATCCCCGCGTTGACCGCGAAGTGATCGTTGAGCGAGTAGGTGAGGCCGATGATTCCCCAGGTCGCGTCCTCGCGGCCGCGATCGACGGCATGGACGTCGGTGTACATGTCGGCCGGCACGTCGTGAAGGAACGTGTTGTCGATCAGCATCGTCGTGCCCAGGGTCCATTTGCCACGGGCCAGCCCCAGCACGATGGCCGAGCGGACGCCGAAGCTGGGGTTGATGGGTCCGCCGCAGGTGTCGGACGCGGCCGGCGCCCCGTCGGGGCCGAACGAGACGGCGCCCGGGGCGAAGTCACGGCAGTTGCTGCTGTCGCCGGGCGTGACGCCACGGAAATCCTGGCTGTGCACGTACTTCGTGAACTGGCCCAGCAGCATGAACGAGAACCGCCAGCGCTTGTCGGGGTTGGGGTTGCCCCCGAAGATCAGCTCGCCGCCCAGCGAAGGACCGAACGTCACCGCGGTCAGCATGTGGGCGTAGCGGCTCTCGTACGAGATGGGCACGGTCAGGCGAACGGTCCCGCCCAGCGTCAGCTTCGCGGGCGTCCACTGCATCAGGTTGCGCGCCACCAGCGAGAGCCAACCGTCGTAGGGGTAGAAGCGGCGACCCACCGGGTTGTCGGGCTCGGTCCACTCCCGCTCGAAGTAGAGGCGCGCGTTGACGGCCAGCTTGAAGCGGGTGCCGAGATCGTAGCTGGGGCGCAGGTAGAGCGATGTCGACACGTAGGGGTCCGTGTAGCCGTTGGTGTAGAAGACGCTGGTGCCGAAGTAGTTGCCGAGCTCGGCGCTCGAGCCGGAGAACTTCTTCATCCAGCTGGGCAGGGGCGTCTTCTCTTGCTTCTCGGTGCTGACGGCCGCGACGGCGTCGGTGGGACTGGCGTGGGCAGCGCTGCCGCCCAGGGCAGACGCGCACACGACGATGACGGAGAGAGAGCGGGGGCTACGAAGGTGCTGCAATGAAAAGAGCCTCCAGCGCGTGCGGCAGTCTAGCAGACCTGCCCGACGGGGGGCTTGATATCACGCGATGGATCGCGTCTGGGAACGCACAAATTTGGCTGCGAATATGAAAATAGGATTGAAGCCGGGCCAGGCACTAGGCCAGGCGGGCCGCCCGCAACGCGGTCAGGATCACGCGCGTCGCCGGCGATTGGTTCAGCGTGTAGAAGTGCACCCCGGGGGCTCCCTGCCGCAGCAGGTCGACGCATTGGGCCGTCGCCTGCGCCACGCCCAGCGCGGCGATGGCCGCGGGGTCGTTCCGGCAGCGATCCAGCTCGGCGAACAGCGACGGTGGGATTGTTGCGCCGCAAAACTTCGTGAACCGTTCGATCTGGGCCAGGTTCGCGATGGGCATGATCCCGGGCACGATGGGGACGCGGATGCCAGCGACCCGCGCCCGCTCGACGAAACGGAAGTACTGCTCGTTATCGAAGAACAGCTGGGTGATCAGGAAGTCGCAGCCGGCGCGCACCTTGGCGGCGAGGTGCGCGAGGTCGCGCTCGAGGTCCCGGCATTCGACGTGGCCCTCGGGGTAACAGGCCCCCGCGATCGAGAGGCGGTCGCCGAAGCGGGCGCGCAGGAAGGCGACCAGCTCGGAGGCGTGGGCGAAGCCGTCGCCGGTCGGCTCGAAGCGCTCGGCGCCGGCGGGGGGGTCGCCGCGCAGGGCGATGATGTTCTCGATCCCGCTGTCGACCAGCCGATCCAGGACCGCCGCCATCTCGTCGCGGGTGGCGCCCGCGCACGTGAAGTGGGCCATGGCGCAGATCCCCGACTCGTTCTGGATCCGGGTCACCAGCTCGACCGTGCGGTCCCGGGTCGAACCGCCGGCCCCGTAGGTCACCGAGACGTATTGGGGATGCAGGTCCGACAGCTCGCGGATGGTGCGCTCTAGGTTCGCCATCCCCACGTCGGTCTTCGGTGGAAAGAACTCGAACGAGAACACCGGCTTCTTGGCGGAGAACAGATCACGAATCTTCACGAGAGGCCCGAGGTTATAGCAGCCGCGCGACCCGATCGACCCCGTCGTTGACCGACTGGAAACAGGTCGTGCGTCAGGCCGCAAGCGGGCCCGTGCGCGACCCATGATCGATCGTGCCGGGGATGGTGCGGCGGGCTTGCGGGCCCCGGGGCGGGCGGTTAGAAGGGGGCCCCATGAGCACGGTCATCATCGAGAGCGTTCTGGCCCGCGAGATCCTCGATTCGCGCGGAAATCCCACGGTCGAAGTCGAGGTCACTCTGGAGACGGGCGTCGTCGCGTCGGCCGCCGTTCCCTCGGGCGCGTCCACGGGCGAGCACGAGGCGCTGGAGCTGCGCGACGGCGACAAGAAGCGCTACCTGGGCAGGGGCGTGCGGAAGGCCTGCGAGAACGTCGCCTCGATCCTGGGACCGGTCGTCACCGGTCGCGACGTGTTCGATCAGGCGGGCCTGGACGGGGCGATGCTGGCAGCCGACGGCACGCCGAACAAGGCGAAGGCCGGCGCCAACGCCATCCTGGGCGTCTCGCTGGCGGCGGCGCGCGCGGCGGCGGTCCAGCTGGACCAGCCGCTCTACAAGTATCTGGGCGGCCCGGGGGCCCGCGTGCTGCCGGTGCCGCTGATGAACATCATCAACGGCGGCGCCCACGCCGACAACTCGCTGGACTTCCAGGAGTTCATGATCGTGCCGAAGGGGCTGCCCTCGTTCACGGAGGCGCTGCGCGCCGGCGCCGAGGTGTTCCACACGCTGAAGAAGCTGCTGCATGACCGCAAGGCCGCCACCGCCGTCGGCGACGAGGGCGGCTTCGCCCCCGATCTGCCGGGCGCCGAGGCCGCGCTGAGCCTGATCGTCGACGCCATCGAGAAGGCCGGCTACAAGCCCGGCAAGGAGGTGGCGCTGGGCCTGGACGTGGCGTCCAGCGAGCTGTGGGACAAGGGCTCGAAGACCTACAAGCTGGAGGGCGAGGGCAAGGAGCTCGACGGCAAGGGGATGGTCGCCTTCTACGCGAAGCTGTGCGAGCAGTTCCCGATCGTTTCGATCGAGGACGGCATGGCCGAGAACGACTGGGACGGCTGGGTGGCCCTGACCAAGGCCCTCGGCGATCGCGTGCAGCTGGTGGGCGACGACCTGTTCGTCACCAACACCGAGCGCATCCGCGAGGGCATCGAGAAGGGGGCCAGCAACAGCGTCCTCGTCAAGGTGAACCAGATCGGGTCACTGACGGAGACCATCGACTCGGTGGAGATGGCCCACCGCAACGGCTGGACCACCATCATCTCTCATCGCTCGGGCGAGACCGAGGACACGTTCATCGCCGACCTGGCGGTGGGCATGCGCTCGGGCCAGATCAAGACCGGCTCGCTGGCCCGCTCGGAGCGGGTGGCCAAGTACAACCGGCTGCTCCGCATCGAGCAGGAGCTGGGCAGCGCCGCCGTGTGGGGCGGCACGCTGGGCCGCCTGTAGTCCCCAAAACGGTGGCGAGAAAAAGGGACCCGCGAGGGTCCCTTTTTTCGTTTGGGCCGCGAAAAATTCCGTTCACCTGTCGATCCGGGGCCAGCTCGCTCGACTGAGTGCAGGCGGACGGGCCAGTCCGTTTCACCCCGAACGAGGAGATTCCCATGCAATACCTGCTGATGATCTACGCCGACGAGAGCCGCATAAAGGACGCGACGCCTGCCGACCGCGAGGCGATGTTCCTCGAGTACCGCGCGCTGACCGAGAGCCTGATCAAGTCCGGCCACATGCGAGCGGGCGACGGCCTGCAGCCGACGTCGACGGCCACCACGGTGCGGGTCCGCGACGGAAAGACGCTGACCACCGACGGCCCGTTCGCCGAGACCAAGGAGCAGCTGGGCGGCTATTACCTGGTCGAGGCCAAGGACCTGGACGAGGCCACCAAGCTGGCGGCGCGCATCCCGGGGGCTCGCCAGGGCTCGATCGAGGTGCGCCCGGTCATGCAGATGCCGCCTGACTACCCGCGCCCGCAGCGCTGAGCGAGCGCGGGCCGTTCGCCGCGTGCGGGGCGTGCTTTTCGCCAGGGCGAGCTGAAGCGCGGGCAGGGCGATATAAAGCCCTGCGAGGGTCCTGTTGACGACGACGGTCACGAAGGTCGAGGGCGCCGCGGTCGCGCGCGTCTTCCGCGAAGAGCGAGGGCGGATCCTGGCCACGTTGATCCGCTTGCTGGGCGACATCGATCTCGCGGAAGAGGCGCTCGCCGTGGCCCTGGAGGCGGCGCTGGTGCAGTGGCCCACCGAGGGCCTTCCCGACAACCCGCGCGCCTGGCTGATTCGCGCCGCGCGCAACAAGGCCGTCGATCGCCTGCGCCGCGGCGCCCTGCTCGAGGGTAAGCGCGCGGAGCTGGAGACGGAGGCCGCCCGCGATCACGAAGAACGGCTGGACCGCGAACGCGCGCGCCTGGAAGGCGCCGAGGGGGACTCCGTGGAAGACGATCGGTTGCGCCTGATCTTCACCTGCTGTCATCCGGCGCTGGCCCTCGAGGCGCAGGTGGCCCTGACCCTGCGCACCCTGGGGGGCCTCGAGACGGAGGAGATCGCGCGCGCGTTCCTGGTGCCCGCCCCGACGATGGCCCAGCGCCTGGTGCGGGCCAAGACGAAGATCCGCGAGGCGCGGATCCCCTACCGCGTGCCGGAACCAGGCGAGCTGGGCGAGCGCATCGAGGCGGTGCTGGCGGTCATCTATCTGGTCTTCAACGAGGGCTACGCGGCCAGCTCGGGCGAGTTGTTGCAGCGCCGCGAGCTTTGCGCCGAGGCGCTGCGCCTGGGGCGGCTCATGGTCGAGCTGTTGCCGGGGCGCGCCGAGCCGAGCGGTCTGCTTGCGCTGATGTTGCTGCAGGACGCGCGCCGCGCCGCGCGCGTGGGACCCGACGGCGAGCTGGTCCTGCTGGAGGAACAAGATCGCGCGCGCTGGGACCACGCCGCCATCGTCGAGGGCGCGGCGCTGGTGGAGCGGGCGCTGGCCATGGGAGCCCCGGGGCCGTACGTGCTGCAGGCCGCGATCGCGGCGGTGCACGGTCAGGCGGCGCGCGCCGCCGATACGGACTGGCAGCAGATCGCCGGCTTGTACGCGCTGCTGGTCCAGGCGCACCCGTCGCCCGTGGTGGCGTTGAACCACGCGGTGGCGGTGGCGATGGCCGAAGGTCCGGCCGAGGGACTGCGCCGCATCGACGCCATCGCGGCAGGCGGGGCGCTGGCCGGCTACTACTTGCTGCCCGCGGCCCGCGCCGATCTGTTGCGGCGACTGGGCCGACTGCCCGAGGCGGCCGTCGCCTACCGGGCGGCGCTGGCGCTGGCTGGCAACCAGGCCGAGCGTCGCTTCCTGGAACGGCGCCTGGCCGAGGTGGGTGGCCAGTCGACGGCGCAAGTCCACTGACACAGACAGGACGACGAGACGCCTTTGCCGCATCCCGCTCGACGGCGGTAGCTTCGGGGCATGAAGCTCGATACCGGATGGGTCACGTTCGCATCGGCCGGTGAAAATTTCCCGGCGTACTTCGCGCGGCCGCCCCAGGCCACGCCCGGCATGCCGGCCCTGCTGATCATCCACGAGGCGTTCGGCGTCGACGCCTACATCGAGGACGTGGCCAATCGTTTCGCCGCCGCCGGCTACGAGACGCTGGCTCCCGACCTGCTGAGCCCGGGCGGGACGCGACCCCCGGAGTTGACACGGCCCCGCCTGGACGCGGCCAGCGGTTTTCTGAACGCGAACCCCGCCGCCTGGTCGGGCGCGCCCGCGCGCGAGGCGGCGCTGGCCAATCTGCCGGAGGGCCAGCGCACGCCCATCGCCGCGACGCTGGCGAAGCTGTTCACGCCGGACGAGGCGCGGGCCGCACGGCTGGCGCGCTACACCGAGGTGCTGGTGGCGGCCGTCGGTCAGCTGAAGTCCACCGCCAGCCGCAAGGTCGCGTCGGTGGGGTTTTGCATGGGCGGCGCGCTCTCGGCGCTAGTGGCGGCGGCCGAGCCGGCGCTCGACGCCGCGGTGGTCTTCTACGGAACCGTGCCGCCGCCCGAGAAGATCGCGGCCATCCGCTGCCCGATGCAGGGCCACTACGCCGATCCCGATCCCCGCATCACGCCGCACGTGCCCGCGTTCGCCGAAGCCCTGAAGGCCCAGGGCGTCCCGTTCGACGTGAACGTCTACGCGGGCGCCCGCCACGCCTTCTTCAACGACACCGCCGGTTCGTATGCCCTCGACGCCTCCCGGGCCGCGTTCGCGCGCACCTTGTCGTTCTTGCTGCGGCATCTGACATGAAGGCGCCAGGCGGTGCGGTGCCTGCGGCGGGACGCCCGCCCGACGCCGAGATGGCGGCCGTCACCGCCGCGCTGAGGACCGCGCCGGGAGTGGCCTTCGGCGGCTCGGGCTTCGGAGCGGCCGCTTTGAAGGTGAATGGCAAGATCTTCGCGATGCGATCTTCGAAGGGCGCCTTCGTGGTCAAGCTGCCGCGGGCGCGCGTCGACGAGCTGGTCGCCGCCGGTCTGGGCGCGCGCTTCGATCCAGGCAAGGGGAAGCTGATGAAGGAGTGGTTCGTACCCGACGGCGGAACCAAGGCGGCGCTGACGAAGCTGGCGCGCGAAGCGCTGGCCTACGTGAGAAGCGCGCGCTGAGGCGCGCGAAGGCCTGCTCGCTCTCTCCGGCGGTCGCGCGTCCTTCGTCGCTCAGCGCCGGGCAGCGCCTCGGCCCAGGGCCTGCCGGTAGGCCG
>Ga0105239_10007972_pt1 | contig 12098 bp, 10 predicted proteins | sample KBSC44metaG_FD_92761 | JGI IMG/M metagenome (GOLD analysis project Ga0105239, IMG submission 92761) | Corn rhizosphere microbial communities from Kellogg Biological Station, Michigan, USA - KBS C4-4 metaG | ecosystem: Host-associated > Plants > Roots > Rhizosphere > Soil | place: Michigan, USA...
AATTGGAGCATTTGGTTGGACATTCGCATCATGATCCGGACCGTGGTAACGCTCTCGGGTCAGGACGTTTATTGAACCATTCTTGTCGTAGCTCGCGACGAGGGTCGCGCCGATTCCGGCATCGATCTGCTCGAATTGCAGGTGGGATCACCATTCCCATCGCCCGCCGGAAGACCTAGCAAAAGCAGACCGACCGCGCGCAGTTCTCTCGTTGATTGTCGCCGCGAGACACGCTGCCAATCGGTGCCACCCTTTGCGGGATTTCAGCACGAACGTTTTACGAATTTCGCCACTCGTCGCACGGCGTGCGACCACAAAAAGTGTCGCGCGAGACCCGTTCTGTTCTCAACGCCTCTGCCAATAACGCATTGAAGAGAAATGAGTTTTGGGTGGTGGGCCCACCAGGGCTCGAACCTGGGACCCGCTGATTAAGAGTTCAAAACCGGCACTTCGCTGCGATTTCTGAATCTGCTCCACGCTACGATGATCTTTCAGAAGTCCTTTATTTTATGGGGTTTTGTCGCATAGTTTCGCGGCACATCGAACCCAAACATCCAAACATCCCGATCCGCCAACACCGTTTGAAAACCGTTTTAGTCGACTAGCTCCCCTCCAATGAACGACATTCGCATTCCCCTGAGTGATAAGAACATCGCTCAGTTATCCACCCCGAGCGACGGCTGGTATCTAGCCCGCGACACCGAACTGAAGGGCTTCTTCGTCGTCGTTGGGAAGAGGAAAAGAACCTTCACCGTCCAAGGCGACCTTCGGCAAGGAGGAAAACGAGCCTCTTCGATCAGAGTATCTATCGGCGACACGCGCGAATTGACGACCCGAGCAGCGCGCGCGATCGCGAAGGAATATCTCGCTCAGATCAGCAGGGGACAGCACCCGAAAAAGGCAAAGCAAGACGGAGATACTGGCCCTGGCCCGGTTGGGAACGAGGCGAATACGGACGTCGCGACCGTTACCCTTAGGCAAGCATGGCAGCGATATCTGGAAGCTCACCTGATCCGGAAGGGTCGTAGTGAAAAGACCATAAGTGGTTATCGTGACCACGTAGAACGTCTCTTTGCGGAGTGGCTTGATACTTCACTGGGCGAACTGGCGATCGATCCCGCTCGCGTCGCCAAGAAGCACGACGACATTACAAAAGAGAACGGTCCCTATATCGCAAATGGCTGTATGCGAACGCTGCGCGCAATTTACAATCATGCTTGCAAGACCAACAGATCACTGCCCCGCGACAATCCAGCGGACGCCGTCGACTGGAATGAGGAGAAGCGCCGAGATACTGGCATGGGCGCGAGCGACTTGACCGAATGGTTCCGAGAGTTGGCTGCCCTCGAGAATCCGGTCCGCCGCGAATTTCATCTGCTCACGCTGCTCTGTGGATCTCGGACTGCCGCGTTACAGCAGGTAAAGCCGTGTCACGTCGACTTTCGCCGCCGAACTCTGCACATCGAAAAGCCAAAGGGCGGCAGGAAGCGAGCTTTCGACATCCCACTCTCCAGAGAGATGATATTGTGCCTCATTCGGGCAATACGCTTCGGTAGGCAGATGTATCCGTTGCAGTCGCGAAAATGGATCTTTCCCGGCGATAGTGAGTCGGGCCATCTTGCTGAAACCAAAGAGGATCGCGATACCCTTTCGAAGTGGGGTAACGATCTTCGTCAAACATTCCGGACCATTGCAACAGCCGCTGGAGTTTCGGAATTCGACGCAAAGCTGCTGATGAACCATTCAATCCCAGGCGTGAATGCCGGCTACGTTACGCGCCACAAACTGCTTGAGGACCACCTGCGCAGCCAGCAACAAGCGATCGGCACCGCTGTGTTCTGCGCTATCGGTAAAATGCTTACGAAGGACGCCGCCTTGCGAGATTGGCTCGGACGCTGCGCAAGCCGTGTAGCCGGCGGGCGCCAGATGAAGCGAGGCGATCTAGGTGAGGCTCAAGACAGAATTCGGCCTGCAGCCTGAATCCACGCATAGGTCGGATAGCTTTGGTGTTCGACGTCGCTGGTGCAGCGCACCTCGGCATCTAAAAGGCAGGCACGCAATCACCTATTCCAACATCCGGCTTCCTGCGTCCCAAACGCAGCGAACATCTTTTAAGTTATTGATATTTCTTGATGTGGCAGTCGTTCCCGTCCCGTTTTGTTCACCGTCGTTTCACCCAATTCGTTGCGATTTCGTTGCGGCGTTCTTGAAGCGGAACGGGCGTCGGTGATTCATGGGCATCTTTGGATGATCAGGATATCTCCGGCCGAAGCTAACTGACCGAAGGGGCCGCGCTCGCTCCGCATTTGTGTGTGGGGGGCCGTGGGCCGCTATCGCCGGCTGTCGGGGGTTCGTGTCAGTGGTGCACTACATCGCGAAACCCACTATTTCAGAGGGCGCAACTTGTACCGTTCTGGCAGCTAGTGGAAACGTTGCTCCGCAATTGGCAGCCCGGACTCGGCCCTCTCCCGGGGACTCGGCCCTCCGAAGGCAAAGGTCACACGTTCGAATCGTGTCGGGTGCGCCAGTTTCGACACCACTCGGTGGGTGGTGCAGTCCTTACCCCAAAATGATCGGCGAAGTGTCTTCCTCGGAGGCTCGTGGGTCGTGAGCGTATCCAGCCCGTCGACCAGGTCCATGACCCCGTCGCGCGCTGACGTCCCGATCGCGGGCTCGACAAGCTCACGGAATTTCTGGGTCTTGTCGCCGAATGGTCGCGCTACGTCACCAAGCGGAACTGCCACGTCGTCGCGATGCGTCGTGCTGGCTTTGAGCTTGGCCTCGACGGGCGCGATCTATGTGGCGCCAGCGCCTTTGCTCGAAGTTGCGCGGCTGTCAGGTCGCTCCAAATGTCATCTCTGGCCGCGACCTGCGAAGGTCCTGCCGATCGCGTTGAGCAGTATCTGCGCGGCGAGGATTGCAGTGGAGCCGGTGTGATCATAGTCAGGCGCGACCTCGACCAGGTCGATCCCGACAATGCGGCCTCGACTGGCAAGGCCTGCTATCAGTTCCAGCACTTCGTAATAGATGAAGCCGCCGTGGCTCGGCGTGCCGGTGCCGGGTGCGATCGACGGATCGAAGCCGTCAATGTCGATCGTGAGATAATAGCGCCTTCCAGCCGGAATACGCTTCAGCACTGCCTCGACGCCGAGCTTGCGTATCTGTCGCACGGACAGAATGTCGGAGCGCATGGCACGGGCCGCCTCGTAGCCTTCCTTGGCCGTCGAAGACACGTTGCGGATGCCGAGCTGCGTCAGGCCGGTGACCCAGGACCTCTCGGCGGCCCGCCGCATCGGACTGCCATGGCCGTAGCGGACGCCGTGGCGCTCGTCGACGAAGTCGAGATGAGCATCGATCTGGACCAGATGGATCGGATCCTGATCGCTGAAGGCGGCGATGCAGGGGATATTGATCGAATGATCGCCGCCAAGCACCACCGGCAAGGCGCCGGCCGCCAGGATATTGCGGACCCCGAGCTCGATATTGGCGTGGCTTGCGATCGTATCGGTATGGATGATGTCGGCGTCGCCGAGATCGACGATGCGCACACCTTCAAGATAGGTGACGTCGTCCTCGTGATCGTAGGCGCCGGCATGGCCGAAGGAGAATAGCGTCGATGCTTCACGAATGGCCCGAGGCCCAAAGCGCGCACCGGCACGCCATTGAGTTCCGAAGTCGAAGGGCGCGCCGAGGATCGCGACATCCGCCTCGATCCGGTCCCAGTCCTGGACATAGGGACTCTTGGCGAAGGTCGCGATGCCGACGAAGGGCAGGTCGAGACGACCCTTCTCGTAAGCGTGAGTGGTCATGATCGTCCTTTCCGTCCCTCACAGAGCGCGCTCGCGCCAGGTTTCGAGGAATTGTCTGAGCCGTTCGCTCTGCGGTGCCCTGAAGAGGTCTTGCGGCGTCCCCGCCTCGACGATCCGACCGCGATCCATGAAGACCGTGCGGTTCGCCGCATGGGCTGCAAAGCCCATCTCGTGCGTTACGATCACCATGGTCATGCCGTCGGCCGCCAGGGCTTTCATCACCGAAAGCACCTCGCCGACCAGCTCGGGATCGAGCGCGGATGTCGGTTCGTCGAAAAGCATCACCTTCGGCCTCACCGCCAGCGCCCGCGCGATCGCCACGCGCTGCTTCTGGCCGCCCGACAACTGATCAGGGAAGTGCCCAGCATGGCTGGTGAGCCCGACGCGCCCGAGCATGGCAAGCCCGGTCTCCTCCGCCCCCTGCTTGGAAAGGCCGCGCGCCAGCCGCAGCGCAAGTGTGACGTTCGCGAGGACCGGAAGGTGCGGCCAGAGATGGAAATGCTGGAACACCATGCCGAGCGGGGCCCGCACGGCTGCGAGTTCGGCCTCGCCGGCCGGTTCTCGTCCCATCGGCGTTTCGCGCCAGCCTATCAAGCGGCCGAGGATGTTGACCTCGCCCTCGTCATAGGCGTCGAGGAAAGCGACGCAGCGCAGCAGCGTGCTCTTGCCCGAGCCCGAGGGGCCGATGATGCACAGGACGTCGCCGTCCCTGACGTCGAGGTCGATGCCGTCGAGCACCGTGCGATCGCCGAACCGCTTCATCAGGCCGCGAATGCGGATGGCCGGAACAGGTGATGCTTGCGACATGCGGCTCATGACTTCCCAACTGCGAGGTGACGTTCCGCCGCGTCGCCGGCACGCGCCAGCGCCTCGACGGCGATCCAGTAGAGCAGCGCGGCGGTGAGATAGGGCGCGATAGCGGAGAAGGTGAGGTTGCTCACCTCTCCGGCGACCTTTGTCAGCTCGGGCACGGTAATGACCGAAAGGACGGCCGATTCCTTAAGCAGGTTGATGGCCTGGCCGATGGCCGGCGGCAGAACGAGTCGCGCCGCTCGTGGTATACGGACATGCAGGAAAATCTGTCCTCGAGACAGGCCGAGCACTGCGGCGGCCTCGATCTCGCCACGCGGCACTGCGTTCAGGCCGGCGCGGTAGATCTCCGCGAAATAGCCTGCGCCATAGAGGCCGAGCCCGGCGATGCCGGCCGTCTCGGCATCGAGCACGATGCCGAAGGACGGGCCTCCGTAATAGGCGAGGAACAGCAGGATCACGAGCGGCGCGCCGCGCATCAGCTCGACATAGAGCCGGGCTGGAACCGCAATCAGCCAGCTTTGGGAACGCAGGCCCAGCGCCAGCGGCAGCGCGACGAGCGCCGCGACGACGAGTCCAGCTGCCGTGAGGGTCAGCGTCGTTGCGAAGGCCGCGGCGAAGAGCCCGCCATAGGTTTCGAGGAATGTGCCCATCTCAGCTTCGCCCGGCGCTGGCGAGGCGGCGTTCGAGTAACAGACCCGCACCCGCCAACAGCGCGGCGATCGCGAGATAGGCGATCAGCGCGATCGCGTAGGTTTCGAGCGGGCGGAAGGTCGCCGATGCGATCTGCTGCGCGCGCCGCGTGATCTCGGTGACGGCGATCACCGAGACGAGCGACGAATTCTTGATGAGAGTCAGCGCCTCTCCGACCAGCGCCGGCAGCATCAGCCGCACCGCCTGCGGCAGTTCGATCCGCAGAAGGATGGCGCGCCGCGACAGGCCGAGCATCCTGGCGGCCTCGCTTTGGCCGGCTGGAACCGCTACTAGTCCGGCACGATAGATTTCCGACTGGAAAGCGGCGGTATTGAGCGAGAGCCCGATGATGGCGGCGATCGTCGGCACCAGCGTGAGGCCCAGCGCCGCCGGCAGATAGAACACGATCAGCAGTTGCACGAGGATCGGCGTGCCGCGCCAGAACGATCGGTAAAGTCCGCTCGTGGCGACGGCTATCGGCCGACCCGACAGCGTCGCTCGCGCCAAAAAGACGCCAAGCGGACAACCGACCAGAAGCGCTGCACCGCTGATGGCGAGCGTCACCGCCAGTCCGTCCAGCAGCACGGCGCCGTTCTGCGCGATCAAGTCCCACATGACGTGGAATTCCGGTCCGTGGCGGCTCTCCTATTTCTCCGGAACGGACAAGGTGTTGGGCAACTGCATCGGTGCGCCGAACCATTTGGTCTGCAGCTCAGCGAGCTTGCCCGAGACGTTGAGCTTGACGAGTTCGGAATCGATCAGCGCGTCAAGCGTGGCGCTGTCGGGATCGTTGCGGCCGGCCCAGGTAAAATATGTCTTGGGCCCAAAGGTCGGCAGCACGACCTCGAAGAGGCCGGGCCTCTGACGCGCGGCCTCGAGCAGGTTTGGCAGTGAGTTGACCACCGCGCGGATTCGTCCGGCGGCGAGATCCGCATAAGCCTCGCTGAAATCGGTATAGGTCGTGATGCGACCGACCGGCGTGCCCTTCGCCTTGAGATCGGCCGCGAGCGTTTCCAGCGCCTGAAGCTGCGCGGAACCTGCTTGTGAACCTGCCGGCTTTCCGGCGATGTCGTCAGGTTTGGCGATCTCGGCGTCGCCCTTGCGCTTCAGTACCGCCATGGTTGCATCGGCGATCGGGACCGACAGGTGATAGGTCTGATAGCGCTCCTTCGTCGCCGTGACCGAAGTCACCACATAGTCGAAGCGGCTGGCGGCGAGGCCCGGTAGTATCCCTTGCCAGGGCAGGTCAAGCCGTTCGAGCTGGACGCCCGGTAGCGTCTTCATCACCTCAGTCATGATGTCGGCGGAGTAGCCGACGATCTGGCCGTTCTCAACGAATTCGAAAGGCGGAAACCGGGCCTCGGTACCGACTGTCAGCTTGCCCCTGGATTTGACTGTCGCCAGAAGCTCGGCGCTCGTGGCCGGTACGGCGAAAGCTGCAACGCACGCAGCGGCAGCGATTCCGGACAAGAGGATCCTGCCAAAATTCGCGGTGGTGGACATGTCCGTTTCCCCTCTTTGCAGCCGCCGCGGCGGTACATTCCTGATAGGGAAAGCGCACCACGGATTTCACTACAGAAGGATAGGAAAGTGTTTATGCTTATATCAGAAAATGTGATGTATTGAGGTCCTCATGCAGGTCGCGCAATCTGATCTTCGTTCGCTCGCGGTGTTCCGGGCCGTCGTGGAACATCGCAGCTTTCTGGGAGCACAGATCGCGCTGGGGTTGAGTCAGTCGGCCGTCAGCTTCCACATCAAGGCGCTCGAGGAACGGTTCGGCTTCCGGCTCTGCCGGCGCGGTCGCGGCGGCTTCGAACTCACCGACCGCGGCGCGGCGGTTTACGAGAAGTCCAAAGTGCTATTCCTCTCTCTCAACGCCTTCGAGAGTGACATCGGCACGCTGAAACACCGGATAACCGGAACCTTGCGCCTTGGGCTGGTCGATAACACCATCACCGATGAAGATCTGCCGATCTACAAGGTGATCGCCGCGCTCAGCCGCAAGGCGCCGGACGCGACGGTTCAGATCGTCATCGATGCGCCGGAGGCGCTCGTCACCGAACTCGGCAATGGCGGCATCGACATCGCCATCCTGCCGGAGGTTCAGTCCTATCAGGGCCTCAAATTTTCCTATCTGCGGGATGAGCGACATTCGCTCTATTGCGCCACCGGACACCCTCTCTTCACCGTGCCAGAAGAAGCTTTGAGCGCGACCGCTATCGGGAAATACGCGTTCGTCGTCAGGCTCTACGCCAACAAGCGAGAACTGCAGCACTTTCCCAACGCCGTCACCCGCGCCACAGCCTCGAACATGGAGGCGCAAGCCATGTTCGTGCTCTCTGGCCAGTATCTGGGCTATCTGCCCGATCACTATGCCCATGCCTGGGTGAAGCAGGCGCGATTGCGCGCGCTCCTGTCCAGTGAAACCAACATCCCGTCGAAGTTCGTGATCGCGACCCGCCTGGCGGAGCGTGCTCCGTCCGTGCTCGACCTCTTTATTCAGGAGCTTGCGGGTATCGCTTCCGAGCGGCTGCATGGAGTGCTCGCCAGGGACATACTCCGATAGAGCGGCGCATTTCGATCGGCCCCCTGCGGAACGAGACCCATTTCCCAAACCGGTCCGGCTTCTGGGGATCTCGCTATGCTCTCTGCAGGCCGACGACCAAAGAGCCGCAACTTGGCCTTCCTATCTGAGCACGGGGGGCGCCGGCGTCATAATCGCGCCTACCGCGCTCGCAATACGGACGGCTGCAACGGCATCACGCTGGTCGGCGTCGCAAGCGGACGCGAATTCGAGGTCCTCAGCCATTTCGCCGGAATTCTCTGATCCGGAATTCTCTGATGATGTGCCGCACGATTATCTGGCCCGAAAGGCCGCAATCGCTGCCCTGGCGTCCGGCGGCACCGCCACGATCGAATGGGCTGGCACGCCGGCCCACGGACTGAGCCTATGGCACGGCCGTTCTCTTTGGCTCTAATCTGTCGGCAAGGCCATCCACTCCGGGAGCGGCGCGCCGTCGCGGTGCCGACCGCCGGCAACTGCCGCCGCCCAAGCGCTCACAGCCCCGAGCAGTGTGGCCACGGCCAAGGAGAACGCGAGAACGATCGTGCTGCGACGCGCATGAGCGATTGCCGTTTTCGAGCTCGCTATGGCCTGATCGACCCGCCGCTCGGAGTCGCCGGCCGAAAGGCCCGTCAGCGCCTGGATCTGCTGGATCAGATAGGTCCGGTCATCTCCGTTCACACCGTTGTGGCTCGACGAGGTCATGAGAATCCGGCCCGCCTCGGCGCGTTCGGCGCTGATATCGGCATTCGCAGGCCGACGCGGGGAGCGCAACAGCCGATCGAGTTCGTAGCTCAGGAGCGGCTCGGCAACCGTATTGTTGGCCAATGTCGTCGATGAAGACGCGCGATTGACCGCGGCCGCGCCAACAATACCTGCCAGGACAGCGCCAAGTAGGACCGCGAGCGCCCATGCCGCCAGCCCATGAAGTCCGTCGCGCATCTCCCTTTCGGCACCGCTCGTCGCATCGATGCCGCCGCGAACTCGCCCCGCAATGTAGCCGCCCAGACCAAAACTGACGATCGCCTGCGAGATCAAATAGAGCCCAGAGAGTAGCGACAGCGCGGGAGACGCGTCTCGCCAGGTTGGCGAGGTTGAGCTGACACCGAGACCGATGGCGACGCCAAAGGTCACCAGAATAAAGGTAAATGCCGTTGCGACGAACGCGCCTGCGACGACGGGCGTCCATCGCAAATGTCGCCCTGATCGGGAATTGTCAGCGCTTCGTCCTCGATGAGCGTGGGAGCTTCGGAAGGTTCCTGTCGGACGCTAATGATGCCATGCAACACGCCAGCGCTATTCGCTGCGATTGCCGTGCGTCATTGCTGCGACTGTCGCCGAATAGGCTCTCGGCAGCTTATCGATTGGCTCGCCGTCGCTCAAACGCGCCCGTTAGCCCGTTCGCTTGCTCAATGGCCGCTTAGCGCCAGAAGCCGCTTCCCCGCCCCGACATTCTGCTTTCGGCACCCATCGAGTGCAGGCTCAGCCGAAAACGGAAATGCGAGATGTAGCGTGATGCTATGTCCGTGATCGCAGGCAAAACCCGGTCCAGCCAGGGAGTTTCCCAGACGGATTTCCGACTCGCTGTCCCTCGTCGAATGCACCACTTGCCCCACCCGGGATTCCAATGAGATCATGAGGGCTCAGGTTCCGTTCCGGAGAGCTGCATGGAACAAAGCGATTGGCCGACCGTTGGGCGCGAATGGCGAGCGGAAACTGGCGCACTCTCGCCAGCAGGTTTGACTTCTCAGCTCGGCCTCCACCGCAGGGAAAACGACATGGCTGATGTCGCAAATCAAGTTGCCAATCGCATCCCAACCAACCTCGTCGTCAATGGCGTCAGGCGCACGCTGGACCTCGTGCCCTGGACCACGCTGCTGGACGCATTGCGTGACCATCTTGCGCTGACCGGCACCAAAAAAGGCTGCGATCACGGTCAATGCGGCGCCTGTACGGTACTGGTCGATGGTCGGCGGGTCAATTCCTGCCTGACGCTCGCCGTCATGACGGACGGCGCGGAGATCACGACCATCGAAGGTCTTGCCAGGGATGGAGCGCTGCATCCATTGCAGCAGGCCTTCATCGACCACGACGCCTTCCAATGCGGCTATTGCACGCCGGGACAGATTTGTTCGGCGGCCGGTTTGCTCGCCGAAGGTCGCGCCGGGGATGCTGACGAGATCCGGGAGCTGATGAGCGGAAATCTCTGCCGCTGCGGCGCCTATCCCAACATCGTCGCCGCCATCCAGCAGGCAGTGGGGCGACCATGATCAACTTCCAGTACTCCCGCGCCGCCGACGTCGCCGATGCGATCCTCCTGCTCACCGCCCATCCCGGTGCCAAGCTCATCGCCGGCGGCACCAATTTGATCGACCTGATGAAGGAGAACGTCGAGCAGCCGTCCTGGCTGATCGACATCTCTCGCCTGCCGCTCCGCAAGATCGAGGAGACTGCCGACGGAGGTCTGCGCATCGGCGCCTTGGTGCCGAACTCCGATTTTGCCTACCATCCGCTCATCGAGCAGCGCTACCCGCTGGTCGCCAGCGCCATCCTCGCCGGAGCTTCGGCGCAATTGCGCAACATGGCCTCCGTCGGCGGCAATCTGATGCAGCGAACGCGTTGCGCCTATTTTTATGATACGGCAACGCCCTGCAACAAGCGAACTCACGGCAGCGGCTGCTCGGCGATCGACGGCCTCAACCGCAACCATGCGATCCTCGGCACGAGCGCCGCCTGCATCGCAACCAATCCGTCCGACATGAGCGTGGCGCTGGCTGCGCTCGGCGCGTTCGTGCACATCGCAGGCCCATCCGGTGAGCGGACGATAGCATTGACCGATTTCCATCGGCTGCCCGGCGACACGCCTCACATCGATACCAACCTCGATACCGGCGAGATCATCACGGCAATCGAACTGCCGCCACGCGGCTTTGCCCATAACTACAGCTATCTGAAAGTCCGCGACCGCCTGTCTTATGCCTTCGCCCTGGTCTCGGTCGCGGCTGCGCTCGAACTCGAGGGCAACGCCATCAGCGAGGCGCGCGTGGCACTCGGCGGCGTCGCCCACAAGCCCTGGCGCAGCTTTGAGGCCGAAGCGGCGTTACGCGGCCAAGCGGCAACAGTGGAGCACTTCTCGCACGCTGCGGATTTCCTGCTGCAGGGCGCAAGGGCCTCTGCCCATAACGGCTTCAAGGTCGAGCTCGCGCGCCGGGCCATCGTGCGGACGCTGATGCAGGCCGCAAGCGCCACGCCGCAATCGCAAGCTCACAAGAAGATTGCGTGAGGGACCGATGAACGCCTATGTCGGAACAGCAACGTCTCGCGTCGACGGTCGGGCCAAGGTCACCGGGGCCGCCAAATATGCCGGCGAATTCACGGTCGACGGTCTCGTCCATGGTTTCGTCGTCGAGGCCACAATTCCACGCGGGCGGATCGCCCGCCTCGACACCAGCGAGGCGCTGAAGGTCACGGGCGTGCTCGACGTGCTCACCCACGCGCATCGCCCGCCGCTCGCCGACAAGGTCGAGGCCTGGAAGGACGAGGTGGCGCCGGACGAAGGTTCGCCCTTCCGTCCGCTCTACGATGACATTATCAAATTCAACGGCCAGCCGATCGCGCTGGTCGTGGCGACGGAGTGGGAAACCGCGAAATTCGCCGCGACCCTGGTGCGTGTCGAATATCAAGAGGATCACACGTTTGCGACCGAGCTCGAAACCGGGCGCAACAGGGCGACCGAAGTGAAGAGGCCGCACGAGCCGCGGGGCGACGCCGCAGGAGCGCTTGCCGGAGCGGCCATGCGGCACGAGGCGGACTACTTCGTTCCGACCGAGCATCACAACCCGATGGAACTCTTTGCGACCACGGCTGTCTGGGACGGCAACGGCAGGCTCACCGTTTACGACAAGACGCAAGGCGTCCTGAACGTTCACAGATATCTCTGCGGCGTGCTCGACAAGCAGCCGGACGAGATCCGCGTGCTCTCGCCCTATGTCGGCGGCGCTTTCGGCTCCGGTCTGCGGCCGCAATACCAGGTGGTGCTGGCGACGCTGGGCGCACTTGCCTTGAAGCGGTCCGTACGCGTCGTGCTGACGCGCCAGCAGATGTACGGGCTCGGTTACCGGCCGGCGACGATCGAGCATGTCGGGCTCGGCGCAAAGCCGGACGGCGCGCTGGAGGCAGTCATGCACGAGGCCACCGCCGTCACCTCGCGCTACGAGGATTTC
>Ga0105239_10007974_pt1 | contig 12096 bp, 12 predicted proteins | sample KBSC44metaG_FD_92761 | JGI IMG/M metagenome (GOLD analysis project Ga0105239, IMG submission 92761) | Corn rhizosphere microbial communities from Kellogg Biological Station, Michigan, USA - KBS C4-4 metaG | ecosystem: Host-associated > Plants > Roots > Rhizosphere > Soil | place: Michigan, USA...
GCGCAACATGGCGCGGCCGGCGTGGCGCAGGTTGTCGTCGGCTGCGTTGCCGTGCGCGGCGAGCAATGCGTCGAGGCATTCCGCGCCTGTCAGCGTCGTGTTCTGTTGCAGCTGCTCGATCAGCAGTGCGCTCAGCGCGTTGATCTCGTGGAAGCGCACCTTGTCGTCGCGACCGCGCACGATCAGCAGCACGGTCGGATCCTGCGGAGCGCGAGCGGGACGGAACTGCGCGCTGATTCGATGCACCGGGAACCGGTAGGCCAGCACACAGGCGAGCGGCGAAACGACGGGAATTCCTTCCAGCGGATCGCCGCTTGCATCGTGCGCAACCGCGGCGATTTCGTTCTCGTCGAGCGATAGCGCGAGTTCGAGGAACTCGTAATGCGCCAGCTCGAGCAGAAACGGCGGATCGTCACGACCCTGTTGCTGGCGGAATTCGAGATAGCGCAGGAATTCGAGGCCGAATTCCGGAAACAGCGGCGTATGGCACAGGTGCTCGCGCAGGAACGCGCGCACGAGACCATCCCAGTCGGCGTCATTGTATAAAGTGCGGATGACGGGGAAATTGGACGCAATGAACTGTTCGACGTTGCAGAAGATCAGGTCGCGGTAGATGCCCATGCGCCGGTCCTCGATGCCGGCCGGCGCGGGACTTTCCTGCGGATCGCGCATGTGCGCCGTGAATGCGTATTGCAGCGCCTGCGAGCGCGAGCGTTCAGGCGACGCGGACATGCGGGTGAGTGGTTGCGCGCGCGTGGTCCTGCTGGATCGCGCGGATGCGGTCGAGTTCGTCGATCAGCTCGGCCAGCGGCGGAATGTTGAAATCGCGTTCGAGCAGCGTTGGTTTCACGCCGCAATGCGCATAAGCGACATCGAGCAGCGCGTAGACCGGGTCGATGACCGCTGCGCCGTGGCTGTCGACGATCAAATCCGGCGCCTCGTTGTAGTGTCCGGCGATGTGCATGTAGGTGACGCGGTGCGCCGGCATCGCCTTGATGAACTGTTCCGCATCGTAGCGGTGATTGACGCTGTTGACGTAGACATTGTTGACGTCGAGCATCAGATCGCAGTCGGCACGCCTGAGCACCTCGTTGGTGAATTCGGCTTCGCTCATCTCCGCGCCCGGCGTCGCGTAACACGACACGTTTTCCACGGCGATGCGCCGGCCGAGGATTTCCTGCGCGCGCTGGATGCGCGGCACGACCCAATCGATGCTTTCTTCCGTATAAGGAATCGGCATCAGATCGTAGAGATGCCCGTCGTCGGAACAGAACGACAGATGTTCGCTGTAATTGAGAATGCCATGCTCGTCGAGCAGGCGGCGGATCTTGTGCAGCAGCGTTTCGTCCAGCGCCGCCGGGCCGCCGAGCGACAGCGACAGGCCGTGACAGACGAAATCGTGACGTTCGGTAAATGCGCGGAACGTCTTGCCGAGCCGGCCGCCGACGTTGATCCAGTTTTCCGGAGCGACTTCGAAGAAATCGATGGCGGCGTCCGGGAAGTCCTGCAGCGGGCCGAGAAGAGCCCGCCGCAGGCCGAGTCCGGCGCCCTTGCTGGGTAGCGGACGCACGAGTATTGCTTAATGGCTGCTGCAGGAACCTTCCTTGCCCTTCTTGTCGGCTGAGCAGGAACCTTCCTTGCCTTTCTTGTCAGCCGAACAGGAGCCTTCCTTGCCCTTCTTGTCGGCTGAACAGGAGCCTTCCTTGCCCTTCGGATGCGCTTCGGCCATGCACTTGTCCTGATCCGCCTTGGCGGTCATTTCCATGCACTTCTTGCCTTTGGTGGCGCCGCACTTGCCTTCGCCGCACTTGCCTTCCGGTGCCTTGTCGCCGAGCTGGTAGCCGGAGTTCATCGGGTTCATGTGGAAGCCGGTATCGGCACGGGCGACCTGGGCCAGCGACAGCGAGCCGATGAACGCGGCGCCAATGGCGATACTCAGCGGTTTGACGATCTTGGACATTTGCGTTTACTCCGTGGTTGAGAGACGGGTTTTGTTACCCGGGATGGAAAGCCGCGCAGCGGCGGTCGTGAATCGAATGCTTGGACGGGGCAGTGCGCCAAAGCCTTACAGGCATTTCCCACGATCTACACTATGCCCACCCCATCGAGGTTACAAGAACATCTTGTGTTGCAGCGCAGCCAACCAATGACCGGCACTGCAGCCGTTTCATTGCAGCAATTTCCGCGGCGGATGGAAATGCCTTTGCGCCGGAATGCTCCGGCCGCGCGCCGTGCGGTGTGGAAGCGCCAAAGAAAAAGGGCGCGGATTGCTCCGCGCCCGTGGTTTTCTCGCGACGCGATTTTCAGAAATATATCTGCGCGCGCAGCTCGAAGATCTTCGGGTCGAACGATTTGCCGGAATTGAACTTCGGGCTTTCCACGTGCGCGAGCACGTAGTTGGCCTGCAGGCGGAAGTGGGTGAGGATGTACCAGTTGGCGCCGAGCGTCCAGTTGTTCTCCTTGCCACCGAGGATGCCGGAGTGGTTGTCGTTGAGGTCGAGCGTGTCGTAGCGCGCGAGCAGTTCGAGCGCGCCCCAATCGCCCTTCGGTTTGAGGTTGCCCACATTGCCGGCCGCATACGGACGCGATTCGCCGGTGACGACCCAGCTGCCGAAGATGTAGCCGCCGCTGCCGCTGTAGTCCGGCTTGCCGCCGAAGCGGTTCACGTCTTCGCTGATCCACTCGCCCTGAACCGACCACGGACCGTGGATCCACAAGCCTTCCAGACCGACACGGTCGATGCTGTCGACGTTCGTGATTGCCCCGGTATCGACGAAGCGCGTGGCAGTCAGGAATGCATCCGGGCGCGCGCGCGGACGCGTGCTCGGGAACACCTCCTGGCCCTTGCCGTTGATCACGGACGAATCCGGATTTTCCTCGGATGCTGCAATGCCCAGATGCAGCACGTCGCCGGCCGCCTTGAACGGCGTCCACGCCACGCGGCCGTTGATCGTCGTGCCGTCGTTGTCGCCCTGCAGGTCCTGGCCGCCGTAGGCGCCCACATCGAAGCGGTATTCCGGACGCTCGAATTCCCAGTCCACGCCGGTGCGGCGGCCTTCAAAGAAAGCCTGCTCGACCATCGCGGTCTCGAGGAAGCTGTCGTTGCGCGATGCGGTAACCGATTCGAAGCCGACATAGGTCTTGCTGTAGCCGAAGCGGAACTTGCCGTAGTCCGCGCCGAGGAACGCCTTCGATTCCAGGCGCAGGAACACATCGAGGTAGGACTTGTTCCAGTAGTCCCAGCCCCAGATCGCATCGAACACGCCCGCCTTCTTGACGAAGACGTTGAATTCCTCGCGGCGCGCGCCATGCGAATCGGGCAACGTGTCCTGTTGCGCGGAGGTCAGGTCGCCGATGCCGCTGTAGCTGTTGTAGTCGCCGGCATAGTTGGCGCTGATGCCGACGTCGACACCGTTGGAGAATTTGTAATGGGTCGGCCAGTCCCACTGGTCGTAGGCGTGAGCCGAAATCGCGAAAGCGCTGAACAGCGCGCCGGTAATGGCAGTGGAAAGTTTCATGAGTCGTCCTCGGGAAGAAATTGCCAAGCGCGGGGATTCTGTTGACTGCGTATTACGGGATTGTGACAAGCATTAGTTTTCCGTTATTGCGCAGGCCAGTCAACGCGACTTTGGTCGTGGGGCATGGAGCGGTCGTTCGGCGTGGGCCAACCAATTGATTGCACGCCATTTTTGTATGCTCAGGTCGAAGTCTTGTGCCGATATTCGCAGAGGTCGCGAATGATGCATTGCGGGCAATCGGGTCTGCGCGCCTTGCACACGTAGCGGCCATGCAGGATCAGCCAATGGTGCGCATCGCGCTTGAATTCCGCCGGCACGACTTTTTCGAGGCGGTCCTCGACTGCGCGCACGGTTTTGCCTTTGGCCAGGCCGGTGCGATTGGCAACGCGGAAGATATGCGTGTCGACGGCAATCGTCGCTTCGCCGAATGCGGTGTTGAGCACGACGTTCGCGGTCTTGCGGCCGACGCCGGGCAGCGCTTCGAGCGCTGCGCGCGTGTGCGGAACCTCGCCGCCGTGCCGCACGATGAGAATCTCGCAGGTGGCGATGATGTTCTTCGCTTTCGCGTTGTACAGTCCAATTGTGGAAATGTAGCTTTTCAGCTTTTCCTCGCCGAGATCGAGCAGCGCCTGCGGCGTGCCGGCGACCGGGAACAGCCGGCGCGTGGCCTTGTTCACGCCAACGTCGGTCGCCTGTGCCGAGAGCATTACCGCGACCAGCAACTGGAACGGCGTGCCATATTCGAGTTCGGTCGTCGGTCGCGGATTCGCTTCGCGCAGGCGGCGAAAGATCTCGGCTCGCTGCTGTGCATTCATGCGCTGTCCGATTTCCTGGCCCGGGCGCGCGCGATCGCCGCGAGTACGGCATTCTTTGCGGCCGCGTCGCCTGCGCGTGGCGCATCGATCTCGCGCTTGCGCGCTGCCAGCGTCGCCGCCTGCTCGGCTTCGTCGCGCCGCATGCGCGCGTTGCGCGTTTCGTAGCGCCCTCGATAGTGGGGAGCCAGCTCGAGCGCCGGCTCATTCGAGGGCGCCGGCAGCATCGCAATGCAGTCGACCGGACACGGCGCGATGCACAGCTCGCAGCCGCTGCATTCCGCCGTCAGGATCGAATGCATCATTTTCGACGCGCCGACAATCGCATCGACTGGGCACGCGGCAATGCACTTGGTGCAGCCGATGCATGATTCCTCGTCGATCACGGCGACCTCGCGCGGCTTCTCGATGCCGTTCGCCGGATTCAGCGGCTTCGGCGCGCGGCCGAGCAGGGCAGCGAGCAGGTCGATGCCTGACTGACCGCCGGGTGGGCACTGGTTGATATCGGCTTCGCCCGCCGCGATCGCCTGCGCATAGTCGCGGCACGCCGGATAACCGCAACGCGTGCATTGCGTCTGCGGCAGCAGGGCGTCGATGCGCTCGCTCAGGCTTGGCGCTTGTCCAGCCACACTTCCAGCCCCTGCGCGTTGAGTTCCATATCCATCGCCAGCAATTCGCGGATGCGGGCCTCGTCGAACGTGCAGCCGTGAGCGCGCGCGCGCGCAACGTACAACTCGGCGAGAGCCTCCATGATGTGCGCGTGCCGGTTTTCGTCCGCCGCAAGCGCGAGTGCGATCTGCACCATCGCGTCGATCTGCCCGGACAGGTCGCGCGCAAGCCGTTCCACCTCCGTGACGCGGCTGTAGTGGGTCAGGAACATCTGCTGCGGCTGGTAGCTCAGCATGCGCGCAATCGAGGCCTGCAGCGCCGCGGGATCGAATTGCACCGGCGTGGTCGTCGGCAGGATGAACGCGCCGTTGTCGGTATCGAATTCGCGATACGACAGACCGAACGTGTCGCCGGGAAAGAACGCGCGGCTGCGCGCGTCCCACACGCTCAGATGATGGCGCGCATGTCCGGGCGTGTCGATGCAGAGCAGTTCGCGGCCAGCCAGATCGACAACGTACCCGTCAGCGGCGGTGACGACGCGTTCGGCCGGGATCGGGACAAGCGTGCCGTAGCTGCGCTGGATTTCCGCGGCGCCGTAAACGGCGGTCGCGCCGGCGATCAGCTGGCCCGGATCGAGCATGTGCCGCACACCGCGCGGATGCACGACCGCGCGCGCGTTCGGCAGTTCGCGCATCAGCGCGCCGGCGCCGCCGGCGTGGTCGAGGTGCACGTGCGTGAGAATGACGAAGTCGACGGCGTCGCGCGGGATCTCCTTTTCGGCCAGCGCTTCGAGCAGCAGCGGCACCGAATGATTCGTGCCGACGTCGATGAAAGCCGCGCGTCCGTTTTCCACGAGCAGATGGCTGGCATCGAAGCGCGGCCGGTAGAAACCGGTGTCGATCGCACTGATGCCGTCTGCGTAGTCGATCATAGTTTGGCCAGTGCGAATTCCAGGTTCTTCTGGATCCGTGCACGCTGCACATCGGGCAGGCGGGCGTCGGCGAGCAGTTCGCGGCACAGCCGCGCCGAATCGGCATAGTCGCCGCACCAGTAGGCGGCGACGGCCCACTCGTCGCGCGCGCGCCAGGCATGCACGCTGCTGTCGATGAACAGCATGTCGTCGGCAACCGGCAGCGCCGCGGCGGTGCGCGCGAAATCGCGTGCGGCGGTGTACCGTTTCTGCAGGCGCAGATAACGCGCCAGCTCGCACGGCGCCTCGCCGCGCGTCGGCCGGAAATCGTAGGCGTCCAGGTACGCGGCCACGACCTCGGCGTACGGCGCGCCGGTGCGTTCCTTGAGCGCGGCAATCTGCAATCTGGAGAAGTATACTTCTTCCGGCCAGCCGCCCATCGCCACGCGCTTTTCATAGGCGGCGATTGCTTCGCCGAGCTTGCCGGCATCGCGCAGACTTTGCGCGAAGTAAAACGCGTAACGCGCGTTGTCGGGTTCCTTGAGCAGCGCCTCGCGCAGCACCTCGGCGTCACGCGAGAACTTCTCGGTCTGGGATTGCTGGCTGCGGGCGCCGTCGTTGTAGATGCGCAGGATGCGCAGGCCGGGCAATTGCGGCGTTGCCTGCGGCTGCGGCGTCGACAACGCTTCGTGCAGCACACCCTGCCAGCGCCAGCCGGCATCGGCATCCAGGCGCGGCAACGCGACGCGCTTGTAGCGCGTATTGCCGGCATCGGTGATTTCCAGCGAATAACCGACCGCGCCAAGTGCCGGCCACGAAAAACCGGCGTCGGCTTCGAGCGCATCGTCGGCATCGATGATGAGCGCGTAGTCGCCATACTTGCGCGCGAGTTCCAGCGCTTCGTTGCGATTCGTCGCAAAGTCCACCCACGGCCGCTCGATCAGCTCGCCGGGAAGGTCAGCGAGAAACCTGCGGATGATGTCCTGCGTGCCGTCCGTCGAGCCGGTATCCGAAATCGCCCACGCGTGAATGTAGGGTTTCACCGAGCGCAGGCAGCGTTCGATGACGTGCGCTTCGTTCTTCACGATCATGGACAGACAGATGCGCACCACCGGCGTGGTGCCATCCCGCTCGACGCCCATTGCATCCGTCATGGCGCGACAGCCTCCGTGGCCGAGGCGGCGCGGGCGTTGTAGACGAAAATGTTGTAACCGATTTTCAGATCCGGCTCGCGCAGGCGCATCCAGTCGTAGCACTGGGTGCCCTCGGGAGTATAGGCAACGAGGAAGCTGCCGATATGCGCCGCCGTGAGTTCGCCGGTATCCCGGCACGGCAGCGTCTTCGTCGCGATCCCGGCGCGATTGAGAATGGCATTGCCCCAGCCGAACCCGCCGTAAGCCAGCGCTTTGACGTTGCGTGCCTGCAGCCAGCGCGCCAGTGCGGCGTCTCCCTGGCCGTAGTCGTCGCCGGTGACCGAGATCCGCCAGCCTTGATCCGCACCGCCGCCGATGAAATTGAAGTACATGAGATAGTCCGGATGGATTGCGAGGCTGCTGCCTTCGTTCCAGATCAGCAAGGCTGCGGCCGCGAGCCAGCCGGTTCGTGTGCGGCACCATCTTATTGCATAGGTCGCGAGCATCAGCAGGAAAGGGACGACCGCAAGGACATGGCGGAAACCGATCTGCATTTTTCCGGCCGACCCGGCATAGACGAGCAGAACCACCGGCGACGCGATGAACAGAAGATTCCACCATTCCTTCGACAGCCGCGATATGGCCTGAGAGGCGCCGGCTGCGATCAGCAGCAGCATCGGGATCGACAGTTTGACGAGCAAGAGTACGGGAAAATAGTTGGGCCAGCCGCCGAGCCCCGTCTGACCGAGAAAGTAGGTTGCATGCCCGTTTGAATTTACGCGGCCGAGCAATTCCAGAACCCCGCAGACGTAATAGAACGGCAGCGGTACCGGCAGCCATGCCGGCCAGAACGAAGCAAGTCGCGAAGCGCCATTCTGGACGAGCCCCGAGGTTCCCGGATGCAGCATGGCACGCTGTACATATTCCGGCGGCGTCAACATCGAGCCGTCGAACAGATAGATGAGGTTCAGTCCGATTAGGGTGGTTGCGGCGATCGCCAGCAGGCCCGTACCAATGACGCGGCAACGCCGGCGCAGGCTGCCCGACATCGCCTCGGAGACAATCGAAATGAGGCCGAGCATCGTCAGCAAGGGGATCAAGAGCAAGGCGCTGTGTTTGGAAGCGAAAGCAGCCGCCACCGAAACCGAAACCCAGGCGAGGGTTCCCGGCGCCGGCGATTTGACGTATCGCCACCATGTATACAAAGACGCAAAGCAAAAAGTTGTCGCCGCCATGTCGGTGGTGACCAGCGCCGCGTTGGCGAGCAAAACCGGACAGAACGCATACAGCGCCAGCGCGAACCAGACGCAATTTTCGCCGTGCAGTTCCGAGCACCATCGATAGAGCAACCAGCCGAGGAGTATCGACAGGCTCAGCATGCACAGGCGGCCCGGCCAGAGCAGCCGGTCTTCGACATTCGGCAGGTAATGCGCCGCGATAGCGACGAAATCAGCCGATTCCCAGGCCGTGGCAGACGCTTGCGCCACTGGCGGCGCATCCATGAACAATGCCGGCACGCTGCCGAGCAAACGTGCCAGCGGAGGATGGTCTGCCTGCAGTCGCGTATCGCCGGTCTGCCACAGGGACACGCCAGCGATTATGTGGAACGGGTCGTCCCACGTCGACGACTGATGGCGCACGCTCAGCGCGGCGGTGACGACAAATATCGCAATGAAAAGAGCCGCAAGGATTTTCTGTGCATGCGGCTGCAGGGCGCGTTTCATGTCACTGCTTCGTGGAATGAACCAGTGCAAAGGCGAGATTGGCCCGGGCCAGCTGGAACGCCGGATCGATTCGCAGCGCGCTCTGGCATGCCGCCTGCGCTTCAGCGTATTTCTTCAGGTCGTTATACGCCGCGCACAGATTGTTGAAGTACGCGGCAACGTGTGGATTCAGGCGAATGGCCTGCTCGCTTTCGGCAACGCTTCGTTCGGGCATGCCCGCCCGGTAAAACTGAAACGAAAGGGCGTCATGGTTTTCCGCAGTCGGCGCATCGCGCAGTTTCGCCTGCGCCGCTTGCACGGCCGCAGGCAAGCTATCATCCCTGGCGCGATATCCGGCGCTGAGTACCCAACCCGCCAGCACGAGCAACAGCGCGGCAACGATGCCGTACATGTAGTTCGTCGTCATGACTGACCCGTCCGGCTTCGACCTACTTCACCGCCATCCCGGCCTTGGCGCCGTCGTCGGCATCCAGCAGGAACAGCCCGCCATCGTCACCGGCGGAAAGAATCATGCCTTCGGATACGCCGAAGCGCATCTTGCGCGGGGCGAGGTTGGCGATGAACACGACCTTGCGGCCGATCAGTTTTTCCGGTTCGCCGTAGCTGCCACGAATTCCGGAGAATATCTGGCGCTTGCCGAGTTCGCCCGCGTCGAGCTCGAAGCGCAGCAATTTGTCAGAACCCTCCACAAATCCACATTGCAGCACCGTGCCGATGCGCAGGTCGAGTTTGGCGAAGTCGTCGATGGAAATGGTGGCTGGGGCGGCCGCTGACGCTGCTGCCGGTTTTGCTGCAGGCGGCTTGACCGGAGTGGCTGGCGCGTTCGCTTGCAGGGAATCTTTCGAGGCTTCGATCATGGCTTCGATTTGTTTTGGGTCGACGCGCGTCGCGAGTGTGCTGAACGGCGAAATGCTGCGTCCGAGGAGCATCGTTTCGGCTTGTGCGAACGCGATGTACTTTTCGCCCAGGAATTCCTCGACACGTTTCACCGTCGTCGGAACAATAGGCTTCAGATAGATCGCCAGCAAGCGGAAGTAATTGATCGCGAGTGTGCAAATCGCATGCAGCCGATCAGCCTTAGTCGGGTCTTTCGCCAGCTTCCATGGTTGTTCTTCTGCGATAATGCCATTTATGAAGTCGGCCTCATTAACGAAGTCGCGTGTCACTTCTGCGAAATCGCCGTGTTCATAGTGGCGTTTGTGCCAATCCGTCTGTTGCAACCGTTCGAGAGAGCGTTGGTAGTACATCCGCAATGTTTCATCGGCAATTTCTGACGCGAGCCTTCCTCCAAAATTCTTCTCAATGAATCCTGCACAACGGCTGGCGATATTCACCCACTTACCGACCAGGTGCGAATTGACGCGCTCTTCGAATGCCTTCAGATCCAGATCGACGTCCGTCGGCGCCGCGCTCAGCATCGTCGCGAAGTAATAGCGCAGGTAATCCGCGTTGAGTCCGGCGTCGAGATACGTGCGCGCCTGGATGAACGTGCCGCGCGATTTGGACATCTTCTCGCCGTTGACGGTGAGGTAGCCGTTCACGTGCAGCGCGTTCGGCGTGCGCAGGCCGGCGCCTTCGAGCATTGCCGGCCAGAACAGGCCGTGAAAGTTGACGATGTCCTTGCCGATGAAATGATGCATTTCGGCGGCGGGGTCGAAGGCGGCATTGTCCTTGTGCAGGAAACGGTCGAAGTCCGGCGCGCTCAAGCCATTCTTCGCGCCTTCCGGGCTCGCGCAATATTTCTTGAAACTGGCGAGGTAGCCGATCGGCGCGTCGAGCCAGACGTAGAAGAACTTCTTGCCGTCGGTGCCGGGAATCTCGAAACCGAAATATGGCGCGTCGCGCGAGATATCCCAGTCGCGCACGCCGCCGTCGGCGTCGAGCCACTCGCGCAGTTTCGCGGCGACGGAGGAATGCATCGTCGCTCTGCCGCCGGTGAGTTCGCCGGCGAGCCAGCGGCGCAGATGCTGCGTGAAATCGCCGACCCTGAGGAAGTAATGCTCGGAATCGCGCAATTCGGGCGTCGCACCGGACACCACCGAGCGCGGGTTCTTCAGGTCCGTCGGTGCGTAGGTCGCGCCGCAGTTCTCGCAGTTGTCGCCGTATTGGTCCGGTGTGCCGCAGTTCGGACACTCGCCCTTGATGTAGCGGTCGGGCAGGAACATCTGCTTGAGCGGATCGTAGAACTGGCGTACCGCGCGCCGCGCGATGTGGCTTTGCGGCTTCGCGTCGCGCAGGCGTGCGTAGACGAACTCGGCCAGTTCGCGGTTTTCCGGCGAATGCGTCGTGTAGTAGTAGTCGTGCGCCACCGCGAAATCGGCGAAATCGCGCACGTGCGAGGCGTAGATTCCGCGGATGAAGTCCTCGGGCGTCTGGCCGGCCTTTTCCGCGGCCAGCATGATCGGTGTGCCGTGCACGTCGTCGGCCGCGACGAAATGCACCTTGTTCCCGGCCATGCGCATCGCCCGCACCCAGATGTCGCTCTGGATATAGCCAAGCATGTGGCCGATGTGCAGCGGGCCGTTCGCGTAGGGCAGGGCGTGGGTGACGAGAATTTCGCGCTGGGTCATCCGTGGCGTTCCGTGATGCGTCCGCGGATTATCGCATGCCTCACGGAGCGACCCGCTCCCACACCTGGCTGCGTCCGAGCAGCGGCACGCCGATATAGCCGCGCAATTCCAGGCGTTTGCCGTCGTCGAGCACGCGCAACGTCGCGCGATAGATGCGGCCTTCCTCCGGATCGAGCACTTCGCCGTCCCGCCACATGTCGCCGTGCTGGTGAAAATTCCACAGGATCGTCATGCCGAGCACCGGCTGGTTGTGGCGCTCGTCCGGGCAATCGACACAGAGCGGATTCGGGTCCTCGCCCGGTTCGCGGAACAACCGCACGATCCGCCCGGACACGACGCCGCCATGGTCTTCGATGGCTACGAGCGAACGCGCCTTGTGGGTCTCGTCGTCGATCGTGCGCCAGGTGCCGACCGGGGAAGGGTTGGCGGCCGCAAGATGGGCGGCAGCGACAAGAATGACAGATGGCAGCATGATGCCATCTTAGTCGCGGAAGCGGCCGCGCTGCAGCCATGTGGTCAGGGGTTGCCACAGGGACGGCTGCAACGCGGCCAACAGGGCAATCCGCGTCACGTACAGGAATGAGAACGCCGGAACCGCATTGGAGCGAACATGCATCGTCCGCCAGCCCTCGGTTACAATGGAAGGCCGCCAGTCTTGCGTTTTCTCCGTCATGACCAACCCCACCGAGGAGCGCGTCCGCGCCCTGCTCGCGACCATCGTCGACCCGCACACCGGCCAGGACCTCGTCGCCGGCGGCGCGGTGAAAGGTGTCGGTGTCGACGGCAGCAATGTCGCGGTCGAGATCGTGCTTGGCTACCC
>Ga0105239_10007975_pt1 | contig 12096 bp, 9 predicted proteins | sample KBSC44metaG_FD_92761 | JGI IMG/M metagenome (GOLD analysis project Ga0105239, IMG submission 92761) | Corn rhizosphere microbial communities from Kellogg Biological Station, Michigan, USA - KBS C4-4 metaG | ecosystem: Host-associated > Plants > Roots > Rhizosphere > Soil | place: Michigan, USA...
ATCCTGTTATCCATGAGTCTCGTAGGAAGGGTGGGTCGTAAGCGGCCCCGCGCGAGACTCGCGATGGCCCTCCTCTATCTCATCCTCAGCCTTGGCGCGCTGACGATGCTGTATCCGTTCGCGCTCATGCTGAGCACGGGCCTCAAGGGGCCGACGGATCAGAACGATAATCGCCTCATCCCCGGCTTCACGCGCGACCTGGCGGAGCTTCAGGCGAAGTATTTAAACGACAAATACGCGGGCGATGTGAGCCAGATCGCTTCGAGCCGCCTTGGACCACCTTCGAATGCAGACGTCAAGCGGTACGACGATTTTCTGAAGGCGCTGCCGATCGACTACTGGCAGTCCGGCTTCCGCATCGCGCCGAGCCAAGTGACCAGCCGGCTTGCGAAACGGTATCGAGATTGGCTGCGCAAACGTTATCGCAACGACATCGACGCTTTGAACCGCGCTTATGTTGAAGAAAACGTCGCCTTTCAAACGGTGGCTCCGCCTACGGAGATGTTCGAGCGCAAGGTTTGGCGGCCGACGCCGGGCAAGAAGTACACGGAGTGGCAGGAATTCAAAGCGGACTTGCCGACGGAGTTCCGCATTCCGGTTCGCGAAACTTGGATCTTCCAGAAGTTTCTAATGGGCAAGTTCCAGAACCAGATCGGTTCGGTGCCCCCCGAGATTCGCGGCGCCGCAAAGCGGTTTGAGGAGATCGCCTTGCCGCGTGGGGCTTCTCCCCTCCTCGCGGAATTCCGACGGACGGAGCCGGATCGGTTTGCCTACGAATCCACGGAAACGAAATGGCGTGCCGTCGCCGGCGATGCGCCGATGCCGGTTACCGCCGCAGAGGCGCAGTTTTCCCAGGAGCATGCAGGCGAGATTCGGGCCGAATTCGCGGGGCGGAACTACCGCTACGTGCTCGACTACATCCTTATTAATGGGCGCGCAGTTTGGAACACGGTTTGCTTCTGCTTCCTAGCGATTCTCATGCAACTCACCGTGAACCCCCTGGCGGCCTATGCGCTTTCCCGGTATCCGGTGCGGCAGTCGGGCGCCATTCTGATCTTCCTTCTTGCGACCATGGCTTTTCCGGCCGAGGTGGCGATGATTCCCTCGTTCCTGCTCCTAAAGAACCTCGGGCTGCTGAACACCTTCGCGGCCTTGGTGCTCCCTGGCGCGGCGAGTGGCTACATGATCTTTCTGCTCAAGGGGTTCTTCGACTCTCTTCCGCAGGAGCTTTTCGAAGCGGGCTCACTGGATGGGGCGAAGGAGACGACGATGATGCTCCGGATCGCTTTCCCGTTGAGCCGGCCAGTGCTCGGCTACCTGGCGCTGCTGGCCTTTATGGGTGCCTATGGGTCGTTCATTTACGCGTTCCTTGTCGCGCAGGACCAGCGGATTTGGACGTTGATGGTTTGGATTTACCAGTTGCAAAACGACGCGCCGCGGTCTGTACTGATGGCGGCCCTAACTTTGGCGGCGGTTCCGACCTTGCTGGTTTTTCTCTGCGCCCAGCGGGTGATCATGCGCGGAATTGTTCTTCCGGGCGAGCGTTAGCGGGAATTCCGGCCCACGGGCGGTAGGTCATCCCCGTGATATGTTTGATGAATTTAATCAAGGTGGGCACATTCTCTGGCGGGCTCACTTACACGATAAATTACGTCAACGGCAAGGGAGCGGACAACTTAGATACTGGGAAGAGAGAAGGGTTTCCCCGCAAACCATTTCCAATTTACATCCTGGATTTTAGGGTGTAACTATCGACTTTCTTGGCGGAAGCAATTACGGACATGAGTTCATGTCCCATTCATATTGTCCGCGAATAATACGTCCCTGCTCGCAGAACAAGGGACTTCAAGCCCTCGTCTGGTGGGCATTGGGGAACCTCGCATTGCATTGTGACGAAGCAACCGTTGGTACGATTCTTAGCCGAAAAGACGCGTTGTCGAAAGCCGCCGAAGCCGGAATTCTCCTGCACAGTAGCGGAGCCGTAACCGGCCTTGCGCGTTCGGCGAGGAGTGGTCGGCCCGTACCCCATATCGTGGTTTGCCCACAGCCTGTGCAAGCCACAACCGGAACGCCGCCTGACCACCTTTATCGGCCGAATCTTATCGCGGCGACTAATCGACAGGCTGTGCGATCGGGACTTCCCCTTGCCTTGAATCTAAACATCGCGCTTCTCTCAGGCGGGGCGCATCGGCCGCTGGAACAGGCGCGTGTCGACATCTGGCAAGCCGATTTGGCAGGGGATTATTCGCCCGAGGAGGGCGCGGACCCGTGGTTGCGAGGATGCCAAATGACGGACGATTGCGGCGATGCTCGCTTCTTGACGATTTTCCCAGGTTGGTACTCCGGGCGCACCCCTCACATCCACTTCAAGGTGACGGCCATGGTCGGTGACCAACTGCTCGAATTCGCTTCGCAGCTCTTCTTTAGCGCGCACGACATCGACTACGTCTATTGTCGGGCGCCTTACCGGGACTTCGCGTCGCGAGATGTTAACAATGACCGCGACCCGATCTTCAGTCGGCATCAGCCTGATGGGTCCGTAGCCGGACAGTTTTTGACCCTGCATTTGGCCGCTAATCCGGCTGGCGCGGGGTACGCCGCGCAGTTCACGATTCTGTTGACAGACCCCTCGTGCGGTTCAGATCGTGGGGCAATAGGTCCTCGCCGCCTGGCGCGCGTGGAGTGAATAGCGCAAAGCGGACGGGCTCCGAGTACAATGGGTTTGAGCGCGGGCGTAGCTTAGTGGTAAAGTTCCAGCCTTCCAAGCTGGCCATGCGGGTTCGATTCCCGCCGCCCGCTCCAAAATTTGGATGCCGCGCCGATTCGGTGGTAAGGTAATCCCAACGCCCATGAGCGGGCGTAACTCAGTGGTAGAGTTCTTGCTTCCCAAGCAAGCTGTCGCGCGTTCGAGTCGCGTCGCCCGCTCCAATCCTCGAACTTAAGGCGTTGCTCGCGACATCAGAACCCGGATTCGGGCCATCCATTCTTCGGCCGCGGGCATGGTGTTGAAGTTGAGTTGCACCATCGGCAGTTGCATGCTGTTGATCACTACGGTCAACACGATATTGACTTGCTGGGAGTTGGAGACCGTACGAGTTGTGCGGCTGCCGGATGCTCCTACGATCGCCCCAACGGGGCCGGCGATGAGTCCGCCAACCAACGCTTTACCGGCCGTGCTGCCCCCGCTTGTGTGCGAAACGATTCGGGAGTCGCTGGAGATGTGGGCTTCGATGATGTCGCGAGGTCCTAGTTTGGTTCCGACTATTTGACCGGTGGAGCGTGACCTCGTCGCGACAAAGAGGGTTGTGCCGTTGTCGCACAGACCGATGAATCCCATCGTTCCTGCGGCGTGGACGCCGCTGGGGTTTTGGTGCGCGTATACATCCAAAAACTCCTCGCGTCGCTTCGTTCCATTTGCTGCCGACAGAGAGAAGGCGAAAAATAAGCCCGTCGCGACCGCGAACACGGGACTTACGCCAACCGTGAGGCAGGCGAGCAAGCACAAGGCGAAGAAGATGCCGCTGATCACGCACATGACGGCTGAGTTACTCATCGGTGCCGCGGGTGGGCGTACAGGGACGGGCGGCGTCTGAGGGGCCGCTACAAATTGATAGGGCGCTCCACTTACCGGACCATTGGTCGGGACGGAGCCAGGCGCGGCAGAGGCGGTCGGTTGCGAAATCTGGGTGGCGCCGCAATGGGCGCAAAACCCGTCGGCGCCTACAGAGTTACTCCCGCACCGATTGCAAACACGCAACATTGCCATCTTGCTCAGATACTACAGTACATTATCCCGTTGCTCCGGTCTCGACCCGCCGATCGGGCAAGGCCGGAGCAATTTTGGCTTCTTAGAAGCCCGGCAGGAACTCGGCCTCAGCGGCGAACAGTCGGTCCGTCATTTCGAAGATCTCGGCGGGGGAGCAGACGGCGCTGGTTAGCGGGTCCAGAGCCAACGCGTAAGCGGCGAGTTGCTTCGATTTGTGGATTGCGGCGTCGGCGGCGAGGTCGAACATTCGCATGTTCGAGTCGCAGATCGCGGCCATTTGTTTGGGGAGTTTTCCGAAATGGGTGGGCTGGATTCCTTGGCGATCCACCAAGCAGGCGACTTCGACGCAGCCGTCGCGGGGGAGGTTTTCGATGAGGCCGCCCTCGTTCGAGACGTTGCCGTGGATGACGTACGGCTGGTTCTTTTCGATCGCTTCGACGATCCAAGCGCCGTATTCGTAGCTGCGCTCCAGCTTGATCGGTTCCTCGCCGTTGATCTGAGCGAGGCGGCCGGTGTCCTGGTTTTTGCGCCACGTCGGCCAGTTGTCCGCGTAGAAACTCTCCTGGCCGCGGTAGCCGGTGTCGGTGTACTTATCGAGGAGGTCCTTGCGCTTTCGGTAGTAGGGCAGATACTCGCTGAGGTGGCCGCTGGATTCGGTGATGAACGCGCCGAAGTGGAGCATCATGTCCGACCGGACGGGCTCGTCGGTTGAGAATTTGGAGCTGCGATCCTTCGCCATCTCCATCAGCTTCGGATACACGGAGACGCCGTCCGGACCGTTCAGCTTGGTGAACCAGGCGAGGTGGTTGATGCCGGCGCAGGCCCAATCCATCGCTTCGTACTCGACCTCAGCGAACTTGGCGAGCATCCGGGAGGTGCCCTGAACACTGTGGCAAAGACCCACGATCTGGACCTCGGGGACCGCGCGCTGGGCGGCGAGGCACATCATGTTCATCGGGTTCGTGTAGTTGAGGACGACGGCTTTCGGGCAGAGCTCGCGGACATCGCGGAGGATGTCCAGCCAGACCGGAATGGTCCGCATGCTCTTCATCAGGCCGCCCGGGCCGATGGTGTCGCCGATGTTCTGGCTGACGCCGAACTCAAGCGGGATGTCGTTGTCCAGCCGTACGCACGCAACGCCGGAGACTTCGATCGCGTTGACGATGTAGTCCGTTCCGGGCAGTACTTTGCGTCGATCCGTGCTGGAGACGACCGTCCACTTTGCGCCCTCGCCGGCTTGGTCGACGATCTTTTTGAGGAGCGTCTCGGTAAGGCCGAGGCGGGTCGCGTCGATATCGACCAGCCGAAGTTCGCCGCCCAGCGAGCCGGGGATCAGGATGATGTCCTTCAGGATCGAGGTGGTGAAGAAGGAGCCCGCGCCCATCATCACCACGTTGATCTTACGCGGCATCTCGCCCGGCAACCCCTTGCGGGCATCCACCTGGGTATGAGCAGCGTGGCCCTCGAGGACCACGGGGGTGACGGCTTCGTCGAGGGGAAGGTCGGTGACGGACATGACGCCGATAGTTTACGTTCCTCGTTCCGAGGATGGCTTGGTTAACGACGAGGTTAACGTGATTTAGGGTCGGGTACGCTCACGCGCCCATGGACTGCACTCCGGAAAAGGCTGCTTTGGCGGTCCTCAATAATGCCTTGTGGTGCGATGCGGTTTGCCGCGCTCATGGCTGCCGCACGGAATGGAGCGAGTCGCTTTGGCGACGCCTTGATAGTCCGCCGCCCTTCTATCCGCATGCAATAACGCTTGTGCCGAAAGTTTTGTCGTTCACCGGCGTGCCGGCGGTTATTAAGGACAGCTTCGCCGACCTGGATTTTGTCACGTTGGGATACGAGGTCATGTTCGATGCCGAATGGATTTGGGCGGCGCCGTCCGTTGCGTCGCCGGTCTTGCTTTGGAGCCGGATTGCTTCCGCTGCCGAACTGATCGAATGGGAGGAGGCTTGGCGGGGCGAGGCTTCGGACTTCATTCAGTTTCCTTCGACCCTGCTCGATGAACGCGGGGTTGCGTTCATGGCGGCACGGAAGGGAGGGAAGATTGTGGCCGGGTGCATCTTAAACGAGACCCTGCCGGCGGTCGGTTTGTCGAATGTCTTCGGCTCGCATGGCGGGCTCTGGCCGGACCTTCGTGCGGCGGCCGCGCTCGTCTTTCCTGGCTCGCTGATCGTCGGATATGAAGGCGGGGAGAGCCTTTCGAGCGCCCTCACGGCGGGTTTCGTTTCGATGGGCCCGCTACGGGTCCTTATTCGGAAGTAGCCGCACAAACGCTAATACTTGACGGAGAGCTTTAGATGTTTCTCCGGATGCTTGGCGATTTCTGGATAGACCTCGTCGAGATCCGCGAAGGGGATGGGGGCGTCGATGATGCCTTCGCCGCGGAGTTGGCCCCGCTCGATCAACGTCCAAACCACTTCTTTGATTCGGTTTTCGTTCCACCTGGGATGGTCCGGGTTTGGGTCGGAGCAGGCTCTTGTGAACACCAACTTTTGGCGGTTCATGTGGGCTTCGCCGCCGAAATCTAGTCCGGCCGGGAACGGCGCGGGGAATGCGCCGTAGGCGATAGTGCCGCCGTAGCCGACGCCGCGAAAGGCGGCTTGCAGGGCTCGCCAGGCGCCGGAGAAGTCGATGGCGACGTCGACTCCCCGCATATCGGTCGCTTCACGGAGCATCATGCCGGCGTCCCCGGCCATGGGGTCGATCGCGATTGCGCCGTAAATTTCGGCCACGGCGCGGCGGGCGGAGATCGGGTCGATGGCGAAGACGCGGTTTGCGCCGACGGCCCGGGCGACTTGGACGGTCGCAAGGCCGATCGCGCCGAGACCGAACACGGCGATGTCGTCGCCGACTCTTACGTTGCCGTCGCGAATGGCCCCGACCGCAAACTCACCCGGATCCTGCATGGCCGCGTCTTGCCAGGCGACGTTGCCGAGAGGCCGCAGCGCTTGGCGATCGACCAATGGTGCGTCGTTAAAGCCGCCCCACCAGCAGACTGATTCGTCCTCCGCCGTGATTCCGAATTGCATGTTGCCCAGCGGCACCGGGTAGTTCCAGAGGGCGCCGCCGGGGACGTGGACGCGGTGCTCGGGGTCCCACCGGCCCCGTTCGTTGGCGTAACCTGCGATGAAGGCGGCCATCGTGCCGTGCTTTTCGACCCCGAAGGTGGGCTGGATTCGTACCTCGTTCGCGGCCGGAGTCCGCTTAGGGACCTCTTGCCACCCGATTTCTCCCGGTCCGAAACACACAAGCCTCTTTGCCATGGGGAAAACCATACCCACGTTTCGACTAAGATTTTAAACGCGTTAACTAGTGAAGCAATGCCTCTTATTCCTCGTACGGACCTGAATGTTTCGCCCATCTCTCTCGGCGCCGGCGACCTCGGCACTAAGGTCGTTGGGGATGATGCCGATCGGCTTTTGGATGCATACATAGAGCTGGGTGGCAACTTTCTCGACACCGCGCATTGCTACGCCTGCTGGGTCCCCGGCGGCATTGGGGTGAGCGAGCGCGCATTAGGTGACTGGATGCGGCGCAGTGGAAACCGGGCGTCCGTGGTTGTCGCGAGCAAGGGAGGGCATCCGCCCATGGACATCTATCCGCATGCGGCGGACTTCCTCTCGCCGGAGGCGATTCTTCAGGACGCCACCGAAAGTTTCGAGCGGCTTGGGACCTCGACGATCGATCTCTACTATCTTCATCGCGACGATGGGGTGACACCGGTTTCGGAGATCATCGATGCTTTGAATTCGGTGGAGGGCTTGCGATATCTCGGTGCTAGCAATTGGTCGATTGGCCGGGCTGCGGAAGCTAACGCCTATGCCCAGGAGGCTGGCAAGAGGGGTTTCGTCGCATTGCAGAGCCAATGGAGTCTTGCCGTGCCGACTTGGTCGATGGGGGCGGATCCCACGGTCCGGTACGTAACGGAGCTCGATGCGGGCTGGTGCGCGGCAAACGCGGTTGCGATCCATGCTTACTCGTCCACGGCCAACGGGTACTTCGAGTTGGCGCCGGATAAGGGGCCTTTTGCGGCCAATGCTTCGCGCCACGGTCGGGTTGGGCAGTTGGCGGCGGAGCGGGGGATGACGCCTACGCAGGTTGCGCTGGCTTGGCTGCTCAGTCAGCCGGGGACGGTGGTGCCGATTATTGGGACGACAAAGGTCGATCGGGTGCGGGAGGCATTTGGCGCGGTCGGGCATCGGTTCGATGCGGAGGCGTTGGGGTGGTTGTTGGGTGGCGCTGGATGAGTGGAGCGGGCAAGGATAGGGCTTTGCCGAGCCTCCGATACGTCCTCCCGCGTCTTGGCACGGAGCCAAGGCCCGGTCTACACGCTACGCCTAAATGAACGCGTCCACCTGCAAGTTAAACCGAACCTCGCTAAGAACGCCCCTTTGTACTTAAAACTTTGGCCGGATTGAGAAACCCGTGCTACCATGCAACCTGTAAACGCATTAACCACTGATGGCTACTCTTCGCGATGTTGCGCGGCTTGCCGGAGTTTCGACGGCGACGGTTTCGAATGTGCTGAACTCCCGTAACCAACGGGTCAGTGCGGAAACTCGGCAGAAAGTCTTGGCCGCGGTGAGAGAACTTCGTTACAAGCCGACGGCACTCGAGAAAGACCAGAAGGCGATTCTTACGAAGAATCTGGGCGTGATGTTGATGGACATCACCAAGAACCCGATCACACGGCACGGCTACTTTCGCGAGGTGCTCGACGGGATCATGGAGGCGGCGATGTTCCGGGGTTGGAGTGTCACCATCTTCGCCGAGAAGCTTTGGGATGACCTCGGTCTCGCGGTGAGGCGGTCCTATGACGGACGCTGCGACGGGCTCGTCGTCATCGCACCCACCGTCGCGAACGAAACCGTCGCCGCGCTACAGGAGCGGGGGACTCCGCTTGTTTTAATTGGGACGACCGCGACTCTGCCCGGGGTGTCCAGTGTGGACATCGATAACGAGCAAGCATCGATTTTGCTCGCCAACCATCTCCTCGAACTCGGTCACCGCAGCTTCGCTTTCCTCGGTGACCGGCCCACGATCATGGCGGCGGTGGAGCGGGAACGCGGTTTCCGGAATGCGCTCATGGAGGCCGGCATCCCGGCGGATCGCTATCGGGCCAATTGGGCGCGGGACGGCGGCAAGCCGCTCGACGAGTTCGTGAAGGCTTGGAAGAAGGAGGGGCGTAACCGGCCGACGGCGTTCTTCGGATGGCACGACGGCATGGCGCAAGCGTTTTTGCAGATGTGCCGAGCCGAAGGTATCCGGGCTCCCGGCGACCTCTCTTTGGTCGGAATCGACAACGCACCGGAGAGCATCGAGTCTCAGATCACTTCCGTGCCCCAGCCGCTCCATTTGATCGGCAAACGGGCCTCGACCCTTCTCATCGACCGGCTCGCCGAGCCGGATCTCCCTGACGAGATCGTGCGTTTTTCAGTCGAAATTGTCGTCCGTGCCAGCACTGGCCCTCCCCCGAGGCTCGCGGCCTCCATCTAGCATCCCGGTATCTCAATGAAGAAATATCTCCCACTCCTCGGATCCCTTTTTGTCCTCGCCGCTTTTGGTTGCCACGGGAACGATGCGCCTGCCGACGACAAGGCCTTGCGCGCGGCGCTTACCCAAAAGGAGATCAATACCGACAACATTCCCGTCCAGAACCGCCAGATGGTGCTGAATGCGATGCGCGCTCATGGACCGAGTACGAAGGCGGATGAGCTCGAGGCGAAATGGGGAATGAAAAAGTAGCTACGATCTGCTAGATGGTGGATGTCGCAATCATTGGTGGCGGCCCCGCAGGTTCGACCTGCGCGAGCATGCTGCTTAAATACAACCCGCGCCTGAAGGTGGTGCTTGTCGAGCGGGAGGAGTTTCCGCGCGATCACGTTGGCGAAAGCCAGCTCCCGGTTATCAGCCGGGTGCTGGAAGAAATGGGCTGCTGGAACAAGGTAGAGGCGGCGAACTTCCCGATCAAGATCGGCGCGACCTACCGGTGGGGGCGCACCGACCAGCTTTGGGATTTCGAGTTCATCCTCGACGGCAAGTTTGTCGGCAGCGCCCGACCAGGCAAGTACGAGGGCGAGCGGCTGCAAACGGCCTTCCAGGTCGACCGCGCGGTCTACGACAAAATCCTCCTCGACCATTCGCGTTCGCTTGGCTGCGAGCTGAGGCAGCCCGTTTCGGTCCGGCAGGTTCTCGTGAATGGCGACCGCGTCGAGGGACTCGTGCTCGATAACGGCGAGAAGATCGTCGCGAAGCACTACATCGACGCCTCGGGGCACGCCGGCATTTTGCGCCGTGCGGTCGGCGTGGAAATTGAAGCGCCGACATCGCTTCAAAACATTGCGATCTGGGATTACTGGCAGAACGCGGACTGGGCGGTCAGCGTGGGTGTCGGGGGCACGCGCGTGCAGGTCTTGTCGATCGGCTACGGCTGGATCTGGTTCATTCCCCTCAGCCCGACCCGCACTAGCATGGGGCTGATCGTGCCGGCTTCCTACTACAAAGCCTCGGGTAAGCGGCCGGAAGAGCTCTACGCCGAGGCGGTCGCGGGCGATGCGGTGGTCCAGAGCCTGATCAAGAACGCGACGTCGGAGGGCAAGCTGACCACGACGAAGGATTGGTCATTCCTCGCCAACCGGCTCGCGGGCGAAAACTGGTGGCTAGTGGGGGAGAGCGCGGGGTTTGCGGACCCGATTCTCTCGGCGGGAATGACCCTTGCCCATGTCGGAGGGCGGGACGTCGCCTATGCGATCCTCGCTCAAGAACGGCAGGACTACGAGGCGGAGTGGCTGCGGAGTTGGTACGACGAATCCAACCGAAAGAAGATCGCCCAACACATCCGGTTTGCCGACTTTTGGTACTCGGCCAACGGCCTCTTCTCGGACCTGAAGGAGGAGACGCAGCGCATCGCGAAGGACGCGGGGCTCGACATGACGCCGGACGAGGCTTGGCGATGGTTGGGCACGGGTGGCTTTGTTCAGGCGGAGGATGTTGGCTCTGGCCACGGCGGTTACAGCCTCGGCGCCGTGAAGTCGATAACGGGCAACTTCCTCGGCACGGGCCCCCGCTACCAAGTGGAGGGGATGAACACGTTCCAGCTCAACCTGGATGGGGCGACTCGAAGTTGGTCGGCACGCATGATCAACGGGAAGATCGAGCGGCACCGCACGTACGTGCGCGGTGAAGCTTCGCTTCCCAACGCGGGGATCTACCGCTTGTTGATTACCGCCACGAAGGACGGCGCGACGGCGCCCGAGCTATTCCAAATTTTCGCGGGCGTACGGGACTCAGAGCGGATGGCGCCGGACCAGTTTTCGACCTTCCTTCACGATGCCTACTTTTCACTTGAGTCGATGATTTGCGACGGCTGGCTGACCGCCAGCTACGATCCCGCGTTGCCGGCGCTCGGCATTCCGGAAGGGGCGGAGAAGGTGATTCATGCCAACCGCGACAATGTGAGTCCGCCATGAGGGCGCGCCTGCTCGGGATTCTCTTCGCCATGTCGATGGCGGTCTTCGGGCGGGCTGAACCGGTCACGATTCGGTATGCGTGCTCCTCGGGGGGCGATAATTTAAAGCTTCTGAACCGGATGGCGAGGCAGTTCGAGCAGGAACATCCGGGCATCCACGTCAAAGTCGAACCTATCGTCGACAACTACGATAACAAGCTGCTATCAATGATCGCGGCGGGGGTTGCGCCAGACGTGGCGGTTCTGAATCCCAATCGCTTCCTCTCTTTTGCGGCGCGCAACGTGCTGAAGCCGCTCGACGATTTCCCGGATTTGAACGGAAAGGAGGCGGATCTAGCAGGGCGCTATCAGAATATCGTCCAAGATTTCCGTTTCGAGGGGAGGCAGTACGGTCTTCCGCGGGACGTCGCCAGTTCGGCGTACATTTTCTACAACCGGCGTCTCTTTCGAGAGGCCGGAATCCCTTATCCCGACGGGACTTGGACGTGGGACACTCGGGTGCGGCCGGAGCTTCGGGAGCACGATTTCTTTTGGGTGGTGACCCAGCTTACGAAGAGGCACGCGGAGGGGGCGAAGCCGTATCAGTTCGGACTGGCTTCCTCGTGGCCGCAGCTTTGGATGACCAGCCTGCTGACGTCGCGCGACGTGAACTTGTGGGACAACGACGCTCGGCCCACTCGATTGCTCCTGAATGATCCGGCGGTGGTTGAGACTTTTCAGTTCGCCGCCGACTGCCTGAACAAACGGCATTGGATGCCGAGCAGCACGGACGTGACTCTCGGTTCCGGCTCGACCATGCAGGACGAGTTTCGGAAGGGTCATGTCGCGATGTTGGAATCCGGCGCGTGGGAGG
>Ga0105239_10007982_pt1 | contig 12086 bp, 10 predicted proteins | sample KBSC44metaG_FD_92761 | JGI IMG/M metagenome (GOLD analysis project Ga0105239, IMG submission 92761) | Corn rhizosphere microbial communities from Kellogg Biological Station, Michigan, USA - KBS C4-4 metaG | ecosystem: Host-associated > Plants > Roots > Rhizosphere > Soil | place: Michigan, USA...
CGATGTTCGCCGCCGTCCCCTCCGACCACTTCGGGATCAACTACGACCCCTCGCACCTGGTGCGTGTCGGCGTCGATTACCGGCGCTTCCTCAACGAGTTCGCTCCCCGCGTGATCCATGCCCACGGAAAAGACGCCGCTCTCAATCCGGAGGGCTCGTATATCTACGGCAACATCGGGACCACATTCGCCCCCGCCCCGGCCTTTGGCGACGGTGACTGGCGCTACTGCATTCCCGGAGAAGGCGATGTCAACTGGGCGTTCGTCTGCGGTCGCCTCAACCAGGCCGGCTTCGACGGCATCGTCTCCCTGGAACTGGAAGATCTCCGCTATAACGGCACGCAGGAAGGCGAAGAGCGCGGGCTGCTGCGCGGAAAAGCGCATCTCGTTCCCTATCTGTAAAAACGCCGCCGGGAGGACGACACAAGTGTGTCGTCCCCCGGCGGTGCCGTCCAAACAACGTCCAGGGCAGGAATTGAACCTGCTGCCTCTTCCTTCGCAGGGAAGCGCTCTGTCCGGTGAGCTACCCAGACCCAAACCCGAAATCCCCAATGCGCGCAGAGGGATTCGAACCCCCACAGCCATTACGGCGACAGCTTTACAGGCTGCTGCCCTCTCCTTTAGGCGAGCACACGCGTAATAATCACGCCCTGCTCATAGTGATAGTCCCCCATCGCGGCCATCCCTTTCTCGCGTTGATAACCCCATGCCCCCGGCAGGATTCGAACCTGCGGCCCGCTGCTTAAGAGGCAGCCGCTCTAACCACTGAGCTACAAAGGCAGACCTTTTCTTTCCACTACCAACTACCGATGCCCCTGGCAGGACTCGAACCTGCGACGAACTGCTTGTAAGGCAGACGCTCTTGCCGCTGAGCTACAGTGGCCCTCCCTAGATCAGATCCCCAAACTCCCGATGCCTCTAGCGCGATTCGAACGCGCACTGTACAAGCTCTCGACCTGCTCCCTCTACCGATTGGGGTACAGAGGCAAACTCTCTCCATCAACAATACCGATGCGGATGACAGGATTCGAACCTGCACGCGGTTACGCAACGCCTTCTGAGAACGCCCTGGTTGCCAATTACAGCACATCCGCAAATCAACCGATGCTCCCAGCGCGATTCGAACGCGCAACTCGCCCGTCTTGAGCGGGGCGCCTCTACCGATTGGGCTACAGGAGCAAATCCGAACTGGCAGGCCAGGTCTCGAACCTGGACTCTTCTGTGTCAGAGACAGACGTGTTGCCGATTACACCACCCGCCAATACCAACCCATCCGAACCAACCAACGTCACCGATTCGCAGGCCGGGTCTCGAACCCGGAATCTTCTGTTTCAAAGACAGAGATGTTGCCCATTACACCACCCGCGATCATGCGACTCACCGAACGGAAGGCACAGGATTCGAACCTGACTCCACGAATGGGAGCGATCTCGTTAGCACCGAGGCCGCCGGACCCGCCGACGCTTACCTTCCTCAATAACCCATCTCTAACCAGCGGAGGGCGGACGACTCGAACGCCAGCGTGTTGCCACGCCGAACCGCTTTCCAAGCGGTCTGTCCGCCTCGGACATTCACCCTCCACACCGATACTTACTGACGGAAGGCGGAGGACTCGAACCCCAGCCGCTTGAACGCGCCCGATCTGTTTTCGAGACAGCCTGCATCCCTGACACATTCACCTTCCAAAAGAAACATATGGGCCTTTTTATCCCAAGGGGGAGGCCGTCCCCCTCGATTCCGACCGCCCCGATGACGCCTCTCCATTTCGGCAGTCCTCTCTCGCTCGGTTTATTGCTCTCTCCCCTTCATCCCCAGGCCTTCGACAGGAATCGAACCTGCGACTTCCGCTTTACGAAAGCGGCGCTCTGCCAGCTGAGCTACAAAGGCATCTCCGTCACCCACACGCGCCTGGCGGGAGTCGAACCCGCGTCGTCAAATCGACAGTCTGATATGCTGACCGCTGCACCACAAGCGCTTATCGCAAACCGCCGGCGCCCAAGCACCGGCGATGCCCTCGCGGCGATTTGAACGCCGACTTGACAGATCCTAAGTCTGTTGCCTCTGCCGTTGGGCTACAAGGGCAAAATGGACGTAACAGGAATCGAACCTGCGACCTTCTCGTTGCAAGCGAGGTGCTCTCCCAATTGAGCTACACGCCCATAAACCGAATCCCACCAACCGACTCGCGTACCAGGACTCGAACCTGGAACCAACGGATTAACAGTCCGCTACGCTGCCATTGCGCCATACGCGATCAAGATCTCCCCTTCTACCGATCTCCCGTCTTATCTCTTAACTCTCTTCCCGAGCCCCATCGGGTGGATTTGAACCACCGACCTTCTGGCCTTCAATCAGACGCTACTACCGGACTGAGCTACGATGGGATAAACCCTCTCTCTTGCAATGCTATCAACCAGTCGGAGTGGACAGAATCGAACTGTCGACGCGTGTTCCCAAAACACGGGTTATTCCACTTCACTACACCCCGCTATAAACACCCCTCCAAAAACAATCGGCCCCGGCGGGTATCCCGCGGGGCCGATTGCGCTTCACACTGGTACTCGGTAGGGTCGCCCCCTAAGGGGGGCTTACCTCACCGGGCGCAATCGGCCTCAAATTATCAATGACATCACACTTATGATCGCTATTACTCGGGTTCGACGGGTTAAAGGAACGCAGCTGGACGGGGACGCTATTTTCACTTCGATATCCCGCCAGCCACAACGCCTGCAGCGACTCTGGTGAAAGCGATAGCGTCGCCACTGTCGCCGCCACGGACGCGGGAACGAGCGCACGACCGGACGTGAGCGCGGTCTGACCCGCTAAGGTCACTCCCCACGTTCTGCCGGTTATGGATTTGTTCGTTCCTGCGATCATAGCGGTTGAAGTCATCTTCTCGTCGTTTTCGTAAGCGCGGATGCGCCTTTCACAATATACCATAGCCTAGTCTTTTTGAAACCATCGCCATATATTTTATTTTTGATCTCGTTGACTCTCCGATAGCCCTGGCGGGAATCGAACCCGCTCCCTCTGCTTGAGAAACAGATGACATAACCTGTAGTCGACAGGGCCGCAAATAAAAAGGCCTCGGAGCTTTTCGCTTCCGAGGCCGGTTTCCTGATCGTTTCGCACGCTTCGCTGTTTGTTTGCGTCTCTGCTACAGCGTTCGCGGCGGTAAAGGAACCGGCGCCTCGGGATTTGATTTCTCCAGATCACTCGCCAACACGACGGCGAGATTCGGACGGATCGGGAGATACACCATGCCCTGTCGCGATTCGGACTCAAAACTTGCGACACGGCACGGCACAACGTTCGTCCCTGTCAGGGCGGACGTCGTGTCTATTCCGGTTTCAAATTGTAAGTTCATTGCGATCATGGATTTGGTGTCTTCCAGGCTCTCTATAGCCGTTGGACGCGCGAATGCTAAAGAGGGTTGCAAAGTATTTTTAACGGAGACGAACAAAGCGCGGGAATCCGCTACTTAATGTCGAAGGAAGGGCATACCCGTGATTCTCTTCGACATCGATCGGTGGCTGATGCGCCGCGCCCGCCAGGGAGACCCCGAGGCGTTCGGCCGCATCTATGACCGCCATTCCCGCCAGGTCTTCCACCTCCTGCGACGACTGACGGGCGACGACAGAAGCCAGGCGGAGGACCTGACCCAGGAGACGTTCGTCGCCGCCTATCAGGCGCTGCCGGACTGGCGCGGCGAGGGCAAGCTCTCCACCTGGCTCTGCGGAATCGCCTACCGGCGGTACGCCAGCAGCCGTCGTCGACAGATCCCGCAGGAGCCCTGGGACGACACCCTGCCGATCGCAGCCCCCAACGCCGACCCGCTCCTACTCTGCACCGGACACCAGATGGAGACGGCGCTGGAGGAAGCTATCGCTGCTCTGCCGGAGCGGGCGCGTGAAGCGTTCGTTCTCGTCCGCGTGGAAGGCATGCGCTACCGGGATGCCGCCGACCTCCTGCAGATCCCCCTGGGCACCCTGCAGTCGCGCCTCGGTCGCGCCACGCTCCTGCTCCGCGACCGACTCGCCGCCTACCTCCCCGATACCGCCGGCCAGCCGTCCGCGGTTCGCCCCGCCGAAGGAGAGACCAACCATGCTGTGCGCTAACCTTCGCGAACGGCTGCTGCAAAGCAGCACGCCGCTAACCCCGGTCCTGTCCCCGATGGACCTGCTTCATCTCGCGACCTGCCCGGCCTGTCGGCAGTTCCGCCAGGAGGTCGCGCGCATCCATACGGCCGCGCGCCGCCTGCCCCACACGCCGCTGCCGGAGTCGCTTCGCCCCCGCATCCTCGACGCCCTTCCCGCCTCCCCTGTCCCCGTTCGGCCGATCGGGCCGCCTCGCCGTCGCCTCGCCGCCGGACTCGTTGCTGCGCTGCTCGGCGCCCTCGCCCTTATCGCTGGTCCGCGACTCTTCGTACGTCCCACCAATGCGGCGGAGGTGCTCAGCGCCGTGCGAAAGACGCACACCTGGCACCTGGCCGGCTGGCAGAACAAGATGGGCAAACAGATCCCCTGGGAGATCTGGGGACGACGCTCCCCCTACTTCTATCGCGAGCAGATCGGCGACGAGATCCTGCAGGACGACGGCACCCACCGCATCCACGTGATCCCGCCCCAGCGGATGCACTCCCGCGGCATCGTCCTGCGCATGCCGTCCCGCCCTCTGGCCCCTACCACCGACGGCGGTAACCCCCTGGACACCCACGCCGCCTTTCTGGATGGGATCGGCCTCGGCACGGAGACCTATCTGAGCGAGCTTACCGAGGTCAGCCGCACGATCTCGCGTATTATCCTGAAAGCGCCGACCGTAGAGTCGGGAGACTTCACCCAGTACGGCCTGTTTACCGTTGATGCCCACACCCATCTGCCGCTCCAGTTCGAGCTGCGGAAAACGATCATCCGCGAATTCGTCGACCACCGCTGCCACCCCATCCGCGATCCGGAGCCCCATATCGAAGCGACCCTCCGCGCCGAATACGACTCTCCCCTCCCGCCGGAGGTCGCCGACGCGGTGCCGCAGCCCGAGGGCTATCTGATCGCGGACGCCGCCGACAGCCCTACCCTCCCGGCGGTCCCGGACCCGGATGCCGCCGCGCCGGCCGCCATCGCGACAAAGAACGGCATCACGCTGCAGGCCGAAGCGCTGGCCCAGGATCGCGAGGGCAACCTGAAGCTCCGCGTACGTGCCTGGCTGGGCAGTGCCCCGACCAACGAGTACAAGATCCTGCTGGCGCAGGACATCTCCCTGCGCTGCCCGCCCTATACCCAGCCGGGCGAGGGCGCTTACCCGACAGACGATCAGGGCGGCCACTATGTACAGCTCAACGCCCCGGAAGCCGACAGCACCGTGCCCCAGATCGGCTTCCGCCTCTGCTACCTGACCCATATCGAGCCGACACCCGCCGGTGCCACCTCCCTACCCCACACCGTAACAATCCCGCTCCGCGCCCGCATCTTCCTGTACGAAGATATCCTGGAGAATGGGTCGTCCAGCATGCATACAGTCCCCATCATGGAAGAGAATCTCTCGATCACTATCCCCCTGCCCGGGAAAGCAAAGGATCTCGACTACGATCGCCCCCGTCCGCACGATCCTGGCTTAATCTACAATCCCGCGAACAAACATAAGAGACTCCGCTGGGAAACGGCAATGGACCGCGCCAGCTACTACATGTCTGAGGCAGAGCTATGGGAACCTGGACATGTGCATAGCCGCCCCGAAGCCTTCCTTCCGGTCGGCGCTCGCAGGCGAATACCCCTCCTGCAACAGGCCGTCGCCTGGTATCGTATCTGGCTGAACGAATCCGAAAGCATCCAAGACGCTAACGCCATCCGCGATGCCAAACTGAGCCTGAAGTCCGCCCAGGACGACCTCGCTCGCGCCTCCAAACCCTAACGCAGCCCCACCCCCACCTCCAACTCCCTCTCCGGAGCGGAGAGAGGGGCGAGAGGCTAGGGTCCCAATGCGCACAGGGGCTGCCTCCTTCGAAGGAGGCAGCCCCCGTGCGCATGTCATTCCCGTCTCCCCTACTCCTCGACCTCCGCCGGAATCACCTCACGGATACGTCGCTCCAGCACCTCCAGGTCCAGGTCGCCCTGGTCCCGGACGATCCGCCGCAGCGTCGCATTGACACTGCCCAGATCCTGCAGGAGATCCCGCAGGATCTCCTGCTGCTGCCGTGCCTGCGTCACCTCGCGCGGCTCCTGTACCAGATCCCGCACGATCGAGTCCTCGGCCCGCGACGCGATCAGCGGATCGGTCCGCCCCTGCATATGGACGAACGTTCGCCGCCCCGGCCCGCGGTCCTCCTCGATCGGCAAAACCGACGTCACCTGATCCGAACGAACATATTTGCCAAATCCCAGATGCACCAGGACATTAGATTGCACTCGCATCGTAACTCTTCTCTCCTACTATCAATAACAGTTAAGGAGATACTGAGTTCCGACAAAAGCAAACGGAACGTTCGCCACCCATCCGGGCAAAAATTTCTTTCGCTCAGGCCTTCGCGCCGCACTCCGGGCAGAACTTCGAGGCCCCCTCGATCTTCGCGCCGCAGTCGCCACAGAAGCGCTTTGCCGCGCTCAGCGCGCCGCCGCACTCCGTACAGAACTTGCCGGCGCCGGCCGCCGCCCCGCAGTGCGGACAGTGCGCCGCCACCTCCGCCGTCAGGTCCACGCCGCGGGTCATATCCACCTGCATTGCCTTATCGATCAGCTGCTGCTTGGCCCCCTGCGCCTGAGCGCTTGCCAGCTCCTCACCAAAGTCCGGGGCGCACTCCTTACAGAGCCCCTTCTCCCCATTCCAGCAGATCGATTCACACACCCACTGACCACATCGCTTGCACTGGGTAAACAGCGGCTTACACTCCTGCACCGCCTCACGCAGCGCCGCATCGTGCTGCGGCCCGCCCACGGCGCGCTGAATGTTATACGCCGCATCGCTGACACCACCCAGCGCCCCGCCGAAAATACTGCCGGCAGCGCGGAGAAAGCCCCCCGCCACGTTCAGCTTATTCGCGACAAACGTGGATTGGTACCCGTTGCCACAACGGTTGCAGAAGAACTTGAACTGAAATCCCTGATCGGTGGATAGATCGTCGTAGTTGCGGACGAACTCAATGACTGCCATTCGTCGAACCCTCCGGAGATTGTCGCAGACTGGCCGTTCCGCGTCTAAGGAAACATTCATTGAGCCCCTCACGGTTTCCTTCCGGACTCCCCTCTCCCACGCTGTGAGAGAGGGGAGTCCGGAAGATGGATTCCGGAGAAAGAGATCCCCGGGGCAGGATTTATCGTCTCAATGCCGAAACGTGACGAGGAAGCCCTTATGAACGCCAAAATCTCCTCCAAAGACCCCATCACTGACCTTCTGCGCCGCACCCTGCTCTTCGCCGAGCTGGAGGAGGACGCGCTGGAGAACCTTGCCGAGCGCTGCCGTCGGCGCAACTACGCCGCAGGCACCGCCCTGTTCCACCAGGACGACCCCGGCGTGACGATGTATCTGATCCTCGCAGGCAAGGTAGTGATCGAGCGGATCCATGAGGGAACCGGCGAGACGATCCATATCGCCGAGCGTGGTCCCGGTGATCATGTCGGCGAGATGGCGCTCCTCGATAACGCCCCGCGCAGCGCCGATGCTGTCACTCGCACCGACTGCGACCTCCTGATGCTCGACCGCTCCGACTTCCTGAAGTGCCTGGAGCAGTCCCCCTCCCTGGCGCTGGCGATCATCCGCAGCCTTGCCCAGAGGCTGCGCACTACCAACGATGCCCTGGTCGCCTTCCGCACCCAGGATGTTCTCGGCCGCCTCGCCGGCTTTCTCCTGGAAGAGGCGATGCCTCAGAAAGAGGGAGCGACCAGAGCCGAGCGGCGCCTGCGCGAAAAGTGGACCCAGCAGGCGATCGCGGACCGGATAGGGACGACCAAGGAGTCGGTCAACCGGTCGATGGCCCGCCTCAAGCGGATGAACATCCTCGGCCAGGACGATGATGGCTATATCGTGATCACCGACCCCAAAAAGCTAGCCCGCTACAGCGCCGCTTAATCTCTCGGGTCCTACCGCGCCCGGGCCTTCCGCCCGGCGCGGAGTTGGGGTATCCTGGCATCGTTACCATCGGCCGCGTCCGATAGAGAGTTGCTCTGACTAACGATGCCTTTGCCCTCCGTATCCCCCTCCCCCACGCCGTCTCCCTCGCCGTCACCGACCAGCCGGCTGCCGGTCCTGCCGACCAATTCGTTTGTCGATGACCTCTTCAACCTGCCAGGCCTGCGCGACCTGCCGTTCCAGTCCACGCTGAAGTCTGTCACCGAGCTCGCTCTGCTCCTGATCCTCTTCCTGCTCCTTCGCCGGATCATCTCGCGCCTCGCCAGCAGCGCCATCGATCGCATCGCCCACCATGCGGATGCTGATCCGCACGGGCGCGCCTCCCGTATCCGGACTTTAGGGCAGCTCTCCACGAGCATGACGCTTTACACGCTGTCCTTCATCTTCGGCGTCTCCGCCCTGACCGTCGTCGGCTTCCCCATCGCCAGCCTGATCGCCTCCGCCGGCGTCGCCGGCGTCGCCATCGGATTCGGTGCGCAAAAGGTAGTCAAGGACGTCTTCACCGGCTTCTTCATGCTGCTGGAGAACCAGTACGCCGTGGGCGACTATGTCACTATCAACAGCGTCACCGGCACCGTTGAGGAGTTCGCGATGCGCACAACACGCATCCGGGACGATGACGGTAAGCTCTACATCCTCTCGAACGGCGATATCGCTCAGGTATGCAACCAATCGCGCGGCGCCATCGCCGGCACCTTCGACATCGCCGTCGCCGCCGCCGCCGATATCGCCAAAGCGACCGAGGTGCTGAATCAAGCGCTGGAAGAGAAGTCCAAGGAGCTCGGACTGGCCCAACCGGCAACGGTCCGCGGCATCGCCAGCGTCGACGCCACCAAAACGACCTTCGCCGTCCGCTTCGGCGCCGAAGGCAGCCTCCGCCCCGGCGCCGCCGCCTACCAGCTACGCGAAGCCGCCTACGCCGCCCTCGCTAAAGCCCAGATCCCCATCGGCTAGAAACGACAAAGCACCCGCGCATCGCGCGGGTGCTGGGGAGGGCTGAGTGTGCGGGTCCGAGGACACTCAGTACTCGACAGTAATATAGATCATCCCAACCTCTTGCAGCCACGCGATGCGTGTCTGCCGGTACCCCTTGGTCACCGTAAAGACCCGGTGCGGCGAGCGCGCCAGCTGCAAAAACGCCGCCGCCATCCACGCTTCCGCGCGCCGCCAGCCAGGGTTCGCATTCTTGATAAAGCGAATCGCCATCGCCGCGTTGCGCCCATCGATATGCGCGTCACCGACCGGCGTGCTGATCAGCAGCGTCGCCATCGAGATCCGCTCTCGATTCCCGATGATCTCGACAAACGCCAGCTTATCGTCCGTCTCGCCGGCATAGCGCGGCTCCCCATCCACGTCGGTGCTGCGGTGCATCACGATAAAACGCGAGAGATGCCGGACCATGCGGTCATAATCGATCGGAACGCTCCCTTCGTCTTGCAGCGCCGTCCGCAGACGCGAGGGTCTGACCGGAAAATTCGATACCAGATGGTTCCTGCGCTTCATGACGATCCTCCTTGCGGCCCGCTCCCTGACGACGCTGCCTGCGGTACCCGGCAATTCTCTGTGCAAATACCTTGCCAGCGCACGACTCAGCCAGGTAGCTATCAGAAAAGATTTCAAGGCTACGTATCTCCCCGTAGGGGCGATCGCACGGCGCTATGAGGCGGCGTCATCACCTAGGGGATGGGCGCGGTCGTAGACCTCCTTCATCCGGCCGGTCGTGACATGCGTATAGACCTGCGTGGTCGAAAGGTCCGAGTGGCCGAGCAGTTCCTGAACGACACGAAGATCGGCGCCGTGGTCCAGTAGATGCGTGGCGAAGGAGTGGCGCAGCGTGTGCGGCGTGATCTTGTGCGATGCCGCGACCGAAGCGCAATACTTGTCGAAGAGACGCCGAACGCCGCGGTCGGATAGGCGCCCGCCCCAGCGGTTCAAAAACAGGGCATCGCTCGGGCGGCGCGCGCCCGCCAGAAGACCGGGCCGCGCGGACGATAGATAGCTCTCCAGGGCAGCGACCGCCGCACGCCCCAGCAGGGCAAGACGCTCCTTATTCCCCTTGCCCCGACGAATACGCAGAACGCCCTCATCCCGGCCCGTACGCGTAAAATCCGCGACGTTCAGTGCGACCAGCTCGCCGGCACGAATACCCGACGCATACAGCGTTTCCAGTATCGCCCGATCCCGCAGCCCGTCGGCGCGACCGGCATCCGGCGCCGCCAGAAGATCAGCCACCCCGTCCTCACTCAGCAGCTTCGGTAAGGCGCTCTGCTTGCGCGGCGTGACCAGATTCATCGCCGGCGAACCGTTGACCACCCCCTGCCGCGCCAGATAGCGAAAAAAGGCGCGCAGCGATGCCGCCTTACGAGCGACACTCGTCCGTGCCAGACCGCGCTCCGCCGTGAGGTGCGCGAGAAAAGCCCGCAGCAGCGCTGTATCCGCACTCGACGCCACGATCACCCCCTGCTCCCGGGCAAAGGCGGCAAACTGCGCCAGGTCCTCCGCATACGCCTTCGTCGTATGAGGGCTCGCGCCGCGCACCGCAGCAAGATGCCCGATAAACGCCTCGATCTGAGAGTCCATAGAATAGAGTTTAACAGCCGCGAAGCGTGGGGGTGAGGGATAGTTCGTCCGGCAGCACGGTCGGCCGTAGGCGTCATGACCGGCAAACATGGGGCGCGGCCGCTTCCTTCAGGAAGCGGCCGCGCTCGGGTCGTCGAAAGGCGCCAGGAGGCGCCGCGGTTATTGAGCCATCGCCTCACGACCGGAGCCGCCGATCGGGCTCACGGGGATATCCGTGAAGACCGGCAGATAGTCGCGCCAGATCGCATGCTTCGTTCCGGCGACATACTTGTTCAGCGAGATATACGGCGTGTAGCGCGGCCGCCGCGGCTGGCGCATCAACTTCATTCCCGCCTTCTCCGGCGACTTATCGCCCTTCTTGGTGTTGCAGCGCCGGCAGCAGGCCACCAGGTTATCCCAGTGCATACCGCCGCCATACCGCTTGGGAACAACATGGTCGATGGTCAGGTCTTTGCCCTGGCTGCCGCAGTACTGGCACGTGAAGTTATCACGGGCAAACACGGACCGGCGCGACAGCTTGAGCTCTGGCAACGGCCGTTTGACGTGATGGCGCAGCTTGACCACCGAGGGCGTGGCGATCACCTCGCCGTCCACCGATGCCAGCATCGATCGCGTCGACGCATCGCTGTAGATGCCGGCCCCCTCCAGCCCCGGATTGAGCAGACCGGCCACGGCCAGCTCCTCGTCCCGCGCGTGCAGGATGTCGGCCTTGCCCAGATAGACAAGGATAATCGCGCGCCGCAGATTGCACACATTCAGCGGCTCGTAGTCACTATTGAGTACCAGTACTTCTTGGCTCATCCCTTCAGGGCGCTCCTCTCATCACCCCAGCATTCGTGCTCGACAGGTCGACTGTCAACTCACTATCGCTCGACAGGCTCTGAAAACAAAGGCCCGCTTGCCGAATACTCTGGCAAGCGGGCCTAATCAACGCATCGTCTGCACGGCGCAGCAGAAGTGCTGGCGCGTGTGTAGGTGGTGCCGATGTAGCATCAGACAGGTTTGCCGCTCTTGTAGCAGCGGCAGCCCGGAACAGGCCCTCTCCCCCAGGGGACAGGACACCGTCAGAGACTGCGTTCCGTATCGCAATGCTTCCATGGTGAATTTACTGGTTTCAGGAACCGGATAGTCCCATGATACCCCGCATGTATGATAGCTTACCTCAATACCACCTGTCAAGCAGTGGGAATGGTACAGCCCCGACAGATGTCATAACAGGCAACGATTTCTCTTCAGGAGTCCACGAAACAGTGACTGCGACACCAAAACGAGTAAGTCCGATCGATGCCCCCGCGTGGGACCTCTCCGATCTGTATCTGGGTCCGGATGACCCGAGCATCGACGCCACACTCGCCGAGAGCAAGCGCCAGGCCGATACGTTCGCCGAGC
>Ga0105239_10007983_pt1 | contig 12086 bp, 14 predicted proteins | sample KBSC44metaG_FD_92761 | JGI IMG/M metagenome (GOLD analysis project Ga0105239, IMG submission 92761) | Corn rhizosphere microbial communities from Kellogg Biological Station, Michigan, USA - KBS C4-4 metaG | ecosystem: Host-associated > Plants > Roots > Rhizosphere > Soil | place: Michigan, USA...
GTAAAGCGGCTTAGGTAGCGGGAGCAGGACTCGAACCTACGACCTTCGGGTTATGAGCCCGACGAGCTACCAACTGCTCCATCCCGCACTGTTTTGATGGGCTGCAAATGTATGATAAGTTTTTACATTACAGCTAATAATCAACAAGTATATAATTGGGTAAACAAAAGTCGTTCAGATAAGGTTGACGAAATAGATAAGTAACGACACTGTTACTGCCTTAATAAAAAACAATTACCTTGAATAACTAAATTTGAATATAGCCTTCAAATCCAAAACATATGAGCCAGATAAATAAAGAAGATATCAAGCAGGAAGTGTTTGATCTTTATGATGACTATGCCCACAATCGTTTAAATCGCCGCGCGTTTGTTGAAAAGCTTTCCCTTTACGCCGTGGGCGGCTTAACCGTACCTGCGTTGATGAGTTTCCTGATGCCCAATTATCAAGCGAATGTTCAGGTTAAGGCGGATGACCCACGCTTAAAATCAGAATATATCAACTATTCATCACCCAAAGGTGGCGGAACAATAAAAGGCCTGCTATCAAAACCGGCAGACGCGAAGGCCAAACTCGGTGGCATAGTAGTGGTTCATGAAAATCGCGGGTTAAACCCGTATATTGAGGATGTAGCCAGAACAGCCGCCCTGGCCGGGTTTATCACCCTTGCGCCTGACGCGCTGACACCACTGGGTGGCTATCCCGGCAATGATGACGAAGGCCGGACCATGCAGAGCAAACGCGACAAAGGCGAAATGGAGGAAGATTTTATAGATGCCTTCCATTACCTGAAAAACCACAAAGATTGTAATGGCAAAGTAGGCGTTGTTGGCTTTTGCTTTGGTGGCGGAATTGCTAATATGATGGCTGTGCGAATTCCAGAGTTGGCAGCAGCCGTTCCATTTTACGGAAGTCAGCCGGCCATTGCCGATGTCCCGAAGATCAAGGCGCCACTGCTCCTGCATTATGCCGCACTGGATACACGGATCACCGAGGGTTGGCCACCTTATGAAGCTGCACTAAAGGCGAATGGTAAAAAATACCAGGCTTTTATTTATGAAAATGCAAACCATGGCTTTCATAACAATACCACACCCCGTTATGACAAAGCCGCCGCAGAGCTTGCCTGGAAAAGAACCATTGATTTTTTCAACGAGTATCTGAAAAACGCATAGCAGATGTTAGGTGGGTAAACGCCATATTAAAAAAGGCTTTCAGATTATTGAGAGCCTTTTTTAATATGGTACCGCAAACGTCCTGCTTGTTGCAGCAAGGGATAAATCCTTTACCGCAGGAAACCCGTCATTTACCGACATCTTTGAGCATGCCGCCAATTTCCTTTTCATGGTAAGTCCTTGGCGATTTTACTTTTGAATGAATTAAAAAAATTAAAACGCCATGACCGACAATTATATCAACACCACCGCCATATTTGATGAGGTAAAAAAACATATTCTGTCAAAGGATTTCCAGTTTGGCCAGCTCACGAATGTATTTGGCAAAACAACGGTTGACTTTAGTAATGCTGATATAAATGGCGCGGTAATATTGGATAGCACCCAGCTTTTCGGTGAGATCTGGATCAAAGTACCGGCAGACTGGCACGTCATCTCCGAAGTGACCAACATTTTTATGATAGTGGACGACATACGACGAAACCCCTATGTAAATATTGATAACCATAAAACCCTCATACTACGGGGAGTGGGTATTTTTGCAAGCATTAAGATTATTGATTGAGCTAATTAAGTTTTTTCATATATACTAATCATGGTGACACAAGCAAGACGTTTGCATCAGGGAGGGGGAGCTATACTGAAGCAAATACTGTCTATTGTCAATTAAATATATAACAGCATACCAGACGAAGATAAAGCAATACAGCAAGGGCACTGTTCACTAAGAAGATGACCTGTTTTATTTTACTTTCAGCAATAAATCTTATAATTAGCTGCCCTAAAATATCAAATATTATAGCAAGTTCAAGTATTCCAACTGCGAGATCAAACCCATTAAAATGTTGAAGCCCTATTTTTAATTGTCGTAAATCCATTATGCAACAAAAATAAACCAGGTAATAAAATAGTGCGGATATACTTACTCCTCCCAAAGCAAGTACTGCAATCAATAGAAACCCCTTTACAGTGGTATTTAAGATGCTGAATAATTTAAATTCTTTATCTCGAATATTAATATCTTCATGTTCCTTGGGTTTTAAACCAACCACAAAAAAGAATGTAAAACCAACATTTACTTTTACATTCTTTATATAAAAGAAAAAGATATCGTCAATTCCTATAGACACCTCTTCTATTGCTCGTTTAAATATTTTATTAATTATAAAGAGCAATAGGCTAAGGCAGCCTATCTGAATACTTAAAGCGACTATAAAATAGGTAAAAATATGCTTCACAAGCAATCGTACTGTATTAGTTAAAACTTGATTTTTAAACCATATTCCTGTTTCATAATTAGTAGGGCTTCTGCATTCCCTTTTGCATCATCTACAGGGTGATGGGTATGCTTTGTTTTTCTCAAATGTTTAAAGGTTTTAAAGGTATCTTTTTCTAATCCCTTATATAGGCTACCCAAGTTTTGCGAACTAAAACCAAAAGGGTTTTCTCCCGTAAAATGATGAAAATACCAGCAGATAAACATCCAATCAAAACCGTTATTATCGCTAATAAATATTGCCCTGTCCTTGCAGACTGTTTTTACCCATTCAGCAAAATCAACCATTACTTTTTTAGGATCATCAAAAAATAAAACCTCTTCCCTTGTATGTCCGGAAACAGCTAAAGCTTCGGGGATGAATTTTTCTGAAATAGGCTTTAACCTTCCGTAAAAAGTTTCATTTAAATCGTTATTTACCAAAACTGCGCCAAAAGAAATCATAGAATAATCGCCAGGTATTGGGCCATCACTCTCGATATCTATCATTATGTATGCCATTGAATTATTGTTTTACTTTATTGTATTATTATCACCAATGTACAAAATGTCCTGAATAAAAAGCCTTAAACCCTCCGCTACCGCAAGTGTCCTGTTTGTGGTAGCAAGGAGAGAGGATGACCTTAAAATAAAGCAGGAATATATTTAGCAAAGCAAGTAGCAGCTTCAGTTTTCACTTAAGTGAAAAAATGCCAGACCATTAGCGGCTACATTTGCTTTAAAAACATAAATAACGTCATGAACTCATCAATTGAATCAATAAAAACCACCGACTCAACAACCACTGTTCAAACTGCCAGATCGCTGCGCAGCCTCTACTTTGCACGTACTGCATTTTCTGTTATCTGGGTTATCCTGATCTCCGTTTTCGTTAAAACCAATAGCAGCATCACCGGCATACTTTTTATTATCTATCCGACCTGGGATGTTATTGCCACCTATCTGGATATTAAGGCCAATCCGCCACACACATCAAAAACGCCGCAATATGTAAACATGGCTATTGGCATCCTCTCCACCATTGGCGTAGCACTGGCTTTACAAAAGGGCGTTCCTGCAGCGCTGGTTGTTTTTGGCATCTGGGCTATCGTCACTGGTCTTATACAACTCATACTTGGTCTTCGTCGCCGGAAAGAATTGGGCGGGCAATGGCCAATGATCATTAGTGGTGGGCAATCTATGCTGGCCGGAAGTGTGTTTATTGCCATGGCAAAGTCGCCAACAATGGGCATCAGCAATCTGGCCGGCTATTCAGCTTTTGGCGCTTTTTATTTCCTGCTCGCCGCTATCCGGTTGTCAAAAACTATAAAAGGACTTGAAAAGGCAGTCTGATTATTTTTATACTTGCTAAAAAGTCTGATGCTATGAGCGAATATCATGAAATACTGAAAGCGCATTTGACAACCTTTGCCGCTTTAACCGAAAAAGACATTGCCGACGGCAATCCCTTTTGGAAGTCCCGCAAAATTAAAAAAGGCGATTTTTTCAATATGCAATACATGGTTTGTAATGATCTGGGGCTGGTAGTTAAGGGGATTTTCCGGATCTATTACAGCAGGCCTGATACGAGCGAGGAGACGAACATCTTTTTCTTTTCAGAGAGTCAGTTTATCGTCTCCTTCCGGAGTTTCATTACCCGCAATGCATGTCATTATTTCATTCAGGCGATGGAGGATTGTGAAATAGTTTATATCACTTATCAGGATCTCATTAGCTTATACGAAACTCATCCAAACTGGGCCACGTTTGGCCGACTGTTAGCAGAATTGTTCTTTACCTATTCGCAGTCGCGGGCCGAGGAATTATTGTTTTTTACGCACGAGCAACGCTACATCAGACTTTTGGACGAGCATCCTAATATTGTTAACCGTATACCTGCATACCATATTTCCTCGTACCTGGGCATCAAGAATCCATCTTTAAGCCGGATCCGGAAAAGGATACAACGGTAAAATCATGATTTACACTTTTCTGGGTTTGCATTTTTACAACTATTTATTAATCAGTATATTATAATTTAAAAAGATCAAATATCATGGTTACAGTGTAAACCATAAAATAGCTCAAAGCTAAAAGCCTCAAATGTTTCGATTTGATATTTTTTACGTTTGTAGCGGGGGCTTACTTGTGGCTCTATAGTTATGGCATTTTGAGCATATGCAACTTTGTTGATGTCGGCCACTCTTTAACTCAATATTTAGTATTTCGTTTATGGTTCAAAAGTGATAACTTTCAGAATAGTTATTTATAAGCAGAAGTCAATTCTCAGCCGTTAGGCATGGCATGCTGTGAAATTAAGCCAGTAAAAAAGATTTAATATGGATTGGGAGTTCGAAGATTATCAAATTGAAATTATTAAAAATCCAGAATATTATCCAAAGAATGTTGTTTATTCAGCAAAGTTTATAAACGGACCGCAAACTAGGCTTGGTGCAACACCTGAAGAAGCGATCGAAAGATTGCGGATTTTTTTTGATGAATATAAAAAAAACAAAAAACTTCCGATACCAGGAACAGGACAACATTTTCAAGTTTCATCAAATAAAAAGTTTGAGAAATATGCAGGTATTGCTGCTAACTTTTTTGAGTTTATGGGAGAAGACCCGTACACCCAAATTGATGACGAGTTTACAGTAAGTGATTTCGATATAGAAAATGATATGATTGAAAAAATTAAATTAGAGTATAGAATTGACATCAAGCAAGGCGATTTCTTAGTTGATGTATTCGAAAGAATAAAAAAAGCCTCCAATCTTTCGATTTGAGGCTTTTTACTTTTGTAGCTCTCAAGGAGCGTTTCCCGAACTATTTCTTAGAAGACCTGAGGAAAATAGTATTTTGCGCTTTGTAGCTAACATTCGTTGGATTGATCGTGGCCTACTGCAGCACTATTACCTTTTGTTGAGCAACTCGTTTTCTTTTTCTTAATTGTTTTTACTCAGCCATTCCTGGAGCGGCACAAATTTATGGGTGGCGGTTTCTTTTGCCAATTCAATTCGGGATGTTGAACCTGGCCCCATATAAGTGTGTTTTTCAAAATACCCAAACATCTCGGCTAACTCCTTTGCTCCTTCAAAAAAAGTTGAAAATACTTCAGCTGGTACTTGTGAAAAGCTATACTCTTTGCCATTGGCTTTATAGGCTTCTATGATATCATTAAAACTGTATAACTCAGTTGCCAGGGCAAGGTAATTACCGTTTCCAACTTTTTCGGGTTGCAAAAATGCACCGGCGACTACTTTTCCCAGGTCATTAATGTCCGACATGTGAATCGCTTTTTTTGTTGGGTCAATCGGTAGTGTCCAACCGGTTGTGCCATCTTGTTTTGGCTGTGGACCCATTATCCCAACAAGATTTTGATAATAAAATGGAGGCTGAACAAATGTTACATATTTGAACCCTGCACTTTTTACCAGATCATCTACCTTAGCTTTGCCACTAAAATGAGGCACTTCAAATCCTGCTTCACTAATGAGCTCAACATCCGGAAGTGTTGACCAAATAAAATGTTGCACTCCCGTTGCTTTTGCCGCTTCAATGGCATTTTTACCCTGGGTGATTTCGTCGGCGCCTTCCCAAAAGTTGGTTACTACAAATACACCATAGGCATTTGTAAAAGCCTCTTTTAAGGATTGCAAATCTTTTAGATCTGCATAAACTGCTTCATTTGCCTTGCCTGTATATGTTTCCGGATTACGGGTTATTGCTTTCACATTAAAAGAGCCTTCATTTACAAGGGCATTTACAATACCCTTACCTTGTGCACCTGTTGCTCCAATTACTACTATTGTTTGCTTTTTCATCTCTTTGTTTTTATGATGTAAAATTGCAACTACAGCACATCCCGGAACGATGAGAAATGATAAAAAAAAGCGTTGATATTTATCAACGCTTTTGTAAAATCAAAAATTAAAATAGAAGTTATTTACTTGCTTGTTTTCTAATTCTGCTTAAAGTTTCTTTAGTTATGCCCAAAAAAGAAGCGATGAGATGTTGAGGAAATCGTTGAATAAATTGGGGGTGGTTATCGGCAAATTCTTCATAGCGTTTTTCTGCTGTATTACTAATGGTAGAATTTAATCTTCGCTGAGAAACGATGAAACTTCTTTGATCCATTAATCTTGTCATTTGTCCAAATGAAGGTACCTTTTCTATCAGGTCCAGCATGTCTGTTACTCTGGCAACAAGCAGTTCGGTGTTTTCCCATGCATCAATATTAAATCTTGATGGAGTAAGCATGAGCGCACTTTCACGGTCGCTTGCCCAATAATTTTCAATGTATAATTGTACAATATGCTCCGCACCTTTATCATCTACGCTGTATTGTCTCATAGCGCCTTTTACAATAAAACCAACGTATTTACACACATTGCCTTCTTCCAAAAAGTATTGCTTTTTCCTGAGCTTTTTGGGCTGGAAAGTGGCTACAATTAACGCTTCCTCATCACTTGTAAGTGGCGACGTGGCGTGCTCCCTGATGTATGCTAATAGGTTTTTGTGCACTGATTTTAATGATTATTAAATTGAACCTAATGCAAAGATATATTTCCCTGATGCAAGTTAGGTGTTCGCTATTTTCTCTGTTAAATTTGTCCGTTGTAATTTGGGTCAAATTCCACAATCCATTCAATACCATATTTGTCTCTAAACATCCCGGCGTATGTACCCCAGGGACTGTCACCAATGTTCCCCTCAATATCTCCACCTGCTGATAGTCCGTTAAATATTTTGTCTGCCTCTTCACGGCTTTCTGCACTAACTAATATTTTAGACCTGTTTTCGCTTTCGTTTACCCGTCCCATAAATTCGGGAACGTCATTTGCTATTAACACATTGTGTTTGCCAATTGGCAAGGCAATATACATGAGCTTGTTTTCATCATTTCCTGCTACCTGAAATTCAGCGCTTGCTAAGTCCTTGAAGCGGATAACCTTTGCGAACTCTCCGCCAAAAACTGATTTATAAAAAGTGAATGCTTCTTCGGCATTTCCGTTGAAGTTGATCCATGGGTTAATTGTTCTCATAATTTTTATTTTTTAATATTTAATTTTTCTGCTTACGCTCCTCGGTTTTCCCCCGTTTTTAAGGTGATTGTGCGTTTTCTTTTTATAATTTCTGCGATAATTTGTCAGCAGCTCTTCAGCCTATGGTCGGTGTTATCACCGCACCACCAACTTACAAAATATCCCAAACACAAAAAAGCCTCCAATCTTTCGATTGGAGGCTTTTTACTTTCATAGCGCGGACTAAATATAAATAAGTACTCAAATAACTTTTATTTGACCTTAACCCAAATCTCCTGGTCAGTGGTGACGAAGCTGGGGGCCTTGCCCTTACCGCTTCCGCTAAACATGATCCAGTATGGTCTGCCGAAATGGCTGGTATAAAATTCATGCAGATCAGTGGGGTAAAAGCTTATGGCTGTGCGCTGCCCCTGAAGTTGCTTTGAGATAATACCACCATTGGCAGGGGTTATCGTTACATAGCTGTCCATATATTGGTATTTCCCTGCAACCGCTGCCAGTTGGACGGCGGTAAGTTTAATAGGCTTTGGATTTACCTCCTTATTGTCTTTTGGCTTTGATTGTTGGGCCTTGGCCAAGGTTGCATTCAGATAAATGGCCAATACAATCGGCAGTATAAAAAGATATTTGTATTGGCTTTTTGGGGAGTTTTGAATATTGTATTTCATTATTTGTTTGATAGGCTTGGGTTAATAACTCAAACATAAGCAATGGGGTTGATTTAATAAAACGTTTTACTAACTAATACAGTAAATCGTGCTAACCCTGCCTCAAGGGTCTGTAGTACCCTATCGTTCGGTTACATAACCGTCCGAAATCTACGGACAGCGGGTAGGGCTAAATTCGGACCATTTAGCCCAAGATTCACATAGTTTATTAAAATATTCTATTAATTTTAAAAGGACATAAACCTATCAAATGAAACAGGCTGCAATTTGTGTTTGGGGACTACTGATTTTAACATCGTGTATGCAGCCAGATAAAAAAACAGCTAATAAGGATAGTCTGAGAGTTGAAATAAGAAATAAAACCAACCCTGTTAAATCATTTATGCCACTTACCGATAGCGCTAAATTGGTAAAGCATATAGATAGCTTACCCCCGATTAAATTCCCCTTTAAATCCGAAGCGTATAATCGTAATTTCGCCTCCATTAATTTATCTGAATTTAAAGGCAAGAAACTCTTTAATATACCAGTCAAATTGATACCTGCGGTTATTGGCGGCGGCAGCATTGATGATGAAATAGCAGATTCAACTTTTGATTTAGCTGAAAAAAACTATAAAGGAGCTTGGAATTTAATTGCAAAAAATGCCCAATTTATTGTTGTTGAAGCAGTGTCTTCCACTACTAATGGAGTAAAACTTGTTACATTAAAATATGATCTAAGCGTAATTGATGCAATTGACATAGCCATAGCTGATCCAAGAGGTCACTATCCTTGGTTTGCCAACAGGCATTCTATTATCAATAAAAATCTAACGATTATACTTCAACACGAATATACTATTAGTAATACACCAAAATCGGAAGAAAAAGAAACCTCGGAAGAAAACTGGTACATTGATAAAACCGGTCGCTTTAGGAAAAGCAGTCATCAATAAACAAAAAAGCCTCAAATCTTTCGACTTGAGGCTTTTTACTTTCGTAGCGGGAGCAGGACTCGAACCTACGACCTTCGGGTTATGAGCCCGACGAGCTACCAACTGCTCCATCCCGCACTGTTATTCTTATATGTTGCATTCCGTCATAACCTCGGAAAGTTCCTTCCAATTGTCAAAAATGCAATTTGCACTCCGTTTTAATTGGACTGCAAAGATATAATTCGTTTCTTTGCAGTCCAAATATATTTTTAATTATTTTTATATGAGTCATCAGGCAGGTTTTGTAAGTATAATTGGTAAGCCCAATGCAGGTAAATCAACCCTTATGAACGCCCTCGTTGGCGAAAAAATGTCCATCATTACCCCCAAAGCGCAGACCACACGTCACCGTATTTTGGGAATTGTTAATACCGACGATTACCAGATTGTGTTTTCTGACACGCCCGGCGTTATCAAACCGCACTATGCTTTACACGAAAGCATGATGCACCAGGTTGATGGTTCCATTGTGGATGCCGACCTTATTTTGCTGGTTACCGACATTTACGAGGAATTTGATGAAACCGACGTGCTTAAAAAGCTGGAGGGTTCATTAGCACCTATCGCGGTACTCATCAACAAAATTGATCAAAGCGATGAGGAAACGGTAAAAAAGAAAGTAGCGTTTTGGCAGGAAAAACTAAACCCAAAAGCGGTTTTCGCGATATCAGCATTGTTGGGCCACAATATTAAAGCCGTGATGGATTTTGTTGTGGAAAACCTGCCCGAGCATCCGGCTTATTACGAAAAAGATGCATTGACCGATCGTAACGACCGCTTTTTCGCGTCAGAAATGATCCGCGCGCAGATCCTGAAACAATACAAAAAAGAGATCCCTTATAGTGCCGAGGTAATTGTAACCGCCTTTGTTGAAGGCGAAACCTTGCACCGCATCAGTGCCGAAATTATTGTGGAGCGCGATTCGCAAAAAAACATCATCATTGGCGAAGGTGGTAAAATGCTTAAAATAGTAGGCACCTACGCCCGCCGCGATATGGAAGAGTTTTTCCAAAAGAAAGTTTTCCTGGAGATGTTTGTAAAAGTGATACCCGACTGGCGCAGCAAAAAAAATTACCTTAAAAAATTCGGGTACGAATAATTGATAGAGCCAAGAGGTAAGAATCAAGATACAAGAGTTAAATTAATAACAATATAATAAGAATTAACGTGCAGGATTTAGGCCGACTTTAAATAAGTTTGTCTTGATTCTTGTCTCTTGATTCTTAAATCCAACAACCATGAGTAACATAGTAGCCATAGTGGGCAGGCCTAACGTAGGCAAATCAACTTTATATAATCGCTTAACCGAAACCCGCAAAGCCATTGTCGACGATTTTAGCGGTGTAACCCGGGACAGGCACTATGGTGTGGCCGAGTGGTTAAATCATCAGTTCACCGTTATTGACACCGGTGGTTATGTAGCCAACTCTGATGATGTTTTTGAAGCCGCCATCCGCGAGCAGGTTGACATTGCCATTGAAGAAGCTTCTGTAATTTTATTTATTGTTGATGTTACTACCGGCATTACCGATTTGGACGATGAGATAGCTACCCGCCTGCGCAAAAGCAGCAAACCTGTTTTTGTAGTAGTTAACAAATTAGATAACAATAGCCAGGTGGCCGATTCGATGGTGTTTTACAGCCTGGGCCTGGGCGAGATCTACAGCATTTCGTCAATGACAGGTTCCGGAACCGGCGAATTGCTTGACGAAGTAGTTAAACATTTTGAGGATGAAGTTTTAGAAGAAAATACCCGGCCTAAATATGCCATTGTAGGCCGGCCAAACGTGGGTAAATCATCCATCATTAACTCGCTTATAGGTAAAGATCGTAATATTGTTACCCCCATTGCAGGTACCACCCGCGATTCTATACACATCCATTACAATCAGTACGGGCACGATTTTATGCTGATTGATACTGCGGGGATGCGTAAAAAAACAAAGGTTAAGGAAAACATCGAGTTTTACTCGGTGATGCGTACCATTAAAGCGCTGGAAGAAGCTGATGTGATCATCCTGATGATTGATGCTGTGGAAGGTATCGAATCGCAGGATATCAATATATTCCACCTGGCCGAAAAGAACAAAAAAGGCATCATGGTGGTGGTAAATAAATGGGACCTGATCGAGAAGAACAACAAAACTGTTAAGGTTTTTGAAGAGCAGATCCGTGAAAAGATCGCGCCTTTTACCGATGTGCCTATTGTATTTACCTCGGTTACAGAAAAACAACGTGTATTAAAGGTAATTGACGTAGCCAACCAGGTTTATCAGAACCGAGCCCGTAAAATATCCACCTCGAAACTAAACGAGGTAATGTTGCCAATCATCGAAAGCTATCCGCCGCCATCCATCAAAGGAAAATACGTAAAAATTAAATACATCACCCAAATTGCCGGCTCGTCGCCCATGTTTGCGTTCTTTTGTAATTTGCCTCAATATGTAAAAGAGCCTTACTACCGCTTCATCGAAAATAAGTTAAGGGAAAACTTTGACTTTTCAGGAGCACCTATACAAGTTTGGTTCAGGCAGAAATAGGACACGATTAGGAGATTTGGGGACGATTGGATTTTAGGATTTTGTGATTAGGAAAAATGTAATAAACCACATTGATTCCTTTCCCAAAATCCTTGTTCTTTTATCCAAAAGTCTTAAAATCCAATTATATACTCAGCGCCTTTTTAAACGCCTCGTCATTGCTGTTCATCACCTGGTAAAAAGCATTATCGCCCCACTTAAAACGGGCGGCATTGGCCTTGAGGATGCTTTTGATATAGTCGCGGGAGATCAGCAATTCATGCGAATCCATTTCCTTCAATGTTTTTGAAGAGTACAGGATGAAGTTGTGGAAATCATCATCACTTACGGTATAATTCTTTATAAAATCGTCTCCGGTTGCAAATTTGCTTAACAGAGGTTGCATCCGGTCGATCACGAAGGCCGAAAAAAGCTGCTGATCAATTAA
>Ga0105239_10007985_pt1 | contig 12085 bp, 5 predicted proteins | sample KBSC44metaG_FD_92761 | JGI IMG/M metagenome (GOLD analysis project Ga0105239, IMG submission 92761) | Corn rhizosphere microbial communities from Kellogg Biological Station, Michigan, USA - KBS C4-4 metaG | ecosystem: Host-associated > Plants > Roots > Rhizosphere > Soil | place: Michigan, USA...
GATCTCCCTCAATGAACATCTTCCGGATGCGATCGAGATTCGCATTCTGGCGCGTATTATCCAGAATCGATCTGTCCATCACCTCGACCGCCGATGGCCGATGCCCGACGATCACCGGCGCCGCGGAGAGCGCTTCGAGCAGATCGGCAAACTCGATCACCATCACGGCTTTGAATTTCGGCAGCGGGACCAGCTTTAATTTCGCTTCCAGCACCACGCCCAATGTGCCTTCCGAGCCGACCATCATCTTAGCCAGGTTGACCGGTTTCGCCTGATCGACAAACTCGTCCAGGTTGTAGCCACCTACGCGGCGGATCACTTTGGGATAGCGGCGGTCGATTTCATCGGCATGCTCGGCAGCCAGGCGCAAGACTGTCTGATAGCAGCGAGCTTCCATGTTGTCATCCCCTTGGGGGACGTCTTCGCGGCGTACCTCTCGGAATTCGGCGATGCTTCCATCTGACAGCACAACCGTCTGCTCCAGTACATGGTCGATGGTTTTGCCGTAGAGGATGCTGCGCGCGCCCGCGGAATTGTTAGCCATCATGCCGCCGATGGTCGCGCGGCTCGCGGTGGAGATATCCGGCGCGAACCGCAGGCCCAGCGGAGCCAGTTGTGCATTTAGCTCATCCAGCACCACTCCGGGCTCCACGCGGGCCCAGCGTTCTTCCGCGTTCACTTCCAGGACGCGATTGAAATACTTGGAAATATCGACTTGCAGACCTTCGCCGATCGCTTGGCCGGCCTGCGAAGTCCCGCCGCCGCGCATAGTCAAGGGGCATCGAAACTTGCTGCAGATCTGGACCACGCGAATCACGTCTTCGCGCGTCTTGGGAATGACAACGCCCAGCGGGCGGATCAGATAAACACTGGCGTCTGAGGAATATAACGCCCGGGTGATCGTATCGAAACGGACTTCGCCCTCGATCTGGCGGCGAAGTTCGCTTTCCAGACCGGATTCTACCTGCACTAGATTCAACGAACCGAGAATAGCATTTTGCATAATGGGCTGGTGCTCACCAAGCAGCAGTTACCCACGCCCGCGCTCCTTCTGGATCTGGACAAATTCGAAACGAATCTGACGCGCATGGCCGCCCGCATCAAGGAATCCGGCAAATCGCTGAGGCCCCACGCGAAAGCCCACAAGTGCGTGGAGATCGCTCACCGCCAGATCGCCGCAGGCGCCATCGGGGTGTGCGTGGCCACCTTGGCGGAGGCGGAGCTGATGGCCGCGGCCGGGATCCCCGGATTGCTCCTGACTTCACCCATCGCCGATCCGTTCAAGATGGCTCGCATCGTAGATACCGGCGCGATGGTTGTCGTCGATCATCTGCTGCAGGTCGCATGGTACGACCAGGCCGCTGGCGCGAAGAATCGCAAGATCGATGTCCTGGTGGATCTTGACGTCGGCGATCACCGCACCGGTGCGCGTACACCGGAAGACGCGGCGGAAATCGCCGAAGCGGTCGATCAGGCTGCGAATCTGGAGCTTCGTGGTATTCAAGCCTACTCTGTCCTCGGATCGCACGCTGGAGGACTTGACGAGCGCAAGAGCGTCTCCATGAAGACCTTTCAGGTGGCCTCGCGCGCACTGGGAATCATGCTGCGCCGTGGACTTTCGACGGAAATCGTCACCGGTGGCAGCACTGGAACCTGGCAGATCGATACGGAAGTTGCCGATCTCACCGAGTTGCAGGCGGGATCGTATGCGCTCATGGACCTGGCGTATCGACGCGAGGGTCTGGATTTCGAAAACTCCATGACGGTGCTCGCAACTGTCGTCAGTGCGAATCACGCTGGCTTCGTGACAGTGGATGCCGGATACAAGGCGTTTGCCACCGACCGAGGCTACGGTCCCGAGGCCGTGGATTTGCCGGGATCCACCTATCGCTGGGGCGGCGACGAATTTGGATATCTGGATCGGCCGGAAGGGCTTCCGAAACTCGGCGACCGTTTGGAATTCATCCCGCCTCACTGCGATCCGACTGCGAATCTCTACTCCGCAATTCACGCCTGCCGCGGGCAACATGTGGAAGGCTTCTGGCCAATAAGAACATTGCAAAAGCTTAATCCCTAAGAGCGTCGCGATCAAATTTGCCTCCAATTTGACGCTGCAAACGCTTCCTGTTATTGACCCTTCGTTCGACCGAGCGCTAGCATTCAAGCTGGTTGCATGCAGGGGGTTACGGGTGCTGCGTGCAACCAGCAGTATCCTGCACAAAACTGGGAGGATTTCATAAATGAGAAGATACGCGGCCTTATTCTGCCTTTTTCTATTGACTCTCGTCGCATTTGCCCAAAGTGATCGTGGCGCGATCACTGGAGGCATTGCCGATCCATCTGGAGCGGTGGTGGCCAACGCCAAGATCGAAGCCAAAAATGTGGACACTGGCGCGACGTACGAAGTGGGAAGTTCAACTACCGGCAACTACGTGATTTCGCAGCTGCCCAGCGGCAAGTACGAACTGACTGTGACCGTAACCGGATTCAAGAAATATGTCCGGCAGAATCTGGAAGTCCCGGTAGCAACCACCGTACGACAGGACGTGAAGCTGGAAGTGGGCGCTACCTCGGACGTCATCACCATTTCTGACACTACTCCGCTGCTCAAGACCGAAGGTGGCGACGTCAGCCACAACATCACGTATGACCGGGTGAACAATCTTCCCTTGCTGACACTGACGGGCGGGGGTACGGGCCTCGGCAATATCCGAAATCCGCTGGCAGTGGTAACACTGCTGCCGGGAGCATCCTTTTCCGGCGACAACACGCTTCGCATCAACGGGCTGCCTTCGAGTTCCCAGGCCATCCGCATCGAAGGACAGGACGCCACCAACGGAATGTGGCGGCAGATCACGCAGATCAACCAATCCGGCGTGGACGCGATCCAGGAAGTGTCGATTCAAACCAGCAATTTCGCGGCGGAATTCGGCCAGGCAGGCGGCGGGTACTTCAACTACACCATGAAGTCGGGTACCAACCAGTTCCACGGCAGCGCGTACGATTACGTAAACGACGATGTGTTCAACGCAGGTACGCCATTCACGGACGACGGCCACGGTGGCCACATCAAGAACGCTCTGCACCGCAACGATTACGGCTTCACGCTGGGCGGACCGATCCTAATCCCCAAGGTTTACGACGGCCACGACAAGACATTCTTCTTCTTTAACTTCGAGCAGTTCCGCGAAAGCACGACCACTGCAACCAGCATTGCGACCGTCCCCACCGCAGCGTACCGGGCGGGCAACTTCGCTTCGGCAACGCTTCCTTTTTTCCCGCCCATCGGCCCCGATCCGCTGGGACGACTTTTCCCCGTAAACCAGGTTTTCGATCCTTCTACCCAGAGATCTGCTCCGGACGGCCGCCTGGTCCGCGATCCATTCGCAGGGGACCAGATCCCGCTGACGCAGTTCGATCCTGTGGCGGCAAAGGTCCAAAAACTGATCCCAAATCCATTGGGACCGAATGCGAATTCACCGATCAACAATTACGCCATACCGGCGTTCGACAATTTCAGACACACCACCATTCCGTCGTTCAAGATCGATCACTCGCTAAGTTCGTCCATTAAGATATCCGGGTATTTTTCGCAGACGCACACGGTGTCGCCCAACAGCATTGGTTTGGATCCGTCCTTGGCTCCTGTGGCCCCTCAGGACGATACCTCACGCACCGTTCGTCTTAACTACGATCAGACCCTGACGCCAACGCTGCTACTGCACTTGGGTGCGGGCATTTTGCACACCTATCGACCTCTGATTTCGCCGCCCTATGACCAAGGCCAGCTGTGGGCGCCGAACCAGAGATTCGCGGCGGACCTGATGCCGTCGATCGGCAACTTAAACAATTTCTTCACCGGCGGCGTGTCGCTGGGAACAGGCTTCTTTGCGCCTGGCATTGGAGCAGGCGCGTTTAACGACATCCTGCTGAAGGACATCAAACCGACCGGAAACGCCAGCTTGACGTGGGTGAAGGGAAACCATACCTATAAGTTGGGGGGAGAGTTGGTGGTCGAAGGCTTCCCGCAGCAGAGTATGTCCCGCGCGAACGGCATCATCAATTTTGCTGCGAGCGAAACCGCGAATCCCTGGGAGAACGGTGTCACGTCTTTCCCCTTCACCAGCGGATTCCCCTACGCCAGCTTCTTCCTGGGCCGAACGGACAACGTGCAGCTCTCCGCCATTACGGATAGCCGGCTGGGATCGCACGCGGTGGGGTTGTTCATTCAGGACACGTGGAAGGTGACCCGCAAATTCACGCTCGACTACGGTCTCCGCTGGGATTATCAGACTCTGCTGAAGGAGCAGTACGGCCGAATGCAGAACGCTTCGTTCGCCACGCCCAACGTCGCAGCGGGCGGGCGATTGGGTGCGGTGATCTACGAAGGCGACGGAGGCGGCCGTTGCAACTGCCGATTCCAAAATAACTATCCGTATGCAATTGGGCCGCGGATCGGCGTCGCGTACCAGATCAATTCGAAAACTGTATTCCGCGCAGGCTCTGCGCTCTCTTACGGAACCTCGGCGAACAATGCATTTCTTTCCTATAGCGTGCCTGACTTCTATACGGTTGCTCCCAGAGGCTTCGGCGACAAGGCCACGCAGTTGTCCCAAGGGAATCCGTACGCGCCCGGCAACGTGTTTGGCAATGCTCCCACGATATGGCCGGATTTCAGCCCTCACTATCCAACCCAGGTCGCTCCGGGCGTGATCCCGCCGCAATCGCCGTTCATTTCGATCGACCGAAATGCCGGCAGGCCGGGACGCATTTTCCAGTGGAGCTTTGGCCTACAGCGCGAGCTGACCAAGAGCATCGTGGTGGAGGCTAGCTACGTAGGAAATCGCGGGGTCTGGTGGACTGCGCCGACGCTGGCCACGCAGAACTACAACGCACTACAGCTCACGGATCTGCCGAAATTCGGGCTCAATCCCAATAATCCGGCGGACCTGGCGCTCTTGACCACGCCCATCAATTCCCCTGCGGTACTGGCCCGCTTCCCCCAGTTTGCGAATCCGAATGCGGTCTATGCCGGATTCCCGAACACCCAGAACCTGAATCAGGCGCTCTCACCCTATCCGCAGTGGGGCCGCGGCGTTCCTCCCTTCCTAGGGCCACCGCTGGGAAGCACCTGGTACGATTCGCTGCAAGCCAAGGTGACCAAGCGGTATTCGCATGGCCTGGATGTCGCGGGCGCGTTCACGTGGCAGAAGGAGCTGGTGAACGGAACCAATTCTGACACGGGTTTCTTTACGCCGGGAACCGTCCTCATCAACGACGCGTTCAATCACGACAGTCTCAAGCAGGTTTCGGCTTTGAGCCGACCTCTCATGCTGGTGATTTCGTTCACCTACACCACGCCTCGATTCAAGGCCGATAGTGCGGGGCTCAAGGCCGTGTCATGGCTGGCACGCGACTGGGCGCTGGGCGGAGTCCTGCGGTATCAGAGCGGCGCGGTGATCGCGTCGCCTCCATCGCTCAACAATCTTCTGACGCAACTGGGCCGCGGTCCGGAGAACAACCCCGCCATCTTCGGCGGCGGCAATACTTTCTGGAACCGGAATCCGGGTCAGCCTCTGTTCTTGAATGGAATCGATCCGAACTGTCATTGTTTCGACCCGACCAAGCAGTTGGTCTTGAATCCGGCAGCCTGGACGGACGCCGCACCGGGTAAATTCGGCGGGGCCGCACCGTACTACAACAACTACCGGTGGCAGCGGCAGCCGGCGGAATCGCTTAGTTTCGGCCGCGTCTTCCGCATCAAAGAGAGGTATCAGTTCCAGATGCGGGCGGAGTTCCAAAATGTATTCAACCGCGTCTTTCTCTCAGCTCCGGCTATCGGAGGATTCGGCGGTGCGACTCCGGCGACTCCCGCGGCGAATGGTAATCCAGGCGGCGCTCTGTCGGGAGGCTATGGCTTTGTCAACACCCTCAATGGCATCGGGACCCAACCGCGAACGGGCCAATTAGTCGGCCGGTTTACTTTCTAGGGGGGTAGCAACTAGCCCCGTCGCTCACTGCGGCGGGGCTTTTTCTTTTTGGCCCGAGAGAAGCTATACTTCGAGGTTGATCGAACTCATGGAGGATGTATGAAACTACGGATTCTGGGGATTGGCGCGGTCGCGACGCTATTGGCCGCCGACGTTGCGTTCTCCCAAAGTGGACAGCAGCACTGGGTGGCCACGTGGGCAGCTTCTCCCATCGCCACTGCGATCCCGGCTGCTCCGCCCGTGGCTGCTGCGCCGGCAGCCGCACCCGTGGTTGCTCCGGGAGCTCCGGCTGTCGCGCCCGCGAAGCCCGGACCTCCGCCCTTCCGCAGCGCCAACAACCAGACCATACGCATGGTGGTGAACACCAGCATCGGTGGCCCCAGCGTGCGCGTGGAGCTTGCCAATACGTTTGGCACGGATCGCCTGAAGATCGGCTCGGCGCACGTCGCTTTGCGCGACCACGATTCGGCCATCGTTGCCGCCTCTGATCGCCCGCTGACGTTTAGCGGACTGTCGTCGGTCAGCATTCCGGCGGGTGCTTCGATGATCAGCGATCCGGTCAATCTGGCCGTCCCGGCCGTCGGCGACCTGGTGGTCAGCATTTACATTCCCGGCGACTCAGGTCCAGTCACGCAACATGCAACGGGATTGCATACGACCTACATTTCGTCTGAGGGCGACTTCACCGGCGCCCCCGATTTTACGCCTGCCCGCACGACGGCCTCCTGGTACTTTCTAACTGGCGTGCAAGTGCTGGCGCCCGCGGATACGGGACTGATCGTGACCTTCGGCGACTCCATCACCGATGGCGCCACGTCCACTACCGACGCCAACGCCTCCTGGCCCAGCGTGCTTGCGAAACGACTGCAAAGCGCGGGTGTGAGGAATCTGGCGGTGGTCAACGAGGGCATCTCGGGCAACCGCGTCTTGCGCGACGGCGCCGGCCCCAGCGTGCTCGCGCGCTTCGAGCGAGACGTGCTGACTCAGCCCGGCATCAAGTATCTGGTGTTCATGGAAGCCATCAACGATATCGGCCAGGCTTCCCGCCCGGGGACGCCGCCGGTGACAACTGAAGAAATCATCGCCATCTACAAGCAGATGATCGAGCGGGCCCATATGCGTGGAATAAAAGTGATCGGCGCGACACTCACGCCCTATGAGGGCGCCGCGTACTACAGCGACTCGGGAGAAGTGATTCGCGGCGCCGTGAACCAGTGGATTCGCACCTCCAACACGCTCGACGGGTTTATCGATTTCGATAAGGTCACACAGGATCCGCAACATCCTGGGCAGTTGCTGCCGGCCTATAACATCCGGGATCATCTGCATCCCAACGATGCGGGATACAAGGCGATGGCGGAATCGATCGATTTATCGTTGTTCGGCGTGAAGAAGCGGTAGGCCGGTCGGGCATGCCCGACCGCTACAAATATCGGCCGCATGGATTGTAAGGGCGGGTCCTCGCAGCATTAAAACATCGCGATATTGGTGTAGGGGCGAGGCATGCCTCGCCCGACTTACGAGGCGACCCAGCCGAGCGCGGTCAATTCGGCTTCCAGGTAGGCAAGACCTTCGTTGAGGGTCTTGCGATAACGCTCCTCGCGGCAGGTTTCCAGATCGTGGAGTACGCGCGTGCGGTGCAGGAGCAAAGCATCGCGCTTCTTGGCGATGGCGGCTTCTTCCGGCGTCAGTTGGGGTTTGCCTTCGCCGTGGCGTGATCGAGCCGCTTCAATCTGCTCTTGAACCGACTTACTTTCCCAACCACGTGCCACAACCCCAGTCTACCGCATTGGTCCTAATTGCCCCGGCCGGCAGCCTAAGTTAAACCGCTCTAGAACGTAAACCGCCCGACTAACTGGCCGGTTCTGGGCGTCGCCTGGCCTCCGTTGAAGGTGTTGACGAAGCCGTACCCCGAGGACAGGATGCCGGCGTTGTTCCGAACTGTGGGCGCTGCGGGATTGGGTCCCGGAGGCGGGAAGCCGGCCGGTGAAACGCCCGCTGGATTCGCAAAGTACAGTCGGTTGAACACGTTGAAGAATTCGCCGCGAATACTGAAAGCCACCCGGCCTTCTTTGGCCAGCTTGAAGCTGCGGGCTAAGCTCAGCGATTCGGCGGGTTGCCGCTGCCAGCGATAGTCGTTGTAATAAGGCGCTGCCGTTCCGAACGTTCCTGCGGGAGCGTCGGTCCACGCATTGGGGTTGAGCACCAGCTGCGTAGTCGGATCGAAGCACTTGCAATTCGGATCGAAGTTGAGCAAAGGCTGGCCAGGAACCCGGTTCCAGTAGGTATTCGCTCCGCCCCATGTCGCAGGATTGTCAGTTCGGGCCAACTGGCTGAAGAAGCCGTTGTTGGATGCAGGTACTCGAATCACCTGGCCGCTTTGATAACGCAGCACTCCGCCCAGAGTCCAGTCGCGCGCCGCCCAAGAGAGAGCCTTAAGTCCAACACCGTCCCCGACGATCCGAGGCGTGGTGTAGTTAAACGAAACCACCAGCATAAACGGCCGGCTGAAGCCGGAAATCTGCTTGTTCTGGTTGCGATTGAAAACGTCGTTGATCAGATTTGGAGCCGGCGTCAGGTAGGTGGTATCCGCGCCCACTCCCAAGTTGAGTTCTTTCTGCCAGGTGAAGGCCGTATCGACGGTCAACCCACGCGACAGGCGCTTGGTTACCTTGGCTTGCAGAGAATCGTACCAGGTGACGCCCAGGGGCGGTCCCAGGAACGGCGGGATCCCGCCCCACTGCGGGTAGGGACGAAGTGCCAGCTTCAGAGCCTGCGTCGCCGGGAATCCCGGATACACATTGTTCGGATTCGCCAGGAAGGGGAACCGCGAGGTCACCAGCGGCGAATTAATGCGCGTATTTAGCAGATTGCGGTCTGCCGCACTGGAAGTGTCGATCCCGTAGTTGGCTTTCAGCCCTTCAGGCGTCAGTGCATTGTAGCCCTGCGTGAATAGCAGCGGAGCAGTCCACCAGACGCCGCGGTTTCCAACATACGCGACTTCCACTACCAGGTCGCGAACGATCTCGCGTTGCAGACCGATGCTCCACTGCAGGATGCGGGGCGGACGGCCCGAGTTCCGGTCCACGGCGATAAAGGGCGAGGCCGGCGGTCGTACGCCTGGAGCCACTTCGATGGGATAACTGGGGCGGAAGTCCGGCCAGAAGATCGGCGCATTGCCGAAGCGATTGCCGGGGGCATACGGGTTTCCGTCCCGCAACAGATCCGCGGCATCGCCATATGCCGGAGGCGTGACTGAATAGAAGTCTCCGATGCTGTAACCCAGGTTTGCCTGGTTCGGCGAGGTTCCGTACGCCAAGCCCGCGCCAGCCCGCAGCACGGTCTTCGTGTTGATCTGATAGGCGAGGCCGAGGCGCGGCCCGAAGGCCCACGGATAATTCTTGTTGTATTGGCATTTGCAGGTCGCTTCGTAAATTACCGTGCCCAAGCGGTTACCGGCTACCGGATTCGGCGTGTTAAACGCAGCGTCCTGCATGCGGCCATATTGCTCCCGCAGCAATGTGGCGTAGTCGTAGCGCAGACCGTAGTCGAGCGTAAGCTTGCGGGTGACTTTCCAGGTGTCCTGGAGGTAGAAGCCGAAGGAATGATTTCCCAGCCGTCCATTTGCGCCCGCGGAGTGCTGCAGCGCGCCGTTCCTGCCCAGGAAAAAGCTGGCGTAGCCCAGCCCTGTAGTGGAGTTCAAGCCTCTGCCATCCTCCCACGGATTGCCGGATTGGGCGGCCCCAAAAGTGAAGTTGCCGTGCGCGCGGGCGTAGCTGTTGACCGGGAATCCCTCGAACATGGCCTCGCCGCCCATCTTGATGGTGTGGTTGCCCTTCACCCAAGTGAGGCTGGCGTTGGCTGTGGGCTTGATGTCCTTGTAATACGAGTACAGGAATGCCTGGCCGGTGTTCACGTACGAGAATCCACCTACCGAGGCATTGTTGCCGAAAGCTATGTACGGAAATGCCTTCGAATATGTGAAGTTCCCACCCCAGCCGAGCGTAGTCTGGTCGAATTCGGGAGTTAGCAGAACCTGGTTGGTGTGCAGAAGTCCTGCGCCCAAGTGCAACAGCATGGTGGGTGTAATGGTCTGGTCGAAATTGACACGAGTGGTCCGCGAAACAATATCCTGCGGCGCTGAGTTGGTGAACGCCTGTTGGAAATCGTTAGTGTTGGGCGAAACGGTGCGAGTCTCGGCGTAATAAGCGGACAACTTGATGGTCGAGCTGAGAGAGTGGTCGAGCTTGAATGATGGAATCGTCGTGTGCCTGAAGTTGGTATAGGGTGGGGCAGCGTAATTGTTGATCAGACCGGTACCGTTGTTGGGCAGCGGAATCATGGCCTGAATCTTCGCAGCCACCGGATCCATGCTAGTCAACGGGATCTTATTGCCCACGTATTGTACGCGGACCGTGGAACCATCGGGAGCCACCTGCTGTGTAGCTGGATCATAGACTCCGTTCTGGAAAACCGCGTTTCCCAGCGCGTCGGTAGCAGGCTGACCGGCGATGGTGAGCCGTCCCAGCTGGGCCGCGCCGAAGTCGCCCTGACGATAGGCCAGCGTAGGAACCGTGTCGAGGCCCGTAGTGATGGTCTGCGCTTCGCGAAATTGTTCAAAGTTGAAGAAGAAGAAACTCTTGTCGTGGCCGTTGTAGATTTTCGGGATCACAATGGGTCCGCCCAGCAGAAATCCGTAATCGTTGCGGCGCTGTGTATTTCGAAGGTGCTCATTGCTACGCGCCCCGGATCGGGCGGTGAACGGCGTGCCCGCGTTGAGCACCTCATTGACGAAATAATCGTAGGCGCTGCCATGGAGCGCGTTGGTGCCCGACTTCATCGTGTAGTTGAAATACCCGCCGCCGGCTTGCCCATACTCCGCAGCATAGTTGCTGGTCTGGACGGTAACTTCCTGAATCGCCTCCAGGCTAGCCTGGTTGCCTTGATTGAATTGGCGATGGAATCCGTTGGTGGCATCCTGACCCTCGATGCGGATCGACTGCGTGTTGGCAGGCATTCCATTTACGCGCAGCGTGTTGTCGCTGGCAAAAGCCGATCCCGGAATCAAATTCACGGCCTGCAATGGATTGCGGATGTTCCCGATGCCGGTACCGACTCCGAGGTTGATGACGGGAAGATTGTTGACCCGGTCGGTAGTGACGTTATGACTCAACTCGCCGCTTTCGGTTTTGAGTAAAGGCGTGGCTTCGGTAACTGTGACGGATTCACTGGTGGCTCCGACCTCGAGCACCACATCGACGCGCAGCGTTCCAGCCACTTGCACCGGGACATTCTGGCGGACGTATTTTTTGAATCCGGCCACTGCGATGGACAGCTCGTAATTCCCCGCCGGCAATTGCGACAACGTGTAGTTACCTGTGGCCGAGCTGGCAACTTCGTAACTTGCGCCGGTGGCGGTGTTCTTCGCCTCGATCCTGGCGCCTGCTACAACCGCGCCGGCTGGATCGGCGATGGTGCCTGTGATGGTGCCACGGTCACTCTGTGCAAAGACAGTAAGAGCGAATAGAGCCAAGACTGCTGCTGTAAATAGTGAGCGCATGTTACATCCCCCTGGAGTAACGAATTGCCTTGAAGTTGGGGAACCCCTTCCCGCAGAATCCAAAGCTGAACGAGTCTACTCCCGGGGAAACACGGCGTCAAGCGGGGCTGGGGTTAGGAGATGGCACGGTTCGAAACCGTACCCTCTGCCGACCGGTCGACGGCACGCGTAAAAACCGCCGGCGAAGTCTTGAGCGAGCAAAGTATGCCGATCCAGATGGAAGCACTTGCCGCAAACAAACAGTCGGCCTGCAACGGCGTCGTGTGGATCGCCCCCCCTAGCCGAGTGCTCTCCGGCGTGACTGGTAGATCCGTTTGACGGACTCTTGGTAGTCCAGCACACGGAAGTTCACTGCGTGGTCTGGCTCAAAAAGAAGCGGTTGGCGATGGAAGAAGTTCTCCAAAAGCCTAGGCTCCGCAGATGGTTCGCAACGCTTGGCCGCCTCGCACTTTGCGAGTAGAAGCATGTCTCCCAGCCACGGGAAATCATTATCCGCTAGCCGTGTGGAATCCAGAATCTCCTCGGCTCGCGGATA
>Ga0105239_10007987_pt1 | contig 12083 bp, 9 predicted proteins | sample KBSC44metaG_FD_92761 | JGI IMG/M metagenome (GOLD analysis project Ga0105239, IMG submission 92761) | Corn rhizosphere microbial communities from Kellogg Biological Station, Michigan, USA - KBS C4-4 metaG | ecosystem: Host-associated > Plants > Roots > Rhizosphere > Soil | place: Michigan, USA...
CGATCTCCAGGATCGTATGAGCGCGCCGGTCCCTCAGCGTCTGCTGCGTTACGGTCTGGTCCAGATCCCGTGTCCGGTTGCGATCCGAGTCGTACGTCTCAGCCCACTCTGAGTAGGCGTTCCGAATACTATCCATCTGGCCTTAGAATACTCCACAAGGAGTACTCTTCGATCATGCCAACCCGTCAGACGCTCTCGACCTTCTTGCCGGCGCGCTTTCGTTTAGTCTGCGTGCCAGGCGGACACAATCAAGGCGATGTGCTACTCCTCGCTTTACCGAACTATTCTTCGGTCCGTTGTCGCTTTCGGGGGCCTGACGCCGATGGTCGTCGCCTGTCAGACAGCGACTGCGGCACCGAACGGTTATACGCAGATCCCGATCGCGAAGGTCTTTGGGAACGGCGTTGCCGACTTTGCGCTCAGCGCCAGCTGGTTGGACGGCTCCAGCACGGTCTATACGAGTCAGTATGGGCTCGGGAACTGGTTCGAGGTGGGGTTCGATTACCAGGCGGCGCCGGCATCGCAGCAGGAGTTTCAAGGAAACGCCAAGGCGCTCCTGGTGCATCAGCCCGGGCGGTTGCCGGATATCGCCTGTGGTATACAGGCTCTCGCCGCGCATGAGCGCGGCGAGCCCTACCTGGTTGCCACGACGCAACCGGCCGCCCTCGGCATCTCGCTGGGATTTATCCATCCCGGCGATACCCAACGTGGGGTACTGATGGGCGGCGTCGCCTATAACGCGTCCCCTAAGATCCAGGTCGTCGCCGACATCATCGGCGGGCGCGCCAACTATGCCACCCTGGGCGTGATCACGGCGCTCTCCCAGACGATCAGCATGAACCTGGCCTATGCGCAGCCGAACCACGCCGGCGGTTCGCGAGGCGTTCTCTTTAATATCGCCTACACGTTCCACGTTCTGCGATCCCGCCGCAGCAGCGGCGGCACGCCAGGAACGACACCCAGCAAGAACCCCGCGAACGGCGCTCCCGGTTCGTAGCGCAACGATCCTTCAGATGCCGCGCTTATGCAGGTACTGGAAGGAGGAGCGCAGGCAATCGAAGGGGTCGCGGGGGCAGATGTCCTGCTCGACACAGTACCATTCGACGCCGGATTCGCGGCAGGCCAGGAGCAGCCGCTCCCAGGGCATGTTGCCCTCGCCGATCGCCTCCATACGCGCCTTTCCGGTGGCCGGATCGACGCCGCGGTCTTTCAAATGAATGACCGGCGTCCGGCCGGTGCAGCGGATTTGCAGGTCGGCCGGGTCCAGGCCGGCCTCCCAGGCCCAGTAGAGATCGGTCTCCAGGAAGTAGTCGGCGCCGCCTTCGTCGATCAGGACGTCCCAGGGCGAGGGGATGTCGCTCAGAGCGTCTCGGCGGAACTCATGCTGGTGGTTGTGGTGACCGAAACGGATGCCGGCAGCCTTCAGTCGGGCGATCGTCAGTGCGGAATCGGCCAGGAAACGGCGGTAGCCCGCGACGCCGTCGGCATCGTACTCTCGGGGCGCGCCGCCGATCGCGACAAAGTCACAGCCCAGCGTCTGGTGCAGGGCGATCTCTGCGTCCGTGAACTGTGTCAGCCGGTCCCACGACCGGTGTGTCGCAATACAGCGCAGGCCGTTCTTGTCGAGCAGTCCGCGGATCACCTCCGCGTCGGACGCGAGATGATCGTCTCGCAGCGCCGCCACTGCGGATATCTGGACCGCCTCATATCCAATGGCGTGTATCGCCTCCAGCGTACGGGCCAGATCGTCCATCGTGCGCGTGAAGTCGCGCACCGTATATAGCTGCACGGCGGCTTGAGACATAACGTTCGTCGTCACTCCTGAGATAATTCCTCGTTGAGCTCGATCGCGCCCAACGGTATTAGAGCCTGTTATGAACTTGTTGTGTGACAAGCGAGCAACCTTGCGAGCATCAAGCAAGCAAACGCGACGAAGTGCAAACCTGCCACCGTCTCGGGCAAGCGCTCGTAGTCACGGACCAAACGCCGGAATCGGCTCTTCCACGCCAACGTCCGCTCGACAACCCAACGACGCGGCAATAGCACAAAACCACGCTTCGCATTCGGTAACTTGATGACTTCCAACTCGATACCGTGCTCTTTGGCGGCATCTGCCGCGTCCGCACCCGTGTATCCCTGGTCTACCCAGGCCAACTTCACCGAATCACCGGTATCGCCGGTCACATCCTGAACTTGCGCTGACAATTCTGCCACTTGATCTCGTTCTTGTTCATTCGCGGCGGTTACCAGCAACGCCAAAAGGTTGCCCAGACTGTCCACCGCAACATGAATCTTGGAGCCGTTCTTCATCTTATGGCCGTCAAAGCCCGCACGATCCCCGCTTTCCGGCGTAGACTGCAGCGTTTGACCATCATAAATCGCCACTGTGGGTTGCGCCTTCTTTCCAAGCGCGACCCGGAGTAACTCGCGCAGATCATCTACCATATCCTCAAAGCAGCCTGCCTTGAGCCATCTTTGGGTTTGCTGATAGACCACCCACCAGGGTGGGAAGTTGTTGGGCAGGTAGCGCCAGGGCGCGCCGGTCTTGACCAGATATCGGAGCGCGTTAAAGACTTCTCGAAGATCATACTTTCTTTGGATGGCATCGAGGGTCATCATGGTCAGATAAGGAGCAACGAACCGCCATTCGTCGTCTTCGACGTCGGAAGGATAGCGTTTTTTGGGCTTCTTGGTTGTTTCTTGCGTTGTCACACACCTATATACACGTTTTGGCCAAAACTAAATTCATAACAGGCTCTAGGATACTCCGCGTGCTCGGCGAATGCCCCGGGCAGGACAAAACCGGGGCGCGGCCAAACTACAACAGGGGCTTTCGCTAGCGAGTAGCCTATTCCCTCCGAGGGTGGCCGCTACATCGACGCCGGGCTTTTCGAGCACATACCGGCAAAGTAGGAGCAACAGTCCCCACTGCCGCCATTGTCTGGCGGCGGTGGGGGTGTCGTGAGGTATCCTGACATTCGGGCGGAAATACGGATGGAAGGCGTGTCGCCGCAGTGGGCGACCGGGAGAAGCAGCTTTTATGAGTAAAGCGAAGATCGGGCTGATCGGGATCGTCGGAGAGGAGTCGAAGAGCGACTTCTGGGGCACGATGCAGCGCGTCGCGGAGATCGGCTATCAGGGTATCGAGGCGCCGCATGCGCTGCTGGAGGGCGATGCCGTCGCGAACCTCAAGCGATTCCATGATCTGGGACTGCAGGTGCTGACGATCAGCGCCAGCCGTGAGCAGTTGCGCGATGACATTGCCGGCGTTGTCGCCGAGGCGAAGGCGCTCCAGTCGCCGCGTGTCTCGGTCTGGTGGGCGCCCTGCGACAGCCAGGAGGCTGTGCTGCAGGATGCCGAACTCTACAATGTGGCCGGGGCGACTCTGGCACAGGAGGGCCTGACGCTCTGTTACCACAACCATGGCCATGAGTTCCGCCAGGTCTATAACGGCGTCTATGCCCTGGACATTATCGCCGAGCATACCGATCCCAAGGCGCTCGCCTTCGAGCTGGATATCGCCTGGATCACCTTCGGCGGCGAGGACCCGGTCAACGTCCTGCGGCGCTATGCCGGCCGTGTCCCGGCGATCCATGTGAAGGATATCCGCAGCATGGAGTCTCCGGCTCAGTTCACCGCCGTAGGAACCGGGATCGTCAAGATCCGGGAGTCGGTACAGGCGGCAATTGAGACCGGTGTAGAGTGGGTCGTGGTCGAACAGGATCAGTTGCGCAACCTCACCGCCTTCGAGACGATCACGGTCAGCTACCTGAACCTCAAAGAGGCCGGGTTGGTCTGAGGCAAAAGGCCTCGCCTGGGTGGGGCCTCGCTTTTCTGCACCTCTGCAATACAGAGTGGTAACGTGTCATACACCGGCAACTAATGGCTCACTCTTCGTGCTACAAACCCGATACAGACCATAAAATCATATGACCATATGATTTTTCAATAGCAGGTTGACACGGATCATCTACCAGTCGTATCATATGACCAGTCACAGACTGACACTCTTCATCCTATTATAGGACATAGAGTTAATCCACTTCGTCGTGAGGATTGCGCGATGACGAGCAAGCTCAGTACTCCTAATAAGTCAACCGCTATCTACCGACGGATCGAGCAGGATATGCGGGATCGGGTGCGGGAGGGCCGATGGGCCGCCGGCATGATGATCCCCAGCCGCAAGAGTCTGGCGCAAGAGTATGGTGTCGATCTGCGCACCGTGCAGAGAGCCATCGCGGCGCTTCTGACCGATGGCACCTTGACCGCTCATGGCGGACGCGGCACCTTTGTCGCCTCGCGGATCGAGACCAATGGGAACGATAACCCGGTCTCGATCCCGGAAGCCCTGATGGGCAAGACCTGGTCCAAGGGCACCATGCCCGTCTGGGAGCGCGCCCAGCAGTCCCGTCAGGTCATCGGCATCGTCGTCAATCAGCTGATCAATCCGGGAGAGATCGCTCCCCGGGCGATCTCCGGCGCCATTCACGCGGCGGCGCGGCGCTCGTCTCCGGATCTTCGCATCCTCAACCTCGACAGCTATGCCGACTCGATCGATGCGATGGTGCGGCAGGAGACGGATGCCTTCAACGTGATCGAGCATGAGGGACTGTCCGGTGCGATCGTCTGGCACTCCGGCGGCGAGCACACCCTTCCCCAGCTGCGGCGTATCGCGGATAAGGGTATCCCCCTCGTTCTGATCGACCGCTACCCGGAGGGGCTGGACTGTGACTTTGTCGGGGTAGACAACGTGTTCAGCGCCGTCGAGGCGGTCGAGCACCTGACCGGATTGGGCCATGTGCGGATCGGCTTTGTCGCGCCGATGGAGAACGTCTCGGCGATAGAAGAGCGGCTCGCCGGTTACCGCAAAGCGCTGGAGCGAGCATCGATCGCCCACCGGGAAGAGCTGGAGTTTCGTCTTCCTCTGCTCAGCAGCCTTGCGCTTGCCAGCCTGGAGGAGGAGATGCGCAAGATCGTACGGACGATCGAGCAGATGCCGGAGCCGCCGACCGCTCTGTTCACGGTGAACGACATTCAAGCGCATCATCTGATCAATGCGCTGGAAGCGAACGGATATCCCGTTCCGGGTCGCATGAGTGTGATCGGCTTCGATGATATCGACCGTTACTCCCCGCGCGCGCCGTTCCTCTCGACGATGCGGCAGTCGTTCGAGAGTATCGGTGAGCGGGCAGCGGATCTGCTGCTGCAGCGGATCGCCGCAAGGGCGCAAGCGCCTCGTGCGGCGGGTCCGACTACCTATAAACACATACTGTTGCCGGCCAAACTCATCATCCGGCAGTCCTGCGCCGCCCCCGCTCAGGCAGATCTATAAGATCTATAAGATCTATAAGATCTATAACCCTGCCGTCGGGAAACGTCGCCATCGTCATCATTCCGTTATCGTTATCGTCAACGTAGTAGCCTGGTCTGCTCCACAGTCAGCCCGATCTACAAAATCTACCGGGCGTTCTGTACAAGGAGGTATTGAGAAGTGAAAAGTTCTAATGCGAAGGCCGTCCGCGCCTTCACGCTTATTGAGTTACTCGTGGTCATTGCAATAATTGCAATCCTGGCCGCTATCCTCTTCCCAGTTTTCGCAAAGGCACGCGAAAAGGCCCGCCAGACTTCCTGCCTCAGCAATGAGAAGCAGCTCGGACTCGGAATCATGCAGTATATCCAGGACTACGACGAGCGCCTGCCCGCCGTCTGGGATGCCAACCGCTCTCCGGAGACGAACTGGGGTATCGAAACCTATCCGTACGTGCACAGCCTGAGCGTCTTCAAGTGCCCGTCGAACTTCACGGCGCAGCAGGCGGGCCTGATGCACTGCGACGGCTTCAACAACGGCGGCACGGGCTGCGGCGCCAACGATCCGCAGATCCCTGCCGGCTACGCCATGAACTCGGAGCTAGGCTTCCTGAACGGCGGCCAGCCGAACTACGGCCCGTACCATCTCTACGCCGGTATCAACGAGCCGTCGAACAAGATCATGATCACCGAGACGTCGTCCTTCGTCCCGATGACCCACTGGCCAGACTGGTTCGCCTGTGGCGGCAGCAACTGCACCACGGTCGCTCAGGCGCAGGGCACTTCGTACTACAACACCGCGTTCGCCGGTCACTCGGGCTTTATGAACGTCGTCTACTGCGACGGTCATGCGAAGTCTATGAAACCGACGCGCCTGGTCACGCCGCAGAATCAGTTCGGCCGCGTGGACCCGCAGAGCAACTACCCGACCACCAGCACGGACTGCTATGTCAACCCGACCGACCCAGTGGTCGGCGCACGGGCGATCAACTGTAATGATCTCAACCCGAGCGCGACTCAGGTAATGACCGCCCTGGAGCAGGAGTACAACTAACCCGGTAGAGCGAGGCAGGGTGCGCCGACCGCATTCGGCGCGCCCTGCCTCGCACTCCCGGAGAGCGCAAGGATCGCGCAAAAGCCGCCCCCCACCACACCCGCTCGGCTTACGTACCCATGCCGTCTGGCCCTTAGCGTCACGGCATGCTGCCCGGCTCCAGAGCGACAGGAGAAGCTATGTTTACGAATCGATACTCACCCGCCCTCTTTGCCGCAGGCGCCGCTCTGGTTGTTCTGGCGACCGCTTTAACCGGCTGCAGCCATGAAGAAGAGACGAAGCGAAAGATCACGGGCTTTACGGCCCCCCCGCGAATCGCGCCGGGCGATACCGGCGGCGCCGTCGCCGTATCGGGTCCCTCTCAAAATACCAACTTCGGCGCCCCCCGCGCACCCGGGCAGGGATTGCCGGGCAACACCAGTTTCGGAAGCCACTGACGATAGAGTCGCGTCGTCCGCCGGCAGCGGCTCCGGCGGACGATCTATACAAACGATTTATAAGTGAAAGGGATTCTTACCGTGCATCGCCGCGCCGGCATTGCCGTCGCCCCCCTGGGGCTGTTGTGTCTGACTGCCACCTCTCTGCCCCCCGCCCAGGCGCAGGATATCTCAGGTTCCGGATGGCGACTCTGGGTAGACACTCAGGCCTCCTGGCAGGATGACATCCTCTATCTGCCGGCGGAGGTCAATCTGGCAAAGCTGCCGGTAAATCCCCCGACGGGCGGATGGTCCGTTCTTCAGCCCGGCGCCGGTATCCCGGTGACGCTCCCCACCACGGTCGAGGAGCACTACTGGGGAAAGTTCCATCCCCGCCCCTACGTCTTCGCCGTCGCCTCGATCTCCGGGCACGATCCCTCCGAAGTGAACGGCAGCTACCAGGGCGTCTCCTGGTGGTGGCGCACGATCTCCGCTCCCCGCCTGAAGCCCGGTCAGCGCCTGGTGGTCCATATCCGCGGTGCGCGGTTGCGCTCCGAAGTCTATTGCAACGGTAAGCTGTGCGGCTACAGCATCATGACCGAGCTGCCCTACGGTGCGGATATCACGGACGCCATCCAGGCCGGCCAGCCGACAACCCTCGCGATCCGGATCACCAACCCCGGCGGCATTCTGGACTGGAACGACTTCGTCCCGGAGCACTTTTTCAGCTGGGGGAAGTACACCTTCCCTACCTCCCATGGTTTTGGCGGACTGGACAGCGGCATCACGCTCTCGGTGCGCGATGATGTCGCCGTCAATGACCTTGCCGCGATCAATAAGCCGGATCTGAACACGATCCATCTGATCGCCGAGGTCAAGAGCCGGTCCGCCGCGTACAACGGGCCGCTCCAGTTGCAGATCCGCCGCGCCGGCGACAGCAAGGCGGTCTGGTCGACGACGACACCGATCCGGCTGGGCGCCGGGGAGACGAAGACGGTCGAGATGGATGCAAAGGTGCCGGGCGCACAGCCGTGGAGCCTGGAGCATCCGAACCTCTATACGGCGAGCGCCCAGCTTGGCACGGCCAGCGTCGCTACCAGCGGCAAGGCGACCGACTTCGGCTTCCGGTTCTTCGATGCCGCCGGGGTCAAGAAGATCCGCGATCCTTATCTGATCCTCAACGGTAAGCGGATCGTCCTCCGTTCCGCGATCTCCTGGGGCTACTGGGGCCGTAACGGCCTCTGGCCCGACGAGGAGATGGCGAGCCGTGAGGTGGTGAACGCCAGGGCGCTGGGCCTGAACTGCCTGAACTTCCACCGGAACCTCAGCAAGCCGATGGTCCTGGATCTGCAGGACAAAATGGGTCTGCTGCGCTATGAGGAGCCCGGTTCGGGTGCGGCCGCCTGGGGTAACCGCTACGATGAAAAGCGGGGTGCGACCTTCGATGCCAAGCCTGGCCAGGAGGTCGCACCGGACGATATCGATACCAGCGGCAAGGGGCTGGATGGAGACGCCGCCGAGTTCTGGGAGAAGTACGAAGAGGAGAAGATCCTGGAGATGGTGCGGCGCGACCGCAGTCATCCCTCCCTTATCATGTACTCCATCCAGAACGAGGGCGCTGGGAACGACCTGCGTAACCCGCGCGTCTACCGTCTCTTTCGAGAGATGCATGCGCTCGATCCGAGCCGAATCCTCGTTGCGCACTCGGGCACCTCGGCGCACCGCGCTCAGGCGCTGATGCTCCCCTACTCGGACACGATCACCCACGCCAGCACCGGCGATGCCTGGGGCGGCTGGCATGATCAGCACTCGGTCGGCGGCCCCGGCAACTACACGCACGAGTTGTATACGAATCCGAAGCGCTACTCGCAGATGCCGGATTATCAGGGGATCAACGACAGCACCGGCGCGATCAATATGTGGGGCGAGATGCTGGGAGTCGGTGTCCCGGACAACTTCCAGCGGCTGGTCGCCTCGTTCGATGCACAGCATCCCACTGGCTACGACAGCGACGACGATAAGCGTGTCCTTACCGCGACCCACGCCTTCCTGGATCGCTGGGGCTTCCGCGATACGTTCCCGACCGACAACGATTACTACACCGCGATCGGCAACAAGAGCTACTTCTTCTGGCAGAAGATCCTGGAGCAGGCGCGCGCCGATAACGCTAACGACTTCCTGGTCGTCAGCGGCTGGGAGAGTACGACGGTCGACAACCACTCCGGTATTGTCGATAATCATCGCTTCTTCAAGGGCGATCCGGCCGTCTTCCGCCGGGGCAATCAGCCGGAGATGCTGGTCGTGCGGCCCCGCAACCTGGTACTGACAAAAGGGCAGTCCGACCAGATCGATGTGTTCCTGGTAAACGAGACCGGACGGACCGGGTCGCACACGCTGCAGATCACGGTCAAGCGCCCCGACGGTTCGCCGATCGCCACGGTCAGCAAAGCGGTGCAGGCGACCGGCGGCGATACCTTCGGCGAGCTGCTCACGGAAGCGATTTCCTTCACCGCCGATGCCGCCGGGATGGTGCGCATCGAGGCGACGCTCACCCCCACCACAGGCGCGAGCACACAGACGCCTATGACCCGCGTTGAGCAGGTGAACGTGATCGATGTCGCCCCGGCTGCCGCAGCATCGCCACGCGTCGCCGTGCTGGAGCCGGGCCAGGAGGTGCAGCAGATGCTGAGCAGCGTGCTGCATCTCACCGTGACGCCGTATCGTCCCCTGGACACGCCGAGTGCCGGCGCTCCCGCGCCGGAGGTGATCGTCCTGGCCTCGAAAAACAACGCGCCGAACTTCGATGAGATCGCGGCCACGGGAAGCGGCGCGACTCCGGCCCCGAAGGGCGCCGGTCAGACGATGGATGCGGCGCTGGCGCAGGTGCGAGATACCGGCGCGCGCCTGGTCCTTCTGGGCAACGGCAACCGATCGGCCCGCTGGATGCTGCAGGAGCTAGCGAATCGCAAGATCGTGACCCTGGACACCTGGGTCGATCCGACCGGCGCCCCCTGGTTCGGCTCCTGGTACTTCGTCCGTAAACACTGGCTGTTCGCGGGACTGCCGACCGGCGCCATGGACTGGCGCTACGACAACTCCTGGGACCCCATCCACGAGGGAGGAAATGATGCCGGGACCGGCGGCGCATCGATGACGGCCCCCGGAATGGAGGTCGCCTGTGGCTATTCCACCAACGACAAAAAGACGCTGCTCGGCGCCTCCGCCTGTGTAATTCCCTACGGAAAAGGCCAGATCGTCTGGTACAGCCTGCCACAGCTGCTGAGCGCGCTGACTAAGGCGGGGCTGGCGACCAATGCCGCGGTCGCCCAGCGCCTGCTGGCGAACGCGATCGAAACGCCACGGGCGACACACCAATGATCGGCGGCCGCATCCTGCAAAGGCGTTTCTCCGCCGCCGTCGTGGCCGTCGGTATGCTCGGCCTGGGAGCGGGCGCCGCTGCCGCGGCGCCCTCCAGCGCCCCCGCATCGGGTACCGTCCTGCACTCGGCGGAACGGCTCGCGTTTCTGGGCGCCTCGATCACCGAGTTTGGCTGGAATCATCCCACCGGCTATGTGCGGCTCGCGGTCGGCGCCCTCCAGCAGCACGGCGTGGATATCGTGCCTGTTCCCGCCGGGGTCAGCGGGAATACGTCGCGCGATATGCTAGCCCGCCTGCAGCGCGATGTGCTCGACAAAAAGCCGGATTGGGTGACGATCGATGCCGGCGGTAACGATGTCTGGCATGGCGATGTCCCCTTCGATGAGTACATGGTCAACATGACGGCGATCGTCGATCGCGCTCAGGCTGCCGGTATCCATGTTATCCTTCAGACGTGCACTCCGATCCTGGAGGATCTCGATGCCGACTTCAACAAGAAGATGGCCTACTTTAACCAGTTTCTGCGCTATCTGGCTGTGCAGAAGCACTGCCTGCTCTGCGACGAGAACGGGGCGGCGATCGCGATCCTGAAGACGAAGACCGGCAAAGACAATGTTCTGACCACCGACGGCGTCCACATGAACGATCGCGGCAACCGCCTGATGGCGGCGACGCTGCTGCGGACGCTCGGCCTGAACGACGAACAGATCGCGAGGTCGATCCCCGATGCTCGCTGAGATCGCCGTCGCGCTCGCGCTCGGCGCCACGCCGGGCGGAAGCCGCAGCGCCACCTACTGCAACCCGATCGATCTCCCTTACCGCTTCGCCCTGGATGGGGTCAGCCGCCGTGAGGCGGCCGATCCGACCATGATCACCCACGACGGCGAGTACTGGCTCTTCCCCTCGAAGTCCGGCGGCTACTGGCACTCACCGGATCTGCAGCACTGGACCTTCGTCGCCGCGACCGGCTATCCGGTCGAAGATTACGCCCCGACAGCACTGGAGATGAACGGCAAGGTCTATCTGACCGTCTTTAGCCAGAACAAGCTCTATGTCACCGAGGATCTGAAATCCGGTAAGTGGACCGAAGCGGGCGACTTCGGCCGCGGCTTCGCCGATCCGGCGCTGTTCCTGGATGCCGGCCGGCTGTTCATGTACGATGGCTGCTCGGACAAAGACACTCTGGAGGTGACCGAGCTGGACCCGGCCAACGGCTTCAAGGCGCTGCGTACCCTCCCGATTACCGCCAGCCGCGATCCGCAGGACCGCGGCTGGGAGACGCCCGGCGACGCCAACGAAAAGCTCCACGACTCGCCCTGGCTGGAAGGCGCGTGGATGAACAGGCACGGCGGCAAGTACTACCTGCAGTACGCCGGGCCGGGAACACAGTTCAAGAGCTACGGGGACGGCGTCCTGGTCGGAGATAGCCCGCTCGGCCCCTTCACCTATGCCCCGTACAGCCCCTTCTCCTTCAAGCCGACCGGCTTTATCACCGGAGCCGGCCACAGCAGCACCTTCGCCGGACTCGACGGTCGCCTCTGGCATGTCGCCACGATGACTGTCTCCGTACGGCACATGTTCGAACGCCGCCTGGGCCTGTTTCCGACCGCCTTCTCCCCGGACGGCGCCCTGACGACCGATACCTTTCTCGGCGACTATCCACACTATCTCGGCGGCAGCCGGGGACTCGTCGGCTGGATGCTGCTGTCGCGCGGCAAGCCGGTCCGCGCGTCGTCGGCGCTGCCCGAACACCCGACAACGAACGCCGTCGATGAGAACGTACGCACCTGGTGGTCGGCGGCGACCAGCGGCCCCGGCGAGTGGCTCCAGGTCGATCTGGGCGGCGCAAAGCGCGTCGATGCCGTGCAGATCAATTTCGCCGATGAGGGCAGCACGACACTCGGCCGCAGCGCCGACAGCTACCGCTA
>Ga0105239_10007989_pt1 | contig 12083 bp, 5 predicted proteins | sample KBSC44metaG_FD_92761 | JGI IMG/M metagenome (GOLD analysis project Ga0105239, IMG submission 92761) | Corn rhizosphere microbial communities from Kellogg Biological Station, Michigan, USA - KBS C4-4 metaG | ecosystem: Host-associated > Plants > Roots > Rhizosphere > Soil | place: Michigan, USA...
ACGGGTTCCAGCCGTGGGCACTCGATCGCAGCGCGGCGAGCACCGGCCTCATCGGCGGGCTGCTCGTCTACCACTGGGAAATCGGCGGCGGCGACGTGCCGCCGGCGGATCGCGCGGCCGCGATCGCCTTGCTCGCGGCACACGCGCCGGAGCTGCGCGCGGGCCTCGCGCATGCGACGTCGACCGAAACGCTGCCCGACATCGTCGTCGTGCAGAGCGAATCGCTGTTCGATCCTGCACGCCTGCGCAACGTGCTGAGCGGGCGCTTCCTGCGCGGCTACCACGCGCTCGCCCGGCGCGCGACCGCGGGCGACCTCGGCGTGCCGACGTTCGGCGGCGGCACGATCCGCACCGAGTTCGAAGTGCTCACCGGCGCGCCACTCGCGAGCCTCGGCGGCGTGCAGTATCCATGGCTCGAACTCGACCGCGACACCTACCCCGGCCTCGCTCGCGTGCTCGACGCACACGGCTACCGCAGCGTCGCCGTCCACCCGAACGCGGCCGCGTTCTGGAACCGCGCGCAGGCGTATCCGGCGCTCGGCTTCGACCGCTTCGTCGACGCGGCGTCGTTCCCCGCCGATCGCGTCGTCGGCCTGTTCACGTCCGACGCTGCGCTCACCGATCGCGTGCTCGACGAACTCGCAGACGACGGCCCGCCGCAATTCGTGTTCGCGATCAGCATGGAGAACCACGGCCCGTTCGACTGGCGCCCCGGCCTCGACCCGCAGCGTCTCGCCGCGCTGCCGCTGCCCGAGCAGCTCGACGCCGGCGCGCGGCCGTGGCTCGCTCACTATCTCTACCTGCTCGACGACGCCGACCACGAACTCGCGCGCCTCGCCGATGCGCTCGCGCAGCGCAAGCGGCGCACGTTGCTGCTGTTCTACGGCGACCACCTGCCCGACCTCGGTCCGACCTACGCCGAACTCGGCTTCGACGACGGCCGCGAGGCGAAGCAGCAGCCGGTGCCGTGGCTGCTCTACGACAGCGCCGACGCGCACGCTCGCCGGCTCGACGCGCGCGCGTGGATGCTGCCCGGCCTGCTGCTGCAGGCCGCGGACATCCACGATGGCGCCTGGTTCGACGTGCTCGCGACGCTCGCGCGCTCGCAGGATTTCGATCCCGACGATCCCGACGAAGCCGCCGGCCTCGACGCGCTCGCACGCCTGCAGTTGCGCGGCGAACTCGAGCCGCTGCTCGACGACGCGCTCGACCTCGGGTTGGCCGCCACCGCCGGTCGCTGATCGGCGCGGCACCTGCGTGTCGCAATCGCGCGCGCATGGGCGTTGTCAGCTGGCGCGCGTCGCCCCGTCGTGCGCGGGCGTGATGTCGCGAGGCCGGGGTTTCGCCATCATGCACACCACGGATGCCCCAGCGAGCGAGCCCGATGGACGAGACGCCGAGCGTGCGTGCACTGTTCGAACAGCTGGTCGAGCTGGAAGCGCACGAACGCGCCGCCTGGCTCACCCGGCACTGCAGCGATCCGGCGCTGCGCACGGCGGTGGAGCGCATGCTCGCGCTCGACGCCGACGCCGACGCGCACTTGCTCGACCGGCCGTTCGACGACCTGCTCGGCCGCATCGCCGAAACGGGCGACGAACCGGCGCCGCCGCCGGCCGGCACGCGCATCGGCCCGTTCACGCTGGTCGACCGGCTCGGCGAGGGCGGCTCCTCGATCGTGTACCGGGCCGAACGCGAGCAGGACGGCGTGCGCCAGCAGGTCGCGCTCAAGCTGCTGCGCCGGGGGCTGTACACGCCGGCCGAACGCCGCCGCTTCCGCGACGAACGCAGCGCGCTGGCGCAGTTGCGCCATCCCGGCATCGCGCAGCTGATCGAAGGCGGTATCGGCGAAGCGGGGACTCCCTACATCGCGCTCGAACTCGTCGACGGCAAGCCGATCACCGATCATGCGCGCGAGCACGCGCTCGACCTGCGCCAGCGCCTGCGCCTGTTCGTCGCCGCCTGCCGCGCGGTGGAGGCGGCGCATCGCGCGCTGATCGTGCATCGGGACCTCAAGCCGTCGAACGTACTGGTCACGCCCGACGGCACCGTCAAGCTGCTCGACTTCGGCATCGCCAAGCTGCTCGATGCGGACGTCGACGCCACCCACACCGAACATCGCGCGATGACGCCCGGCTACGCCGCGCCGGAGCAGTTCACCGGCGGCACGATCACGACCGCGACCGACGTGTACGCGCTCGGCATCCTGCTCGGCGAGCTGACGACGGGCCGGCGTCGCGCGCAGGGCGAGCAGCACACGCCTTCTTCACGCATCGACGCGAGCGCGCCTGCGGGCGCGCTGCCGGCCAGCCCCGCGCAGACCCGCCGGCAACTGCGCGGCGACGTCGACAACATGCTGCTGAAGGCGACCGCGGAGGAACCCGAGCGCCGCTACGCCTCCGCCGCGGCGTTCGCCGACGACATCGAGCGATACCTCGCTTCGCAACCGGTGCTCGCCCATCCACCTTCCGCGTGGTATCGCGCGCGCAAGTTCGTCGGACGCCATCGGGGCGGCGTGGCGACCGCGTTCGCCTTCACGCTCGCGCTGATCGCCGCACTCGCGATCGCGCTGTGGCAGGCGCGCATCGCGCACATCCAGACCGGCGTCGCGCAGGCGCAGGCGCAGCGCGCCGAAGCCGCGCGGCAGTTCATGGTAGGCGTGTTCGAGAACGCGAGCCCCGACGAGAGCGGCGGCAAGCCGATCAGCGCGCACGAACTGCTCGAGAAGGGCGAGCGGCAGGTCGACGCCGGCCTGCACGAACGGCCGATCCTGCAGGCCGACGTACTCGCCCTGCTCGGCCAGCTCTACATCGAACTCGGCGACTTCGAACGCGCCGGCCGCTTGCTCGCGCGCGCCGGCTCGGCCAGCGAGGCGGACGGCTTTCCCGCCGACGTGCGCGTGCGCGTGCTGCTCGGCATGGCGTGGGTCGAGAGCGAAACGGATGCCTACGACGCCGCGATCGCCCACGCGCGCGACGCGTTGGCGATCATCGCGCGCGAGCGTCTGGCGAGCCCGGAGTCGATCGCCAACGCGCATCAGCTGATCACCCAGAGCCTGATCGGCAAGGGCGAGCAGGCCGAAGTCGACGCGCTGCTGGCCAGGCACCTGGACGAGGACCGGCGTGCCCTCGGCGAACACAACGAGTACGTCGCCGACGAATGGCTGCAGCTCGCGCAGCGCCTCGGCGACCTCGGCCGCTACGACGAGTCGGAGGCTGCGTTCCGCGGAGCGATCGAGAGCTACCGCTCCGTTTTCGGCGAGAACAGCAATCGCGTCGCGCACGCGCTCAACGAGTTCAGCAACATGCTCGACGACAAGGGCGATCTCGCCGGCTCCGAGGCCGCTTTGCGCCGCGCCCTCGCGATCCGCACGGAAACGGTCGGCCCCGACCATCACGACACGCTGACCGTCAGCAACAATCTCCTCGCGGTGCTCGAACTCGAAGGCCGCTATGCCGAGGCGCTGCCGCAACGGCTCGCCCTGCTCGAGCGCGCGGCGAGAACGGGCGCGCTGCACGAGCGCGACCTGGTGTCGACCTACAACTCGATCTGTCGCGACTACCGCGAGCTCGGCCGGCTCGCCGAAGCCGAAGGCGCGGCCCGCAAGGCGCTCGACATCGGCGAGCGCTCGCAGGGACCACGCAGTCCCTGGCGCATCAGCACGCTCGGCCAGCTCGGCCGTACGCTCGCGCTCATGGGCCGCTACGCCGACGCGGAAGCGAGCTTCCGCGAAGCCTTGTCGATCATGGGCGAGAGCGAAACCGGCGCGTCGCCGAGCATCGGCTTCTACCGGGCCGAGCTCGGCTCGATCCTGCGCCTGCAGCACCGGCTCAGCGAGGCATCGGTGGAGTTGCGGCAGGCGGCGGCGGTGTTCACGGCGAGCGTCCATCCGAACAATCCGCAACGCCCGGCGGTACTCGCTGCTCTCGCCGAAACACAGCTCGACGCCGGCGACGCCGCGCGCGCGCAGGCGACCGCGCGCGATGCGCTCGCCTACGCGCGACGCGCGTTTCCGCCGGGCCACCCGCAGCTCGGGGCTTCGCTGTTCGCGCTGGCGCGCGCCGACCTCGCGCTCGGCCAGGCGGGCGATGCCGAGGCACTGGCGCGCGAAGCACTTGCGGTTCGCAGCCCGCCGTATCCAGCCGACGACCTGCGCGTGCTCGAGGTCCAGGCGACGCTCGCGGCTTCGCTAGCGATGCAGTCGCGGATGGCCGAGGCGAGCGCGGTGCGCGCCGCACTCCTGCCGATGCTGCAGGCGTCGACCGCTGCGTACGCGCGCGACCTCGTCGCGCGCCTGCCCGCGCCGGACGCGACCCGCGCACGCCCCTGACGGCTCGCCGCGCGCGTGCCGGGATGCCGGTGGTTGCTCGGCATCCGGGTGCTCGCGGTGTCCGCGGACGTCTTCGATCCGTGCCGAACGGCGTTGTTGCTTAGTCAGGGCCGGCGACGGCGACGCGGGAGAACGACATGAACGTTGCGCTCGGCGCGAGGATCCGCTTCGGCGTGCCGCGAATCGCGTTGGCGGCGATCGCCGCGATGGCGGCCTTCGGCAGCCCCGCGGCGCTCGCGATGCTGACCGTCGGCCCGCCATCCGACACGGCCTGCCAGTTCCACGATCTCGGCTTGGCGGTCCAGGCCGCGGCGCAATCGCCCGGCTTCGACCTCATCGCGGTGTCCGGCGGCCCCTGGGCCTCACAGGTATCGATCGTCGACCATGATCCGGACGGCCTCACGATCGAGGGCGGCTTCGCCAACTGCAGCGCAGGGTTGTCGAGTGGGCGCACGACGATCGACGGTTCGGGCGCGGCGCCGGCGGGACCGTTGTTCGTGCACAGCGGCAACGGGCCGCTCACGCTGCGCCACCTGATCCTGCAGAACGCCGCCGGCGGCATCCAGTCGGTCGTCGCCGGACCGCTCACGCTCGCCGACGTGATCGTCTATTCCAACCACGCCGACTACGGCGGCGGCCTGTTCGTCAGCGGCAACGACATCTTCCGCCCGAAGCTCAACCTCATCGGCAGCAGCATCAACAGCAACAGCGCGACCGTCAACGGCGGCGGCCTCTACCTCAATCGCGTCGACGTCTCGATCACCGGCGGCAGCAACATCCTCGGCAACACCGCGCAGGGCGGCGCGGGCACGAGCGACGGCGGCGGCATCTACGCGATCGACTCGAACATCCTGTTCAACGACCACAGCGTCGCGTCGATACCGACGATCGGTAGCAACTACGCGCAACGCAACGGCGGCGGCGTGTACTTCTCGACGACGCGCGCGGGTTCGTACGAGATCCTGCTGTGGAACGACCTCGCGAATGCACCGCTCGTCGTCGACCACAACGCCGCGCAGAACCAGGGCGGTGCGTTCTACCTGTCGTCGATCGCGAGCGGCCAGCAGATCTTCTCGTTCGCCGGCCTCGAGAACGTGCAGATGACGAACAACGAATCGTACGAGGGAGCGGCGTTCTACGCGTTCTCGAGCGGCGCGTCGGCGTCGGTCGGCACGCTCGTGCAGATGGCGCAGTCGATGCCGGGCGATTCGATTCCCGCATGCAGCCACGGCATCGAATGCAACACCATCGACGACAACCACGCGATCGGCGGCTCGGTCGTGCAGATGAGCTCGGCGGGCGATTCCGGCCACTCGAGTTTCATCTTCTATCGCGGGCGCATGCGCGGCAACCGCGGCGGTGCGCTCGTCGGCGGCAACGCCTACCTCGACATCGACAGCAGCCTCGTCGCCGACAACACGATCGACGGCGGCGGCAGCCTCATGTACGACGTCTCGGGCGACCTGCTCGTCACCAACAGCACGATCGCGAACAACCTGGTCGGCGGCGGCGAGTTGTTCGTCGTGGCGATCCCGCCCGCATCGCTGTCGATCATGCACAGCCTGCTCGTGCAGCCGTCCACCGCCGCCGTTACCGGCTACGACGCCGGCACCGGCGTCGGCGTCACCGTGCGCGACATCGGCGCGATGAACGTCGGCATCACCGGCACCAACGTGCAGTTCCTGTCCGACCCGTTCGTGAACGGCGGCAACGGCGACTACCACATCCGCGACACCTCCTCGGCGGTCGACCGCTGGGGAGCGAGCGGCGACCCGAACGACGTGCCGCCGACGCTCGATCTCGACGGCGCGCTCCGCCCGTACCAGCACAACTCGGCCTCGACGCCGTACGACTTCGGTTGTTACGAGGCCGACGCGATCGTCGATCCGATCTTCGTCGACGGTTTCGACGATTGAGTGCGCCGATGCGCGAGCGCTCGATGTCGGAGGCGACCGGACGGCGCCAAGCAAGGCACGCCGGCGCACCCGCGCCGGCATCACCCCTAGGAGAACCGCCATGCCCAAGTACGTGATCGAACGCGACATCCCCGGCGCCGGCCGCCTGTCGGCGCAAGAGCTCCAGGCCATCTCGCACAAATCCTGCAGCGTGCTCGGCCCGCTCGGGCCGAGCATCCAGTGGCTGCAGAGCTACGTCACCGGCGACAGGATCTACTGCGTCTACATCGCGCCGTCGGAAGCGCTCGTGCGCGAACACGCGCGCCAGGGCGGCTTCCCGGCCAACCGCGTGTCCGAGGTGGTCACGATCATCGACCCGACCACCGCGGAGTGAAGCGCGATCACGCGGTCGCGCGCGCGGTGAGCGCCTGCGCGACCCATTCGCCCGTCTCGACGCCGCCTTCCATGAAGCCCTGGTTGTCGAACGCGCAGTGCTCGCCGGCGAAATGCAGGCCGTCGACGCGTTCGCCGATCGCGCCGCGCAAGGTCGTCCACTGCCCCGGCGTGAGGCACGCGTAGCTGCCCTTCGTCCACGCGTGCGTCGGCCAGTGGAAGCGCGCCTCGCGCGCGCCGACGCGCGCGCCGGCGATGCCGGGCCAGATCGCCTCGAGCTGCGCCGCGGCCGCGTCGGCCTGCTGCTTCGGCGTGCCGCCGCCGATCTCGACGCCGTGGCGGCCGCCGACGAAATTGGTGAGGATGCCCGCACTGCCCGCCTGCATGCGGCTCGTTTCCCAGGTCGTCTGCAGCGGCAGGTCGCTGTAGCTCGCGCCGCCGCTCGCGTGGCGCGTGCGCCAGACGCGTTCGCCGAAGCCGATCATGAGCTTGGCGTTGGTGCCGTAGCGCAGGTCGGCGATCGCGCGGCGCTTGGCCGGCGGCAGCTCGACGTCGAGCCGCACGTCGCGCAGGGTCGTGAACGGCAGCGCGAGCACGACGCGACGCGCGCTCCGCTCGAACGTGCCCGCGCCGCGCCGGAACGACAGCACGTAGCGCCCGCCGGCGTCGCGCCGCAATGCTTCGAGCACCGCGCCGCTCGTGATCGCATCGCCGAGCCGCGTCGCCAGTGCGTGCGGCACGAGGTCGTTGCCGCCGCGCACGTGGAAGCGCTCGTCGCTCGCGCCGAAGATGCGGAATGCGTCCGTACCGGGATCGATGAAGGTGAGGAAGTTGAGCGCCGACTGCTCCTCGCACTCGAGCCCCATCTCGGTCGTGTAGGCGACTTCGATGAGCGCGCGCAGCCAGCCGTCGGCACCGTTGCTGTCGAGCCACTGCGTGAGCGTCTGGCGATCGAGCGCCTCGGCGCCGCCGGGTGCGGCATAGGTGATCTGCTCGTCCGGCAATTTCGCCGCGTCGCGCTCGATCGCGTGCGCGAGCGGCGCGAACGCGCGCAGGATCTCCGCTTCGGAATAGCGGCGCCCGCCGTGGAACCAGACGTCGCCGTACGCCGCGGTCGGATCCTCGGCGAGGTCGTCGAGCACGAGGCCGAGTTCAGCCGCGAGCGCGCGCATGCGCGCGTGGCCGCTGTCGACGAGCTCGCCGCCTAGTTCGCACACCTGGCCGTCGGCAAAATGGCCGCGCAAGCTCAGCATGCGCCCGCCGACGCGCTCCTGCGCCTCGTACAGCGCGACGCGCACGCCGGCCTGGCGCAGGCGCCACGCACAGGTGAGGCCGGCGATGCCGGCACCGACGACGATCACCTCGTCGACGCCATCGCCGCGCGGGCGCAGCATCGCCGGCGCGCACCCGGCGAGCGCGAGCGCCGCCGAGGCGGCGAGCGAATCGCGCAGGAAGCGGCGGCGCGCGTGGTCGATGCGTGATTCGCGATCGCGCGCGATCGCTTCGTCGAGCGGCTCGCCGGTGCGCGCGCAGTACGCGGCGATCGCGGCGCCGCGCCGCAGCAGGTCCACCAAGGCCGTACGTGCCATGCCGCCTCCCCAGGTTGCCGGACGGCGCGAGTATGCACCGCGCGCGCGTCGTCGTGACGGCCTAGTCGACGCCGTCGGCGAAGATCGCGTCCGACACCGCATCGGCCTCGGCTGCGCCGACATCGCAATCGACGCCGTCGGCGGGACGCAGGTAGCCACGCTGGTCGGTCGCGCCGAAGACCGCGTTGGCGACACCGCACCAGACCGGGTCGGCGCGGTCGACGAGCGGGCTCGCGCGGGACGGCAGGAACGTGCGCGTGAAGCCACCGTTGTCGACGAGCGAGCCGAGCAGCAGCTGGTTCCCGGACACGTCGACGTCGTTGTCGGCCGCCGGCAGCTGGCACGTGTGCGCGGGCGATTCGACGTTGCCGACCGCCTGGAACACCGCGCCGCCGCTCGCGAACGCGCAACTGCCCTGAAGCAGGCTGTCGTACACGCGCACGTTCGCCGCGGCGCCGCGCACGGCAAGCAGCGAGGCGACCGCACCGGCGGGCACCGACGGCCCGGTGCGCAAGGTCGCGTGGAACAGCCAGAAGATCGTCGTGGTCGCGTCGGCGACGTCGACGCCGATCGCATGGCCGACGCCGTTGCTGACGCCTGCGCGGAACGTGTTGTCGTTGAACGTGACGTCGCCCATGACGACGTTCGCACCGGCGAGCACGCGCACGGTCGAGCCGATGAGGTTGGGGCCGGAGCCGCCGCCGCCGCGATTGCCGCTGAACAGCGCGCGCATGATGCGCCAGGCGCCGTCGTCGGTCGCGAGCAGCACCGCCGGAAGATCGGCGTGGTCGGCATCGACCGCGTTGTCGCTGAATTCGACCTCGTCCATCCACACGGTGCCGTTGCGGTACCCGAGCATCGGGCCCGTGTTGCCGAGGAAGCGCGTGCGGTAGACGCGCACGTCGCCGCCGGCACCGTCGAGCACGAGTGGTGCGCCATGGCCGTGGATCGTGCTGTCGCGGATCGTCGCCGAACCCGACGTGGTGAACGCGATGCCGTACTGCGCCGGGCCGACGACGTCGACGCGATCGAGTGCGAGATCACCGCTGCCGTCGAACATGAGCACGCTGGCGAGCGTGCTGTCGGATGCGCGCAGCGAACCGGCGCCGCAGCTGCAACCCGCCAGATCACGGAGTTCGGAGTGCTCGACGCGCAGTTGCGCGGCGCCGCTCGCCGAACCGGCGGACACTTCGCCGCCGCCCGCGGGAACGCGCACGCGGCGCAAGGTCGCGCTGCCGCTGTCGACCTCGACCGCAGCGCGCTGCGACGTCAGCGTGACGCCGTCGAGCACGAGCGCGGCGAGCGGTGTGACGTGCACGAGGTCGAAGTCGCCGGTGCCGACGACGCGCGTCGCGTCCGCGCCCGTTCCGCCGATCGAGACGTCGCCGACGACGTCGAGCGCCGCGCGCGTGACCGTGTACTGCCCGGCGCCGAGCACGATCGCGTCGCCGGCGGGCGTCGCGACCGCGGCCTCGAGCGCTTCGCGCAGCGAGCAATCGCCCGCGACGCAACCATCCGGCTCGGGGTCGTCGCCGCGCGTGACGGTGTAGGTCGCCGCCGCAGCGGGCAGCGAGGCGAGCAGCAGGCCGAAGGCGAGCGGGCGATGCAGGGCGGACATGGCGATCTCCGTGGACCCCTTGCTCCACGGAAGGACGCACGGGCGCGGGCCACCGCCGCTCGCAGCGCGCGGCCCGCTCAGCCTGCGCCGAGCTGCTGCGCGAGCACGCGCGCCTCGCGCAGGCGCCGCGCATGTTCCGGCGCCTGCAGGCGACCGATCGCTTGCGCGACGTCCGTGCGCGCGCCGTCGAGGTCGCCGTCTTCGCGGCGCACGCGGCTGCGCACGAGGTAGACGAGGCCGAGCATCGGCTCGGCCGTCTCGCCGCCGCTGCGTTCGAGCGTGACGCGCGCCTGCTCGACGAGTTCGCCGGCCTCGCGGCGCAGCGCCGGGTCGTCCGTCGCGACGAGGCTCGCCGCGAGTTCGGCGCGCGCTTGCGCCACTTCCGCATGGTCCGGCCCGTACGCCTTCTCGATCAGCACGACCGCGCGGCGTTGCGCCACGATCGCGTCGGGCAGCCGATGCTGCGCCTGGCGCAAGCCGCCGATCACGCTGTTGACGTAGGCCGCCTCGTACGAATCGTCCTTCGACAGCTTCGCCATCGCCGCGACCGCCTGCGCTGCGAGTGCGTCGGCTTCGTCGAAGCGGCCGAGTTCACCGAGCACGCTCACGACTTCGAGCGCGGTCAGCCACGTGTACACGCTGTCGCCGGTGACCGTGCGAAACGCCTCGAACGAGGCGCGGTAGCGCTGCGCGGCGACTTCGAGGCGGCCTTGCGCGCGCGCGAGGTTGCCGTGGAACTGCAGCGCCTGCGCGTACTGCCCGCCCGGCGATTTCGAGAGGATGCCGATCGCTTCCGCCAGCGATGCGTCGGCGGCGTCGAGGCGACCCATGCGCCGCTGCAGGTCGCCGAGGCGAATCAGCGTGCCGCCGAGGATCACGTGGTCGTGCGGCAGCTGCACGCGCTCGATGCGCAATGCCGCCTCGTACTCGGGCAACGCCTCGTCGTACTTGCGCTGCACGCGCAGGGTGTCGCCGACCGACATGTGCAGGACCGCGGCGCGCGCGTTGTCGGCTCCGCCCGCCGCCTCGACGATGCCGATCGCGTCGTGCAGCACCGCGAGTGCGTCCGGGAAACGCGCGCCTTCATGCAGCACCTTGCCGAGCAGCGCGAGGTTGCCCACGAGCTCCATGCTGCGCGGCCCGTGCAGCGCGCGCGTGATGTCGATCGCGTCGCGCGCGAGGCGCTCGGCCTCGTCGATGTTGCCCTGGATCAGCTGGATCTTCGACGCGATCGATTCCGCCTGGGCCATGCGCGCGCCGCGTGCCGCGCCGAGGTCGCGCAGGCGCGCGATCGCCGCGTCGACGAGCGGCGCCGCGGCCTTGACGTCGCCGGAGGCGTACAGGCCGTCGGCATACGCGACCTGCGCTTCGGTCGCGGCCAGACTGTCCGGGCCGCCGAGGCGCCGCTGCATTTCCCACGCCCGCGCGAGCGTCGCGACGCCGGCCTTGCCGTCGTCGAGGTTGATCTGGATCTCGCCGAGGTCGCGCAGCAGTTCCGCCTGCAGGTCGGGCTGTTCGCCGAGCGTCGCGTCGATCTGCACGATGCCGTCGCCGATCAGTTGCGAGGCGGTACGTGCCTGTGCCTTCGCGCGACTGACCGGGTCCTGTTCGCGAAACAGGGTCAGCATGAAGTCCTTGACGCGTTCGGCGCGCGCGAGCTGGCGTTCGGCGTGCGTGCGTTCCGCATCCGCACGACGCGCCTCGCCGCGCGCGACCTGCGCCTGCCACAACGCGATGCCGAGGCCTGCGAGCAGCGCGGCGGCGACGACGACCGAAGCGACGACACCCGCGCGATGCCGCCGCACGAAGCGCGCGATGCGATACGACGCCGAGTCCGCGCGCGCGGTGATCGGCCGCCGCGCGAGCCAGCGGCGCAGGTCGTCGGCGAACGCCGCCGCGGTCGGGTAACGTCGCGCGGGATCGCGTTGCAGCGCCGTCGCGACGATGATGTCGAGGTCGCCCGCGAGCGCCTGCGCGAGCCGCTTGGCGTCGATGCCCGATCCGTACAGCGCATCGACGTCGGCCGCGGCCAGGCGTGCGGCGAGCGCGCTCGCTCGCTCGCTCGTCTCGTGCGTCGCCTCCTGCGCGAGCTGCGCGGGCACGCTGCTGCGCTGGCGCGGCAGCCGCCCGACCAGCAGTTCGCACAGCATGAGGCCGAGCGCGTACACGTCGGTCGCCGTGCCGATCGCCTCGCCGAGGATCTGTTCCGGTGCCGCGTACGCGGGCGACAGCACGCGCAGGCCCGTGCCCGTGCGCGTCTG
>Ga0105239_10007991_pt1 | contig 12078 bp, 5 predicted proteins | sample KBSC44metaG_FD_92761 | JGI IMG/M metagenome (GOLD analysis project Ga0105239, IMG submission 92761) | Corn rhizosphere microbial communities from Kellogg Biological Station, Michigan, USA - KBS C4-4 metaG | ecosystem: Host-associated > Plants > Roots > Rhizosphere > Soil | place: Michigan, USA...
CCCCCCCCCCAGCTCTCTCCCTATTTTGTATTCTCATGTCCATTTACAGCACTCTATCCTCCATCCCGCCCACCAATCACCAATCTCACGCGCTAGTTCGTCGCCCCCCTCCGCGGCAAATGCAAACTCAAACTAACCGCCTCAGGCAAATTAAACTCCGGGATCGCGACATCCTCACCGGAAGGTGGTTCCCGAATTGGACGGAGCATACTGCTGCTCGTACCACCAGATCTCCTCTTTTCAACTACGGATGAGCCTGGCGCACCTGTTCCCGCTCCCGGGGTACCTGCGGACGCGGAGGCGCTGGTGGGCGTGGGTAAAGTGGCGGACACTTCGCGGTAGAAGGCTTCCAGGCGGCCCTTGTCGCTGCAGAAGGCTTCGAGATCATCTTTGATTTGCTCGGGCGTTACGTAGTGTGAGAATCCGGAGGCTGCGAGGGCCCGTCGTGAGCCAAATGTGTCGGCTAGGATGTTGGTGGTGCTAGAAGTAGGCCCCGGTGTCGTAGAAGTGGTGACCGCTGTGGCTAGTGTGGTTAAGGACGCTGAGGATGACGCACGGTTTGGATTGGTGGTGTTGGAGTTGATGGTGGAGGAGCTCACTGCAGTGTTGATTGGTTTGACGAGCGGGCTGGCAAAGGGTCCTGGTCGGGGACTCGCGACGTTGAGGGCGATGATGCCTGAGGCTGACATGCTCGTTGGGCCGTAGGACCCACTTCCGCTGCTCTGACTCTGATTCGGGGCCAGCGGTGGCCTTGAGAACAGGCGCTCCTTGCTTGCATTCGGGGTGCCCTCCTTCTTCAAACTCTCGAATCGAGACCGCTCGTCCTTCGCTGCAGACAGTCGCGAGTTGTAGAGCCTATTGGCGAGCAGTAGGATGTCTCCCGTGTCCGTGATCTGTGCAAGGACGACTCCAGATCGGTGGATGAATTGTGTGTACCGGTAGTCAAGGCAGCCCCAGGAATACCTGATCTCGACATTTTCGGGAAATTCAGACACGCTTTCGAGGTCGAGGACGAAGTTGAAGCGCTTTAATAGCGCTTTGTGGTAAATGTGGATATCTGTATTTGAGGGTGTGGCTTGTGGAGTGAAGGATGTTGCAGTGAAGTAGACCGTGGAGAACGATACAGCTCCTGAACTGCGCTGTGGTGGCTCCAGTGCAAGAGAAATTCGGTAGTAAGCTCGGAAAGGCTCGTGAAGTGGCACTTTGCTTGCCTCCGCGATGGGAACCTCGACAAGCTTCAGCCCATACTTTTCTGCCTGAGTCGTCCAGGATATGATTGCATCATCTACGAGCTTCGAGGTGACGTTGAGCCATTGAAGTTCGAGATGGTAGCAATTTTCCGGGTTGTGGAGGCGATCGTAATGGAGGTTGATTATTTCAGGGTGGCTGGAGCGTTTTCGTGGATCGACGTCAATGCGTATCATTTTACTGAGAGTGATGGAACGTCGTTTCTTCTCTCCGAAGGATTTGGCCAACTCGGATGAGACTTGAGCTTGGCTTGCTAGATTTGACCCTGATCGCGATCGTCCATTGAGGTAGTCCCTAGCCCCATACTCGCTTAATGGTGTCGGTGGAACCGGACGGTCTGATTTTCGGCTCGCCCCAGAGAACCATGACTGTCGAGCCTCTGGGCGAGAGATACGCCACTCTGGCTTGATTGAGTAGAAGTAGTTGCCGTCTTTGAACTTATGGCGGCTGTTGACATGCTCGAAGAGCTCATCAGGCGCTTTCATTAAATCATTTCCGAACTCCACCGCTTCTTCACGGGTATCGATATCACGAAAATTGTGAACGAGCCAATTTGTGAGATCCTCGCCTTGAAAACAGCTGTAATGTAGGCGAAGATGCCAACGCCTATTCTTGATTTCAATACCTCTATCGCCTTGCAAAGCTTGAGCAAGCTTTGGCAGCTTGAATGTGTCTCTATCAAACTGCTCGTTTTCTGGTAGAAGTTGAGTGGTCTGGACCTCGCCTGCCTCCTCTGCAGCGAATAGCTTGTCAAGTTCTGTTGCCACCAGTTCTGAAGGATTTAAAGTCTCTAGAGTGATACGGAGGGGATTTCGATCCTTTCGCTTCATCGTACTTAGTCTGTTTTGCGTAGGTCGCCTTTCGTCCGGTGCAACGTACCGAGCCTTTTGCCACATCTGGGTCAGAGCACGAATTCCTCGCAAATGAATTTCTTCCTCAGTCTCTTCGCTCTCAGCTGTTGTCGGCCTCCAAGAAAGAGTCGGCGGTTGAACCGGAATCAGAAGGAATCGAGCACGCCAGAAGCGTAAGGCCTTGACATCTGCATCTGTCTGTCTCTTTAGATCACTCAAGTAGTTATCTGCATCTTCCCAAGGATACTGCTCCAAGAAACCGTCGAATAGCATGTCACGGATTTTATATGAGTCTGAGAGAATTGTCCTGATATTTGGATGATAGCTGATCTGAGTCGGAAATGGGGGTTGTACACGTCGAGGACGGCGGGTATACTTTGTGACACGGATCCGACCAACATCCTGAAGCGATAACCTTTGTATTGTGTTACCCATAGACATGAAAATGAAAGAGCCGTCTGGTCGTATAAGATCAGGAGTGAAGAAAGCCGAGCTGTCACATGTTCCAGGTCCAACAGCTTCTACCAAGCTTGAGCCAACCACTAGTTGGTATCCATGTGCGAATCTCAAGGCAAGCATTTCCCGAAGAAGAGTGTCGCGCGATTCTGGGATCTCTTTCATGTCGTTTGGGTTTTCAAGTGTTACATTGTAATTCGTCACCTCGTAATCGGTTTCTAACTCATACTTCGAAGGGAAGTCTTCGGTCGTTAGTGGCACAGCTGCCGGCGTGCAAAGGGACCGCCATTTGACCGTCGCCGCGCGGGGCCTTCGTGGATAGAGATGTTGCCACCGGCCAAACAGAGTTGCCCTCTCAGGATGTCGTTTCAGAGGGTTGGATGCGTTCACATTGCGGATAGAGGGTAGCTCACTTCTGGTAATGGAACTTGCCACCGAGGTGGGAGCCCAGCTATCAGGACGTCCTGTACTATCATCATCACGTGCACTTCCACTGTCAGAGTTGCTGCCCGACATTGATTCCGAATCTCGATCATCGCGTAGTTCTTCTTCTCTAGGGCTCAGTGTTGTGGGTATTTCTCGTGACTGTTGCTTTAACTTTTGAGGAGTAAGAATTCTATCATCATCGTGCTGTCGGCGAATCGTACTGTTAATTTGGATAGGCTTTGAGGGGGTGTCATCAAGTCTCGTCGATGTCAAGATGGAGGACTTGTCTCCTGGAGAGTAATCTCCAAAGTCATCCTCCGTAAAAGTGTTCTTCATGGAAACCGAGCGAATACTGGCACCGGATGTTGCCACTGTTGGTCTTGAGTGCCCTGGATTGCTGAACAGTGGAAGTGCTTGTGCATTAGTGATGTTAACCTCCGTGCTTGGAGATGCGCGGACGGGGGGAGCAAGCCCGCGTAGAGAGTAGTGCAGTGTTCGGTTGACTCTGGAAGCTTCGGGACTCCTGACCTTCTTTGGGGTAGAAGTCGTCGCGTCTGCTGATATTAGGGATGTAAGTTGTGGCCTGAATGGCGTATTTAGCGATCTGTTGGCAATTGATTTGGTTAATGTCAATCCCGCTGGTGGCTCGTTGGGGTAGGGGCTTTGTGATTTTGCGGAGAGTGTCGAATCTGCTGCCGCTCTGATCTTGTTCGGAGGGCGTTTGGATTGCTTGCCAATGCTCTTCAGACCATGCTGCGATTGAAATAATTGCGAGTCATACCGGTCCATACGGTCAAAAATATCACCTAATGCTTTCGAATGTGTTGATAGAAGTCCTTGAACTGGTCGCAAGGTCTCTACCCCTACACGAGCATCGCGTGACAGGTTGGGAGAATGGGAAATGCTCCTGCTCCCGCTTGCATGCCTACTACTTCTTGACTTTCTGCGGTTCATGCGTCTCAACGTCGGATTTTGGGTTTCATTCATACATGGGATGGTCATATCAGCCAAACCTAATTCCATGAGTCCCATCATTTGGATTTCATACATCCTCACGCGGGGTTGGAATCGGCCCTTCTTGGGTTTCTTTGGGCCAACTTTCTCACGCAATTCTTCTCCTGGTAGCTTGTGGTCCTCATTCTCCGGTTCAGCTGACCAGTAAGACAGATCGATCCACTGGGGAATTCCATAAGACCATCCAAGCAGAGTGTCACGAGTCTGTGCGGACATGTGGCTAGCCATGTAATGGGTACCGTTGGAAGTTAGCGAAGAGATGGCGGGAGAAAGCTTCCGTGGTTGACTGGAATCATAAAAGTTGGGGCCTGAGCCGGATATTCGTGGACTTGAGCCATGTTCCGCAATTGCGGGATGCAGGTACTTATCTTCGATACCTCGCGTTCTGTACTTGAATAATGGCACAGAGTGCAAAGGCATTCTGGAAAGACAAACAACATCTATCCCCACGCCATTGTTGGTGAGAGTCTCTGAGGTGAGATTGAGAAGATCTCTGTTGACTTCAAATACTCCAGTACCTGCAGTAATGACAACGATGGAGACTCCAGTCCGTATTAGATCTCTATCGACATAGTCGTTGGCAAATTGAGAGCAAGCAATGTTGATGGCTTCTAAGATGTTGCCCTTCAGAGCCGTACTAGGTCTTCCTGCAATCTTGACGGGTTGAGGTTTCTTTGACTCGGGTTCGAGCCCACCAGGGTTTGCGGTGTGCAAGGAGACGTCTCTGAGGAAAACACGAAAGTCTTTCTTGATCTCGTTCAGAATGATCGTCCACTGAGCACTGGCCATATCTGTAACAACAACTCTGTAGAAGTCTTGATACTGACGGGCGGTCATATTCGGCGCGCCAGACTCCGGTGCCATCTCAAGCCTTCTGTCTTTGTTTCTAGCGAGGTCGAAACGGTCATACTCGAGACGCCCGAAAAGCACAATACTGACAAGATGATGAACATCTAGCTCTGTCCAACGCTTGAAAAGGTCTTGTAAGAAACCGTTGATTACTCGATTGAACATGATTTCCCCGTTGCCTTCGGAGTCGAAGTCCCACATCTCGCTAGACATTTGGATGAATAGGACATAGCGGGCTGCCTCGCTACGAAAGACTGGTATTGTTGAACCAGAGAAATATGCAGTTGGGGTTTTATGACCTTGGATATGTATCGACTTGACCGTAAGTTTGATGCTGCCTAAGAAACTGATCTTCTGACCTGCGTAGACAGTTTTTCCAGCAAGTTCTTGTCCAACTAGTCGCCACATATCTGATCTTGCAAGATATGCGTCTCGGAATCCCAGTTCGATGTGTGATGCTGTACAATCTTCCAACGAGGCTGGCGATATGGCAACATCTGATCTCGAGCGTAAGCCAAAAGCGGCTGCAATGTTGCTCTTAATTGATAGCTGGAGGCCTTGTCTTGCTTTGAATTCGGCATGTGCAAATTTGACAATGCAAAGATAACGCGTGTCTTTATCGATATTGAACTCATTGTCAACGCCGACACCGAGATTGCGTTTGGCATCATCATTCTCACCATTGGGTGATTGAAAATCGCGCACTTCGGATATGCCTTGAACTGGATAAATTTCGATCAAGCTGCCTTCTTGGATATCCGTGCCCTCAAAGAGGGACTGATGGATCAGGATGTCTTCCGGAGAGAAATTGTCATCATGGACCCACAGCACGGCACGTATGCAAAGTGGTGAAGAGCTTGGCCGAAGATCATGGTTTGGCAGAGGAGGAAGACCAGAGCGAGCTCGAACAGTCGACCCACTGCTTGTTCGACGGTGTTTGGCATCAAATATATGGGTAGACATGATCTCCTCGCTTGAGGCTATGTTCTCTCGGCGGAGTTGGTGTCAGTGTGGCAAGAGCAAAGGTAGATTCGCCACGATGAACGGCGTGCAGGAGCCGAGCGGTCATAATTTCCTGACGATGAAGTTGAAGGAGACTTACATTCCAGGTTAGAGTGGCAGGTAAATGTCGCGCCTGTGCATTGGACTCTCCTTGATGGGATCTGCTTGGAGGTCGCGCGAAGCATCACTACCAAGCTTTCGGGGTGAGGATCGGCCAAGAACTATCACGTGATATCACGTGGTACATGTAGATGTCTTGATCCCAGGGTAGAGCGACAACGGAAGCATGATGATAACCATTATTAGGGATCTCTTTACGAAAAGTCAAGTAATTGTTGCTTACACTCATTTCTATCTTCTAATCGCTTACTAATACATCTAGTCTGCTCAAAGGGTATCTTCGCCGACAACTCGTCAGATCATCACATATCATATGTACGGAGGCATCAATTCACCAGACGCTCCTCGTCTCAACATTCAAGAGCCACTTCTTGACGCCCTCGCGCAGGACATTGTCTTGCTTCGTCACTTGCTTCAAGGCTTTACCACTTAAATTCACCTTACCGTCTGTATCCCGGTGATTTTTTGTGAGGTCGTCATTTACACTCTTGACCACTTCTTCTAACGCGCCAACCACCGCTTGCCGACAGTCAGATTGGGAGAGGATCGAAGCACGTCCCCAATCACGCGCTTTTCCTGGCCCTGATATCTCTAGAGGCTCGGATATTGCTGTGCCGTTTGTTCCGGTAGCCAGAGTTCTGGTGTGTGCTCTTGAAGGTGTCGCTGATTTTTGCACTGGCTGTTCTGTCTCAATCAATACTCGCTCGATGGCATCCGTAAGGGTTGTATCAAAATCCATCACGGTTTCAACAACGAAGTCCTCCACATTGTCGCTAGTAGAAACCTGAGAATCTCTTCTATAGGCTTCTTCGCCCTTATGGGGGCGACATTTTTCTGTTTGGGGATCACCCCCAATCTTGCGCCGGAGAGTCAGGCGTTGTATCGTGAATGTGCGCAAATCAGCAAGGAGCGTGGAACACACATTGATCCATTGGCCACCATTGGCTGAAGTCTCTTCTGCTAGCGGGCCCCGAACGTCGCCGACTGGTGTCAACTCTCGGGACATGCTGTGTCGAACCTCATCTTGAAGTTCGGAATAGGGTTTCACGCCTTGAAGACTGAAGTCTTCATGATATCGCCTCAAGTACCCACCCACCCGGATAGTCTTCGTCGCGGCGTCATCGGGAATCACTGGTCTTGAGCTATAAGATGAGCCGATTTGATCACTGAGCACGGATGGAGAGCGATGACGGGGCGACATCGGAAGTGAGAGGCCTTTAGGATCTGCCCAGCTTATGAACCCAGGGAGGCTGATATCGACGTCAACTACGCCATCTCTGTCATCCACAGTAAGATTAGGTGCGGGGACGTCGTTGGTTACTGAAAGGCGTCTAGTTGCAATCGAAGATTGGTCGTCCTTGTATATCCTTCGCTTAGTCTGAAGATCACCAACTTCGTCCACCATCGTCTGCAGGGGACTCTGGTGACGAGCTTGGATAGGGACTGATCTTGGAGCTGGGGTTCGACGCTCACGAAGGGAGTCTCTGGGGGTTGGTGGGGAAAGTCGTTCATTTCCTTGAGTCGACGAGTCAGACTTTCGGTTCCAAAGGCCGCTGACATTGCTGATCAGAGAGCCCCACCTGATCGAGGGTTGGTTGTTAATGCTGTAACTACTACTGTCCCTTCGTAAAATACGAGCAAGATCTGCGCTTGCCCCACTTTCTTCTTCATCAACAATGACATGCTCAGGAAAGTAGCTGTCGGTTTTAGATGCGAAATGAGGGACAGGTGTGCTGGCATCAGAAGTGGCTGTCGAGCTTGTTGCAACGGTTTTGTGTACTTGACTAGTAAATCCATCGCTTGCAGCGAAGACAGATGGGGGCTTGTCAAGTCCTTCCTGCACGTCTCCTCGGGCGATGTTTGAACCAGAACGATTCCTGATCGCTTTACCAATGCCTCCGACACTATCTTTGGACGATACGCTCGTGGATAATCCGGTCACATCCCGACGAGGAAATGTCAAACTACCATCTCTTGATTTGCCGCGAGCATGGCGACGAATAGATCCTTCATACATCGGTTTGTTTGCCGGTGAAGTAGACGCAATGTCGGGAGTTAGCAGTGGTGATACAAAATCCGGGCCAGACTTTGCCAGTACATTGACAGCATGCGATCTCGGAAGAAAAGAGGCGAGCAGAAAAATGAAGCGGCGGGCAGTCGAGCGATTGTCGCCTATTATCACAGTCCTAGAAGCAAGATTGCTTGGTCGAGATTTCCCCCTGCTCATGGCCTTGAATTGCCGACGGTACCAGTCGGGACCAAGACGCTCCAACCACTCGGTATGATTCCCAAGAAAGGCAGTCAAGAGATTAAAAAGGAAAAAGTTTTGTTGCTTGTTTCCTGATATGCGCATAAGATATCGAGCTTCATCCAGCCAGTGACCGCCATTCTCGAGGCCAAATCCGGTGAAAACGCGCGGCACACGGAAAGCGTACGAGATTCTCCACAAGGTATGCTTTACCAATCGAGTCAAAGGAGCGATATTGCTCAGTAAGTTTGGAGTGCGGAGGTAGACATTACGCTGATTGGTACGCTGCTCGGAGGGGCCTTTTGGGGCCTTTGCGACGGATGAGATGATGGCAAGATTGACTTGTTGGAGAAATTGGGCAATATCTGCGCGAGCCAGGTTTTCCACGACGCCGAGGCTGCGCAGAATTACATCCCAGTTCTTGACAATGACATCGACGCCCTTGTCGGTCAGGGTACCGCTTGATTCTGAGGACATTAGGTGCTCAGGGATAGCATTGAGAAAGGTCCAGGAAGACATCGACTCTGAACCGTAGGAGTTTGGGGTTCCCGAAGGAGTAAAAGAAGCCCTGGAGGAAGGTCTAGCATTGGAAGTTCCGGGTCGAACTTCGCCATTGGGAAGATAACATAAAACGCCAATGGCAAATACAGGGGTCTTCTTCTCGACAATTTTGGGCTTCTTAAGATAGGATCCAGGTACTGATCCGGGGAGTTCGTGATGATCCTGAGCCTGAAGGCTAGGTCTCGCAGCATCGGAGCCACCGCCAGATGAGGTTCGGTGTTGGCGAATATCCTCTTGGGCGTCCGGAAGCGTAATACCAAATACTCGAGTGATCAGGATGGCATCGCGGGACTCTGTGTCAGACTCTTTCACAATTACATGTTGACGCTGAGTCTGTATGGTATGGTTTGCCGTCTTCGCTCGCAGAAGAGGGGCGCGACCCGCGGGGCCGCTTGGGAGATGGGAAGGGGTCCGCGGGGCCAAATCACTGTTTGCAGTTCGATCACCCGGCAGAAGGTGCATTTTGGTACTGGACTCGGCTTTGGTGGCACTACTGACGCCGAACATACAATCTAACACATTGCTAAGGTGGTCGGTACTGTCGGATTCCTTGGTGGAACGAATCCATGAGGCAGAAGCGCCCGAGATTGTTGAACTTCTATTTCTGACATGGCCATTGATAGGGATTCCGGGTTCTGCGCGTGGTCCCAGGGCCGATATTAGGGGAGATGTGTTGCTCCTGTTGCTAGAGACAGTAGCAGACTCAGGTGCGCTTGTGGCGGGATCGGGGGAGTGAGTATCGAAGAGGAGCAGAGGTCGGTCGTTGGTGCCAAAGGCGTCTTGGGCAATGATAAGCCTCAGATCCTTTGTTTCGTTCAGCTCCAAGCCAGCCTTGTCATCGAAAGGAGGGACACGAGGAGTTGGGGAACCAAAGGGGGTGGTAGGCGGCGAGACTGAGGAGGTTGGCCGCCCATGAAGGGATTGGATCTCGGGCCAAAGCAGAGTACGAGTATGGGTCTCGTCGGTGGCACTCTCGAGCTGGCCAGCCCTGGAATAGCCTGGGATGAGCCTTCCCAGCATCTCCACAAGATAGTGAGGAGAACAAGGCCCAGAGGAAGCTCAATCCGACTTGCGGTCAGGGAGGAGGGGCGGAGCGGATTTGGAGGGAGCGGCGGTCGCAGGGCGCAATGTTAGCAATGTTAGCACTACAGCATGGTCGGCTCTGCCGGTGGGTAGCAACTGGACAATGCATGGTCCTAATGTCCATGTTCGAGCAGGAATGGAGAGGGGGAGGGGGAGGAAGAAGGGGGAGAATGTTGTATGAGTAGTCTCAGAGTTAAAGTAGTGAGAGCAGTTTTTGGCTTTTGGTAGCTTTGCGGGTACTCGTAGAGTCAGTAGTGGTATTATTCGTAGACTGTCGTACAGATACGAGCGGTACACTGACGGCGACAGAGGACCTACCTGGTAGTAGGAATGACATCTCTCCGAATTCTGCCACAGAGATGGAGAGGGACAGGGGTCATGGAATTCGGCTGGAAGAAGGGGACAGAGATGACGGCTCGAAAGCAGACATTCTACCCAACTGTGATGGGCCTGCGATGGGCCTGCGATGGGCTACAATGCGAGCGCCCATGCTCTGGCGGTGAGTGACTTGGTCTAAGCCTGTTTGGGCTAGCCGAGGGGCTCTGGTGCAGATTTTAAGCATCTGTCAGACTGTCACAATCTTGACTCCTGATGACTGTGGAGGAGTGATTGCCGTGTAGGCTGGCCATCTCGCTGAGATCATGGCTAATGCTATATTACTACAACTGCAGTCAATCATATGTGCAACCGTGATATGAAAATAGATTACCTCTCATTTGCGTACTCCGTACCTCGCAGTCCATCAATGCATCCGCTGCACGGGCCTGCACTGCGGTCGTTCCTCTAGCTACTCTAGTACGCAAATCACCCGAGTATCTCCGCCATAGGGTGGTAACCACTCAACGCTGGAATATCAATTAATCCGCTCTCGGGGAAATATTTATCCAGGCCGAAAGGATGTGGAAAAACAGGACACGCGCTCCTTGTCTCAAGGTGACATAACAACGTTGTTGGACGTTGGCACTTACATGAGGAAGGGCTTTTTGAAACCCACAAGGATGAGCACTGTGGGAGAAGGTATGTTATCCCAGAGCGAATACCCCGTACTTAACTATTACATACCTCCATAAGTGCCTAAAGTAAAGGTTTGTCCTGTCGTATGGCTGGTGGCCGGACGTTCTATCTCGTTCTGAACCACAGTCAAGATGGCGTCTTCATTGATGGCACCCTTCCCTCTTACTCAAGAAGAACAGCAGGTAGGTACCTATAGGTACTCATGGAAGAAGCCTCTGGCGATTATTAGAGCGAGAACCATAACAGCAACACCACCAAGAAGGACCAGAAAACCAGCTACAACTGCCTCCTCCGGGCCTGCTAACATGACTGGAGCCAGCCTTGTTCACTTCAATTCTTCTCCCAGGTTGCATGCCTGGTGCTCGCCGTTGTCAAATTTATGTGGGCTCCTTCTGGTTCCCTATTCTATAGACAAGTTAAATCCCACGAGCGCTCCATATCCATCCCTATTGTCAAGAAACAAATCCCACTGGCATGTCACCAAGCCTCACCTCACGTCGAGTATTACCTCGTCGTCGACTTGAGTATTGGACCCTTTCCAACCAATCTTCACTTCGTCTAAGGCAGCTTGCTATCCTGCATGTGCGAGAGACGACGTCACTCTCCCTCTATATAAACACTACCTACACCTTTTCTTCTCCATCATCACTACCTACCGCTGACAACTATTCTGGCTTTTCCTTTCTTCCTTTACAAAAAATATCATTTGCCTTCTCAATTTCTATTTCTCTGCCTAGTCTCTGTTCCCTCATCATCGCCTTCTTTGATTTCATCTGCTCATCGTTTTGCGTGAGTTGCCTCGCCCAGCATACCACTCGCCCGGGCGCGCCGATGCATGGTTTTGAAAACCTTCCCATTGTCAACACTTTTCTGTCTTTTTGCTTACTCCAGTCCTGTGGTTTGATCCTCAGGTGTCATCATTATGGCTTCAGAAGAATCATCCGATAAGAAACTCGAACCCGAAGTTATTGATCTGACCAACGATTCAGACGCAGAACAGGAATGCCGCCCGCCCCATGAAGATACTATTCTCCCTGTCATTAAGATGGAACCACCAGATGACAAGGATATCACCCGCCTCAACCATCACAGTGTCCACTGCCAGAACCCAACATCTGAACACCCTCACAAGGAATTTCCCAATTCTGCGCTCCTTCCATCTTCTCCATCTCGCAATTTTACCGAGCCCGGGACACCTCAGGCCGG
>Ga0105239_10007992_pt1 | contig 12077 bp, 5 predicted proteins | sample KBSC44metaG_FD_92761 | JGI IMG/M metagenome (GOLD analysis project Ga0105239, IMG submission 92761) | Corn rhizosphere microbial communities from Kellogg Biological Station, Michigan, USA - KBS C4-4 metaG | ecosystem: Host-associated > Plants > Roots > Rhizosphere > Soil | place: Michigan, USA...
CATTTGGCATTGAGCAACTTAATGAAATGCAACTGGCTTCCATAGAAGCAAATGAAAAGCATAATGATATTATACTCTTATCTGATACGGGCTCTGGAAAAACAATTGCGTTTTTGCTGCCTGTTCTCCGGCTTCTTGAAAAAGACGCCAAAACAACGCAGGCGTTAGTAATTGTACCATCGCGGGAGCTTGCATTGCAAATAGAGCAGGTGTTTAAAAAAATGAACACAGGCTTTAAAGTAACCTGTTGTTATGGAGGCCACCTCCGTGAAACAGAAGAAAATAACCTTCTTGAAAAACCGGCACTAATTATAGGAACTCCGGGCAGGCTGGGAGATCATATCCGCAGGGGAAATATCCATACAAAAGACATCAGGATGCTGGTACTGGATGAATTCGATAAATCGCTGGAGGCTGGTTTCACGGAAGAGATTGCATTTATTATCAATTCACTTGAAAATGTACAGAAACGAATACTTACCTCTGCTACGGAAGCAGTTGAAATACCTGGTTTCGTGGGACTGAATAATCCGGAACAACTGAATTACTTAAGCGGTGAACCTAAAGCCAGCCTGCTGATTCAGCAACTTAAAAGTGATGAACGTGATAAAGCTGATACGCTTTTCAGGTTAATATGTATGCTTGGTAACAGGCCGACAATTGTTTTTTGCAATCACAGGGATGCGGTAGAAAGAACAAGCAATATTATAAAAGAGAAAGGCATTTTTAATGTCTTTTATCATGGCGCTTTGGAACAGCAGCAGAGAGACAGTGCCCTTTTTAAATTCAGAAATGGTACTTCAAATGTGCTGGTTACTACGGATCTTGCATCAAGGGGACTTGACATTGCGCATATACGTTATATCATTCACTACCACCTTCCGTCTTCGGAAGAAATTTTTACACACCGTAATGGAAGAACTGCAAGGATGGATGCCAGCGGAACAGCTATACTTATATTATCCCCGGAGGAAAAACTTCCTTCTTATATAGATGAAAATATTGAGGAAATCACTTTGCCCGAAAAAGCAGAATTGCCGGATGCTCCCAAATGGTCAACGCTTTTTATTGCTGCCGGCAGAAAGGATAAAGTAAATAAAATAGATATCGTTGGGTTTTTAACCAACAAGGGGCAATTAAAAAAGGATGATATCGGGTTGATTGAAGTAAAAGACTTCCACTCTTTTGCTGCAATTAGAAAATCCAAGATGAGTAATACTGTTCATTTAATAAGAGAAGAAAAAATAAAAGGAAAGAAAGTAAAAATGGAAGTAGCTAAATAAGTTTTCTCAAGTTAAGGCGATTTGCATAACGGGTTTTAGGGATATTTTGTGCTACAACACATGAAAAAAATATGAAATGTTTTAATCCTGTTAATAATTCCTTAACATGTAAAAAGAACATATTAGCAATAAATGCTCATTTTTGCGGCAAAATTCGCACACATGAGCAAATTAACCAAGCTAATGCTTAGCTTATTGCTGAGTGTATTTTCTATTGCCTTAGTAAAAGCGCAGGAAACTACTTCAGAAATCAGCGGCAGCATCTCCAACAACAAGGAAGCTGTTGCCGGAGCTACTATTACTGCTATACATACGCCTACAGGCACAAAGTATGTAACCAGCAGCCGTAAAGACGGTCGTTATAACCTGCCCAACTTAAGGGTAGGAGGTCCCTACACCATCACTGCCACTTTTGTAGGGTTTAAAGAAGAGAAACAGGAGAATGTGTTTCTGTCTTTGGGTCAGGAATACAAGGCCGATTTCACTTTAAGTGCTGAAGAAAACAAGTTAACTGAAGTGGTGGTTGCTACTTCCAGGCAAAACAGCGTTTTCAACAATGGCCGTACAGGTAGCCAGGAAACAATTACCCGCACACAACTTGAAAGATTGCCTACCATCAGCCGTTCAATGAAGGATTTTACAAAGCTGGAGCCCACTTCTAACGGTACTAGCTTTGGCGGACGCAGTAACCAGTATAACAACATTACTGTAGATGGCGCCAACTTTAATAACTCCTTTGGTTTGGGCACAGGTAACATACTTGGTGCACAAACAGGTGCTGAACCAATCAGCCTTGAGGCGATAGAGCAAATCCAGGTAAACGTATCTCCCTATGATGTAAGACAGGGAGGCTTTTCCGGTGCTGGTGTTAATTCTATTACCAAGAGCGGTACCAACCAGTTCAGAGGTTCTGCTTACGCTTATGTAAAAGGAGCCGGTACGCAGGGGTATAATGTAGATAACGTAAAAGTATTGAAGACGCCGATCACTTATCACATTTATGGTGCTTCTTTAGGTGGAGCAATTGTAAAAAACAAATTGTTCTTCTTTGGCAGCTATGAGCAGGTAAGACAGGATTTGCCGGCAACGAGCCTTGTTCCTTCTGATGCTTCACATCCTGCATCTCCGGGAACTTACACGCAGGCAAATGCTGATACTATGTCTGCCATTGTTAGCTTCCTTAAGAGCAAATATGGATATGATCCAACTTCAGGAATGGGAATCAGCGGTTATTCTTTTAAAACAAATAGTGATAAAATAACTGCTAAAATTGATTGGAACATTGACAGCAAAAGCACCCTGACTGTTAAATACAATCACCTGAAATCATTTTCAGATCAGTTCCCCAGTGCCAGCCGCCCTTCCGGTGTAAACGCAAGCACTCCGGGTTCTCCAGGTACTTATTCTTTTCCATTCTATGGAGCAGGATATGTAATCAACAACAACTTCAATATTTATATTGCAGAGCTTAACACAAGGTTCAGCAACAGAGCTTCCAATAAGTTACAGGTAGGATATACTGCGTTAAGGGATTTCCGCACACCACATTCCAGTTCTGCAACTTTCCCGTTTGTTGATATCCTTAGCGGAGGAAATATTCTTTATTCATTCGGGTATGAACCTTACACCTACAACAATAAACTGAATACAGATGTTTACCAGTTATCAGACATCTTCACTACTTATCGCGGAGCACATGAAATAACGATTGGTACACAAAACTATTACAGGAAATACCAGAATGCATTCGCCCCTGGTTACAGAGGAGCTTTCCAGTTTAACAGTCTGCAGGATTTCTATAGTAGTGCAAATAACGGAACAATCAATGCCAGCAGTTACTATCAGCAGTATTCTGCATTGAAAGATGGAGTGTTTCCATGGGCTTATGCAGGTTCTTATGAGTTAAGTGTTTTTGCCCAGGATAAATGGAGAGCTTCAAAGAACTTTACTTTGACTTATGGATTAAGGTTTGACTATACCATTTATAAACAGGCATTTACTGATAATACATACTTTGATGCCTTGAAATTTAAAAATGGCGCACAGTACAACATTGGCAAAGCACCTATGAGCAACCTTGTTGTTTCTCCAAGGGTTGGGTTTAACTGGGATGTGAAAGGTGACAGGTCTGTTCAGTTAAGAGGTGGATTGGGTGTATTCTCAGGAACACCTCCATTTGTATGGATTAGCAACCAGGCAAGCAATAATGGTATCCAGTTTGGAAACATAAACACCCCGGTTGCGTTTAGTGATAATCCTACTGTTCCAAGCGGAACAGCTGCTGCTTCTTATGCTGCAGCGCTGGTATCTCACAATTTCAAATATCCTACAACTTTAAAAACAAGCCTTGCTGTTGATAAGAAATTACCAGACAACTGGGTTATTACCGGTGAATTTTCTTATTCAAAAGACATCAACGCTGTATACTACTCTAACATTAACCTGAATGAAGAAAAAGGTTATGCAATAACCAATGGAGGAGATACAAGGACAAGGTATAATCCTTCTTTTCTTGCATCAACCTCTGCTTCTAATACAAAAGACATTAAGTATTATTCAGGTACCACGCTGGATAACCCAACACTTTCAACAGCTATCCTGATGGATAATACCAGCAAAGGATATGCTTATACAGCAACATTAAGAATTCAGAAAACGTTTAGAAACCTTTTCCTTAGTGGCGCATATACTTACAGTGATGTAAAGAATACTGCAGAAGGTGGAAGTACAGCTTCTTCATTATGGAGCGGCAGGGCAGTAGGAAACGCTGATCCAAATGCACCTAACCTTGCGCATTCATCTTTCTACCAGCCTCATCGTGTAATAGCTTTTGCTTCATACCGCTTTGAATATGCAAAACATTTTGCAACTTCTATTGGTGCTATTTTTGAAGCAGCTCCATCAGGTGTTACATCTTATGTGTATAATGGCGATCTTAATGGTGATGGCAATGCTGGTAATGATCTCATTTATATTCCAAGAAATTCAAGTGATATTAACCTGATTAATGTGGGTTCGTACAGCAGTACAACACATACAGGTTCAACTACAGGTACGGCTACAGACCCAAGAACTGCGGCTCAAATCTGGACACAATTGAATAATTTCATTAAGCAGGATCACTACCTTGAATTCCACAGAGGTGCATACGCTCAGGCAAACAGTGTGTTAAATCCCTGGTTTAAAAGACTTGATCTTAATCTGACACAGGATATTTCAATCAAGACAGGTAAAAATGAAAAAGACAGGCATACGCTCAGGTTTACCGTTGACCTGATAAATGCAGGTAACCTGTTTAACAGGAACTGGGGTATTATTAAAACGCCGAGTGTAAGTAACTTCCTCAGGTTTGAAGGTATGGCTGAAGATGGCAAAACGCCTCTCTTCTCATTCCCTTATGCTGATGCAAACAACCAGGTACCATTGGTTAACAGTTATGCTAACAGCACAAGCATATTATCACGCTGGCAAATGCAATTTGGATTTAAATATCTCTTTAATTAACCCCTATCATCATAGGTACACAGAAAACGCCCCAGGCCTTAGCCGGGGCGTTTTTACTTGGTTACTTACCTGGAACAAATAATAACAAACCCAGCCCTGTTTTTTTATAGCGCCTGTTTTTGCGTTGCACAGCGTGCACTTTTGATTCTGCAGGCGGCTTTTCAGACCCGGATAGAACAGATTTGCAAAGGTTTCCGGACAGAAGTTCAAAGTAGTTGAACACCTGAAACCAGCATCCGGCAATAAATTCTCTTCACGCTTCGCTCAACCAAACTCTGTGCCTCCGTGCCTTTGTTGTGCCTTTCCTACTATTTCTCCACAATCATTTTTGCCTTTATAATGGCTTTCGCTGCTTGCTTATATTTGCCCACTATGGCAAAATCGGCTTCTGATACACCACTGATGCAGCAGCATAAAGCAATTAAACAAAAGTATCCTGATGCGGTGCTCCTGTTTAGGGTGGGCGATTTTTATGAGACTTTTGGTGAAGATGCCATCATCGCATCGCAGGTATTGGGTATTACCTTAACCAAGCGTAACAACGGGGCAGCGGCCAGCAATGAGTTGGCTGGTTTTCCACATCATGCATTGGATACATACCTGCATAAACTGGTAAAAGCGGGTTACCGTGTCGCTATTTGCGATCAGCTTGAAGATCCCAAACAAGCCAAGGGTATAGTTAAGCGTGGCGTTACCGAAATGGTAACACCTGGTATTGCTACCAATGATAAATTACTTGAGCATAACAGCAATAATTTTCTTGCAGGTGTTCATTTTAATGAAGAAAACTTAGGTGTTGCATTCCTTGATATTTCAACAGGCGAATTCTTTGTTGCAGAAGGTAACCAGGAGTATGTAGATAAACTTTTGCAGAGCCTTAAACCTGCAGAAGTGGTCTTTCAACGCAGCTTTCAAAAACATTTTAAAGAAGTGTTTGGCGTTAAGTTTTATACCTATACTTTGGAGAGCTGGATATTTGATGAAGCCTTTGCTACAGAAAGTTTACTCAAACATTTTCAAACACATTCGTTAAAGGGTTTTGGTATTGAAAACATGCATTGCGGTATCGTTGCCGCTGGCGCGGTGCTTCATTATTTAAAAGATACAGAACATCCCAACCTACAACATATCACCTCTGTTCAAAGATTAGAGCGTGATGATTATTTATGGATGGACAGATTCACCATCCGTAACCTTGAGATTCTCAACAGCGGCATGGAAAATGGCAACAACCTTTTAAAGGTGCTTGACAATACCGTTAGCCCTATGGGCGCCCGTATGCTGAAACGCTGGACAGTATTGCCTTTGCGTGATATTAAAAAAATAAATGAACGGCTTGCTCTTGTTGAATATTTTATAAAAGAAGTTGATGTTAGAAAACAGCTTCAGCATTTGATAAAACAGTGCGGGGATATTGAAAGACTGGTAAGTAAAATACCTGCAAAGAAGGTAAATCCACGGGAAGTCATGCAGCTCGCAAAAGGGTTACAGCAAACAGATCTCATAAAGAAAATCTGCGCAACATCTTCCAATGATTATCTTAAAAGGCTGGGTGACGCTTTAAACGCCTGCCAGTATATCTCAGAAAAAATTATCAAAGAAATTGTCGATACGCCGCCTGTGGCCGCTAATAAAGGAGGTACCATTAAACAAGGCGTTCATAGTGCACTTGATGAACTAAGAACCATTGCCAGCGGTGGCAAAGAGTATCTCATCAGCATACAGCAACGTGAAGCAGAAAAGACGGGTATCAGTTCACTTAAGATTAGTTTTAATAATGTGTTTGGCTACTATCTTGAGGTAACGAACGTACACAAAAGTAAAGTGCCTGCTGACTGGATGCGTAAGCAAACCCTTGCAAACGCTGAAAGGTATATTACGCCTGAACTGAAAGAATACGAAGAGAAGATTACAGGCGCTGAAGAAAAAATAATGGCCATCGAGCTTGATCTCTACGATAAGTTACTGCTGGAGCTCCAGGATTATATTGCTCCTATACAGGTGAATGGCAACGTAATGGCTACGCTGGACTGCTTATTATGTTTTGCATCAAACTCTTTGCAATACAATTATAAAAGACCCGACATACATGACGGGCTGGAACTTGAGCTTAAAGAAAGCCGTCACCCGGTAATTGAAAGAAACTTGCCGTTAGGGGAGCAGTATATCGCCAATGATATTTACCTCAATCCGTCAGAGCAGCAGGTGATTATTCTTACAGGTCCGAACATGAGTGGTAAAAGTGCTATCCTGCGACAAACTGCGCTTATAACTTTAATGGCACACATGGGAAGCTTTGTGCCTGCAGATAGTGCCAGAATACCTCTTACAGATAAGATTTTCACACGCGTGGGTGCAAGCGATAACCTGAGCGGTGGAGAAAGTACATTCATGGTGGAAATGAATGAGACGGCAAGTATCATTAATAATATCTCTCAACGCAGTTTGATTTTGCTGGATGAAATTGGCAGAGGCACTTCAACATATGATGGCATTTCCATTGCCTGGAGTATTGTAGAATACCTGCATTCTTCTTCTGCTGCTCCCAAAACCTTATTTGCCACGCACTACCATGAGTTGAATGAACTCGAGAATAAGTTGACAGGCGTTAAGAATTATCATGTTACCAATAAAGAGGTAGGCAATAAGATTATTTTTTTAAGAAAGCTTGCACCTGGCGGAAGCACACACAGCTTTGGTATTCATGTGGCAAAAATGGCTGGCATGCCTCCTTCACTTATCGATAGGGCGAATGATATTTTAAAACAACTGGAAGATAAACATGTAGACGACGAAGAAGAAAAGTCAGAGGAGTCAATAAAGTCAGTAAGGCAGGAAGGGCCTGTGGTAAAAGATACACGCAGCAGCATGAAAAAAATAGCAGCACCTCAAATGCAGCTTTCCATTTTTGACGCACACAGTGAAACATTTGAAGAAATACGGGAAATACTTACCAATATTGATATCAACCGCCTGACTCCTGTAGAAGCGTTAATGAAGCTGAATGAGGTTAAGGGGTTATTGAAATAAGAAGTTTCGACAAATGGCAGGCAGGGTTAGAAGGAAAATGTCTTTTTAAAGATCTTGCTTACCAGCTTGCCTGTTTGTTTTTTCTGTTCCACATATTTTCCATCATTTAAAAGCCATGATACAACAGAATTATCGGCAGGCTCTACAACAAAGTGTTCCTTTACCCCAAATTTTTCATATTGCGTTTTCTTCTTTACAAGATCAGCATCTTTGTTTTTAGGAGATAATATTTCTACGATGATATCCGGAGCTCCGTAAATACCATCCTCTTTTACTATTCCTTCGTTATTTTTTGATATGAAAAAAATATCGGGTTGCACTGCATTGGTATTACCAAGAAAAACATCAACAGGCGCATAACATATTATACCTAAATTATGTTCTTCTACAAATACATCAAGTTTTTTGAAGATACTCTTTGAGATGGAAAAATGTTTAAAGTTGGGTGCCGGACTCATAAAGAAACGATTATTGATAACCTGAATGGGAGTACCTTCAGGCAGGAGCCTGTAAATATCTACCATTGTTTTCGGTTTATTCATCAAAACTGACATAAATCAAATTTACAAAATGCGGACTAATATTTAAGGCGACTGTTGGTGTTGAGCACAGCAATAAAAGCCGGTATTTTATTCCATCATACAATCAATTCTTGTAAATCAACACTTCCTTCTTGCCATCACTTGTCATATAACCACGATACATGCCTTCTGTATTAAAAGGCATAGTAATGTTACCCTCTTTATCAACAGCAATCAATCCGCCATCACCTCCAAGTTCGCCCAGCTTACGCATAATCATTGTATTGGCCGCCTCTTTAAGCGTTTCATGCGCCAGTTCCATCCTGTCGCTAACTGATTTTGCCATTACAAGGCGTATAAAAAATTCGCCCCAGCCTGTACAACTGATGGCGCATGTAGCATTATTGGCGTAAGTGCCGGCGCCGATAACAGGAGCATCGCCGATTCTCCCAAACTTTTTGTTGGTCATGCCACCTGTACTTGTAGCAGCGGCAAGGTTGCCATTCATATCAAGTGCAACGCAGCCAACGGTGCCGTATTTATAATCATTATTGCCGGGCTGTTTTAATAAAGCGCCTGGTTTATTAGCATCATGATCAAGTTCTGATTTAGAAGAATCTTTGGCCTTTGCTTTTTGTAAGGCATCCCATCTTTCCTGGGTAAAGAAATAAGAAGGATCAACAATAGCACATCCCTGCTGTGCGGCAAATTTTTCGGCCCCTTTGCCTGTCATCATCACATGTTCGCTTTTATCCATTACAGCTCTTGCAGCCGTGATAGGATTTTTAATAGTAGTAACACCAGCAACGCTGCCAGCTTTAAGTGTATTGCCGTCCATAATTGCTGCATCCATTTCATTTTTTCCTTCATTAGTAAATACAGAACCTTTTCCGGCATTAAACAGCGGGTTATCTTCAAGCACTTTAATGGTGGCTTCCACTGCATCCAATGCTGTGCCTCCTTTTGATAGCACCGCATAGCCTGCATTCAGTGCATCATTAAGGCCTTGCTGATAAGCCTTTTCTTTTTCGGGTGTCATCTGGCTTTTTAAAATGGTGCCTGCACCGCCGTGAATAACTAATACAAATTTTTTATTTTGTGCCATGGTAGTGCATCCAAACATTATTAGCAAAACAATTACAAAACAAATGCGTTTCATGGTATGATATTCGTGTGTTTTACGTTTATTAATAATGGAGATTACTGGTTAAGCAAATCTAAGATCGATAAAGTTAAGAATGCATGATTGAGCAAACTACCTGTAGAAAGTTGCGTAAAAATGTAGTATTACTTCTTGCTGATGTTCGATATAAATTTAGATAGTTGCATATTTGTATTTTCCTATTTCTCTAAGAAGAGGCTGTAATGATTGCCTGTTGTAAATTATCTTTATTTATTTTAAACCGGTGACGTCTGAAACAAATTGTGAAAATAGCTCCCCGCATAGTCCTTGGTTTACTGGGTTTGTGTGTGGTTTTACTGGCATGGATTTATAAGGTACTTCCGCCATCTTTTTTAATAGGACTTTTGCTGTTTGTTGCGCTAACAGTATGGAAGCCTAGAATAGGGGCACGTATCCTGCTTTCACTATTAGCTTTGCTGCTACTGGTATGGCTGTTGATACAAACAGAGTTTGTTCAGAATATTATTATTGGAAAAATTACCAAAAAACTGTCGAAAGAGTTAAAGACAGAAATAAGCATTCAGCATGTAAGCCTCTCACTCTTTAACAGGTTAAACCTGGATAGTATCTTAGTCCGTGATCAGAAAAAAGATACGTTGCTTTATGCGGGCAAACTTAAAGTGCGCATTACAGACTGGTTCTTTTTTAAAGACAAGATTGATCTTAAATACACAGGCCTTGAAGATGCTGTTATTAATATGCATCGAAAAGATTCAGTATGGAACTACCAGTTTATTGCTGATTATTTTGCCCCGAAGGATACCGCCAAGGTTAAAAAGGATACCTCCAAAGGAATTTCACTTAATGTTATCAAAGTAGATTTTAAAAATGTTTCCTTTCTTTCCAATGACGAATGGAAAGGACAGCGGATGCAGGTAAAGATAGGAAGCATGATTCTTGATGCAGATACCATCGACCTGAATAAAAGATTATTCAAAATAAACGAAATAGAACTTGATAAGCCATACTTCACGCTGAGAGATTTTGACGGCCTTCGCCCGGACAGTTTAAAGCCTGAAAACAAAAAAGATACGGGCTTATACTTTAACAGTTCCGGTATGCAGCTTGCCATAAAAAGCGTAAAAATTACCAATGGATATTTTGGAACAGAAAAGCCGGAAAAGCTTACACCAGGCTATTTCGACAGCCACAATATCTGGGTGAGCAAGCTTAACTGCAATTTCAACAACGTATCATTTATAAAAGATACCATCAAAGCCAAAATACAGATTGCGGGGCGGGAGAGAAGCGGGCTTATTCTAAAAAAGCTTAACGCCAATTTTAAACTAACTCCGCAGATAATGGAGTTTGCAAAACTTGATTTGCAAACCAACAAAAGTCACCTGAAAGATTATTACGCCATGAAGTTTAAAGACTTTAATGAAGACATGAGCGAATACATTGACAGTGTGGTGATGGTGGCCCATTTTAAAAATGCGGAAGTAAGCTCTGATGATATTGCATTCTTTGCTCCCGAACTAAGCGACTGGAAAAAAGAAGTGCTTATGACTGGAAAGTTTAACGGTACTGTAAGTGATTTTGATGTAAAAAATCTGTTTATAAAAAGTGGCAACGCAACTTATGTAAGTGGTAACCTTTCAATGAAGGGGTTAACGGATATTGATAAAACTATCATCACTTTTACAGAAGGCAATCTGCAAACAAACTACCTTGAGTCTGCTGTTTTGTATAAAGGCCTGAAAGATGTTAAAAACCCTAATCTTACAGCACTTGGCAACCTTCGTTTCCAGGGTAGTTTTAAAGGAACCATTAATGATTTTATTGCCAACGGAAATATTAGCAGCAGCCTTGGCGGGGCCTATGCCAATGTAAGCATGAAGTTTCCTTCTAAAGGGGCACCATCTTATAACGGTACATTAAAAACACAACAATTTAATCTTGGCACATTTATAAACAGTGATGCACTTGGCCGTGTTACCTTCAATGGAAAAATAAATGGCAAGGGCTTTTCTTTATCGCAGTTAAACACCAAACTCGAGGGGGATTTTGATCAGTTTGAATTCAACGGGTATAATTATCATGCCCTGGCCATTAATGGAACCTTTCAAAAGAAATTATTCAGCGGGGAGTTTAATGCTAACGATACCAACTTCAATTTCACCAGTAACATACAGGTTGACTTTAACGGCGATCAACCAAGTTTTAACGTATTGGGCGACCTTGTAAATTCTGATTTGAAAAAGCTCAACTTTACCAAAGCAAACTTTCAGCTAACGGGCTTATTTGACCTTAATTTTAAAGGAAAAAATATTGATGATTTTATTGGCAGTGCAAAAATTTTAAATGCCAGCCTCTTGCATGACAGCAGCAGGTTAAGCTTTGATTCGCTTGCTCTCAATGCATCCTTTGATAGCGCTGGCGCCAAAATACTTCATCTGCAAAGCAATGAGTTTGATCTAATGCTGCGCGGCAGATTCCAGGTGCTTGACTTACCGAATGGATTCCAGGCTTTTCTTCATAAATATTATCCGTCGCTGATTAATGAACCCGTTTCCATTCCCAAAAACCAACAGTTATCAGTAGAGCTTCACACAG
>Ga0105239_10007994_pt1 | contig 12076 bp, 12 predicted proteins | sample KBSC44metaG_FD_92761 | JGI IMG/M metagenome (GOLD analysis project Ga0105239, IMG submission 92761) | Corn rhizosphere microbial communities from Kellogg Biological Station, Michigan, USA - KBS C4-4 metaG | ecosystem: Host-associated > Plants > Roots > Rhizosphere > Soil | place: Michigan, USA...
CGGCCGGACCTGGTCGATCGCCGCGATCGTCTGGGGTGTCGCACTGCTCGCCGCAGTGTTCTCAGCGGATCCGCGTCGCGCCACTCCGGCCGCAGGCTGACCGGCTGAGATCGCGTCAGCGGCCGACGAGGTGCTTCACGCGGTCGAGCCAGCTCACGTGACCGCGGCGTTGGTTCGGCGCGAGGCGCTCGGCCTCCACCTGCTGCTCCGTCGCCGCAAGCGCGGCTTCGAGCCCGGCGCGCTCGTCGTCGGGAGTGCCGCTCCACGAGAGCAGCGCTCGGAGCTGATCGGGGGCCAGCACGCCGCCGGGGCGCTGCCACGCGCGTAGGAGCTCCGCATGAGCCTGGTCCTCCGAGCCCGGCATCAGCGAGTCGGCGGCCGCCCTAGCCGCGCGTCGCGCGCGGATCTTTGCCGTACGTGTTCCGCTCGCGGATCTGGCCGTCGCGGCCGTGGACGAACAGCTCGCGCTTGTTGCGACGAGCGATCGCGCGTGCCGCCTCCCGGGCCTCCGCCTGCGTCCGGTGGGTCGACTTCGCGCGACCGTCTGCCGCAACCTCGACCCGCCAGCCGTCCTTGCTCGGAACGACGTGTACGTCACCTTTCGCCATGCCGCGCTCGTACCCGCCTCCGGGCGTCGCGTAACTCCGTGCCGACGACGAGCCAGCGGCCGGTACGCTCGGCCGGGCGACCGAAGCGTGAAGACCCTGCTCAACGTCATCTGGCTCGTCCTCGCCGGGGTCTGGCTCGCGCTCGGGTACCTGCTCGCGGCAGTGCTGCTCGCGATCACGATCATCGGGTTGCCGTTCGCCAAGCAGTCGCTCAAGCTCGCGCGGTACGCGCTGTGGCCGTTCGGCCGGGCGCTCGTGCAGAGCCCGACGCGGCACGAGACGCTGAGCGTGATCGGGAACGTTCTCTGGTTCGTCCTCGCGGGGTGGTGGCTCGCGCTCGGCCACATCGTCACGGGGGTGGCGCTCTGCCTGACGATCATCGGCATCCCGCTCGGGATCGCGGACTTCAAGATGGCCGGCGCCGCGCTCGTGCCGTTCGGCCGCACGATCGTTCGGGCACGCGAGCTGAACGCCGGCATGGTCGCCGCCGACTCGACCATCGCGTTTCCCGACTGAGCTCCGCCGCTCCGCGGATCAAAACGCATCACTGCCGTGCGATCCTGGGCCTGATGGCAACAGAGGACCACCCCGGTCACCACGGCGTCGAGGCGGCCGAGGGCCTGGGGCGAGAGCACGAGCGGGAGCACCCGGCCTCCGAGCACCAAGGGCACGGGCAGGCGCACGGGGGCGCCGGCCACGCGGGTCACGCGGACGTCTACAGGCGTCGCTTCTGGATCACCCTGATCCTCGCCCTTCCGGTCGTCGTGTACAGCGAGATGGTCCAGGACTGGTTCGGCTACACCGCGCCGGAGTTTCCGGGGGATGGCCTGGTCGCGCCGGTGCTCGGCACGGTCATCTACGTCTACGGGGGCTCCGTCTTCCTGACGGGTGCGTGGTCGGAGATTCGCCGGCGCGCGCCGGGAATGATGCTGCTCGTCTCGCTGGCGATCACCGTCGCGTTCGCGGCGAGCGCAGCAACGTCGCTCGGGCTGTTCGACCTGGAGTTCTGGTGGGAGCTCTCCGCGCTCGTGGTGATCATGCTGCTCGGGCACTGGCAGGAGATGAAGGCGCTCGGGCAGGCGAGCGGCGCCGTGAGCGCCCTCGCGGAGCTGCTGCCCGACGAGGCGGAAAGGGTGCGCGACGGCGAGAGCGAGCGGATCCCGCTGACCGAGCTTCGAGTCGGCGACGTCGTGCTCGTGCGTCCCGGTGCCCGTGTGCCGGCCGACGGTGAGATCCTCGCCGGTCGCGCGGAGCTCGACGAGTCGATGATCACGGGCGAGTCGAGGCCGGTGGCGAAGGGCGAGGGCGACGACGTCACGGCCGGCACGGTGGCGACCGATTCCGCGATCCGCGTGCGTGTGACGGCCGTCGGCGAGGAGACGGCGCTCGCCGGGATCGAGCGGCTCGTCGCGGAGGCGCAGGCGTCGCGCTCCCGTACCCAGGCGCTCGCCGACCGCGCCGCCGCCCTCCTCTTCTACGTCGCGGTCGGCGCCGCGACCATTGCCTTCGTCGTCTGGGCGCTCCTGGACGACGTCGACTTCGGCGTGATCAGCGCCGTGAGCGTGCTCGTGATCTCGTGCCCGCACGCGCTCGGGCTCGCGATCCCACTCGTGATCTCGATCTCCACCTCGCTCGCTGCCCGCAACGGCATCCTCGTCAAGGACCGGCTCAGCCTGGAGCGCAGCCGTCTCGTCGACGTCGTGCTCTTCGACAAGACCGGAACGCTGACGCGCGGCGAGCACGTCGTCACCGGCGTCGCCGCCCGCGACCGTGACTCCGTCCTGGCCCAGGCGGCGGCGGTCGAATCGGAGAGCGAGCACCCGCTCGCCCGGGCGATCGTGAGCGCCGCCCGCGAGCACGGCCCGATCCCCACGGCACGCGACTTCCGGGCGATGAGCGGGCGCGGCGTCGAGGCCTCGCTCGACGGCGCGCGTGTCGCGGTGGGCGGCCCGGGCCTGCTGCGCGAGCGCAGCCTCGACGTGCCCGGCGAGCTCGCGCGGGAGACGGGGCCGTGGGAGAGTCGCGGGGCGTCGGTGCTGTACGTCGTCCGGGACGGGACGGTTCTCGGCGCCTTCGCACTCGAGGATCGCGTGCGCCCCGAGGCGCGGGAGGCGGTCGAGCGCCTGCACGAGCTCGGGATCGGCGTCGCGCTGATCACCGGCGACGCCCGGCAGGTCGCCGATGCGGTCGCCGCCGACCTTGGGATCGACGAGGTCTTCGCCGAAGTGCTCCCGGAGGACAAGGAACGACACGTTCGCGAGCTGCAGGAACGCGGGCACAGGGTCGCGATGGTCGGCGACGGCGTCAACGACGCCCCCGCGCTCGCCCGCGCCGACGTCGGGATCGCGATCGGTGCGGGAACGGACGTTGCGATCGAGTCGGCGGGCGTGATCCTCGCCTCGGACGATCCCCGTGGCGTCGTCGGCGTCGTCACGCTCTCGCGCGCCAGCTACCGGAAGATGGTGCAGAACCTCGTCTGGGCGGCCGGCTACAACATCCTCGCGATCCCGCTCGCAGCCGGAGTGCTCGCGCCGTGGGGCATCACGCTCCCACCCGCCGTCGGGGCGCTCCTCATGAGCCTCTCGACGATCGTCGTCGCATTGAACGCGCAGCTGCTCCGCAGGCTCGATCTGAGGCGCGGTCCGCGTCCGGCACGATGAAGCGCCTCGCGGCCGGAGCTCAGGCGGGCGGGGCGTAGCTCGGCGCGACGCCGAAGACGGCCTCCGCGACGCCCGCGTCGGTCGCGGCGTAGCGGTGCGTCACGCCCGCCGGGACGAGGAACGCGTCGCCCGGCTGGAGGGTCGCCTCGACCCCGGCCGCGTCGACGTGGAGCTCGCCGCCCCGGGCGTACAGGAGCTCCTCCCCGTCGTGCGACTCCTCCTGGCCCGAGTGGCCGGCAGGAACCGTCAGCGTGCCGACCGTCAGATGCTCGGTCGAGACGAGGAGGCCGACGAGCACGCCGCGGTCGAGACGCCAGACGCTGTCCTCGCCGCGCAGGACGTGGAACGAGCCCGCGGGCGGCCGGACATCCGCCAGCGCACCGACGATTCCCTCGACCGCGTAGACGCTCTCCTCGAGGTACGGCCTCGTCTGCGCGTACGCGCCCGAGGTGCCCGTCGCCGGAGGCGGGGCGAAGTACTCGAGCACGCGTAGCGGCTCGTCGCCGTACGAGAAGCCGTGGTGCCAGGTGTCGCGCCGGAAGAAGACGCTCTCGCCCGTCTCGGCCCGAACGACCTCGCCCGTCTCCGGGTTCGCGAGCACGAGCGTCCCCTGGAGGACGTACAGGAGCTCGTCCGCGGCGAACACCGTCCGGAAGCTCTCCGAGTGGCGAAACGCGCCGCCCGGCGGAAGGCCGAAGACGATCGTGTGGATCAGCTGCGACGAGACGTAGATCCAGTCTTCGACGAAGCCCGCCTCCTCGTCACCCCACGTGTGGCGCACGGCGTCGGCCGCGCGGATGACCGTGGGCACCTCGAACGAAGGCCGGGGCGACGGCTTATAGCCCATCGTGGCTCCGCCGGTCGTGGACGAGGCGCTCGGCATCGAGCTTCGCGAACGAGTCGTCGTAGACGGGATCGGGGAAGTCGCTCTCGATCGTTCGGGCGACGCCGTCGCGGCCCGCCGCCTGCGCGGCGAGCATGATCTCGAGCGCGTGGTAGGCGTGCTCCGGTCGCGTCACGGTCGGACGGCCCGCCTCGACGCAGTCGACGAGGTGCCGCAGCCCCTCGGTCCACTGCCAGTGCGGGTCGGCCTCCGGGAACACGTGCCAGGCACCGTCGGCGTTCCGCCAGAGCTCCCACCCCTCGGGCGCCCAGTCGTCGCCGAGCAGCTGGATCGTGCCCTCGCTGCCGTAGACCTCGATCGCCGGCGAGCGGTAGCGCTGGATTGTGAAACCGGTCGTGACGACGGCGAAGCGGGCATCGCCGAAGTCGAGCAGCACGTGCGCGTTGTCGTCGGCCTCGACACGCATGCGGCGGCCGTTCACCTCCCGCTCGGGGATCGCGACGCCGACCATCGCCGTCACCCGTCGCGCGGGGCCGAAGAGCGCGCAGAGGCTCGTGACGTTGTAGACACCGAGGTCGAAGAGCGACCCGCCGCCGGGCTCGTAGAACCACTTGTTCCACCACGGCCCGGCCCAGCCGTAGCGCGCACGCGCCGTCAGCAGGTCGCCGATCCGGCCGTCGCGGACCGCGCCGTGGACGGCGCGGAACGTCGGGCTCAGGAGGATGTGCGGCGCGCAGACGAGGAGCCCCGGCGCCGTGCGCGACAGCGCGAGCAGCTCCGCGGCCTCGTCGAGGGAGGTCGCCGGCGGCTTCTCGACGAGCACGTGCTTGCCGGCCTCGAGAGCCGCCTTCGCGAGCGGTCCGTGCTCGTTCATGCTCGTCAGCACGAGCACGAGGTCGACGTCGTCCCGGCCGATCACGTCCTCGGGCGCTGCGAGGTCGGGGTCGAGGTCGTAGTGCGCAGCGGCACCGCGTCGCTTGGCGTCGTCGACGTCGTAGACCGCACTCACGTGCACGCGCCCCGGCGCGCGCAGGCGCTCGATCATTCCCCGGTACGGCCCGGCGAAGACGCTTCCGCAGCCGATCACGCCGAGGCCGAGGCTCATAGCTGCTCCCGGCGCCGGCAAGGCCGGCACCTCCGCTCCCTGCAGCCTCCGTCGAGCCTACGGCTCACGTCGTGCCCCTCGCGACGCGGTAGTACGCATCCGTCCACGCCGGCCGGTCGACATCGAGCCCGCGCTCGAGGCCGATCCGCATGCTCAGCGCTGCGGCCGCCGGGAAGGTCGTGATCGCCGCGAGCCGCCGGTCGACGCCCTCGCCGCCCGGCGCCTGCAGAACCGTCGCGCCCTGTCCCGCGCAGATCTCCTCGGCCTCCGCGAGGAGCGGGTCGCCGGCGCCCGCCGGCAGGCTCAGCGCGAGCGTCCCGGGCCGGAGCGCCATCATCGCCGAGGTCGCTCCCTCCCGGGTCTCGACGCCCTCGGCGGGAATGCCCGCGACCTCCTTGAGCAGGAGCGCGGCCTCGAGCGCCGCCGCCCACCCGGGGCCGCTGCCGAACACGACGGCCGTCTCGGCCGGCACGTCCCCGATTTTGTCCGCCCACGCGCCCGCGCGGGCGACGATGCTCTCGAGCCCTTCCGGCAGGCTCCGGAGCCCTTCGCCGAGGGCGGCGTCGGATGTCACCTCCGCCCAGACGACGAGGCCCGCGGCGACCGCCCCGCAGAACGCCTGCGTGTGGGTGACCGCCCGCTGGTGCTCGACGGTCACGAGCGCGCGGGCATCTGCGCGGGAGCCGAGCGTCGAGCCGGCGTCCGCGGTCACGGCGGCGAACGGCGTCGGCACGCCGGCGTCGACCGCCTCGACGAGGTCGCGGAACTCACCGGAGGACGAGACGGCGAGGAAGAGGTCTCCCTCCCGCCAGGCGAAGGCGCCGCGCGCGAGAAGGCCGCTCGGCACCGCGACGACCTCCGGGCCCTCGGGCGACTCGAGCGACGCGAGCCAGAGCGCAACCGCGACGTAGTACGCGGCGCCGTTCCCGCTCGCGACGACACGCCGGACGCGGTCGGAGCCGACCACCGCCGCAACGTCGTCGACGCCGTCGCGGGCGTCGAGCGTCGCGGCGAGGGACGAGGGCAGCTCACTCACGTCCTGCCAGAGCCCGGTCTCGCGCTGCATCGCGGCTCAGGCGAAGACGGCGAGCGGCATCGTCATGCCGACGTTCCACACGCCGGCATCGACGATCTCGTGGATGTGCAGGTCGCCGGCGAGGCTGCAGAGCACGTAGGCGTCTTCGCGGGAGAGCCCCCGCTCCTCGACGAGCCAGGCGATCATGTTCCGGACGGCGGTGCGGGCACCCTCCATCAGGTCGGCGTCGATGCCCATGGTCCCGTGGTACGGGCCGGACGGGCCGACCCGCCCGGGGACGCGGTACGAAGGGCCGGGGATCGACCGGTCGTGCACGACGAAGCGCAGCGTCGCCTCCATCGCGCACTCGACCGCACTCACGCAGATCTCGCCGTCGCCCTGCACCGCATGGGCGTCGCCGCAGGAGTAGAGGCCGCCGTCGCACCAGACCGGGAGCCAAAGCTGCGAGCCGACCACGAGGTGGCGCGTGTCGATGTTGCCGCCGCCCCGGTGCGGTGGGAACACGTCGATCGGCCCCGGAGGCTCGTCGGGCGTGACGCCCATCGTCCCGAGGAACGGCTCGAGCGGCACCTCGACACCCTCGGCGACGTGTGCCGTCATCCGGTTTCGCAGGTCGAAGATCTTGAGGTACGGATCGGGGAAGTCGTCGGGCAGGAGCCCGGCCCCGGGGATGAAAGCGGTCCAGCCCCAGGTACCGGGCGTGAGGGAGATCACCTCGACCTCGAGCGTCGTCCCGGGCCGGGCGCCCTCGACGTGGATCGGCCCGGCGAGGTTGTAGATCGTCTCGAAGTCCCAGACGACGGTCGCCGCGGTCGAGCTCTCCGTCACCTGACCGTCGCCCGTGATCGGGAGGTCGAAGTGGACGACGTCCCCCGACGCGATCCGGAGGACGGGCTCGCGGCCCGAGTCCCAGTCGTGGTGGACCCTGCTCGCGTCGAGCTGGTGCTCGGTACTCACGCCGCCACTCTACGACCCGCGCACGGCTGCGGACAGGGCCGCCCCGATCAGGCCGCCGGCGGGGCCGAGGCTGGACGGGACGACGGCGAGCGGCGGCGTGCGCGGGTACTCCTGGAGCGAGCGGCACGCCCGAGCGACGCGCTCGCAGTACGCCGGAGCGGAGCCCAGGCCGCCCCCGAGGACGACGAGCGCCGGGTCGAGCGCGTTGACGAGCACCGCGAGGACCCGCCCGAGCTCGGAGGCGGCCCGTTCGACGAGCTCCGTGCGCGCGGGGTCGGCCAGCACCTCCTCGGCGTGCTCGACCCCGGCTGCCCGCGCGAGCGCCGGACCGGCGGCGACCCGCTCGACGGGCGGTGCCCCGAGCACGAGCGCCTCGCCGCGCGCGCCCCGGTAGGGCACGCCGTCGACGACGAGGCACGCGCTCGCGCCCGTGCCGACGATCGCGAAGAGGAAAGGCGAGACGCCCGCTCCGGCACCGAAGCGCGCCTCGGCGAGAGCGGCCGCGCGAACGTCGGCTTCGAGCGTCACGGCCGCGCCGCCGAACGCACCGGCGACGTCGAGCATGCGCCAGTCGACCGTGTCGCCGCTCGCGGGACGCCCTTCGAGGTCGACGAGCTCGCAGAGACCGATCCCGACGGGCAGCTCGCCGCCCGCCACTTCCGCCGCGAGCGCGGCGCAGTCGGCGAGCACGGCCGGGCCGCCTCGCTCCTTCCGCGTCGCGACGAGGCGCCGCTCGAGCACGTCGCCGGTGGCGGTGTCGACGACGCCGGCGGCGATCTTGGTGCCGCCGACGTCGATGCCGACGACGTGGCCCGAGGCGGGGCGCCGCGGGTTTCGGTCCGCCGCTGGCATCGCTTTATAGTCTCCTATCCGCCGCCGGGGCGGCGACCCAAGCCCGAGGGAGGGAATCTTGTGAAAAGGCGCCTGCTGGCAGTGCTCGTCGTCCTCGCCTGCACGCTGCTCGCCGCGACGGCCGGCGCGTACGCGGGCAAGGAGGCGACGACCACGCTGACGATGTGGTCCTACGACAACCAGGACCCGGGTCTCGAGCCCGTGCTCAAGCAGCTCTCGAAGGAGTTCGAGAAGAGCCACCCGGGCGTCAAGATCAACCTCGTCTTCAAGTCGTTCAACGACCTCGTCGGCACCGTGCCCCGGGCGCTCGCCTCCGGCAGCGGGCCCGACGTGACGGAGGGCAACCAGGGCTACCAGACCGACGCGCAGCTCGTGAAGGCGAAGCTGATCCTGCCCCTCACGAAGTACGTGAAGAAGTACGGCTGGGACAAGCTCTACGCACCGTCCACGTGGGGCATGTTCCGCTGGACGCCCGACGGCAAGCAGTTCGGCAAGGGCCCGGTGTGGGGGATCGCGCAGACCGGGCAGAACATCGTCGCGTTCATGAACAGAAAGAAGCTGATCGTGGCCGGCGTCAATCCGAACAAGCTGCCGACGACGTTCGCGGGCTTCGAGCGCATGCTCGCGCAGCTGCGCGCCAAGCTGCCCGACGACGACCCCGTCATCTTCGCGGGGAACAAGGAGGGCTACGGCTTCATCCACCTGTTCGGCGGCATCTGGGGCGCGCACGTCAAAGCCCAGAGCGTCCGCAACTGGATCTACCACGTGCCCGGCTCGCGCTACGACACGCCGGGGACGATCAAGGCCCTCGGTCGCCTGCAGGCCTGGGGAAAGGCCGGCTACTTCAACGACGACTTCAATGCCGTCGGCAACGACGCCTCCGCAGGCGAGTTCGCGAAGGGCAAGGGCGCGATGTGGATCGGCGGCGACTGGGACTCGACGATCATCCGCGAGGGGCTCGGCGCGAAGAACGTCGTCGTGATGCCGGTCCCGCCGGGGCCGAGCGGCGTGTGGACGTCGATCGGCGGCCTCTCCGGCCCGTGGCACATCTCCGCGAAGACGAAGTACCCGGACCTCGGCGCCGAGTGGCTGAACTACGTGATCACCTCGCCGCGCGCGAAGGCGCTCATGTACGCGAACCAGCAGATCCCGTCCGACCGGCGCGCCAAGGCGCCGAAGGGCGACCCGTATCTCGCCCAGGTGACGAAGGCCTTCCAGCTCGTGGCGAACGACGACGGCCTGCTGCTGTACACCGACTGGGCCTCCCCGTCGATGTACACGACGCTGCAGAACCAGTTCCAGCTGCTCCTCGCCGGGCGCCAGACGCCGGCGGGCATGGCGAAGGCCGTCCAGGACGACTGGACCAAGTTCGACAAGACACTCGGCAGCTGATCGACCACGCGTGGCGGATGAGGATCTCGCAGACGCGGCGCGCCCGGACCCCGTAGCACCGGGCGCGTCGCGGAGGCGGCGCCGGGGGGGAGCGGGTCGCGCGCCGGGCGACCCGCGCAACGTCGCCTGGCTCTACGTCCTCCCCGGGCTCGCGTTCTACGTCCTCTTCACCCTCGCCCCGCTCCTCCACACCGTCTACTACTCCCTCTTCGACTGGGACGGCCTGACGGAGAAGACGTGGGTCGGCCTCGCGAACTACAGCGAGGCCCTCCGGGACGGCGTCCTGCGCGACGCCTTCCTCCACTCGGGGATCCTGATCGTGTACTACGCGGTCCTGCCCGTGATCATCGGGCTGATGCTGACTGCGGCGTTGACGCGGTCGGCGATCCGCGGCTTCCGCTTCTTCAGGACCACGCTGTTCCTGCCGCAGCTCATCGCCGGCGTCGTGATCGCGCAGGCGTGGATCTGGATCTACGCGACCGACGGGCCGTTGAACCGGTTCCTCGAGCTGATCGGGCTGGGGTCGCTGACGCGGCCCTGGCTGGGTGACTTCACGTGGGCGCTTCCTTCGATCGGCGCGATCGGGAGCTGGGTCACGTTCGGGCTCTGCATGGTGCTCTTCATCGCCGGCGTGCAGAAGATCCCGACGTCGCTCTACGACGCGGCGCGGGTCGACGGCGCGGGAGCGGTGCGCGAGTTCTTCGCGGTGACCCTCCCCGGCCTCCACAACGAGATTCTCGTCGCGTTCGTGCTGACGACGATCAACGCGCTCCGCAACTTCGACGTCGTCTACAACACGACGGCCGGCGGCCCCGGGGGCGAGACGATGGTCCCCTCGATGTACATGTACCAGAACGCGTTTCTGTACAACCGCGTCGGCTACGCGGCCGCGATCGCGACGGTGCTCGCGATCGCGATCTTCATTCTCGCTGCGATCGTGCTGCGGGTCGGCGACCGGAGTGAGCGCACGTGACGTTCGGGCGTCTCGACCGCGCCGGCACGTACCTCGTGCTGTGCACGTTCGCGCTGATCGCGATCTATCCCATCCTGTCGATCCTCTTCCTGGCGCTCCACCGCAAGGAGGACCTCGTCACCGGGTTCGCGTTCCCGACGCGGATCGACCTCTCGAGCTTCGAGGCCGCGTGGACGGAGGGCAACTTCGCGACCGGCTTCAAGTCGAGCTTCATCGTCGCCGCGACGGTCACCGCCGTGTCCGCCGTGCTCTCGATCGGCACCGGCTACGCGTTCGGGACGATGCGCTTCACCGGTGACCGCATCGTGTTCCCGATCATCCTGCTCGGGATCATCTTCCCGTACGAGGCGACGGTGATCCCGCTCTACTACGACTTCTCCGACGTGCCGCTCCTCCACTGGCACCTGCTCAACACCTACTGGGCGCTCATCCTCCCGCAGATCGGGCAGTCGGTGGCCTTCGGCACGTTCTGGATGCGTGCGTTCTTCCGGTCGACGCCGCGCTCGCTGATCGAGGCCGCCCGCATCGACGGGGCGACGTCGTTCGGCGTGCTGGGACGCGTGCTGCTGCCGCAGGCGATGCCGGCGGTGCTCACGATGTCGGTGCTCGTCTTCACGTACACGTGGAACGAGTTCCTGCTCGCGCTCGTGCTCGTCTCCGGGAGCGAGTCGCACCAGACGGCGCCGCTCGGCTTGAGCTTCTTCGCGGGCGCCTCGCGGGCGGGCGACCCGACCAAGGTCGCGGCGGCAGCGGTGCTCGTCGCGCTGCCGATCCTCGTCGTGTATCTCTTTCTCCAGCGGCACTTCGTGCGTGGAATGCTCGCCGGGGCGCTCAAGGAGTGATCTGAGTCATGGCACGAATCAAGCTCGTCTACCTCGGCGGCGGCTCCACCAGGGCTGCGGGGACCATGGCCTCGTTCATGGCGAACGGGGCCGACTTCGACGGCTCGGAGGTCGTCCTCGTCGACCTCGACCCTGATCGGCTGGCACTGATCCGCACCCTGGCCGAGAAGATGGCGCGAGCCCGCGGCCTCGACATCGCGGTGACGGCGACGACCGACCGCCGCGCGGCGCTCGACGGCTGCGACGCCGTGCTCTCGTCGTTCCGGCCCGGCGGGTTCGCGGCGCGCGTGCACGACGAGCGGATCCCGCTCGAGCACGGACTGATCGGCCAGGAGACGCAGGGGGCCGGAGGCTTCTTCATGGCGCTCCGGGCGATCACGGTGCTGAAGGACGTGTGCGCCGAGATCGAGGAGCTCTGCCCGAACGCCTGGATCTTCAACTACACGAACCCGGTCAACATCGTGGCCGAGGCGATCACGCACCACTCGGCGGTGAAGGTCGTCTCGCTCTGCGAGGGACCCATCTACTTCTCCGACGAGATCGCCAGGGCCGCCGGTCTCGACCCCGAGCGCCTCCACGTGACGATGGTCGGCCTGAACCACGCCTGTTGGGGGGTCGAGCACGACTACGACGGGCAGGACGTGCTCCCCCTCCTCGAGGAGGCGTGGGAACGGCGGCGTGACGACAGGGCGCTCGGCCCGGTCGGGCGGCGCCAGCTCCAGCTCGCGGTCGCGATGGGCGCCGTGCCGGCCGACTACTTCCAGTACTACTACTTCACCGACGACGTCCTTGCCGAGCTCCGGGCGA
>Ga0105239_10007995_pt1 | contig 12075 bp, 10 predicted proteins | sample KBSC44metaG_FD_92761 | JGI IMG/M metagenome (GOLD analysis project Ga0105239, IMG submission 92761) | Corn rhizosphere microbial communities from Kellogg Biological Station, Michigan, USA - KBS C4-4 metaG | ecosystem: Host-associated > Plants > Roots > Rhizosphere > Soil | place: Michigan, USA...
CAACTGGGGTGGGTTTCTCCGGAAGGAGGATTGGGACAAAGTGGTACAGGTTATTGAGGTGACGCCGGATAAAAAAGTGGTGTGGGCGCTCCATCAATGGAAAGACCCCGATCTGGGGCCTTCTTCGTGTATACAAATTTTGGATGATCGGGGAGCTGTCTTTTGAACCAGGTTTGAACAACTGCGCATATTTCTGCGGGACCGCATGCGCCGCAAGATCATCCACCCCATTGACCTCACCGACTACAAGATCCTGGACGAAGAGACAGACGCTATTTACCTCACCGTCCCGGAGATCCGGGCCTTATATAATGCGGACTTGTCGCAACACCCGGAATGGTGTCGTTTCCGGACCTGTTTGTTCTGGGATGTTTCACCGGGCTGCGCTTCTCCGATTTCAACAGTATCAGGCCGGAGGATATTCGGAAGGGGATGCTGTACAAGAAGCAGGGCAAGTCTGACCACTAGGTGGTCATCCTGCTGCGACCGGAGGCGCATGATATACTGTTTAACCGGTTTGGCAGGAATGTACCTAGGACCTCAAACGCGAAGTTGAACCGGTATATTAAGAAGGTGGGGCAGGTGGCAGGGATCAGCACGCCCATTAAGGTGTTCTACAAAAAGGGCAACCAGGACATCGTGGTGACAAAGCCGAAATACACCTGGATCACTACCCACACCTGCCGCCGATCATTCTGCACCAATGAGTTCCTGGCAGGTACACCACCGGAGCTGATCATGAAGATCAGCGGGCATAAGAGCCTGAAGGATTTTTATAAGTATATACGCATTTCGCCGGAAGAGGCAGGGAAAAAGATACAGGAGATATGGGAGAAGAGGGGGGAAATGGCCTAGGAAGGTATGAGAAATATAAGCATGCATCAGGCAGGCTCATTTCTTAATTTTTAGCCATTTCTTTTACTGCCTCGATAGTCTCTATTTTTAGGTGGTATGACCCTTATATTCCATGACCGCGTTCCCATACCAACAATATCGTTTATCGGTTTTTGCACTGATCTCATAAATTCGCCAGGGAGTAGCACCACAAATTTCGGTATGATCTGCTCTTAGATTTAAATTACAAACTGAGTAAAATGGGCAAGGCGCTCCAATCCCTTTCTTTACCATCATCGCTTCAAGTGCAGTGGTTGAATATTCTTTATGGCATTCATGATAGTGTGAATATGCTATCAAAACTTTGCATGCCTGGCTAGTATCATCATCCATTGAAGCCGTACCTATCATATCCCGGTTAAAAGCATCTTTGTCCGTGAATTCGTACATATAGTCACATACCGGCACCATGTCCAGTAATTTATTATACTTTACTGCAAAAATTAGATCAACTTCAAAAGATGGTTTTTTAGTTCTGATCTCGTAAGCCTTATTAGCTTGATCACAGATATATGAAAATGCTTTCAAAAGCCGTGGTCTGCCTTCAAATACTTTGATAATTTCTGCCATTTGATCACGGAAAGCAGATTTGTTTATTCCAAGAAGTTCTTTCGTCTGCTTTCTAAGGGGTTCCAGTGCTTTGTAAATTGACTCTCCTGATTCAAACCGGGCTTTGCAATTTTGCAACTCCTGAATGAACATCCTGCCGCTGTCCACATATGTAAGAGAAAGGGAGGCAATGGTTAAAAATGTTTTTCGGGTAACGTCGGGCCAGATATTTTTTGCAACGGATCTTAGAACCGTGTACTCAGTATCCCTTGCCTCATCGTCAATGGATAGTCTATTTTTCAATTGGCGGTTTAGCTCCCGGTCCAATTCATAAGCCAGACCCTCATATATATAGAACTTGCCAAAGCTCAATTCCTCATCTGTTACTTTCTTGCCTGCCCGGGTAATCTCTGCATAAAGAAGAGGTATTTCGAAATTGTCAGTTATTATACTCCCATTCTCATAGACCCAGAGTGGAAAGTACTTACTATTCGCAAGCCTTATGTTCGAGATTTTACAATTTCGTTCGGTTGACCCATTAATCAGGGTCAAAGATGAGGTCATAGCCCTATACAATTCTTTTCCTTCCCCTGTGATCCCTGTGCCTTCGCAGCTTTCTGGCCGGGGATCCATAAATTGGCTGAAAAGTGTTTTTTTTATCAGGGAAAGGCCGGTTGAAAAATTTCCTACGAGAGTACTAATCTCATGCACATAGTGAATGTATTCATGGAATAGTGGGACTAAGTTTTCCTGTCTTATTATTTGCTGTATGGTAGCCGTAATCGGCTGGCCGGGTAATAGCCCAAAATATGCCCTTGCCCGGCCAGTTCTGACGGAGAAGTAATATTTTTCCGGAAAGTAAGCAGCTCCTTTTTGGTTCGCCCAATTTTCTACCCACTGCTCCAGCAAAGGATCGTTAATGGTCATAATATAATTTAGAATTTATATTTTCGTAAATTGTACGAATCCTTCCAAGCCACCTTAAGCACACTATATGGCCGAAAATACATTCTCTGTAATTTAAAGGGTATTAATGATACAGAAAATATTATAGAGTTGGGTTGAACGGGAATTCTTTGTCATCAAAGGATCCATGAGTACTATTAGATGAAGTCATTTGAAATACTTAGGATTAACTTTTTTCCTGCTTTTCAATTTATGCGAAAGCCATTTCAGGTTTTTTTTCGCTAATTCATGCCTTAATATTGCCCAATGATTTCGGACCTGCCTTTTAATAGCATTTGAATTTAAACCAGGCATTAGGATATGACCTGCTGTTTCATAGGATTCTTTAGCAGCATTATAGGCATATGTTAAAAAGTTTCTTTCCCCCAGATGCGTATATCGCTCATAAATTTGTTTAAGAAAAATTTGGTCACTTTTAGACTTAGGGCTGTGTGCCATAACGACTGTTCGCTGTAGCCTATAATTTAGTTTCCAGAAAAACCTTGACAAACTACTTGAGCGAATAAGAATATCTTTTCCGTTATATTCGAAACCTAAGTACTGTAGGGGACGATAATATTTTTCTTCATTGAGTGTTGTTGTTACAGCCGGCGAACTCCTAATTGTAATCTTTTCTTTTTCCCCAATTTTTCTCCTTGTTCTGCGTGGTCTTTTGAATCCTCTTATTTTGCCTTTTGAGTTTCTGTGGAAATCAATTAAGTCCACTTTGGCCGGCTGGATGGTTAAAAAATATTCCTTAGAAATTTTAGTAATAATGAAATTTAATAGATCAAATGCCTTGTCCGTATTGCAAATAACCATTATGTCATCACAATAGCGACGGTAAACGAAACCTTCAACAATGCTTTTCTTTTTTAAATCGGCATCGAAATCTATGAGAAAAATATTTGATAGAAGAGCGCTGATCGGCGAACCTTGAGGAATACCGCATAATCGGTTCGTTTTCTCGTTAGGTTCTATATTTGAAACAATTACCTGATCCTTCTTCAGTTGATTGAACTTCTCCAGAATGCCCATACCTGGAATAATATCCATTAAAGTGACGGGTGCCTTTTCATTGCGTTTTTTGGGGCCTTTATATTTTTTTAGAAGAATTTTCTGAGTTATATAGCTATACTTAGTCAGTATATTGTAAAGTCTGAATTGATCTTCAGGAAGACGGCCCCCAATTATTTTTTGCCATTTTTCTAACAGTAAAATATGGTCAATGTGATCAAAATAGCCTTTTATATCCAGAGCAATAGCAGAGCATTGTTTTCTAGCTTTTACCTCATCAAAAACTTCCTTCGCGAATTGAATGTTGCATTTTCCTAGGTCAGACCTATAGGCAAGGACCACGTCGTCGAAAGAATGGGTTTTAATATACTCTTCATAGGATTTGGTGAGTGCAAAAGAGTAATAGCCTAAAATCAGGCTGTCTTTATGGGATGCGAAGCAAATAGGTCTTTCCTTTGTCTCTAAATCGAAATGCCCTTCCTCAAACTGGTAGCGGTAGCGTGGAGTTTTTATAATGATTTTTAAAAACGGGGAGAATGAATAGTATTGTTTGCGATTGGTGCGGGTATCCGTTACCTGAAGATTATTTTTCAAGATTTCTTGTATTTCCACATTCTTATCTGGAAACCAGAAACGTTGATCAAGGTGTACATACCCTTTCTTTTTGTACACCTTCTTTCCATTTTTTTCTTGTTGGTAATTCTGGCTTTCATGTCTAAGCCATTGTTCCCATAGAGCAGTCGAGTACATCCTTGTCTTTTAATGGGACATTAGCCAATGAACTTACCAGTGATCAACGCTCACCGGCTAATGTGTAAATAAATTTACCAGGCTCAGACTACCTACATCTGCATGGGATTTACACCCAATTTAGCCTCTGTCCTCCCATGGCAGATATGCCTTAATGGCATCTGCACTACCCACTGTATTTACGCAAAGGTAATACGTGGCCCAATTATACCGTCTATCAGTTAAGCACTGGCTTAGGGCTGGTTTACGTCGGGATCCTACCACACTTTCGTGTCCTCGGGTATTCTCAATAGTGAGCTAAAAAGCTCCAATTGAGTAGGTTAAGTTAACAAGAAAGAAATGAACATCGTTAAATTCATTACACTCCTTATACAGGTTATATGTATCTTTACAGACGCACACTGTACGGGAGGTACCTGGATGGCCACCGCGGTGGGTATCCAGGAAGCACTGAACTCAACCTTCGTAAACTTCTCATCATTGGCCTAAAGCCGCTGCATAACCGATAAATCAAAAGATGAACCAGTTAATTTTAGGACAAAAAGACATGTCATTTTGTCGTTTACATTATTGCTAGTGTTTGATTATTAGGATATTATGTGAAAATATAGTGGTCGTTCTCGTAAGTTCATACACGTTTATATGACAGGTGTGCCATCTTTCCTCAAAAAAAACATCTATGCTTTCATGTGGTTTCACTAGTACCATACTTATCATCTTTTTGCCATTGAATTTTGTCTTTTATGTTGGCTGCGATATTAAGAATCTGTGTGGACAATCGTTTAACATATCCTTAAACGTCAGTTTCGTAAATTTAGTAAAATAGTATTTATATGAGCAAGACCGCAAACACCTGGATTGAGGGGAATGGTACAGTGCGCACAGTGTTTCGAACACTGGCCTTTTGAGAATATGCTTCCCCAGAAATCTGCAAGCTACAATTATTGAATGCTGTTGAAAAGGAAAATGTATTGCCAGGTCCTTACCTATTGCAATATGTGCTCAACAGGCGCATGCGTGAAATTCAGTGGGTGTCGGTATACGCACCAATGGTCGCCTTTCTTATTATATCCCTGTTTATTATTGCTTCTATCCTGGCCTTTCCTGGTGGGCACCATTTATATATGGGATTTGGACTGTTGGCCGGATTGGGTATAGCATTCCGGTTACTTTCTATGAACAATACCTGGAAGCACGGAAATTTTTGTCATTTGCAGGAGATGCTATTTTGCATGAAATATTTCAGAAAGAACATTCGACAGATGTGCCTCGAGCTAAAGAACAGGCCCCTGTAGCTGTTACCTCCAGTTCAGACACGGTAATAGAGAAGATATAGCACCAATAGAATCTCCGGTAATAACACTGGAAATAAAGAACCCAATGATCATGGAAGATGTTTTGCAAGAAACAGAAGAACCTTTAACCCTTGTCACGGAACCAGACTCGGATGAAGGTGTGCCCGGCACTTCCCATAAAGGGACTATTAACCTGATCTTGCTGGAAGAATTAATTAAAAAAGAATGCGGACGTCCGAATATTTACAATGGCGATATCCATAAGACGATCGCAATCTATGCCCGGATAACGGGGTGCAACCCCAAAACATAGCCGATAAGGCAAAATACTATCGGACCCGCGAAGCTATCCGCTTTGAAACTTCCAGCGGCCGGTCAACGCACCGTAAATATCTTGAATTACTACTTACGCATTATCGAGAAATCAGCGATGACATCTTATATAATGGCGCCGAAGATTTACAATCTTTTATTGAACGCCAGGTGATAAGGAAGAAATAATAAGAAAAGATGATGCTACCTGATTCCAATTCATTTTTAATAGAGTTAAGCCTATTCTGCCTTCTCTGTGCCTTTGCAATAAGTAGGGCATTGGCTTTTAATTTCCCTTCTGACACCGTATTAGCGTTTTGAATCTTTCAACAAGAAGACTATCTCAAGGAGGCACACAAGATTCTTGTGAAATAATATTAGGTCGGCCCTTTTCTCTGAATCATTGAAAGGTGGATTGTCAGTCGTTAGGCAGGTTTCCAAAATATCCTCCAGCATTGCGCGCAGATCACATAGATGGTAGTCACTGAAAAAACGTTCTAAAAAAGTGACGGGGCTTTTCCGAAACTTTTCTGATAAGAGAATCGGCTGGTTATAAAACTGATGATGCTCTAGGTAGTGTGACATAAAAGGAGGTTTATGCTGTTTAACCTAGTCAAGAGTAAGGGAGGACGCGCAGAAATAATAAAGGGCGGGCCTCGTCTTACCGTTCAGAGGCACCGCGAAGAGCCTGGATCAATAAGCTGATAGAGGCCCACCCTATATCATGTATAGAATAGGTTTTCACTATCATCTCGACCTTTGAAAATTCGCGGTTTTCTGAACGAGACTTATAGCGAAGTCCTCTTTTAGAAGGACTGCAAGGTTATAAAAAATATTATACCAGTTCAATATACATAAAAAATCGATTTGACGTATTATTTTACGTCAAATTATTTTTTGAAATCCCGGACTTTACGTGGTACAATGAAAGCACAAGGAAAAGAAGACAAAGCCCGAATAAAATTTCGATATGCCGCTGCACTTTATAAGGCTTTACAGAAAAGTCCAATTACCAGCTTTAGGAAACTGGCGAAAGAGGCTGGGATGGAACCGGCTCATATTCAGAAAATTTCTGTTGGAAAATTGGATGTCACTTTAACGACAAGCATCGCTATTGCTAACGCCTTGGGAATATCCTACTCTGAGCTTTCAACCTATTATGATAATTTGACGGGAAACGATATTGAGGTATTTACTCAATATCTCACTGAACAGAAAAAACTAAGAGGGAAGGATAAGGGTAAAGGATAGCGCTTGTAATAACGAACAGAAAAACCATAAACCTTTAGTATGTGGAAAGAGATTGCCAAAGATTGGGAGAAAATCCCGCCAGATACTTATAAATTCCTTTTCAGCCAAGCTAAAGAGAGATATGATGAAATTATCTCAGAATCCGAGTCGATGACAAACAAGGCTGTATCACTGACAACTATTTCAATTGCAGCATTAACTGCGTTTGTTGGGTACAATTTCAAAGTAAAACCTGAAGCTTGTTCGGTAACAATACTGGGTGCTTTATATCTACTTAATATTATTGTATTGGCGAAGCTTCTTTTCCCCAAAAATATAATTATGAAGGGATCTCCACCTAATGAAATTTTTAATGATTATTTAGACAATCCGCAATACTTGCCAGAAGATAAGATTGCTATTGTTTATTATCATGAATTAGTGCGGTATCAAGAAAGAATGGATATAATGACGAAAAAAAATAAAATAAGGCAGGCATTCTACGCTACTGCTGTATGCCTAACGATAGCTGTTAGTGTTATTACAGCAGGAGTGATATTAAGTGTTATTTACCACCCTTAGTTGATGTATTCGACCCGTTTGGTTTAACAGTTCCAGTATCTTTTGCAAATAATTTCATAAACCGAGTTTTTAAAAAAAATATCATTCTTTTCATTTACCACCGCGAGTAGAAGTGCTCGGGACATTAGGTTTCACCTCGCCAGTATCTTTAGTAAAATGTTTCATAATTATTTCTCTTTTTTATTATTGCTTTCTGAAGTTACAAAAAGATACCTAAGGTTCCGAATATATATGTCTAAATAGAAAAAACTAAGGATTCCGCTTCAAAAAAATGACGACCATCAAATAATTTCACTATTCCGCTTACTCTAGTCTGACCGATTAATGTTATTTAAAGATTTATTAAGAATTGGCTATGGAAATCTTGCAAAAAATCGAATTGTTAAATAGGTGTCTTACCATTGAAGCTATAAATAACTCAGATGAAAATAGGGAACTGATTGTTGAAACAATCGACCAAATAACTTCCAGTCTTCTTCAAGATTATAATAGTCAAAAGGATTATGTCGCTGAATTATTAGATGTGTATGAGAAACACAACATTAAGTGCGTAGCATATCTAATGTATGTGTTGGATAAGCTTTATTTGAGGTTTGACACTTTGCATGTCCTTTTATACGATGATTCATATATCAAAAACAATCATGATTTTGATGAGCACGATAAGATTTTTGACGCTATTTTTTTACAAAGCCCCGTGGAAAAAAAAGCAGTTTTACGATTTTCTGATGATATTACTGTAACGCTTCCAGAAGATCAGGCACAATCATTTGTATGGATGGTCAATGAGTTCCTTAATATTCTAAGTGGTAAGGTTCAAATGGCTTCTGAAGATTTAATTGATATTGCAATTAATCTCTCTTTCGCGAGATACGTATTAAAACAGGCTGGCAAGTTAGAAATTTTTTATTTATTTGCAGGCACCCTTGTGGATATTCTGTATAGGCATGGGCAATTTCAAATTGCAAGGAATACGGCGGAAGAGATTATTACTTGCGGATACAAGGATAATAAAACAGAGTTTGGATATTTTGTAGCATTTAAGGTTTACTTGAATACTTCGTCTATTACCGCGGCTCTTCATTACGCAATTTGTTCTATTCAGGCAACGTTGGACAAAGGCTATATATATGACAAGTCTTACCGGATGTGGATTTGGGAGCTAATCAAATTCTACAGAAATAGCAAGTTATTACGTAAGGCAATAGAAACGTTTGAAAACAGGCCCAAAAAGATAGTTTTCAAGGGTTTTGAAAAGAATGCGTTACATAATTCTTATTTCACTTGTCTTATTGGCCAATTTAGTCCCATAGCACCAAGTTTGGTCATAGATTATTTAAATGCCAATAGAGAAGACTTAATAACGGCCACAGAAAACCAAATTATACCCTGGTTAGTGATTCTTTATAATATCATTTATAATTATGATGACACGTATAGTGGTTATGAAGAATGCATTGTATACGCGGGTCTATTTGAAAGAATTGTTCCATCGGAGCATATTAAAAGAAATAAAGATATACTTTTTGGTGACTTACAAAGTTTGAAAGTACACTTAAAGGATGCGTTAATTGACCTTTCGTCCACCAATTTTGAAATTGACTTTACTACTGATAATAAACTGGGCAGGTTAATAGCAAATCAAGTTATCAAGAAATCTTTTTCTGAGGAAGACGTAGACGGCTATCTTTTGTCTATGATAATCATTTCCGACTACTCATTTGTATTTAAAAAGAAACCCTATCCGGAATTTTCGATTGTTGGAATTGAAAGGAAGCCTTTTGAGCAGTCTTTTTTTACTACTGCCGAGGTAATTGATTTCCTTGTCAGGACTGAGAATTCGACATTTTTGTGGCTAGGGTCCGATGGCCAAGTCGCGTATCCGCTATATTTTAATATGGGCACATTTTTGTTTTGCAGTTCTTCAACGTATGGAATAAATCGAGTGAATACATGGTTTCATGAAAATTTAAGTAAGATGCCATTTGATGATCAGAGGGAAGATCGATCTGGGGCGAATTGTCAAAAAAACTTAAAAAATTATGAAGATGAATCATTAGAATTGATTAAGGAGCTTGAGTTTTCTCGAATTAATATTCCAGATTCTAAAAAATTACTAGTTGTTAAAGATTATGAGCTTGGTGTATTTCCTCACAATTTACTGCTAAATTATTCTCATGAATTTCTTTACATTTTAAACCCAATCATGAATATCATGTCGTTTGATTGGTTAATGAGTAAACTTTCATCCGCTAGGAAAGCTCGCCAATTTATTTCAAAATCTATCTGGATACCACTGGATTCCCAAGATTTTGCGTTGAACTGGTTATTTAGTTTTTTAAATGAGACCTTAGTTGATAATAAATTTGAGATTTCATCAAGTTTGTTGCCCGAAGAACCTCTACATGCAAACTTGAATATTGTCGCTGCTCATGGAAATAATGAAATAAATACCTTCCCGGCCTTTTTTGCAGCAAATGACAAAGAGAAGATTTCAATTGTTAATTTGCAGAGAGTAATTGGTCCAGGCGAGATACTTATTTTATTTGTATGCCATTCTGGATCGATGAAGTCTGACGTTCTAAAGAATAGAATTTCAACGCTAATTAAAGAATATTTGAAATCAGGCTATGAAGTAGTAATTGCTCCTTTTTGGGCTTTAAATATCGAAATTCCTAAAATTTGGCTACCTGCATTTTTAGAAAGCCTAGACCAGGGAAATGAAATTATCATTGCTGTTCACGCTGCCAATATGAAAGTAAGGAGTGTTTTTCCAACGCCTAAAGCATATGCTTGTCTGCATGCTTACGGAAACCCATTTTTTAGATTACATCGATGTTAAAGCCTTCTTTAATTAGAAAAGAAATATCTGATGCTATGAAATAATCTACCAGGAAACGAAGTGCCTCGAGATACACGGGAGGATGTATCGGTATCCATTGCATATTCATCTGGGAGATATTTTTCAGGGTGGGAGAGAAGAGTCCCAATTTTTTCAAGGCACTATGCCACTCCGCAAACAGGGCCAGGCGGAAAACCAAGACTGTAGGCATTGCGACCCTCGTGTCCGAAATTGAACAATTCTATCTTCTTCCTTAACAAAAAAAATCTTATTTTGTATCCTGAAAAGGAGATATTTATGTATTCCGAATCAAGAAAAATTCACCTGATTGAAGAGGTGATCAAAACTAAAAATGAGGCCGTTCTTATTGAGTTGGAAAGTGTACTTAAGAAAGCCGCAAAGAAAAAAGATCAGTCCCATCGTTCTGCCCATCATCTGGTCGGATTGTGGAGCAAGGATGATGCTGACTTGATTGAAAGGGCCATCGAGGAAGGCTGTGAGTAAAGTAATCCCGAAATCCCGGAATATCCTGAATCCTGAATTTTTGAAATAAGAAGGAAAAAAAATAATTAAAACTATCACGTAGACTACGCAGCCACAGATCCTTTATCAGTCTTAACAACCTTACGCAATTCATTTTGCAAAAATCCCTTTAAGCTTAAATCCTCGTCAAGTAAAGGCCAATGAATGCCCGTTCCGTTACCTATTAATTCATATTGCAGCAATTGGGATTTATCAGCTGTTTTTAAAGAATTATAGGAAGATAAATTCTGGGTAAGAACTACCTTGGTGTTAAGTATTACAAGCATCAAGTCCTGGTTGGGATGAAAATCCAAGGCCTCGATACGCAGACCTTCTTTAAAGATCAGGTTTACGATCGCATCGTACTGATTATTTGGGAAAGTACTCATACCATTTTTTTATGAAGTTCTTTAAATTGGCACTGGTGATATCCATGATTTCGTTTTGTTCTCTGCTGGTAAAGCGTCTGAAAGCTGTACAATAACCGAAGCGTAACATCAAAGATTACCAATTCCTGCCCTTCAGCTACACCTTCATGGATAACGACTTTGATAAATTGTATCATGCCGACCAGCAGACCGGCCAGATCTTCATCACCTTCGCCGTCTTTGCCATCCTGATCGCCTGCCTTGGGCTTTTCGGTCTCGTCACCTATGCTGCTGAGCAACGCACTAAGGAGATCGGGATCCGCAAGGTCCTCGGCGCCCGGGTCATCAGCATCGTCGGCCTGCTCAGCAAAGACTTCACGATGCTTGTCGGGATCGCTGCGCTCATCGCCTTCCCCGCCGCGTGGTGGCCATGTACAAATGGCTCGAAACGTTTGCCTATCGTACGGAGATCAGCTGGTGGATCTTTCTTGTGGCCGGCGCCGTCGCCCTCGCCATTGAGCGAGATTATCAAAGTGCCCAATCCAGGTCACAGAAGCCTTCAAGTCACTGGATCTGAAGGCTTTTTTATTTTGCCGGTTCTTCATGAGATGTGTTTACGGCATGCATGTGTTTTCTCTTTTGAAGATAAACCTGGGGCCGGTATCCCAATACTTCATTGAAAGTGTTGCTAAAAGTTGAGACACTTTCATAGCCGAGCCTGTACACTACTTCACTCACATTTGATATGCCTTCATCAAACCATTCCAGC
>Ga0105239_10007997_pt1 | contig 12072 bp, 9 predicted proteins | sample KBSC44metaG_FD_92761 | JGI IMG/M metagenome (GOLD analysis project Ga0105239, IMG submission 92761) | Corn rhizosphere microbial communities from Kellogg Biological Station, Michigan, USA - KBS C4-4 metaG | ecosystem: Host-associated > Plants > Roots > Rhizosphere > Soil | place: Michigan, USA...
GCGCGCCACAGCGGCGTCAGCGGGAACTGTTCGAGCCACCAGGCCTGCCAACGCTGCAGCGTCTGACGCGCGACGCCCAACTCCGTGGCCACACGCACGCTCGCTGGTGTGGACCCGAAGCCGGTACGCGATGCTGACGCCAGCACCACCGCGAGTCCCAGGTACACCCGCCGGCCCAGGAAGCGCACCGACAGCGAGGTCGCCCGCTTGCGGCACAGCGCACAGCAAAAGCTCAGCCGCGATGAGCAATCGCCTCGCATGCCGGGCGGGCAGCCTCGCGGCTTGCGAGGGTAGTCCGCTCGGTGGAGATCGCCACCGCATCGACAGCCGTCGGCACGACATTGCGCCGCGAACTCGTGGTCGATGCGAAGCAGCAGGGTGAGGAACTTCGGGTCTTGCAGCAAGGCATGGCACACTGGGCTGGTCTCTTCTCGTGATCGAAATCGACTCCTCCAAAGGGGCCGTTGACGCACCGTCCCCGAGGAAAGGGCGCCACTGTGCCAAAAACCGGTCGCAACGATCCCTGCCCTTGCGGCAGCGGTAAGAAGTACAAGCACTGCTGCCTTGAAAAGGATCGGGCGGCCGAATTCGCGCCCGTCATCGCCCAGCGCGTCGCGTTGCAAGCTCAGAAGGCCGACCAAGCTGCTCAGCGAAAGGATTACCAGGCCGAGTTGCTGGAATCCCAGACCACGTTGCAGGAAGCCCAGGCTCTGGATGCGGCGTCCAACGCCGTGGTCGACCTGGTCCATGCCGGCCGCCTCGACGAGGCCGAACAAGCTGCCCGAGAGCTGCTGGTTCGCTACCCCGAGGTGCACGATGGCTACGATCGGCTTGGCATGGTCCACGAGGCCCGCGGCCAGTTCCGCGAGGCCGCCGACTGCTACCGCAAGGTGATCGAGTTCACGCGCGCCTATCCCGAGGACTATGACGCCGGGTTCGTAGACAGCTTCCTCGAACTCATCGTCAAGCTCGAAGCCTCCGTGGCCGAAGCAGAACGTGAGGTCAACGTCGACCGGTCCGGTTGACGACACTCATCGGTCGGCCCCCACCCGCCCGTATCGCGAGCGGGCTCGGCTACCTTGGTAACTCTCTTCATGCCATGTGATGGCGACCGGAGAGATCGTCGTCGCGCCCCACCGCCCGGCCGGGGTTGAACCATGGGTACATGGGCTCAACCGGGGCGCCTCCGGCGGCCTGGCAGGGGCCTCGATTGAAAGAAGATCAGAACAGCCAAACAACAGACCCCCCACTGCCTCCAACCACCCCTGATCTGTTCACGTTGATGAGGGGCGACGCGGCCGGACCATCACGCAGCTCGATCAATAACAGGTGTCAGCCCACCGCGATCGGTGCTCATGCTCACTCATGCACGAAGCGCTCGAACCTGCGCAGCAGCGGTAGACCGAAACGGCGTCACGGCTGCGCATCATCGCGCGTCCCCGCGAGCAGGTCGCCAATCTTCAGCGCCACATCGCGCAGCTCGTCGACAGCGAGTTTCAATCGAGCGGTCGAGGGTGAGAAACGGTCGGCCACGACGAACCGAAGTCGCGGATCGGTCGCGATGACCGGGACTAGTGGTCACGATGTCGAAATCGGTGGTCACGATGGGCCGAAATACGCACGGGACATCGATGAGATAGGTGTACGGGTCGACGCCTTGGAGACTGCAAGTCGTAATCAGGCTTTGGCCGGGCGACGGAGTTGGTGGCAGTCTTGAGGCCGGAGTGTCAGCGTCTGGGTGCCGCGGTCGCACTCGAGAGGATTCAGCTTGCCCTGCTTGCATTGCAAGCATCGAACAGCGCCTTGCAAAACTTCGCTAACAGTCGCAAGTCTTCGGATTTGCACTGGAAACGGGGAGATGCAGTCGGCGACGATAAGTTCAACAGGGAATGAAAGCATACGTTTGTGGAGTGGCCTGGTGACGGCTTGCCGTCTCAGCGAGCCGAGCCTCCAGCCAGCCTTTCACGACGAGCAAGACTTCACCCGACCGATCGGTCCCCTCCATGAAAGAGGCAATCACATGAATGCGACGTGCCCCGCTTACCTAGTCCCCGAGATCGCTCCGGATGCCCCGGCGAATGACCCAGGCGCGGTGTCCATACGCGGGACGGGCCTGTCCATTGACGAACTGATCCGGGTCGCGCGCGACCACCGTCAGGTGGTCTTGTCGCAGGAGTCGGCGCTTCACGACCGGATTCAACGCAGCTACGCCGAACTGCAGGGCGCCGTGGCAAGAGGCGAGACCATCTACGGCGTCACCACCGGCTTCGGGGGCATGGCAAACGTGCTCATCACTCCCCGGGAGTCCGAAGAACTGCAAGACAACATGCTCTGGTACCACAAGGCCGGAGCCGGAGGACGGTTGCCGGGGGCTGACGTTCGGGCCGCGATGCTGCTGCGCGCCAACTCGCATCTGCGCGGCGCCTCCGGCCTCCGGCCGGAGTTGATCCAGCGTCTGCTGACCTTTCTCAATGCCGGGGTGACGCCGCACGTCCCGGATCTCGGCTCCATCGGCGCCAGTGGAGACTTGATCCCGCTGACCTACATCACGGGCAGCTTGATCGGGCACGAGGCGGCCTACCAAGTCGACTTCGATGGCCAGAGCATGGACGCGAGGGAGGCGCTGCGCAGGCTGCGCCTGCCGCACCTGCGCCTGGAACCGAAAGAGGCCCTGGCCATGCTCAACGGCACTTCTGTGTGCACGGCCATCGCCGCCGGGTGTGTCCATGAGGCCCGCGTGCTGCTGGAAGTGGCGATGCATGCCCATGCGCTGATGCTCCAGGGCCTGCACGCCACCGACCTGTCGTTCGCAGCCTTCATCCACGACCACAAGCCTCACGTCGGGCAGGTCTGGGTCGCCAAGCGAATGCGGGAGATGCTGCAGGGCTCCGCACTGATCCGCAGTGCCGACGGACAGCGGCGCAATCCCGCCAAGGGCCTGGTGCAGGACCGATACTCGCTGCGCTGCCTGCCGCAGTACCTCGGGCCGATCGTGGACGGCATCGACCGCGCCGCCGCGCAGATCGAGGTCGAGATGAACTCGGCGACCGACAACCCCTTGATCGATCCCGACTCCCACGGCATCTTCTACGGAGGCAATTTTCTCGCCCAGTACACCGGTGTAGCCATGGACAGCCTGCGCTACTGCCTGGGCCTCTTGGCCAAACATCTGGACGTTCAGATCGCGCAACTCGTCGCGCCGGAGTTCAACAACGGCCTACCCGCTTCGTTGGTCGGCAACAGCGCTCGCCGCGTCAACATGGGCATGAAGGGTTTGCAGATCTCCGCCAACTCGATCGCGCCTTTGCTTTGCTTCATGGGGAATTCGCTGGTCGACCGGTACCCCACTCATGCAGAGCAATTCAACCAGAACATCAATAGCCAAGCGTTTGGTTCGGCGAACCTGGCTCGCCAGTCCATCGATCTGCTGCGCCAGCACGTATCCATCTCGCTCCTCTTCGGTCTGCAAGCGGTGGACCTGCGCAGCCACGCCATCGCGGGTCACTACGATGCCGGGCAACTCCTGTCGCCGGCGCTCGTGCCGCTCTATGCTGCACTGCGCAAAGTCACCAAGACGCCCGCTTCCGAAGCCCGCCCCTGGCTATGGGATGACAACGAGCGGCCTATGGACGGCGCCGTCGCGGCCATATGCGCCGACCTCGCCAGCAACGGGCAAATCGTTCAGGCCGGTACGACGCGGGCAGGTAGGAGCCTGGTCGAAGGTGCGCACGCAAGCCTCGATGCCTAACCGGCCCCAAGCCTGCCTGCCGACTTACGACTCGTCCACTCATCAATCTGGCGAATCATTGTCTTGCGAATAATTTCTTGCGAGGAACCATCATGACTGTAAATGGCAAAACCATCGTTGTTACCGGCGTAAGTGCTGGAATTGGTGCTGAGACTGCAAAACTCCTCAAGGCTCTTGGTGCTCGCGTCATCGGCGTTAGCCGCAGCGAGCCCGAGATTGATTTGGATGGTTTTGTTCGAGCGGACTTGTCTGATCCTTTGCTGATCGACGCTGCGATCGCCGAGTTGCCAGATCAAATCGATGGCCTATGCAATATTGCCGGCATACCGGGAACATTGCCCTCTGATCTTGTTGGCCGGGTAAATTATCTTGGGGTACGTCATCTGTGCGAACGACTGATTGACCGCATTCGATCCGGGGGAGCGATTGTCAATACGGCTTCGATTTTAGGGCACGACTGGCAGGAGAGACTGGGTTTGCACAAAGAGTTGACTGCCGCGTCGGGCTTCGACTCTGGTTTGAGGTTTTTAGAAAAGCACCCCGTGCCTCAGGAGACTTGCTATCAATATTTCAAAGAGGCGCTCATTGTATGGAGTGCCATGTGTTCACAGGCTTGGTATCTGCAACGAGGCGTGCGCATGAATTGCGTATCTCCTGGTCCGGTCCAAACAAAAATACTCGGCGATTTTGTTCGAATGTTGGGAGAAGAACGGATCCGCAAGGACGCGCAGCGGATAAAGCGACCAGGGATGGGCGTGGAAATTGCGCCAGCTTATGCCTTCTTATGCTCGGATGATTCGACTTGGATAAGTGGAGTCAATCTGCCGATAGATGGTGGATTGGCCTCTACTTATATTTAGCCGCAATATAGGTCGTGACTGACGCGAACTCGTGAGACTTCATTTGTTTCGCGTTGCACCAGAACAGAGCCGCTGTGCATGACCTTGACGCTTCGATTGCAGGCTTTCAAACCAACGCGATGAAAGGATGATCTATGACGACGACATGTCCGTTCACGAAAATGCATTCCAACGCGGCGGTGATTTCAGGCAGCTTTCGGCGGTTCGTTCTCTTCGTTGCGTTATCGAGTTGCATTGCCGGTGGCGTCTATCTGCCCATCCTCTGGATGAGAGTCGTCATGTGGGTGCTCGCTGCATGCATTGGCATGGCGATCCTGGTCCAAATGTTTACCAGTCTCTTGTACGTGCTGGTCGACAGACAGCGCTGGAAGTACAGGCTCTGGGACAAATCCGGGAAGACGCTCTGGGTTCCGAATCCCGCCATTCAAGGAGAGGACGTCAAGTTGATATTCGGACACCGGGACATCACTGGAAAAGCATCGAGCGGAATGCGGCAACTGATACGCTGGTGGCACGCTCCTTGTTCGGAGTGTCACCAGGAGCTCATGGAGCGGAACGATTTATACCGCCAAGTGAGGCCGGTCACGACGCACATACTTTCCCTGCCGATTGAAGATGCGAGGAGGCTGGCGCTGAAGCATGCAGACGAGGCAATAAGGCGCCAAAATGGTCTCGACGCAGCCTGGTCTATCGCCAGACTGCGCACGCTTGTCAGCCCAATCGCTGTTTCGATCTGTTATGAATGTGTTTTCAAGCGGGAGTGTCCGCCGGAAATCGTGTCTTTGCTGGGGGCCAGCGCTGCCGATACGCTTGCCGCAATAGGGTCAATGAAAGGGCGAAACATGCCTTTGAGGGAGAAGGCCATGGCGCATATGAAAAGCGTATTGGAAGAAGAAGGAGGACGGCCTGACATTTTCGGCGAAAAATGTGAGTTGACGATGGAACAAAGGGCGAAGTATGTGCTGGGTGTCTGGATCCACACAGGGACCGCACAGATAGCCCGGCTGGTTTCCAATACCCTCTGTCACCTGGCCAGAAACCGGCGATGCATGGAGATAGTCAAGCGGGAGATGGGGCAAGGCGTGTCTTATATGGACACTGTGATTCTTGAGTCGATGCGCTTGAGCCCGGGTATCCCCAGCACGAATCGCGTCGCGACAACAGACGTTGCCATCGGCGAGAGTTTAACATTCCAAAGCGGCACCAACTTCGTCTTCGATCTCGAACGTTACCATCGCACAGGGTTTGACCGGCCCAATGAGTTCATTCCCGAGAGGTGGCAGAACGTCAATAAGAAAGACATGAACTACATGCCATTCGGGGTAGGAAAGCAGCGTTGTCCAGCCGAGCGGTTCACTCTGGCCGTGGCTCGGGACATAATACTTCGTATCTTGAGCTCGCTTGATATTGTCGCTCCGATTGGGTTCGGATTGCTGTTTTCGACAAAACCCCAGATCGCAAACGACGTGTGCTGCATAGTTCGCCGCCCATCGCCGGGGGTGTTAGAGCTCATTGGTATACGGTTCCGGCTAAGCGCGATTTTATTGATTGAAAACATTCAGAAGAGTTTCACTCAATTGATGGTGATGCCAAAGAACGCGAAGGCGGCCTTTGACGAAGATGGGTTCAATACAAGCAGAGGTCACTCATGAATTTGCCTGCTGGAAAAACTGTTTTAGTAACGGGTGCTTCAGGATACATTGGAAGACGAGTGGTTGAGTTGTTGCTCGATGCGGGAACTTGCCGCGTCATTGCCGGCACACGGACGCCGGAAAGGGCAGCCGATTTGCATACACGGGGGGCCGAAGTTCGGAAGGTGGACTTTGATGACCCTCGAGGAATGGAAGAGGCGTTCAGGGGTGCAGACCGCCTGTTGATGGTCAGCACGGATGCTGTGGGCGAGCCGGGGCGACGTCTACGACAACATAATGCAGCCATCAAGGCTGCCGCCAGCGCCTCGATCAAGCACCTGGTGTACACGTCCTTCGCACGTTCGGAAACCAATGCACCTATCGCGATCTGCTCGGATCACTACGGCACTGAGCAGACGCTTCGGGCGAGCGGCCTGAGTTATACGGCCCTTCGCAATAACCTTTACGCTGAATCCATTTTGCGCAGGATGCCGGGCATAATTGCGAAGGGCGAAGTGATCGGATTGTGGGGCGGAGGCGGTATTGCCTACATTGCGCGAGAGGATTGCGCACGGGTTGCTGCGGCCGTTGTTGCAAGCGACCGGGCATCTTCCGGTGAGATTGAGGTTTCCGGGCCAGAAGTTATCAGTGACGAACAGCTGGCAAGTCTGATAAGCGAAATTACGGGCAACTCCGTGCGCTTTACTGCCATGCCCCCGGATGCATTGCTAAACTACCTTATCGCCGACGGAATGCCTGAAGCCCGTGCCAGGTCGAAAGTTTCGTTCGACGCTGCGCTGTCAGATGGCTATCTTGGATTTACCACGGACGCCGTCGCCCAACTGACAGGAAGGCCGCCGATGCATATTCGCGATTTTCTTGTCTCGGCAGGCATAACGAGAATGACGGCATGATGGCCTTGCTCGTTTAGTCGACCACCTGAAGCCCGACGAAGTCACCCGCATCTCGCGGCAAGCCGGCACAAGACCACTCCTCCACGGAGCACCGTATGACGAGCATTCTTCCACCGGGCGTGGGCCAGCAGGCGTTCGATGCCGCCCTGCAGGCCTTCGCCGATGTCGTCGGTGACGACGGGCTGTTGAAGTCCGCGAGCGCCTTGAAGGAATACAGCGACCCGTACGCGTTCGCGGCGGATGACGTCTTCACGCCGTCAGCGGTGCTGTTACCCACTTCCGTCGACCAGGTCAGCGCGATCCTGGGCATCGCCAATCAGTACTCGGTGCCTTTGTGGGCGGTATCGCAAGGTCGCAACCTCGGCTACGGCGGCGGCGCTCCGCGGGTGAGGGGCTCGGTTGTCGTCAGTCTGAGAAGGATGAACCGCGTACTCGAGGTCAACGAAGAGTGCGCCTATGCCGTGGTCGAACCAGGCGTGTCGTTCATCGACCTGTACGAGCACTTGCGGGCCGGCGGCCACAAACTCGTCGTTTCGGTGCCCGATCTCGGCTGGGGAAGTGTCGTCGGCAATGCACTGGAATATGGTCGAGGATACACCCCGCTCGGGGACCATGCGGCCAACCACTGTGGGATGGAAGTCGTGCTTCCCGATGGCAAGCTCTTTCGCACGGGCATGGGCGGATTGAGTCGCGGCAATTCGTGGCATGTCTACCGGCACGCCTTCGGACCGTCGCTCGATGGCCTGTTCATGCAATCGAACTTCGGCATCGTGACCAGGATGGGGGTGTGGCTGATGCCGACCCCCGAATGGTATCTGTCCGGTTCGGTCAGCGTGAAAAGAGAAGCCGACCTCGCGCCACTCATCGACATCGTCCGCAAGTTGTTGCTGGATCGAGTCATTGAGAACTACCCGGTCCTGGCCAACCCGCTTACGGTAGCGGCGTGTTCTTCGACCCGGGATCGTTGGTATCAGGGCGAGGGGCCGGTTCCGGAGTCGGTGATAGAGGACATCTGCCGGGAAATGGGCATCGGCCGTTGGAACATGAGATTCGCCCTGTACGGGTCCGAAGCGATGGTGGATGCCCAGTTCGCGGCCGTGACGGCCGCCCTGTCACGCATTCCCGACGTTCGCATCGATGGGCGCAGGTACAAGGGGGATACGCCGCCCGACGAGATTCCGCCGATGGACCGCTCGCAGATCGGCATACCGTCTCTGGACATTCTGGCCGCGGTGAAGTGGCGCGGCGAGGCCGGTGGGCACATGGGGTTCTCGCCGGTGTCCCCCCTGGTCGGTCAGGAAGTGCGCCGGCAATGCGAGCTGCTGCGTCCGATCATGAATCAGCACGGTTTCGACTACATGGGCGGGATCCTCGTTTCGCCACGCTGCACGCTGCACATCTTGGAGTTCATCTATGACGCTGCCGATGAGGGCCAGGTGCGTGAGGCCCGGCAGGGGTGCAAAGCCTTGCTGAAAGCGGCAGCGGCCGCGGGATATGGTGAATATCGCTCCCACCTCGAGCACATGGACGATGTTGCTCGAATGTACGACTTCAATGACGGCGCGACGATGCGCCTGAACAACCTCATCAAGGACGCACTCGATCCGAACGGGATTCTGTCGCCCGGCAAGCAAGGCATCTGGCCCCGGGCGATGAGGCCTCGCCAATGCACCCGAGAAGCAGCTTCTTGATGCGACGCTGATCGACGATCTGAGGCTTGGAAGTTCGGTCCGTGCAACGCCGCTTCGCAGAACGAACGGACGCGGCGCCAGAAATTGGCGAATCTGGCGGCATGGCAACCAGAGCGCTCGGTAGTCGGCCCCGACAGAAGTCGGGGAGTGACGTGGCGCTTGTCAAACACCGGAGATATCGGCATGGGCGGCAATCGAATCTCTTCACGAAGTCAGGTTCCACATCAATGGGGGGACGTCCCGAGCAGCCTTCGGCCCGGTCATCCACCTGAAGTTCCGAGCGTTCCGGCGGACCCGTTATGGTTTCACACACTGCCTCCCAAGCGTAAATGCCCTCCATACCCTGATGGACAGGAGCTATTGAGGATGCCTTGGCAAGACCCGGTTGCAACCCGACCTCATTTCACTACTGGCCCCCCTGTCCCGCCCAAGGTCCCCGAGCTTCCGCCCAAAATCCACATTTCCCTACCCACAGTGCCTGTAGGAGAGCCGGCAGGCCCGGTGGAGTTGCCCGACACGACGCGATCTCCTGCGAGTGGCTCCGTAGTCGCCCCTCCGTACAAGGTCCCCCGGTACCCGAAAAACCATTCGCCCGATTCCCATCCCGCAGAGTTGCCCGACTCACGGCAATCGAACTGGCACGGAGGTGATGCTTGGAGAGAGGCACCAATCCGTCCGGGAATGCGGGCCGTGATCGAGCTGCCCAATGCAGGGAAGCGGAGTCGCTTCGCTGCGAAGTGCAAGCGTCTGTTCGGTGCGATCTTCGGTAAGATGCCCAAGGAGAAGATGTCCCGGACCTATGGCGCCGGCGATGCCTCGAGCCCTGCGCCCAGTCGGCCTCCCCTCGGCCAAGAAGAATAGGGTTCGGCCGCAACATTCGGGTGCGGGCAGGTTCTCGTTCGGCAGATCCGGATATGGCGGCAAGACATCGTCACTCCATGATCACGGACGGGGCACGGCGCAATATCGGTCGTCTTCGACCTGAGCCCTGACCGGATCGTCAGCGTCCTTCGCGACGAAGGCCTCTCTGGCGTCGACGTGGCCAACTTCAAATCGCCCACTCAGACCATCATTTCCAGCCCGGTCGTGGAACTCAATCGCGCGGGTCCGCTGCTTGAGGCGGCCGGCTCACGCATGTGTGCGCCCTTGCCGGTGAGCGCCGCCTTCCATTCCCTCTACATGGAGGCTTCCGCGCAAGTCTTCGATGAATTCTTGTCAGGCGAGGCTTTCAAACCGCTGAAGTTGCCGGTGATCGCCAACGTCACCGGCCGTCCCTATCCCGCAGGAGACCCGACTGCCACCATTCGATCGACTCTGGTCAAGCAGATGTCGAACCCGGTTCAGTGGAGTCAGTGCGTTCGCTACCTGAGCGAGTTGGGCGCCACTGCGTTCCAGGAGATCGGGCCCGGAGTGGTTCTCTCGCGACAGCTCAAGCAGATCTTGCCGACTCCCTGAAAGCTCGCCCCGCCTTGGGTGCAGGAGCGTTGCCATCACTCGCGAGGGAGCCGTGATTGACGAGCAGGTTCACGCGCTGGCGGACGCTGAGGAATCCGATACAGGGGTCACGAAAACGCGCGTGTCGCGGCACCCCTCCGAGCCTCTGATCACAGCCGAAGCGCCCCGGCGATGGGCCCTGTTGGGCAAATCATCGAAGCAGTTTCGCCGGGATGAGTGCCGCTTCGGGTCGTCAACCTCGCCGAACTGCGCATGGCGCTTCAATCTCGCCATGAAGATACATGAGATTCTGAACCGCGAACTGCCGGCTTTGCCGAACCTGGAGCAGGGCTGTTCGGCGTCGGCGGCATCACGACCATCGTCGGGCAGCGATCATCTGCCATCCCAGTTTGTTGGCGTGCTGGCCCCGCTCCGGAAACCGGTCGCTCAAACGCCGTCCTGGGACGGCACTGAAGAGGCGCCCACTACCAACGATAGGTCCCGAAATAGCCAATCGCCGCCGCGAAAGCGCAGTCTGTCGTCGATGATGCATCCGGCTATCGATTCGTCGGCAGCCACCGAGACTCCGAACAAGCGGGCTCGACCCATTTCTCCCTCGGCATCGGCATCGGCACCGGCGCCGGCGCCGGCGCCGAAAGGCGGTAAAGTGATTCGTCTTTTGGGCATTATCACAGCCAGAAGCATCGCGCGGTGCACTGTCTCCGAGCTTGAGGCTGAAGGAATGGGCCCCGACGATCCTCGCCTGTGCTGGGCCGGATATGGGCCATGGGTTAAGAAAGAACAAGACATCAGTGACAATACCGTCCACCTTCACGCGGCTGCCGTTGATGCCTTCAACACATATCTTGTCGACCATGGACTGTCATTGCCAGCGTGGCTGGCGCAGGCCGCAGGGAAGTCTCCTCAAATCGACGTCAATGTGATTTGCTTCCGAAACTCCCCTGATCAGACTGAATCCGCGAAGGAATGCATCATCCGAGCGCTGAACAACCTCCTCCGTATGAAGGGTGACCCAGCGGCCGACGCGCCAAGCCGCACCTACGGGAGCGGCACGGCAGAACAAATCCGAACTGACCTCGAGACGTGGTTGTCACGCGTAACGACGTTCAAGCCAATCCAAAGAAAGACCTTGTGTAAGGCTATTGGCGCCCTCGGTACCTTCATCGAAGGCAAGCAATTGGCGGGCGAGGCAGTTGACTCTGTCGATACCATACTGAGTGGAACGCCCGAGGAAGTGTTGAAGAACGAGACTGTCGTACGCTTTCGCCAGTCGAACGTCAATACCAACAGCCTCAACTCCGCGCTGCGTTGTGCCAAGCTGATGCGCATGGCTGGAAAAGAATGGGTGCCGCAGGAACCAATCAGCAAGTTCCCGGTTGAGGCCTTCACTATGGCGAGTCTCGAGGCATGGATCGGACCGACCGAACCTCTGGCCAGCGCGATCACTGACCGCGCCGATACCGAAGACGGCAGCGCGAACCCCAATGAGCGCAGCTCTCGTTCGGAAGCCGCTCGCTGAAGACCTGCCACAGCCGCTCGATGCCCTCGGTAGCTGCGCGCCGTCGCAGCCACCGAGACGAGCAATGCCTTCACCTTTGCCAGCGCCAGATCTTCGTCGATGACGCCCTGAATCGATAGCCGCCAAAGGTCCGGCGCGCGTCAAGCTACTTGTCGCCTCCGTCATGCAGCCATCGGCTGAATATCTCCTCGGCGCACGGCCGCTGCGACGACGGAGTCGCGTTCAGGGTTGAGGGTGACGGTTGCGATGTGCGA
>Ga0105239_10007998_pt1 | contig 12071 bp, 9 predicted proteins | sample KBSC44metaG_FD_92761 | JGI IMG/M metagenome (GOLD analysis project Ga0105239, IMG submission 92761) | Corn rhizosphere microbial communities from Kellogg Biological Station, Michigan, USA - KBS C4-4 metaG | ecosystem: Host-associated > Plants > Roots > Rhizosphere > Soil | place: Michigan, USA...
CCACCATGGGGCCGCATCTCGGCAACGAGCAGACGAGCATGGTCTGGGCGCGGCTGTGCAACGACCTGATTGCGCGCGTGTGCAGCCTCTATCCGGAGAATTTCGTCGGCGTCTGCCAGCTGCCGCAGACGCCCGACACGCCGCCCAAGAACAGCGCCGCCGAACTCGAGCGCTGCGTCAAGGAACTGGGCTTTATCGGCTGCAATCTCAATCCCGATCCTTCGGGCGGATATTTTAAGTCGCCACCGCTGACCGACAAGAGCTGGTATCCGCTCTACGAGAAGATGGTCGAACTGGGTGTCCCGGCGATGGTGCATGTGTCCGGCTCTTGCAACCCGGCGTTCCATGCGACCGGCGGTTATTATATCGCTGCCGACACCACCGCCTTCATGCAGCTCATCACCGGCGATCTTTTCAAGGATTTCCCTGCGCTCAAGCTGATCATCCCCCATGGCGGCGGCGCGGTGCCGTTCCATTGGGGACGCTATCGCGGCATGGCGCAGGACATGAAGAAGCCGCTCCTCACCGAGCATCTGATGAAGAACGTCTTCTTCGACACCTGCGTCTATCATCAGCCCGGCATCGACCTGCTTCTAAAGGTGATCCCGGTAGAGAACATCCTGTTCGGATCGGAGATGGTGGGCGCCGTCCGCGGCATCGACCCCGAAACCGGCAACTATTACGACGACACCAAGCGCTACATCGACGCCGCCGACATCAGCCCGCTGGACCGTGCGCGCATCTACGAGGGGAACGCGCGGCGCGTCTATCCGCGGCTGGCCGCGAGACTGGATTCAAAAAGGTAAGTCATGGACAAGGACTATCTGCCGTTCTGCGCCAATCCCACCAAGCCGGCCTACACGCCGCCGCCCGGCGCGGTCGATTCCCACTGCCATGTCTTCGGACCGGCAGAAATGTTTCCGTATGCACCCGAGCGCAAATACACGCCTTGCGACGCGCCGAAGGAGACGTTGTTCAAGCTGCGCGACTTCCTGGGCTTCAGCCGAAACGTGATCGTGCAGGCGACGTGTCATGGCACGGACAACCGCGCGATGGTCGATGCCATGTTGTCCTCGGACGGCCGTGCGCGGGGAGTGGCCTCTGTGCGGGCGGATATCACGGAAGGAGAATTGAAGGAACTGCATGACGCCGGTGTGCGCGGCGTGCGGTTCAATTTCGTCAAGCGGCTCGTGGATTTCACGCCGCGCGAGGTGTTGACCGCAATCGCGAACAAGATCGCACCGCTGGGCTGGCACGTCGTCGTTTATTTCGAATCGCAGGACCTTGAGGAGCTGGCACCGTTCTTTACGGCTCTGCCGACGCGGGTCATCGTCGACCACATGGGACGGCCCGATGTCACCAAGGGCCTCGACCATCCCGATTTCCGGCGATTCCTTGCATTGCTCGACGGCCACGAGAACATCTGGAGCAAGGTGAGCGGCGCGGAGCGATTGTCGATCTCCGGACCGCCGGATTACCGCGACTTCGTGCCGTTCGCGCGCCTGGTGGTGGAACGCTATCCCGACCGCGTGTTGTGGGGCACCGATTGGCCGCATCCCAATCTCAAGACGCATATGCCCGATGACGGCAATCTCGTCGACGTGCTGCCGCATATCGCGCCGACGGCCGAACTCCAGCGCAAATTGCTCGTCGACAATCCGATGCGCTTGTACTGGGCCGACTAATTCGCGAGCGCGTCGCGCAGCCATTGTCCGGTTTTGCGCAGGCCGCCGAAGACATAGAAGTGAACACCGGCGATGCCGGTAATTCCCTCGCGGTCGCGCGCGTCGGCGACGTCCTTGAGGATGTCGTCGGGGCGCGCGTCCGTCGCCAGCCGCCCCAGCATATCGCCCTTGCTGCGCAGCGTGCGCAATGAATTGCCGACGCCGCAGCGCATGCCAAATTTGATCAGGGTCATGATCCCGGCCGGACCGGCAACGCCAATGCGCACAGGGACATCGACGCTTGCGGAACGCAGACGCTCGACGTAGCCCACGATAGGCGCGGCATCGAAACAGAACTGGGTGATGACGGACAATTCCAACCCGTTCTCGCGCGCGAACGCGAGTTTGGCGGCGAGGGCACGGTCCATCTCGTCTTTGGCCATGACGGGATGACCTTCTGGGTGACCGGCAACGGCAATGGTCCGGATGCCGTGCTTCTGAAGGATGCCGGTCTTCATCAGATCGAGACTCGCGGAAAACGGTCCGCGCGGCCGTGGCAGATCGCCCGCGATGATCAGCGCTTTGGTGACGCCGGCTTCGCCCGCGGCCCGGGCGAGGAAATCATCGAGCGCGGCCTCGCTTTCGAGCGCGCGCGCCGCGACATGTGGAATAGGAACGTAACCCAACTTGCGGAGTTGCGCCGCGGCCTCCACCGTCTGGAGATAATGGTCGGTCGGGAGATAGGCGACATGGACGTCGCTTCCGCGCGGGAAAAACTCCTGCAGATCGGAGAACTGCTTGGCATTCCCCGTCGTGACCTCGACGGAAGCGCCCCCCAGCAATTGCCGTAGCCCGCCGCTTTGCGACATGTGCTGCGCTTCAGCCAGATTTTGCATCGGCGTCAGACCAGATCGTGCCGGCGCGAGATCACATAGGACTCATCCAGAAACCAAAGACCGTGATGCCGTCTCAACACATCGCGCGTGGCCTGGAGATAGCCGTCATTCGCCATCGCTTCGGTGAGGCGGTGATCCTCGATCTGGGCCACATAGGTGGCCGCGTTCCAGGCGGCCAGCAGTGTGGAGGTTCCGATCGAGGTGCCGGCATCGATCTCGTTCGGCAGCGTGTTCATGTCGTAACGGAACACCGAACGCGCATCGGCATAGGTGTTGAAGTTGTAATAACGCGCGCTTTTGCCGAGCTCGCTCTTGGTCGTGCGCAGCAATTCGTGGCGGTTGATCCGGAACGGATTCTCCTCCGGCCATACGCCACGCACGATCTCAAGACCAGGGTCGTTGCCGCAGGAATGGATCCCGATAAGCCGGCCACCGGGCGCCAGGCTGCGCGTCAAGGGAGCGACCACGCGCTTCGCCTTGAATTCGGCCGAGGAGCGCGCGCGATAGGGCTGGGATGCTATCACGAGATCGTAGTCTGCGCGCACCGAACCACGCCTGGGCAGCACGCTGTCGAGCAGGAAGCGGCAGTCCTCGCGATAGATCACGAGCACCACCGGCTTTTCATAGACCGGATTGCCGCTTTTGGCGCTGACCCGGGCGCGCCAATTCTCGCTCAGGAAGGATTGCAGATCGGCGATCTGTTCGTCGAATTCCGCCGCCGTCGTTCCACGTAGCGCCACCTCGTGCCAGACGAGACCGGCCGCCATCGCCGGCGACGAGGGGAGCAGCCAGGGGCCTTCCGAATAGTTGAGGTTCGTCATCGTCAGGACGGTTGCCGGATGCTCCAGAAAGCGATCCGGCAGCTTTTCCAGTGTCAGGCGGACATCCTCGAGGCTGATTTCCTTTCCGACGATATAGAACGGCATGCGCTCGAAACGGCGATGCATGGAGCGCATGAGGCGTGTGAGCACCGTTCCATCGCCGACGCCCGCATCGAACACGCGGATCGCGGGGGGGTGCGGACGGATGCTGTTGAGTTCGAGCGCGATGCGCTTGGAAATCACCCACTTCTCGCTGCAGGTGTTGACGAACATCAGGTACTTTTGACGGTTGTCGAAAAACCGGAAGTTCAGTTCGGGCCGTTCATCGGGCGGAATCGGCGCAAGTTGCGCAGGAGGGGGCGGTGCCCGGTAGACACCGTCCACCGCAGCAAGTGCGAGGTGGCGCGGCGAACGTTCGCGCGGCGCCTGAGGACCGTTGGTGATGAAGGTGTGAACGCGCTCTACCGTGGTGAGCGTCACACGGCCGCCATACCGCAGGCGGCTCACGAACTTTCCGTCGTTGACGGCGCGGCGGCCGAATGTGGATTCCGCCATGCCGACCATGCGGCAATAGTCCGAAATTTCCCGTAGAAGCGTTTCCGAATCCATGAGCAGGTTTCTCCCCGAACCTTTCGTAAGCAGCACATACAAATTTTTCAGCTTTGTAAATCTGAAACGGTCCCACGATTTTTGTGGGACGGTGGGAATCGCGCTAGGCAGCCAAAATAGCGGAAAATGAGGTGGGACACGGTTCTCGAGGCAGATTTCGCTGTGGGGTTTATCCCAGTTCCTCAGCGGCAACACCGGTCTGGAGTGGGCAATCGGGCGCAGAGAGCTTGTTTTTCTACTCTCCCATCGCGCATCTATCGTTGGTCCCAGCCGGAATCATCATGACTGAACCCCAGCGCCGCTCCATGCCGTTCGACGACGGTGCCATGTCCTATCTCGAGTGGACCAACGCTCCCATCGGCGCGCCGCTGCTCGTGTTTGCGCATGCCAACGGCTTTAATGCCTTCACCTACCGTTCGCTTCTGGCTCCACTCTCCGCGACGTTTCGCATCGTCGCGCTGGACATGCGCGGGCATGGGCTGACGACGCTGCCGACGGAACGCACCTTGGTGCGGCGCTGGAAGGTCTATCGCGACGATCTTCTGCGCTTCGTCGGCCGGCTTGGAAACGAACCGAAAATCCTGGCCGGCCATTCCCTGGGTGCATCCGCAAGCCTGATGGCGGCTGCGTTGCGGCCGGAAGTCGCGCGGGCCCTGGTGCTGCTGGAGCCCGTGATGCCGTCAAATAGATTGGCCGCGCTCGCCTGGTACGCAGGAATATTCGGACTGGAAGACAAATACCTGCCGCTCGTGCCGCCGGCTAAACGCCGGCGAGCGAAATTCACCAGCCGTGAGGCGGCGACCGCGTCGTTCCGCGGGCGCGGCGCGTTTCGGACCTGGCCGGATCAGATGGTCGCCGATTATGTGGAGGGCGGCACCATCGAAGACGGTGAGGGCGGATTCCGCCTCGCCTGCGCACCGCAGTGGGAGGCCACGAATTTCTCGATCTATCCGTTCAATATCGCGGCCTTGGGCCGGAAAATTCGCGCGCCCATGACGATTCTCCACGGCACAGAGCACTCAACGGCTTCGGATGATCTGCTTCGCCAGCTTGTGAAGGGCCACGCCGACGCAAAGGTCGTGCGCGTCCCCGGCGCGTCCCATTTCCTGCCGATGGAGAAGCCGGATCTTGTGCGCTCGGAAATTATCTCCGCTGCGGAGCGCGCTCAGCTTATCCGGCCATAGCGGCGCGGTAGCGCGTCAGGAAAGCCCCGATATTTTCTGAAACGATATGGGCGCGTTTGTCTTTCGGCACACGCGCAAAGTCTTCTTCCTTGGCGATACCGGTGGTCACGCCGACAGCGAACGCCTTGCCGCGATGGGCCATAAGCACTTCCAACGCCGGGTCGTCGCCGACAACCGCCAGATCGGCAGATGGTATGCCAAGCCTGCGGCTGGCACAGCGCAGCCCTTCGATCGAGGGCTTGCCGAGAGCCATGGCTCGGCAGCCCGTGATGCGTTCGATCGCACCGGCGATGGCGCAGGAGGTGCCGAGGGTGCGTCCGTCTGCCGTTGCGAAGAACGGCGCCAGCGAAGCGGCATAGAGCTTGGCGCCCGCCCACACCGCCTCGCAGGCGGCTTCGATGTCGCGCATCGTGAATTCGTGAAACCAACCGACGAAGATGGCGTCGATGTCCTGGTGCTCCGGCGGGCGGACGATTTCGATTCCAGCCTGTGCCAAGGGTCCGCCGACGCCGTCGCCGCCCAGCACCATCACACGCCTGACCTTGCGCCGTAAAAGATAATCCGCCGCCACGCTAGCGGGCGTCATGATCTCGTGTTCTTCGAGTTCGAGTCCGGCTTCGGCGAGTTCATGCTTGTAGGCGCCAGGCGGCCGGACCGTGCCGTTGGTGAACGACACGAAGGGGATTTCGTGGGCGCGCAGATGCGCGATGAAATCGATCGCACCGGGAAGGGGACGCAGGCCGCGGTTCCTGCGATCGCCCAGAACCAGCGTGCCGTCCAGGTCCAATACAAAGCCCTTCACGCGCCTCAAGCGCGCAGCGACGGGATCGTGCCTAGCCATGCGCGGTGGCACCATTGCCGCGGCCTTTGAGCGTGACGCGGAAGTTCGGCTTTTCGACCACGATCTGCGAGACATCCGGCTTTTGCTTCAGTTCCTTCAGCAATGCGAGCAACGGACGCGCATCGGGGTTGTAGTGGCGCATGGTCGGGCCTTTTGCGATCATCGCGTCGACCTGTTCGGCCGGCATGACGGCACGAAGCAGGAATTCGTCGTCGGACATCGATGCCGGGAATTGCTTGCGCAGTTCCTTCAAACTTCGTGGCGGCGGCTCTGCCTGGATCTCCTTCGCGCGCGGTGTCGAAAGAACGCGGTCCAGAATAGCGGGGTCGACCGGTGCGGTCGGGCGCCCGAAGCGGCCGAGAACGTAGCGAATGATCTCGTCGGGGACCGTCGCATAACGCGCGCTGCCCACGACATTGAGCAGGGCCTGCGTGCACACCATCTGCGGGAATGGCGTGACCATGATCGGATAGCCGAGTTCGGCGCGCACGCGCGGAACTTCCTCGATCAGCGCGGGCCAGCGGTGCTCCTGCTTCATCTCCTTGAGTTGACGCTTGAACGTCGTGACCGCGCCGCCTGGCATCTGGTGGCGCAGGAAGGCGGCATCGAATTCCTGTGGCGCACCGTGCGGCAGGCCCTCGGCATCGGCGAGCCGGGTGAAATAGTCGTCCATCCGTTCGAGCGCGCGATCGTCGATATCGACGCAATGCCCCAACTCGCGCAAATTGGCCACGATGCGTGTCGCCGAGGGCAGGGACGTGCCATTGGCCAGCGGCCCGGCGGCCACATGCAGCGTGGTGACGCCGAGCTCGACGGCCATCATGTAGGTGAGCGGCGATAGCCCAATCGTGCAATGCGAGTGCAGCTCGAATGGCTTTCCGTTCAGCTTCGCCGCAATCGCGGGGATTAGCGTGCGCGCACGATCCGGCAGCAGCATCCCCGCCGGGTCTTTGAGATAGACGCGATCGATATGCGGCGATGACGCAAACGCGGCCGCGAGATTTGCATAGAAGTCGTCGTCGTGAACGGCGCTGACGGTATAGGTCAGCGCCCCCATCACATCCCGGCCGCCTTCCTCCTTGATGCATCGTGCGGCGGAGAGGAAGCCCTCGAGATCGTGCATGGGATCGAGCACGATGAAGCGCTCGAGGCCATTGGCCACCAGCCGGCGATAGACCAAACGCATGAACTCGGGATCGGAAACCTCCCAGGAAATGAACCGCATACCGGTCGTGATATATTGCAACGGCGTGGTGGGGCAGGCCTGGTGCATCAGACGGATGCGCTCCCAGGGATCGTCCTTCGCGTAGCGCACGGCCACCGCCATGTGCGTGCTGGAAGTGAAATCGATCGCCTGGAATCCCACGCGCTCGATGGTGGGCGCGATTTCCAGGATCTGTGCGGAGTTAAGTCCCGTAGCCCCCCAGAGACTCTGGTTGCCGTCGCGGATGGATACGTCGACGAGGCGGACGTCAGTCATGGCTGCGGCCTTTTGCATGGAAGCGTTCGAACCAGTTCGTGTCGACGCCGCCGGCGATGAACGCGGGATCGTCGAGAAGCGCGCGGTGAATGTCGATATTGGTTTTCACGCCTTCTATTCTGCAGTTGTCGAGCGCAACCCCTGCACGCGCGAGGGCGTCGTCGCGGTCCGCACCTTGAACGACGATCTTGGCCAGCAATGAATCGTAATACGGCGGAACGCGGCTGCCCGCTTCGATGTGGGTGTCGACGCGGATGCCGTCGCCGCCCGGAAATCGCGCGGCGGTCACCGTGCCCGGGCTGGGACGGAAATCGTACTCGGCATCCTCGGCGTTGATGCGGAATTCGATGGCGTGCCCTCTAAAGCGCACCTGATCCTGCATCAGCCGCAGCTTTTGCCCTTCGGCGACCGCGATCTGCTCAGCCACGAGATCGATGCCTGTGATCGCTTCGGTGATCGGATGTTCGACCTGGATGCGCGCATTCATTTCCAGAAAGTAGAACGTGCCCCGCTCAGCGTCGACCAGGAACTCGACCGTGCCCAGACCGCGATAACGAAGCGCCATGCCGAAGGCGACGGCGGCCTGTCTTAGACCATCGCGCAATTGTGAAGGAAGAACGGGTGCGGGCGCTTCCTCGACGATCTTCTGGTAGCGCCGCTGCACCGAACAGTCGCGTTCTCCCAGATGAATGACGTTGTCGCCATCGCCTAGCAATTGAACTTCGATATGCCGCCCACGCCCGACGAACCGCTCAAGATAGACACGCGAGTCCGCGAACGCCGCGTCGGCCTCCGCCATCGCGAGCGAAACTGTCTCCGCCAGTGCCGACGGCTCGGCAACGCGTTTCATGCCGCGCCCACCACCGCCACCAACCGCCTTCACGAGGAGCGGATATCCTATGACGCTCGCGAGCCGCTCCGCTTCCGCCGGCGAAGAGACGAAACCACCGGGAATAACGGGCAGTCCGGCGCCCTCTGCGATCTCCCGCGCGCGCCATTTGTCGCCGACGCTCTTCAGTTGCTCTTCGGTTGCGCCGACGAAGATCAAGCCGGCCTTCTCGCAGGCCCGAACCAGTGTGGCGTTTTCGGAGAGGAACCCGTAGCCGGGATGGATCGCGTTGACGTTGGTCTCGCACGCGGCGGCAATGATGGCCTTAGGATCGAGATAGGATTTCGCCGGTGCGGCAGGCCCGATCCGCACAACCTTATCAGCCAGGCGCGCCGGCACGGAATCCAGATCGGCGTCTGAGGCGGCGAGAACCGTCTCGATTCCCAGCCTCTCGCACGTTCGCATGACACGGACCGCGATCTCGCCGCGGTTGGCGATCAGGATGCGGCGGATCATGTCTCAGCGCGCAGGATCATCAGCACGGCGTCCTGCTCGACGAACTCGGCATTCTGGGCGCGGATCTCGACCACGGTTCCGCGCACGCCGGCGCGCACCGAGTTCATCAGCTTCATCGTCTCGATGATCGCGATGACCATGTCTTCTTCGACTTTGGAGCCAACCTCCACGAAGGGTGCTGCGCCCGGTTTCGGCGCGCGGTAGAACGTGCCGACCAGCGGCGGATAGACCGCGACCATGCCGTGCTCGAGCGCGATAGCGGGCTCAGCCGACGGCGGCGCTGCGTTCTGCACGACCTGTGCAGTACTGCCCAAGGTCTGGCGTTCTTCCGTCCAGCCGCTATGCGCGCCGCGCCTAAGGGTCAGCTTGAACCGGTCGGTCTCGATCTGGAGTTCGTCGAATGATGACGCATCCATCAGGCGCAGGATTTCCTGAACGTCATCGTTGGTGAGGTTCATGGCGCCGCGCGCCCGCCGAATGCCGCAAAGACATGGTCGAGCGCGCTCCGGGCCGGTTTGGCAACTGGTGTCGCATCGCGCCGCGACCACACGGTCTCGGGCCGACTTTGCAGCAGAAAGATTTCATCCTCCTGCGAAATCGCCCATTCGATATCCTGCGGCTTGCCATAATGGCGTTCGATATTCTTGCCGACCGCGAGCAGTGCCGCGATCTCCGCATCCGTCAGGCAGGGCTCGTTCTGCTGCGTATCGTCAACCGCGCATTCCAGAACGCCGCCGCGCGCGCGATCGGGCAAATGCTGCATCGTCTTCTGCGAGATCGCGCGGTCGATGACATCGCCGGTGACCTTGTTAACGACGAACTTGTCCGGCGTCACTTCGCCGCTGACGATGCACGAGCCGAGGCCGTAGCTGCCTTCGATCACGATGACGGAGCGGTCGCCCGTCGCGGGGCTTCGCGTGAACATCACGCCGGCCGCACGCGCGTCAACCATGCGCTGGACCACCACTGCCATGGCGAGGCCGTCCTCGGGCATTTTGAGGCGTCTGCGGTAGGCGATCGATTCCACGCTGTAGAGGCTGGCCCAGCAGGCGCGGACGTGATGCAGCACCGATGCCTTGTCGCGCAACCACAGGAACGTGTCCTGCAGGCCGGCGAAGCTTGCGTCCTCGCTGTCTTCGCTCGTTGCGCTCGAGCGCACAGCAACGGTCCCTTCTCCCAGTCTTTCATATTCCGCGACGATGGCGTCCGCGATCTGTGCGGGCAGAGGCGCGCTTTCCAGTCGCTGACGGATCGCGGCGCTGGCGTTCGAGATGGACGCATGATCGTCGGCCGCGAGTTCCGCAACCGACGCGCCGATCTCGTTCTGTGGATCGGTGGCCGCGAGGAATTGATGAAAGGCTTCGGTGCAGACGGCGAAGCCGGGCGGCACGGCGATGCCCGCCTTTGTCAGCTCACCGAGACTCGCGCCCTTTCCGCCGACCGTTGGTCTGTCGGGGAGGGCGATCTCCTGAAACGTACGAACGAACGACAATGTCACGCGCAGATCATCCCAGTATGGTCACGATACCGCGGTTGCCGTCGACGCGCAGCCGTTGGCCCGTCGTGATGCGCTTGGTGGCCTGACCGGTACCGACGACCGCGGGCAACCCGTATTCGCGCGCGACGATCGCGGCATGCGACATCGTCCCACCGATATCCGACACGGCCGCCTTGATGCGGCCGAACACCGGCCCCCAGCTCGGATTGGTGACCGGGCAGACAAGGATTTCACCGTCGAGAATTTGGCCGATGTCCGCGGCGGTCTTCAGGACACGCGCGACACCTTCGATCATGCCAGGCGACGCGGCGAAGCCCGTGATCTCGTTCTCGCGGCCCTTTTCCACCGGTGCCGACCAGCGCTGCAGGCTCTCGCTCGTGATGCCCCAGAGCATCTGGACTGCCGGGTCTTCCACGGCATCCGGCATCGGCCCGAGTGCCGGCGGCGCGTTCCACTGTTCCAGCGCTTTGAGGATTTCCCGTCGCCGCTTCACGACCGGCTTGAAATGCTGGCCACCCGCGCAGGGGATGCCTGCCGCCCAGGCGAGCATCAGATCGGCCAATGCTTCGTCCGCCTCTCGATGGCGCAGCTGGAAGATGTCTTCGGCGTCGTCCAGCACGTCGTTGCGCGCGAGCAGCGCACCGAATTCGCGGACCTTGTTATAGAAGGTGGTGACGAACCAGTGCTCGCAATAGAATTTGTGATCCTCGACATAGGGAAAGACGAGGTGGCACAGCCCAAGCATCTGGTCGAACGCGCCGCGGTCGTCGTCGGTCGCGAGCAGCGCACGATATTCCGAGATGATGCGTGCGCGCTCCTGCTTTAGCGCCTCGGTCGGGCGGTCCATGCTTTCGCCGGCCTTGATCATCCGGATGTAGCGGGGCAGGGCCGCAAACGGCACGGACAGATCGTCGTTCCAGCTGCGCTGGTGATGGTAGAACCCGTCACCGCTCGAGATGTTGAACCAGGGCTGGCGAGATAGTTCGAGTTCGGCCAGCCATTTCTTTCCCGGCTCCCCGAGCTGGCGCAGCGAAGCCAGAATGTCGTCGGGGTTTGCGCCTTCCACGAACTTGCCATCGACATCATGCTCGATCGCTTTGGCCGCCAGCCGCTTCAACTCATCGTCGGGGCGGAACATCAGCACGTCGATGCCGGCCACCATGCGCGCCACCGACTGATCCTGGATCTCCGGAAACGCCGCCTTGCAGAACTGGAAGAACACCAGATAGGCGCCGTACCCGAGCATCAGGAATTCGAAATGGTGGTGCCACATCTTCGAATAGAGCTCGAAGGTCCGGTCCCAGGCTTCGCGCAGCGCATGGTTCTCCGCAAAGCCGCGCGCGTTCTTTACTGTTTCCACGGGCTCGAATTCACCAAGCTCCGGCACCCGGATCGCGGCGCACTCCGCGACGAGGTTTTCCATGCGCGTCTGCCATCCGGCGAAGAGCGTCGCCCAGTTTTGGTAGTAGTACCCGGCACGTTCCTGGAAAAGCGCGAGCCGTTCCGCAATCTTCGCGGGGTCGGTGACTGCATGAGAGGTGATGTAGACGCGTCCGTTAACGATCCGGTACTCGATCCCGAGCACGGTCGGAAAGGCGAACACGCGCGCGGTCACCGCGCCGAGCGCCATATAGGCGATCTCCGCGCTCATCGCGTCGAAGGCCGGCATCGGCTCGGGGAAGTGCATCGAGTTGTAGAACCAGAACTTCTGGTCGTCCTCGGGGCGGAAGCGC
>Ga0105239_10007999_pt1 | contig 12071 bp, 9 predicted proteins | sample KBSC44metaG_FD_92761 | JGI IMG/M metagenome (GOLD analysis project Ga0105239, IMG submission 92761) | Corn rhizosphere microbial communities from Kellogg Biological Station, Michigan, USA - KBS C4-4 metaG | ecosystem: Host-associated > Plants > Roots > Rhizosphere > Soil | place: Michigan, USA...
CGCACCAAAACTCTGTCCCTCGAAGACCGTACCGTCTTCCAGGGCGAGGACTGCTGGGTTCAATGGGGTGTTTCCTCCAGACTCGGGGGCGTCTTTACTATTTCACCACATCTGGGCTACTCAATTCCCATTTGTGCCAGGCGATAGCGCAGGGCGTTCCGCGTCAGCCCTAGCAACCGTGCCGCCTGGCTTTTGTTGCCATTCGCTCGCTTAAGCGCCTCGCGAATCACCGACTGCTCATATTCATCGAGCGTCATGCCTTCAGGAAGAAAATGATCGCCCGCAGTCGCAGCGTTCGCCCGGCGCGGAGCCGTATCGATCTTGACGTCACTGGGCTCGACCCGGGGTCCTTGGGCGAGCAGTACGCTGCGTTCTACCACGTTCTCCAGCTCGCGAACGTTGCCGGGCCAGTGGTAGCTCATCAGCCGCTCCATCGCGCCTTCGCTGATTTCGCCGCCGAACTTCTTGGCGAAATGCTCCACCAGATAGGGGATGTCTTCCTTGCGCTCGCGCAAAGGAGGAATGTTCATGGGAACGACGTTCAAGCGATAGTATAGGTCCTCGCGAAACGTACCTTGCTCGAGCGCCGCCCGCAGATCCACGTTCGTCGCTGCGATGACGCGCACATCGGTGTGCTGCGTCTTATTGCTGCCCAACCGCTCGAACTCCCGCTCCTGGAGCACGCGCAGTAGCTTTACCTGGACGGACCCAGGCACGTCGCCGATTTCATCCAGAAACACCGTGCCGGTGTCGGCTTGCTCGAACTTGCCGGGCTTCGACGTATTTGCTCCGGTGAACGCACCTTTCTCGTATCCGAACAGCTCGCTCTCCATCAAGTTCTCGGGAATCGCGGTGCAATTGATTTTGACGAATGGACGATCCTTGCGCGGCGAGTGCTGGTGTATGGCGCGCGCGATCATATCCTTGCCCACCCCGCTTTCGCCGGCCAGCAGCACGGTCGCACGAGTGGGCGCCACGCGCATGATGGTCGAGAAAATTTCCTGCATCGGCGCGCTATGCCCGATGATGTTCTCGAACTGGTAGCGCTGGCCCAGCGCCTCCCGCAGCTCACGATTCTCATCACGCAATTTGCGGACTTCGAGGGCTTTCTCCACAACCACCGTCAGATGATCCAGAGAAAACGGTTTCGGCAGAAAATCCACCGCACCCTTTTTCATCGCCTCCACTGCGATTTCCACCGTTCCAAACGCCGACATCACGATCACCGGCAGATGTCCGTTCTGCGCGTGCAATTTCTCGAGCAGAGCCAGGCCGTCCATCCCCGGCAGTTTCAGATCGGTGAGCACCAAATCCGCTTCTCCGGCCAGTTTCAGCCCTTCCTCAGCCGTGCCCGCGGCTTTCACGCCGTAGCCACCTGACGATAAATGGAGGCCCAGTACGCGGCGATGCTTTTCTTCGTCTTCAATCACCAAAACAGTGGGTTTTTCGGGCATGGTTTGCTTAACGCTTCACTGCTCTTACTCTGCCACAGGCAGGTATACTCGAAACACGCTGCCTTCGCCCACTGTGCTTTCGACGTTAATCTGCCCCCCGTGCTCGTCGACAATTTTGGATACGATCGCCAAGCCCAGGCCCACACCTTCCGCCTTGGTGGTGAAGAACGGATTAAAGATATTTTCGAGCTGTTTCGGGTCGATTCCTGAACCACGGTCGATCACCGCGATTTCCGCCATGTGTCCCTCCGCAGTGTCTGCCAAACGCGTTTTCACGGTCACGACCGCGCCGGGAGCGCTGGCCTGCGCGGCGTTCGAAAGCAGGTTCGTGATCACGTGTTCCATCAGCTCGGCTTCCACGCGCACCGGCGGCACATCCGGCGAATAATTCTTGAACACAGTGACCGATGCGGCCGCGCCCGATTTCTCGCGATCGAAGAGTTCGATGGCGTGATTAAGCATGGCGTGCAGATCCGTTTTCTCCAGACGCAGGTTGCGCGGCCGGGCGAAATCCAGGAATCGTGTGATCAGGGAATTGATGCGGTCCACTTCCTGTTGGATATATCCGGCCATCTCGCGCGCGATTTCGTTGTCGCCGGATACCTTTCGCGCCAGCAGCTCGGCCGAGGTTTTCATGGTTCCTAGAGGGTTGCGCAGTTCGTGGGCCAACCCCGCGGTCAACTGCCCCAGCGCGGCCAGGCGGTCGGTGCGGCGCACCTGGGCTTCAGCCTCTTCCAGGTGGCGATTAGCCTCGGCCAGTTTTTCCGCGGCGGCCTGGGATTTTCGCGCTTCATTCCGGCTGGCCTGGGCCAGCTGCGACGTCAGGAATCCGACCACCAGGAAGAATAGTGCGCGGAGCACCACTTCCGGCAGCTCTTCAGCCGGGAGGTATTGATTCCTGAACGGCAGCAGCAGAATCATCGACAAGTACACGGCGCAGGCAGCGAGCGCGGAAAGCGCCGCTCCCAATAGTCCGAAATTAGTGGACGCCGAGATTACCGGCAGGACCAGCACGACGAAATAGCTGCTCGATATCCCCCCAGGGTAGATGATCGGGTAGCACAGGGCCAGCTCCAGCACCAGGGCCGGGATGGATCCGATGTGTGGCTCGAGCGCGTGTACAACGCCCAGAGCTACCAGCGAGATCAGCACCACCGGAGCCCGTTCTGGCCCGAACATCGCCAGCGCGGAAAAGAACAACAGCCATACGAAATCCTGCGGTCGGACGTAGCGGCGCCAGGCGGGTATCACGTAAGCGTTCCCATTTTAACGCGCGTTACTATGATCTTATGAAGCGACTCGTTTTACTTTCGCTGACCCTTGCCACTCTTCACGCTGAGGAAGGGATGTGGACATTCGACAATCCCCCCACCAAGCTGGTTCAGGATAAATACAACTTCGCCATCACGCAGCAGTGGCTGGATCACGTCCGCCTTTCGAGCGTCCGGCTAAACGACGGCGGATCCGGATCGTTCGTCAGCCCCACCGGACTGTTGCTGACCAACCATCACGTCGCGCTAGGACAGTTGCAGAAGAATTCGACGCCCGAACACGACTACGTCAAGTCGGGTTTCTACGCACGTACGTCGGCGGAAGAGATTAAGTCGCCCGATCTGGAAGTGAACGTCCTGGTTTCGATGGAAAACGTGACCGCTCGCGTGCAGGACGCCCTCAAGGGAGCGCGCAACCCGGAACAGGAATTCGCTAAGCGCAAGGACGTGATCGCGGCCATCGAACGGGAAAGCCTGGACAAAACCGGATTCCGCTCCGATGTCGTCACGCTGTATCAAGGCGGGGAATATTGGCTGTATCGCTACAAGAAATACACGGACGTCCGCATCGTTTTCGCGCCCGAGCAGCAGATCGCATTCTTTGGTGGCGACCCGGACAATTTCACGTATCCGCGTTACGACCTGGATTTCGCGCTGTTCCGGGTGTATGAAAATGGTCAACCCATCCGCAGCGAGAACTTTCTCAAATGGAACCCGAAGGGCGCGGCCGATGGCGAACTGGTATTCGTTTCCGGCCATCCAGGATCGACGCAAAGGTTAGATACGCTGGCGCAACTTGAATTCGAGCGCGACCTTCTTGAGCCGGCCATTTTAAAAATCTATCGTAGCCGCATCGACGCGCTGAAGAAGTACTCAGCCACTAGTCCGGAGGCGGCCCGGCGCGCCCTGTCGCAGATCTTCAGCCTGGAGAATTCGGTGAAGGCGTACGACGGTCGTCTTAAAGGCCTTCAAGACAAGCGTGTGATGGATGCCAAGCGCGCCGACGAGGCGAAATTCAGAGCCCAGGTGGCGGCGAATCCGCAGTGGAAAGCATCGTACGGAAATGCCTGGGACCAGATCGCCGCAGCCGAAAAGAAGGCGCAAACGCGTTTCAAGGAGCAGTATTTCCATGGCGTGAGATCTTCGCTTACCGATCTCGCTAGACAGATCGTTGAATATATCGCTGAGATCAAGAAACCGGATGGCGAGCGCCTGGACGGTTATCACGAGTCACAACTGGAATCCACGCGGCTGCAGATGTTCTCTCCTGCGCCGATCTATCCAGACATGGAGATCGCGCGCATCACTGGCGCGCTTGAGCTGGACCTGTCAGAAGTTGGTCCAAACGATCCCTGGGTGAAATTGGTGCTGAACGGAAAATCGCCCCGCGAGGTCGCCACCGAGCTGGTCAACGGAACTAAACTGACCGACGCGGATGTGCGCAAGAAACTGGTCGAAGGCGGCGAGTCCGCTGTCGCAGCGTCCACCGATTCCATGATCGTGCTGGCGCGCAAGCTCGACCCGGTACGCCGCGAGCTGACCAAATGGCTGGAAGACAACGTCCAGAGCGTGGAGCAGCGCGCCGGCGAACAGCTCGGCAAAGCTCGTTTCGCGGCGTTTGGGAAATCGACGTATCCCGACGCGACCTTCACGCTGCGCCTTTCCTACGGCCAAGTGAAGGGTTATCCGATGAACGGAACCATCGCTCCGCCCATGACTACGATGTACGGTTTGTACGACCGGTCGGCCAGTTTCGGCAACACGGGCGCGTTTGAGCTGCCGCAGCGCTACGTCGATGGCCGTACGAAGCTCGATTTGTCGACGCCCTTCAATTTTGTCAGCAGCAACGATATTATCGGCGGCAATTCCGGCTCCCCGGTGGTGAACAAGAATGGCGAGATCGTGGGCTTGATCTTCGATGGCAATATCGAATCGCTGGTGGGCGATTTCGTGTATGAGGGCGAGACCAATCGCGCGGTCGCGGTTCACACGGCGGCGATCACGGAAACTCTGCGAAAGCTTTATGGCGCGGAGGCTTTGGCGAACGAGCTGCTGAGGTAGGCCTTCAGTCCGGTTCGATGCGGAAGTTGATGTCGACCGCCCGCGCTGAGTGGGTGATCGCACCACTCGACAGAAAATCCGCGCCGGATTCCGCATAAGCTCGAGCGGTTTCAAGCTTGATGCCGCCAGATAGCTCCGTAGTCGCGCGCTGGTTGATATGCAAGACCCAATCTTTAGCTTCCGCCGGCGAAAGATTGTCCAGCAGCAGATGGGTGGCCCCGCAGGCTAATGCCTCGTCCAACTCTTCGCGCGTCCGAACCTCGATCTCGATCGGCACCCCGGCGTCTCGGGTGCGCTCCAGCGCAGCCCGAACGCCGCCCGCGGCGGTGATGTGGTTGTTTTTGATTAGCACTGCGTCGAACAATCCCATGCGATAATTCACCGCGCCGCCCGCGGCCGCCGCCATCTTTTCCAAGCGCCGCAGCCCCGGAGTGGTTTTGCGGGTATCCAGAATCTGGCAGCGCGTGCCCTCGACGGCGCGGACATAGGCTGCCGCAAGAGTCGCGATACCGCTCAACCGCTGGATAAAGTTCAAGGCGGTCCGTTCGCCGGTCAGCAATGCTCGCGCGGGACCTTGGACGACGGCGATTTCGCTCCCATCCTCAAGGCGGTCTCGTGAGCGGCGCGTAATCCCAACGATACAATCCACGAAAATCAGGGGTAGCAGTTCCACGCCCGCTAAGACTAGCGACTCGCGCGCAATCATCCGGCCTGTTGCTGCCGCCGCGGCCGGAACGCACAGATCGGTCGTGATGTCGCCCGAGCCAATATCCTCGGCTAGCGCTCGACGAACTCCGTCGTGAATCTCGGGATGCGAGACGTCGAAGATCACTAGGCAACCGCGAGCATCCGCTCGATGGGCAGCGCGGCGCGCCGGATAATATCGTCAGAAAGCTCAATGCGCGGCGTCAGCGTCGTCAGGCAGTCGCGCAGTTTTTCGAGCGTGTTACGCCGCATGTAGGGGCATTCGCTGCAATTGCAGTTTTCGTTGGGGACGAAGTAGAAACGCTTCTGCGGCGCCAGACGCTCCAGAGAATGGCGGACGCCGCTCTCGGTCATCACGATGTACTCTTCAGCCGGCGCCGATACGCACCAATCGATGATCGCGCTCGTTGATCCGATGAAATCTGCCATCGCCAGTACGTCCGCGGGGCATTCCGGATGCGCCGCCACCAGTGCGTTAGGATGCTCCGCCCGAGCCGTTACAAGACGGCGCGCCAGGAACGTCGCGTGCACGATACACGCGCCCTGCCAGATAGTCATGTTTTCGCGACCGCTCTGCTGCTTTACGTAGTTGCCCAAATTGATGTCGGGCAGAAATAGGATCGGCTTCTCCGCGGGAATCGAGTTCACAATTCGCACGGCATTGCGCGAGGTGCACAAAATATCGCTCTCGGCCTTAACCTCCACCGACGTATTCACGTAGCTGACGATCACGTGGTCGGGATGGCGCTTGCGGAAAGCCCGCACCTGATCGGCCGTACAGCTATCCACCAGGCTGCAGCCAGCATCGAGGTCGGGCAGCACGACGGTACGCGTGGGGTTCAGGACCTTGGCAGTTTCGGCCATAAAAACCACGCCGCAGAAGGCAATAACGTCACCTTCGAAGTCTCGAGCTCTGCGGGCTAGTTCCAGGCTGTCGCCGATCGAATCCGCCAGTTCCTGAATCTCAGATTCCTGATAGTGATGCGCCAGGATGATTGCATGGCGCTGCTGCTTCAGCTCCAAGATTTCGTCGACGATAGATTGAACGGCCGGCATACTGGGAAGACCTGATGCTTCAAGTGTACCCCGACCGCTGTTTTGGTTGAAGCGCAAAGGGCGCGGCGCGCACGAGCCAAATTCAACAAGATACCGCGCCGTGCTCCGTTTTGCGCGTTTACTATTTAAAGAACGCCGCCATGGCCGCGTGTTCGGCCTTGAAATCCGCCAGCAGCGGGGCGATCTTCTCTTCAGGAATGCCCAGGGCCGCGATCGGTCCCGCGTCCTCACTCAGTTGCTTCGAGGCGATGATCGATTCGCCGGTCGCATTGACGTACTGATCCGCGGCATTGAGGATGGCGCTGAGCGGTATGATGCCGCCCACTTGAAACGCCGGCGGCCGATGGTGGTCGCGCACGGCGGCCTGTACTTCTTGAGGGAATTTCCACTTTTCCAGAGCTTCTGCCGACAGTTCGGCGTGCGTGAATCCCAGGAGTTCGAGTTCGCACTCCGTCCACGATCGGTCCGATTGCTCATGAAGTTTCACCAGGCGACCGAATTCCTCCGGCAGGCCTAGAGCGATCAGCAAGCGGCCCAGATCGTGCAACAGTCCGCCGACGAACGCGCCTTCGGGATACTCGGCTCCCGGAATTCGCGCGGCGATCTGGTCACTCAGAATAGCGACTGCCGCCGAGTGCCGGTTGAAACGCACCATGGACCACGTGGGCGGTGTCTTCACCTGGGTCCACATACGCGAGATCGACATCCCCAGCAGCGTATTGCGGACCTTGTCCATTCCCAGGAGGGCCAAGGCATGGCGCACTGAAGTGATGGTCGCGCGCCGCGCATAGAGCGCCGAGTTCACCAGGTGGATAATATTTCCGGCCACCACGGTGTCTTTCTCGATCAGTTCGCCGAGCTTGGAAAAGGAGACGTCCTCGCCTGCCAGCGAAGCCAGCAATTTATTCAGGATCGGCGAGAAAGGGGGCAGCTTACCCAACGCGCCCATCGCGCGCTGAGCCAGCTTGTTATCCGGAGCAGAAACCGCGGGAGCAGACGTCGTTTCGACCATAGGAGTCCTACCCCGCCTATCGGCCGAAATCATAGAAGACTACAGGATCAGGTTTTCCTTTACTTGCCGCGGGCTGCTACTTACAGCGGTCTGCCGGGGTCGGCTTCTCGCGATATTTGTCGTGGCAGTTCGAGCAGGCAGTGGTCATCACATCGGCCGCGTCCAGGATCTTATCCTGATTCTTCGATTGCGCCGCTTTGTATGCCACCATCCCGGCGTTCCGGAGTCCTTGCACCAGCTTCGGCCAATCCGCGTTGGCAACAGGAACGGGCAGACCGTTCGAGCACTTGCGTCCAGGTACCGTCAGAAGGTTGGCCGCTTCCACCAGCGCTAGAGAACTGTTCTCCACCGCTTCCCATTTGCCGTACGAACTAGCCAGCGGATTGACCGCCGTGGCTGGATCCTTGGCTTGTGGCACGTCGTTGGGGTTGTCGCTTTGAGCAAAGAAAATGACGTTCGAATTCGGATACAGGATGCCCTTCATAAGCTGGGCGAGGGTTGCCGGATTCCGGCTCGCGGGGGCGGCTGGCGCCGACTTGGCTTTCGCTTTTGCGGGCACCGGTGTTTGCGCCGCGGAGATTCCCACGAACGCAAGCATCATCAAAACCACTCCACAAAGTCGCATGTTGAGCCTCTTTCAACTCACTATACAAAAAAGAACGACCATTCCGATGATTGCCGCGATACTCAGCGCCGCGCCCGTCCGGAAGTACTGCGGGCGGAATAGCAGGGTTAGCTGGTGTTGCCCGGCCGGAACCACGACACCGGTCAGAGCGTAATCGACCGGCAGCACAGTAGCCGGATTACCGTCCACCGCGGCGTGCCATCCAGGCGCGAATGGAACCGCGATGCGGATGAGCGTCTCGGCGGGAGCAGAAAACCGGATTTGATAAAAATCATCACGATACCCCGTGACGGTCAGATCGGTGGGCTGCTGCTGCGTCACACTCTTAGTCCAACCTTCGACCACCGAACCCTGGGCAGGATCGAGCGACGCCATATCTGCGTACCCACCCGGCGTGATTCTCGCAGGCACGGAGACTCGCGGAAGCGCAGAGGGGTTCGCTTCCAGACGTCCCCGTGGGTCCACCATGAAATTCGCGCTCAGCCCATGCAGCAACCGCGGATTCGACGCGATCGCGCGGGTGTACTCGGCGTAGCGATTCATTTCGAGCAGTCCGGCGCCCCAGCTCCCTTCGGCGCGCGTAACTAGCGATCCATCCGGAGGACCAATAGCGATGCTCGCATTCGACATCCACAGCCGGTAAGGTGGCTGCGGCTGGACCTCGCGAATACGGTCTTCGAAGGCCTGCTGGCGCTTTCCATATAATTCGTCGAAGGTAATCGACGACGCGTAAACCAGCGGGCTCTTGTACATGTTGAAATGCCACAGGTCGGCCGCGATGATCACCATCAGGATGAAGGGCAGGCGTTTCTGTCCCATCTTCTCCGCAGCCCATGCCACGCCGGACCCCGCCGCTAGCGCGAAACCCAGCGCCGGCACGAACCAGATTTCGATGGGGGCATGCGCGTCACGAAATCCCGGCAGCAGCTTGACCAGCCGGGCGAGTCCGGCGCCTGGGCCGAACGCGTACCATAAGCCTGGAATAACCAACGCCAGTATCGATCGCATTTGGAACTTCCGGATGAGTCCTGCGATTGCGAGCGGAAGTACGAGCAAACCTCCGTAGAGGTAGAACTGACGAATCTCTTCCGGCCCTCGGTAGTCGCCCGAGATCACGCCAAAATAATCGGCGGACATCACGGCCGCGAGCGCGATCGGGCGCAACGAAGCCGCTGGCGAAGTCAGGGGATGCGTGGCGTATTTGACGATCTCAAACCAGGGCAGAAGCACCACTGCGCTCAGACAGAATCCGAGAACGGGCGTAGCCAGGATCAGAGCGGCAGCGCGCTTCCCCGACTGAGCGATCAGAAAACAGACCAGTGCAAAGAAGCAATATAGCGCTGCATCGAAGTTGCCGGCTAGCGTGATCAGGCCAGCCAGTGTCCCCGTTAGCAGCCAGTATCGCCGCTCCAATAACGACGCCCATAGCAGCCACGGCAGCAGCGCCGCCGCCTCGAACATCGCCAGTTGCGAACTGTGCGCGGCGAAGAATCCTCCCCAAGCGTAAAACATAGCCGCGATGGCTGCAGCCACCGGATCGCCGAATAGCTTGCGGGCGAGCAGGAACGCTCCCGCGAGCGCGAGGAACGAATGCAGAGCCAGTTCCCAGAACAAAATATGCGGAGTAATGCCGATCAGGTAAAACGGCCAATGCAGCGGGTACCATGCGCCGGTCTGCGGGTCGGATAAAAACGGCATCCCGGAATACAAGAAGGGAGTCCAGTACGGCAGTATCCCCGCGTGCACGGAGTCCGCAAAATATTTCTGCGCGGGATAAGTAACGTCGGCCAAATCCCAGTGGATAGTCACGTTCGGCTGAAACAGCGGAATCGCCCAGAACAACACGGTCACCAGCACCAGCGCCGGCCAAACGAATCGAGTGGATGGCATCATTTTTTGGACGAGCTCCGGGCGAGTCTAATCCAGTTTCAAGAGTCGCCGCCGCAAAAGATCGAGCGCGGCTTGCGTGGCGAACCCGCGAATGCGCGGACGGTCGCCGGGCATGGCAAAGCGCAGCGCTTCTGGCGAGCCGTCGGGTCCGTCGAAACCTACGAAAATCGTACCCACCGGAGCGCCGGTGCTCGATTTGGGACCTGCTTCACCGGTGATCGAGATCGCAAACGTGGAGCCAGTGCGCGCTCGCGAACCTTCCGCCATCGCGCGAGCGACTTCCTTGCTGACCGACGTGTGCTGCGCGATCAGCGCAGGATCCACCCCCAGCAAGTCCGTCTTCATCCGATCCGTGTACGTCACGAACCCGCCGACGAAATAGTCTGAGCTTCCCGCGATGGAGGTAATTCGCTGTCCAACCATGCCCCCGGTGCAGCTTTCGGCCACGCTCACGGTCGCGCCGCGTTCGCGCAGCAGCGTGCCGACGATTGCTTCAAGCGGATCGCCATTCCGCGAGAACAAATGCTTTCCAAGCAGCGCCTCGATCGGATCCCCAACCTCGGCCAGCAAGCGCTCGGCATCGTCCGCCGATGCGCAGCGGGCGCGCAGATGAATCTGGATGTCTCCCGGCGACGCCAGAATCGTAGTGGATGGATTTGTGTATTTCGTATATAACGGAGCGATCAGAGCATCCAGATCCGATTCCGTAAATCCCGTGACCCGGTAGAATCGCGCACGGATGACCTGTGCCGGCATAAGCTTCGTCAAGCGCGGGATACATTCGTTAGCGAACAGCGGCTTTAACTCACCAGGCGGGCCGGGAAGCATGATGACGACGCGGCCGTCGTTTACGATCCATTGCCCCGGAGCCGTTCCGTTGATGTTCGGCAACACCTCCGCGCCCGCGACGACATAGGCCTGCCGTTTGTTGATCTCGGCCATCTTGCGCTGGCGGCGCCGGAAGCGTTCCTCAATGGCGTCGCAGATTTCCTGGCTGAAGATTAGTTCACGATGCAGTGCGTCAGCCACGGCCTGACGCGTCACATCATCTTCCGTGGGGCCGAGGCCGCCGGTCAGGATCACAATGCCCGCACGGTTCAGTGCAGATTGTACGGCGTCGGTCAGCAGCGCACGATCGTCACCGATGATCAGCTTCCGGCGCACTTCGACGCCGAGCGCGTTCAGCTGATCGGTGATGTACAGCGAATTGGTGTCGATGCGCTGCGAGGTCAGCATCTCCGACCCAACAGCGATGATTTCGGCGTCGGCCATTAAAACTTAGGGAACGGGCCAGCCTTCGATACGGGCGTCCACCTTGAACAGCGAATTGTTGGTGGCCACGATCACCGATTTCGACGGCGAAAACGCCAGGCCCACAATCGCCGGGCCGGAGAGAAATAACTCGGCATTGCGCTCTGGAGAAATCCGCACGACGCCCCGACGCCCGCCGAGCGATGCCGCCACGTACAGGTTCCCCTTCACGTCAAACGCCATGCCCTGCGGTCTGCCAAGCCCGCGATAAAACGTTTCCACGTGTCCGTCTTTATCGATGCGGTGGACCGCATCGAAACTCGAAGTGGTGGGGCCAGTGACGTAGAGATATCCATCGGGGCCGAAGGCCAGATGATACGCGGCGATGGATGGTTCGAGCGTGGCGAACACGTAAATCTGCCGCTGCCGGCTGATCTTGAAAACCGTTCCGCTGCGGTCGCCGACAAAGAGGTTGTCTTCATGATCGAAGACAATTCCGGTGGCGACACCCATTCCCTCCACGTAGGTCGATGTGTTGCCTGACGGCGAAACTTGGTAAACCATGCCATCATGGCGGCTCGATACGTACAAAGCGCCCTCGGCATCGAGCGCGAGGCCGGTAGCGTTCATCAACTCCGTAACCAGCGGCTTCGGCGTGAGACTCGAATCAAGTTTGTAAACCGACACGGCCGTTTTCTGGCCGGCCGATCCGCTGAAGGTGGTGTAAATGTTGCCCAGCTTGTCGA
>Ga0105239_10008002_pt1 | contig 12066 bp, 8 predicted proteins | sample KBSC44metaG_FD_92761 | JGI IMG/M metagenome (GOLD analysis project Ga0105239, IMG submission 92761) | Corn rhizosphere microbial communities from Kellogg Biological Station, Michigan, USA - KBS C4-4 metaG | ecosystem: Host-associated > Plants > Roots > Rhizosphere > Soil | place: Michigan, USA...
ACGTGGTACATCTGCGCGATGGGCAGGTTGACGTTCTGCCATGTCCTGCCGCCGTTGTAGGTCATGTTCATGCAGCCGTCGTGCGCTACCATCGCCCTGGCCGGGTTCTTCGGGTCGAACCACATGTCGTGCGTGTCGCCGCCGGGACGGTAGTCGCCGTTCTCGCCGTTGCCGTTGAAGGACTTTCCGCCGTTCTTCGATTCCATAACGGTGACGCATATCGTGAATACATTATCCGGGTTGCCGGTGGAGACGCGGACGCGGGTATAGTAGGATGCCCGCTGGGCCATCGAGTGGCTGGTGAACATCTTTTTCCATGTGGCTCCGGCGTCGTCGCTGCGGTATAGCGCCGGGTCCCTGTCTTCCATCAGCGCGTAAACGATATTGGGATTGCTGTATGCAACGTCGACGGAGGTCTTGCCAACGGGATGTGCGGCTCCGCCGGGCAGGCCGCCCGCCAGCCGGTTCCAGGTCTTTCCGCCGTCCGTCGTCTTGAAGATGCCGCTGCCGGGCCCGCCGCTGTTGAGTTGCCAGGTCTTGAACGATATCTGCCACATCGCGGCGTAGAGGGTTCCGGGGTGCTGCGGGTCCATCGAGAGGTCGGAGCAGCCGGTGAGGGAATCGACGAAGAGCACTCGTTGCCATGTCCTGCCTCCGTCTGTTGTTTTGTACACGCCTCTCTCCTGCTGCGGCGCGTGTGTATGCCCGAGCGAGGCCACATAGACCGTGTTGGAGTCCGTAGGGTCTACGATGATGCGGCTGATCCTGCCCGTGGCCCTTAGTCCCATATTGGTCCAGGTCTGTCCGGCGTTCGTGGATTTATACACGCCATTGCCCATGGCTTCTGCCGGCCGGATGAGAAAGGTCTCGCCGGTGCCGGCCCAGACCTGCCGGGGGCTGGAAGGAGCGATAGCCAGCGCTCCGATGGAAGAGTTGTCTGTACTGTCGAATATGGGCCGCCAGGTAATGCCTGCGTCGTCGGTTTTGAAGATGCCGCCCGAGGCGGCTCCGATGTAGGCGATATTGCGGTCGCCCGGCACGCCGGTGACGGCGATGGCGCGATTGCCATCGGGGCCGATAAAACGAAAGTGCAGCTGACTGAAAATGCTGCTATCGATAGACTGGGCCGATGAGCCCAAAGCGCCGAGAACGAACAGCCAACAGCCAATTATTTTGCGCATAGCCGATAATTTTATGGAAATTACCTTATGATCTTTAACAAAAATCGCCTGCGTTCAAATCGGTATAGCATTGGTTAAAATCAGGTGACTATTCGCAGGTGCTGCCTCCGGCGATAATACCTGTACCGGACAATCGTCGCTGCGATCAGCGCCACTCCGCACAATTCAGACAGCATCTTTTCCGCGTCGAACCAGTCGATGGGCCGGTCCTTCAGCAGCGGGTCCATCACGACCCCATGGACGACGAACAGCAGCGCCGTGCCATAAGATATAAGATGTATATTCTTCCACAGCCGGAAGCTCATCCTGTTCTTTATCTTCTTCTGCGTCGTGACGATGACTGCGATCAGCGCGTACATCGCGAGAGCGCCCAGGACGGTCCAGAGGACCTGGTGCGGCGCGGCTACCGGAAAGAGGATATCGACGACGCGGTATTTCAGCGAAGCGTCCGCGAGCAGCAGCAGCACGTGGCCTGCTACCAGCGCCAGTGCCACATATGCCGTCCAGTTATGCAGGTCGTCGAGACTGACCTTCTTTACAAGGGGTGGCATCTTCTTCCACAGCGGCGACCGGCGGTAGGCCGTGCTGAGGAGCATGCCCAGCAGCAGATCGAAAGTCAGCACGCAGGTAGCGATAAGACCAAAATTGGACGAAAGTTCCAGCCATTGATTCTCCATGTCAGTTGCTTGCAGGGTTTTCTTTTACGCTGATCACCGGAACCTGCTGCTGATAGGCCAGCTTGTTCAGCGCCGGAATGCCTGTGTTCAAAATGTTTTTCAGTCGGTCGAGCTGGACGTCGGTCCGTGCGCTCAGCGAGGCGAAGACCTCGCGGGCCTGGCGATTGGGCGCGGTATAGCCTTCAGACGCATAGCCGTATACCCCGGAGAGCTTGTCGTTGAGCCGGATGGGGAAGTTCAGCATATCCTGACCGCTCTTCGACTTTGTCTGGTACAGGGCCTCTTCGATGGCGGTAAGGCTACGGATAAGGCTGTCCGATAGTTTCCTTATCGGCTTCGCCGTGCTGTCCAGTCTGGTGTTGAGGTCCTGCAATTGGGTGCGGACGCTGCGGACCTGCAGAATGGCCTTCTGGGCCTCGTTGTATTTGTCGCGCACCTGCAGCAGGAAGCCCGTCTGGGCGTCGTAGTCGGCCTCGGTCAGCTTGTAGTTGGGGTCGCCTTTGATGGTGAAGGTAACGTCGGCCGAATCGTCGTCGTATTTGAAACGGGCGGTGTATTTACCGGGTGCCGCTTTTGGTGCGCCGGCCCCGCCGGTCCAGAGCAGCATGCCGGTGATCTTTTCTGCGGGCGCGTACAGCATGTCCCATACAAAAGTATTGATGCCCGATTCGCAGTCGAGCCGGGTATCGGCCTCTTTCGAACGGGTCGTAAAAGTTCGTATCGGCTGGTGTTGTTTATCAAAGATCGTAACGGACACTTTGGGTGTGTCCGCAGGCGACTTCAGCCAGTAATGGAATACCACGCCGTTGGGCGGATTCTGCCCCGCGTTGTGAATGGGCTGCTGGTCGCGGCGCCGGCGTCCTCCGCCTTCGGTGCGCCAGGCGTCTTCTACGGCGAAGACGTGCAGCCGTCCCTTCAGGACGTCCGGCGACTGCTGCTGCAGGAGACTGAGGTCGTCGAGCGCCCAGAAAGCGCGGCCCTGCGTGGCTACGATGAGGTCGTTGTCCTTGATAGTAAGATCGGTCACGGGCACGATGGGAAGGTTCAGCTGAAAGGGGCGCCAGTTCTCGCCGCCGTCGAAACTGATATACATGCCGTATTCGGTTCCTGCGTATAAAAGCCCCGGCCGTCTCTTATCGGCCCGGATGACGCGGGTGAAGTGGCGCGGGTCGATGCCTTTGGTGATCAGTCGCCAGTTCTTGCCGTAGTCTTCCGTCTTAAAAAGATACGGCGTATAGTCGTCCTCGCGGAAACGGGTACCTGCAAAATAGGCCGTACCCTTTTTGAAGGGATCGGTCTCCACGCAGTTCCATAGCGTCCATTTCCCGGCCTGCGGCGGCGTGATATCGTCCCAGCGCTTGCCGCCGTCTTTGGAGACGTGGATAAGTCCGTCGTCGCTGCCCGTGTAGAGCAGGTCCGGTTCGAGCGCCGACTCCGTCGCGGTGAAGATGGTACAGTAGTATTCTGCCGAAGTATTGTCCTTGGTGATGGGGCCGCCGCTGGGACCCTGGCGGGATTTATCGTTGGTCGTAAGGTCGGGGCTGATCGTCTCCCAGGTCTGCCCGTCGTTGTCCGTCATGAACAGCTGGTTGCCGGCGGCGTAGAGGCGGTGCGGGTTGTGCGGGGAGAAGAAGATGGGGTAGTTCCACTGAAAGCGATATTTCAGCGAGTCGGCGCCGGAGCCCGTGGGGTTGTCGGGCCATACGTCGAGGGACCTGTTCTCGCCCGTGCGGTGGTTAAGTCTCCCGAGATAGCCGTCGTAGTTACCCCCGTACACGATATCCGGATTGAGTGGATCGGCGACGATATAGCCGCTTTCGAAGCCCGCGGTCGGCTCCCAGTCCTTTGTCGTGATGGCCGGTCCTGTAGAGCGGCTTTTGATGCGGACGCTGGTATTGTCCTGCTGGGCACCGAGGATATGATAGGGAAAGGCGTTGTCCGTAGTGACGCGGTAGATCTGGGCGGTGGGTTGGTTGTCCACCGAGCTCCAGTCTTCCCCGCCATTGAAGCTGACCTGGGCGCCGCCGTCGTCGGCCAGTATCAGCCGATGGCCGTCTTCGGGGTCTATCCAGAGGTCGTGGTGGTCGCTGTGCGGGCTCGCAACGGACGCGAAGGTCTTGCCGCCGTCGAGGCTGCGCTGGAATTGTACGTTGAGCACGTAGACGATATTCTCGTTCTTCGGATCGCAGTATACGCGGTTATAGTACCAGGCGCGCTGGCGGATATCGTTGGTGCTGTTGACCTTCGTCCAGGTATCGCCGCGGTCTGTACTGAGGAAGAGGCCTCCGTCGGCGTTCTCGATCATCGCGTAGACTTTGTCGGGATTGGACGCGGGGACGGCGACGTTGACGACGCCCCAGACGCCTTTCGGGAGGCCTTTCTTTGCTGAGATATTCGTCCAGGTCTCGCCGCCGTCGGTGCTTTTGTAGAGACCGCTGCCTTCGCCGCCGCTCTCCATGCTATAGGGTGTGCGTTTGACGCGCCACATGCCGGCATAGAGCACGGCGGGATTGCCCGGCTCCATGACCACGTCGGAACAGGCGGTCTGGTCGTTGACGAACAATACCTTCCGCCAGGTCTTACCTCCGTCGGTAGTTTTGAATACACCACGCCCGGTATTGCGGCCAAACAGATGTCCCATCACCGCAACCCAGGCGATGTCCGGATTCGCGGGGTGCACGATAATGCGGGCGATATGCCGGCTGTCCTTCAGGCCCAGGTCCCGCCAGCTGCGGCCGCCGTTGTCGGAACGCCAGACACCTCCCAGGTTCTCGGAGACGTTGTTGCGCAGCGTGCTTTCGCCCTCGCCGGCGTATACCACCGATTCATCCGAGGGGGCCACGGCTACCGCCCCGACGCCGCCGCCGAAATATCCGTCGGATACATTCTTCCAGTTGCTGCCGCCGTCCATGGTCTTCCAGAGTCCGCCGCCCGTGGCGCCAAAATAGAAGGTGTTCCTGTTCTTCAGGCTGCCGGAGACGGCGTCCGCCCGGCCACCGCGAAAGGGGCCGATGAGCCGGTATTTGAGGGCTGCGAAATAAGTAGAATCGGTAGGGTCAACAGAGTTTTTTTTCTGCGTATGCCCGGCGACGGTAGTCAGCAGGACGATTGCAGCGGTAAGGAGATGTCTCATGTGTTGGATCATTGTACTTGTTTTTTTAGCTGCTGCCAGGCGGCATTGGTGGCTGCCGCGGCCTTTATGGTTGCCTGAAGGTCTGAAATAGTCTGTTCGGTCGGCGGCGTGTCGGCTTCTTCAAGGATAGTAAAGATACCGGCGAAGTCGTTCGCCAGTTGAGAGAACGAGCGTATTCCGGAGCCGGCCGTTGCTGCTCCTGCCCCGCCCCTGCCGCGTCTGCCTGATCCTTCCAGTACGGCCAGTTGTCCTTCCAGCGCTGCGTTGCCGGCGACTTTTGCGCGTAGCGCGTGGGCTTTTTCGAAAAACGCCATGGCCTGTTCGCGGCCGTGGTACGCCTGCATCGCCAGGTCGTGCTGCTGCTGAAGAGCTGCCAGGGGCGTTTTTACGCGCGAGTCCATCCGGACGGTCAGTTGCTGCGTGTAGACTTTTCCGTTTGCTTTCAGCCGCACGGTGTAAACGCCTGGCATGGCCCAGGGAGACGTGGCGGAGGGAGCGGTATTCGCATATACCGCGCTGATTGGATAAGATGCCGGGACGTTCAGCGGCTGATAGTGCAGGTCCCAGATGAAGCGGTGGGGGCCCGCCTTTGCGGAAAGCAGCTGCTGGGGCCGGATCCAGTACAGGGGAATATTGACGTCGGGAATCGCGTAGAGCGTATCCGCGCTCGAATAGTGGCGGAGGGTCTGGCCGGCTGAGCCTATGATGTCCAGGGTCACGGAGTCCTGGGCGGCGGCTTTCAGATAGTAGTCGATGATCGCTCCGTCGGGCGGGTTCTCCCCTGCCGGCTCTTCCTGCGGCAGCGGCGTATCGGGGTTCATGTCCCAGCGGACGCGGACGGCCGGCTCGGGTTTGTACAGGGTCGCGTCTGCCACTGCGGTGGTCAGCTGGCGCAGCGGCGCGATATCGTCGAGTATCCAGAAGGACCGGCCGTGCGTGCCCACGACCACGTCGGCGTCCTTGAATACCAGGTCGCGGATGGAGGTAGCGGGCATGTTCAGCCGAAGCGACGACCAGTGGGCGCCGTCGTCAAAAGAGATATATACGGCCGTTTCCGAGCCGGCCAGGAGCAGTCCTTTGTGGTGCGGGTCTTCCCGGACGACGTTGATGGGATCATCGGGCAGGCCGTTGACGATCGCGGTCCAGGTCTTGCCGCCGTCGTGGGTCTTATAGATATGCGGGTGCATGTCGTCGATGCGGATGCCGTTGACTGCGGCATAGGCCGTTGAGGCGTCGCTATGTCCTGCGTCGATAAGGGAGACCTTTATCCAGTCGGAGATGCCGGACGGGGTTATATCCTTCCAGGTCTTTCCACCGTCTTTTGTAATATGTATCAGACCGTCGTCTGTGCCGGCCCAGATGGTTAGTGGGTCTACCGGTGAAGGAGCAACGGTATAGATCACTCCGCGGCGGGGCATCTGCTTCAGGGATTCGTTGCTGTAGACGCCGACGCTGGCAGGAATATTCCATTGGCCACGGCTGAGGTCGGGGCTGATCACCTGCCAGGAGTGGCCGCCGTTGGAAGTCTTGAAAAGGACGTTGCCGGCGAAGTACAGCGTGTGCGGGTCCGTCGGTGAGAAGAGCACGGGGGCTGTGCGAAGCCAGCGGTATTTACCGCTGCGTACCGCTTCCGGCGCGATGTTCTGTATCTGCCCTGTGCGTTTGTCGTAGCGGGTGATCTTGCCGCCGTAGATGATATTGGGGTCCAGCGGGTCCGGGGCCACGTATCCGTATTCCTCCACGCCTACCGGGTGCCATTCGCGGAAGGTGACGCCGCCGTCGTTGCCGCGGGAGGCGATGCCGACGGAGCCGCTCTCCTGCTGTCCGCCGTATACATTATAAGGAAATGCGTTGTCGGTAATAACGTGATAGAACTGGGCCGTAGGCTGGTTGTACCAGGAAGAAAAGCTTTGTCCGCCATTGACCGTGACGATCGCGCCCTGGTCGAGTGCGATCAGCATGATCTGCGGGTTGTCGGGGTTGATCCAGATGCGGTGATAGTCGTCGCCGCCGGGTGCGCCGCGAAAAGCGCTCCACGACATACCGCCGTCGGTAGACTTCCAGACGACTACGTCGGCCGTATAGACGATGTCTTTGTTCTTCGGGTCGGCTTTGACCTCGGCGAAATCGTCGCCGCGCCCCCAGAAACGCTGGTCGCTATTGAGCTTTTTCCAGCTTTCGCCGGCGTCGTCGCTGCGATAGATGCCGCCGTAGGAAGCGTCGGCAGCAACGGTAGCGTAAAGGCGGGAGGGATCGGAAGGGGCTATGCAAAAGCCGATGCGGCTGAGACCCTGCGCCGGGGTCGGCAATCCTTTTGTCAGCTGCGACCAGGTCGTACCGCCGTCCGTGGACTTGAAAAGACCGCTGTTGGGTCCATTCCATGCGCCGTTCTCCCAGGGTCCCTGCCGGCCTGCCCATAGGTCTGCATAGACTATCTGCGGATTGACGGGGTCGATCGTCACCTGTACTGCTCCCGTGTTCTCGTCCTTATACAATACTTTTTCCCAGGTCTTGCCGCCGTCGAGTGTACGATAAACGCCTCTTTCGGGATTGGGCCCGTAGGGATGACCGAGCACGGCGACGAATACGCGGTTGGGATCTTTGGGGTCGATGGCCAGACCGCCCATCTGTTGTCCGGCTTCGAGTCCGAGCCGGGTCCAGGTGCGACCGGCATCCGTGGACTTGAAAATACCCTTGCCTACGGAGAGGTCGGGTCGCTGGATACCTTCTCCGCTGGCCACGTAGACGATATTGGGGTCAGAAGGGGCAACGGCCACGTCACCGATGGAGCCGGTCGGCTGTTCGTCGAAGATAGGCGCCCAGGTCCGGCCAAAATCCGTGGTCTTCCAGACGCCGCCGTTGTTGACGCCAATATAAAAGACATTGGGTTGATGCGGCGAGCCGCAGCCGCCGACGGTTCGTCCCCCCCGATGAGGGCCGATCATCCGCCAGCGAAGGTTTCCAAAAAGAGAAGTGTCAGGTGTCTGTGCGTGAACCGTCTTCATAACGACGCAACAGGACAGCAGCCAAAGCAGTTTCTTCATGTGTAGTAGTATATAAGAAGGCAAAAAATTACGATATAACTTGCGACCGGGCCGAACCGTCCATCAACTTTTTTGGGTCGGTAAACTGTTCCGTATATTCGGAATCTTAAATTAATCAGAAAATGCCTCGATTCCGTAGACTTTCTGTAGTCCTTTGCTTATCCCTTGCTTTTTTGGGCGCCACGGCGCAGAACCCTTCGTTCAAGGTCATTGCCTTTTACACGGCGAAGAACGACGCCGCGCATATCAGTTATGTCCACGAAGCCAACCGCTGGTTTGCGGAGATGGCGAAGCTACATCATTTCAGTTACGATTCGACCAATGACTGGAGCAGGATGACGGAGACCTTTTTGTCGGGCTATCAGGTCGTGCTCTTTCTCGATACGCGTCCGGAGGACCCGGCCCAGCGGCTGGCCTTCCAGCATTATATGGAACACGGCGGTGGGTGGATGGGGTTTCATTTTGCCGCTTTTGCGCTGACGCCTTCGGACGTCCCGGCCAACTGGGACTGGTATCACCAACAGTTTCTCGGCTCGGGCTCGTATGTGAGCAATGTGTGGCGGCCGAGTGCGGCGATCCTGAACGTTGAAGGCCGCGACTTTCCGGCGCTGAAGGAGATGCCGGCGAAGTTTGCATCCGCGCCCAATGAATGGTACCGCTGGTCGGAGGACCTGAGGAAGAACCCGGATATCAAGATCCTGGTGTCGATAGATTCTGCCAGCTACCCGCTGGGCTCCGGTCCGAAACCATACGAGATATGGCATAGCGGTTACTATCCCGTCGTGTGGACGAACACGAAGTACCGCATGATCTATATGAATATGGGACATAACGATATCGACTACGACCACAGGACCAATCAGGAACTATCGTTCACGCTGCGTAATCCTACCGAAGAGCGGTTGATCCTCGATTGTTTATTATGGTTGGGCGGAAAACACTAGCGCGCGTCCTGCAACAATTCCATAATATGCGTATGTCCAAGATGTCTGGCCCACTCCAGGGCGGTAGACTGATAGGCGCTGTCTTTCATCCGCAGGTCGGGTCTGGCGGTCAGGGCCAGCCGGGTGAGGTCGGGGTCATTGCGTTCGGCCGCAAAATGCAGCAGCGTCTTATTCCATTCCCCGTATGATCTGTTGACCGAAGACGGGTTTTTCTGAAGCAGTTGCCGGGCGCGGTCCTGCCAGCCGAGGTCCCAGGCGTCGAGGACGGTATAGTCGGCGCCGGCGCCGACCAGCCATTCTGCGGCGGAGGGCTGCCGGCAGTGTACCGCCAGCTCCATCAGGGTCAGGCCGTTGCAGAGTTCGCGGTTCAGGTATCCGGAACTCATCTGCAGCTGAGGGCGCAGGGCCTCGAGGGAATGCCGGTCTCCCCTGCCGACCGCTTCGGCCAGCTGCACGTCCGGCGGCGAAGGCGGCCGGGAAAGATAGCGATCGGTGATCAGCCACCAGGTCCAGCCGTCCCGTATAACGGTGAAGCCCAGCTGCTCGTAGGTCCGCTGACCGGCGCCTGTTGAATTCAGCACGGCATAGCGATATCCCCGGTCCCGCGCATAGAGGCAGGCGGCCAGCGTGACGGCCTTTCCGATGCCCTTTTTCCGGTGGCGGGGGACGACGCCGACGTGATAGATGCCCGCGGCCCCAAGATCGCCCGAAGTAAGGAAGACGACGCTATGTCCGACTACCTTTCCGTGGAGGCTTGCGACAAAACGCATCCATTGTCCGGGCATGTCAGTAGTGGAAGCAGCGGGCACGATGACCTGAGCATAGGGCAGGTTCTTTACGTCTGTCAGCGAAACCTGATTGTCGGCGGCGATGGTCAGTCCGCGGGGGAAAGGATGGTCGGTGCGGACCTGTGTGAGATCGAGGCCCATCCAGCGGGGTCTCCAGCCGGGCTGGAAGCCTCTTGCCAGGAGACGGACACCAAGGTCGGGTGGACTGGAAGGGTCGAGGGACCAGCAGCCCGCCCCTTTTGGCGGATGTGAGCGGTAAAAAGTCATGAGCTCGTCCAGTTGCTGCCCTGCATTTTGTTCGGTCAGTTCAGGGAAAGCCACCATGGAGGGGCTCTGCGCATTCCCCGATGTCCAGCACAGGCCGTCGATATCAAAGTAGCTGCCGCCAAGCGTAACCGCTTCTTTTTTGAACAGTTCCCGGTGATTAAAAGCCGCAGCCTGTTCAAGCCGGAGGGAATCGGCCTCTTGCATTATTGACGGATAAGCCATCAGGATAAATCTAGGTCATCCGTTGCGACCGGCAAAAAAATTCTTCCGCACCGTAGTTTTTCAATTATCTGCCGTATTTCTTCAATCCTACGGAGGCGAAGGCATAGACCTCCCGAAGGATGGCGGGCGGTAATGAGTCGGGCGGGGGTCCTGGGGGCACCGTCCTGTCCGTGACTGCGGGGTCTGCGATACGGCGCAGGTGGTCCATACAGCCGTTGCGGGTCGTCAGATACAGGAAAGCCTTGATCTTTTCGTCGTCGGTAAAATCCGCGCGCCGCTGCCAGCAAAGGAAAAAGGCGTCGAGAGAAAGTTGATAGGCGGCGGGAGCATCACGCACCAGCAGGAATGCAAACGAAAAAAGTTCGGGGTAGTACAGGAAAAAAAAGGCTTTAAAAGCTTCGGGCAGCCCCTGGCGAAACCAGGTGATGCTGATGTCTTCCTCGTCGGTTCGTCCCATGTTCATAATGGAGATCATAGTTAAATTTTTAGGACGCCGGCGGCATCCAGATAAGCGAACGATTGGATAAAGCTGGAGGATCGGTTCAGGAAAGACCTTTGAATGAGGATCTAGTTCATCAGGTGATCGTCCCAGTGTACGTGGGATGACCCATCTCTGGCGTTAGCCGACCAGGGAAGGTAGCAGTCGGTGTAGTGATTCTCGATAGCGAGGCCGATGGCTTCCGTATGGCCGTTGGATTCTTTCTCTATATCAGCCCAGGTGTCTTTTTTATTATACACCAGCGCCATAGATTCTTCGCGGCTTTCGGGAAAGTGAACGAGGAAGACGACGACAGTATTGACGAGGATTGGTTTGACGATAATGAGGTGCCACTGTCCTTCAAAAAAGTATTCGAGTTCGAATGATTTCTCGAAGGGTAACAGCTCCTGGATCGAAGATGCATACGGAATATTTCTTAACCTGTTGAGTTTTAAGCGGAAACCGGACATAGTGATAAATTAAAATGAAATGATCGGATCATCGGTCAAACTAGTGGACGACAGGTCTTGAAAGAATCAGGAACAAAGCTTAAACAGGATATTACCGGCGGTTTGAAATGCATCAGCAGGAGTCTGCGTGATCATTACTAAGAGCAAATTAATAGCTTTACGTGAAGATGCGGTAGAATTAATTCTACAAGCAGTAGATTTTTATTGATATATCTAGCATAAATGCAACCACAGATACTATTGGCGGATGACCACAGCATGATCAGGAAGGGATTGAAGTTACTGCTTCAGTTACACCTGGGATTTACGGACGTCTCGGAGGTTGTCAGCTGCAACGAGCTGATGAAAGAGCTGGCGAAGAAAAAGTATACGCATCTCGTATTAGACATCATCCTCTCGGATGGGAGTTCGCTGGAGATCCTCCCGAATATCCAGAGGCTATATCCCGAGTTACGCATCATGGTTTTTTCAATGCAGCCCGCCGAAGTCTATGGAAAGGCGTTGCGGCAATACGATATCGAACACTATCTGCCCAAGACGACCCCGGAGGAAGAAACGATCCTGCTGCTGCGTCGTTTTCTGCTCAACGAACAGTCGACAAGGGAAGGCCCTGGAGTCCGCTGGCCTAATAATCCATTTTCGGCACTGGCCCCCAGGGAGCTGGAGATACTCCACTATGTCCTCAAGGGGCTTGGCACAAAAGAGATAGCCGAGACCCTCAACGTGAAAATGAACACGATTTCGACGGTCAAAAACCGCATATTCGAAAAAACCCTCACGACAAACCTGAAAGAATTGATAGAATTGGCTACATTGTACAATGTCAATTACTAGGACGGCGGGGATTCTATGGTTGCTGCTG
>Ga0105239_10008005_pt1 | contig 12064 bp, 12 predicted proteins | sample KBSC44metaG_FD_92761 | JGI IMG/M metagenome (GOLD analysis project Ga0105239, IMG submission 92761) | Corn rhizosphere microbial communities from Kellogg Biological Station, Michigan, USA - KBS C4-4 metaG | ecosystem: Host-associated > Plants > Roots > Rhizosphere > Soil | place: Michigan, USA...
CAAACGCCAGAGCTGAAGTTAAGAACGCTCATCGCAGACTATCGTCGCCGAAGGCACGGTGGTTTACACCCGGTAAAAGCCGCACGCCCCGTTCAGCAGACCGCCTCCGGGCAGAATTCTCAGGTGAAGTGGGGAGAGTCTGCGGCGCTTGCCTCTTGATGGGCTATTGGGCCTGAATACTGCCGTGCATGACTTCTGGACCGCTTGGTTGTGAGACCGCGGGGCTGTCTTCAGCAGTGATCAGAACATCAAAGGCCTTGTCAGGTGTCGTTGTTGTGAAGCTACCCTCAAGGTCGTTGTTAATCCTCAACACTCCCGCGTTTTTTGTCTGCCCATCGTTCGACCGAATCCAGACTACATAGGAGTTCTTGGCGGGCGTTAGCCGTTCTGGCGCCGCCAGGTGTTTGGTTTTGATCTCTAGCTTGATGTTGCGATTTCGATCGTGTTCGTAGCTGATCTTGCCCGAAGCAGCCGGTACAAGAGAACTAGCTACGAGCGGCACATCACCAGCCCAGGCAAGTCCACATAGCAACATGACAATGAGAAAAACGAAAAGACGGCGCATTGGAATCCTCCTCATGTTCGCTGTTTGACGCGTCATTCCACAAAGTGTTGCCTGAGAATCGAGAGCTGGTTCCAGGTAGGCCTGTGTGGGTTTGTGGAATGGGACGGGTTTCGTTCGCTTACGTACATAAGGATGGCCGTTGCAAGCTGGTTTCGCGAAATGGAAACGAGGTCAAGGCCCTCCCTAGCCTGAACATCTCTCTCGCGTTCGAATGTCGTTCTCAACGAGCAATTCTCGATGCAATCGGGAACGCAATGGCACGCCCGATTGGCAGGCTTGGAATCTCTGCGGGCCTCAGCTTGTCATGAGCTGATCCTGGTGCACGGACTCGAGATGGGTTAGAGATTAGGAAAATAGAAGGGCGCGCGAAGATTTTTAACTCGAGCCATCACACCCACTGATGCGAGGCAGCCACCGAAGCCTTCAGGCCGACTTCCTGAACCGGCGATACTCAGAAGCGGGTTTCTTCTGATGATATGTCCTGAGATGAAACGCTAAGCACGTTGAGCAGAATACGTCGTTGCAGGCGTCACAACTCTCAGCATGATCATCACAAATGTGCGCATCGCAGTCGCAGCATCGCTGTGTAGCATCAGTGCCGCAAGGATACCCAGTCGCATCCTCAACGCTTGCAACTTCGATGATTTCGCATTGCATATCGGACGACTCCTTACGACGTCGCCATTCTACCTTGCTTTCGCGTCAATGCGAAAGCGGTCCAATTGCGTCGCCGAATCCATGAGGACCACGAGAAACCAGCAAAGGAGGGCGCAGAACCTCCACGCAGATTCAACTTTGCTGCCGTCCTCAGTCGGTGAAAATCGGCAGGCGGTCAGAACCGGACCAAGTCCTCCGGAACTGCAACGACTCGAGGGCGTTCAACACGCTTGTTTTGCCGCAATAGCGCAACACAATCAAGCGCACGACATTTCGTTGCGCGACAGCAACGACTTACCGCTCTCGGGACGCTAATCTATTGCCAGTTCGAATGAATCGATTCTGATCAACGGCGTGTATGATCAACGGAAGGCCGCGTTTGCCTTGCTGGAGAGGCAAACGCGGCTTTTTCGTTTTTTTGGCTGTTTATCCCACCGTCGCTCGTTGAGAACCGGAGGCAAGGCATCGTCAGCCGGGCTCAATTGCCCCAATGTTTAGAGCCAGTTCGCCGCAGCCTGCGCATACCGAGGAGAACGCAAGTACACAAAGCCAAAAGGTGGAGCGGGTGGCATCGTCCCTTGCTATCGGCGGGAGTTTTCTTTGGTCGGATCAAGCTGCACCGAAGGTCAATGGCTGCAGCACGTCCACACCAAAATAGGACGCCGCCTCCAGGGGGCTGTTTCCCGGAGGCGGAGCTGAGAGAAGAGTTGAAACGCGCGCCCAATATGCGCTGTTCCGAATCGCAACACCACTGTTCAAACTGACAGGTACAAACGGAGACAATTGAACTCCCCGATTCGCGAGCTTGGTAGCGGATGACAATGGGGGCGGCATGCTGCCAGGTCTAGGTTGACGAGGGTTGACCTACTGCGTGCGGTCGGATTTTCCTTGCTAGGCCACTCCCATGATCTGACCTTGACTGACTTCGGAAACGGGCGGGAGGGGCGCTGAACTCGCGTTTGAACGCACGGTTAAAAGCTGCTTCGGACTCATAGCCCACTTCGGAGGCGATCTGTGCGACCGGATGACTGGTCGAAACCAGCATTTGCGCTGCCAACTGAAGTCGCCAGCGCGTGAGGTAAGCCATGGGAGATTCATTCAAGTAATGGCGGAATCGTTCAGCTAGCGCGGAGCGTGACGCTCCAACTTCGTCTGCCAGGGTCGCAAGCGTCCAGGGCTGCCCCGGGTTCCGGTGCATGTGAGCCAGCGTCTTCCCCACCACGGCATCACGGGCACCCGCCAGCCAACCGATCTGCTCTGCCGGAAGGTCGGCTATGTAGGCTCGAAGTGTTTCAACGAACAAGACCTCTGACAGTTTGGCCAAGACTGCTTCTCCTCCGGCGCGAGAGGCGTCAGCTTCATTTACGGAAAAAAGGATCGAGTTTTCCAGCCATCGGCCCGAAGCATGGTTACGAATCTTGACTTTGAAAACGGGTGGCAGTCCACTGAGAAAAACCTGGCTGAGTTGTCGGTCGCATGCCATGAAGCCACAAATGAATTTCGTGACTTCCCCACCTCCGCCGAAACGCGCCAGCTTTAACCCTCGTGCCGCAAGGCGAGCCAATTCCTCGGCAAGGTCGACAGTTTTGGCAGCTCGGCCGTTCTCAATGATGTGGGAGTCACCGTGGGGAAAGATCACGAGATCTCCAGCATCGAGAGATATGGCCTGTCCATCCAGCAGCCGCACAGAGGCGCGTCCTTCGGTGAGCAAATGGTAGATGATCACATGTCCTGCGCCGGGGGCCAGATGAGGTGCCACCCGGAGGGAGGGCGGCGAACAGAGACTCCACGGAGAAGAGAATTCGCCGTTGTAGAACATGGCGCCCTGAAGCTTTACCACCTTTAAGACTTCGGAAAGCACATCCATAAAGTCCCTCGGCAAACTCCTCTGGACTTCTAAGCAAATCATCATACGGCAACTCCGTCCGTGAGCAAGAAACTCGGACGCACGGGTAAGTGTCCCCGTCATGGGCGGCGCATAGTAGGCCTCGTCCGCATTTGCAGAGTGCGGTGCTTTCAGTGGAATTTCAAGAACTGGGATTGGAGGAAAACTCAGATGCTACGTTTCAGAGGAATATCGTTCTGTCACCCTGGGGAACTGGAGGCGGCTCTCAAAGCAGCAGCGGCCGCTTACAAGGTTCACACGGCCGAGACGGGCACGACGAATGAAGAGTGGGCCGGTTGGTATGCCGACTACATCTTTGCCGTCGATGAAACCACGGCCTATCCAATCGGCACATTCTCGCCTTGGCCGCGCAACGGTGGTTACGCGGTGGCGAAGCCCTGTGCCTAGCTCACAGGGACTATGTCCAAGGCATCCGTTGCTGCTCTCAATCGAGCATCGATTGGCGGGGAAAGCGCTGCAGCAGTCCGACTAGGGACTGCAGGCAGCAGATGAAACAAACCAAGAACAACAATGAGGAGAAAACTATGAGCATTACCACAGTCGCACCAGAAATTAGCGGTCTGAAGACACGGCTAAAGGAAACCTGGATGTCCGGAGACTATGATCGGTTCTCGCGTTACATGGAACAGGGGGCGCGCATCTTCTATGAGCAACTCGATATCCCGGCTGGATGCCAGATGCTCGATGTGGCCTGCGGATCGGGCCAAGTCGCGCTATGGGCGGCACGGGATGGAGTGAACGTCACGGGAGTAGACATTGCTCCCAATCTGGTCCAGCGTGCACAGGCTCGTGCAAGAGCCGAGGGCCTCAACGCTCTTTTCATGGAAGGCGATGCCGAAGCGCTTCCATTTGAAGACGCAAGCTTCGATGTGGTGATCAGCTTGATCGGAGCTATGTTTGCCCCGCGGCCGGAACTGGTAGCTCATGAGTTGCTGCGAGTGTGCAGTCCCGGAGGCATGATCGCCATGGGCAATTGGACGCGCGAGGGATTCGTTGGGCAGATGTTTAAGACGATTGCTAAGTTCATCGCCCCTTCAGGTATGCCCTCTCCGGTGCTGTGGGGCGATGAGGCCGTAGTACGTGAGAGACTGGGCCCTGGTGTCTCGGATCTTTCGATGACGAGGCGCAACTATAGCTTCACCTACCCATTCCCGCCGGCTGAGGTGGTGGAGTTCTTCCGTCAGTTCTATGGGCCTACCAATCGCGCCTTCGCGTCCTTGGATGAAGCTGCTTCAAAGAGCCTCCGCGAAGAACTGGAGGTGTTATGGTCCGCACACAACCGTGGAGGAAATGAGTTGACGGTAGTCTCATCCGAGTACCTCGAAGTAATCGCAGTGCGAGCGTGAGATTAGGGTTTCCGCAGTTCGACCGATTTCGCCTTGGGCCCCAGTGAGTGCCAGCGCACTCTCACGGTGCAGTTTGTCGCCCGTCAGGATCCCGAGAACATCGCAGATGCTTCTCTGGATTCCGATATTGCGAGACAGCAACCACCGAACAGGCCGCGAGCGATAATCTTTGCGTTTGCTTGATGAGCTGGGGCGCAAAGCCGCTTGTTTCTTTTTTCCATGAGAAAAAGCGGCGTTCTGTGGGAGGATGGTGCTAGTCCCGCCGTTAGAGCGACTGGAGAAGCTAACGGCGGTTTCCTTCCTCTACCCGCTGACATGATATTTCGATCCTTCGTCCCACCGATAATTAGGCGCTGGGGAGCAGTCTTGCAGGCGACTGTTCCGAGGCGCACGGTAGCCAAATATAGCGTCAGGACCGCCAGAATCTGTTCCATTCCCCTCGTCGTGCTTGCCTTTACGGGATGGATTCCGGATCGCTATGCTCCTCAACGGTCTTGGTCGTGGAGCGCAACGACTGGCTTCTCCTTGATTGCAGTGGCCGTCATCGGACTATTTCGCCCGGTCGTGGAGACTCTTCGAGGTGAGATTGAAAAATCCCTCTCTGATGAGTGAACTTGATTCCCTGACGACGTAGGTTCTTGCGACGAGCACCGATCCGGTTTTTTGCTTGCAGCGCAAACATTTTATTGACCTCCAGTAGCCGCCGTGGGATGCCCCTCGGAGTACCCCGCTAGGGTGTTTCGCTGATTCACACAGCTTCTGCTCTCTCGTACTCTGCTCTCAACTCTGGAATTTCCACCAGGTCATTTGTCTTGCTTGGTTTCGCGATTGCCTGGAACCAGGCCTAGGACCTTGATGCACACAGCTCTGCCCAGCGTTTCGTACTCTCCTTATTGCGCAACGGTCTGCTTCGCTATGGGTGAAGTGCCGGGTTCCCAAAAAGGGGATGTAACATGAAAACGAAACTGCTTTCAGGATTGCTACTGGCTGGAATCTGCACTGCCTGTGGCAACGGGGCCACTCCAACCCCGCGCACGGCGAACGCTCCGTCCAAGGGACCTGCCGCGCATGTAATTTTAATCGTTGAAGAGAACCAGAGCTTCTCTACCGTGTATCACAACCAGATGCCCTGGCTGAGCACATTAGGAGACAAGTACGGCATCGCCACGAATTACTTCTCCGACGAGAAGGGTTCTCTTCTCGATTATCTGTGGCTCTCGTCGGGAAGTGCCGAGGTACACTTTGGCTGTGGCGCAAATCAGTGCAAGCACACAGTAACCGACACCAATATCTTTCGAGAGCTTAATCAAGCCGGCATGTCGTGGAACGTGTATGCCGACTCGCTTCCCGACGCCGGCTTTATGGGAGCTTCCGACGGAAACTACGTCAAGCGCCACAATCCAGCGGTTTGGTACAGCGACGTTGCCAATAATCGCAAACAGCAACAGAACATTCTTCCTTTTGCGCAATTCTCAGTCGATCTTGCGGCAGGGAATCTACCGGACTATACGATCATCGTGCCTAATCTTAAAGACGATGCGCACAACGGAACACCGAAAGCCGCCGACCGTTGGCTTGAGAAAAATATTGGTCCTCTGGTGGACAGCCCGTACTTTCAAGCCGGTGGCACAAGCGTTATGTTCATCACTTTTGATAATGGAGACCATGATGAACAAGGCCAAGTATTCACCGCTGTGGTCGGACAGGGCGTTATTCCCGGGGCAAAGGTGAACACTCCATTCCGCCACGAAAACACTCTACGCACGATCATGGAGCTGTTGGGACTCAAGAATTATCCCGGCGCTAGCGCCACTGCTGCACCGATGAATGAGTTCTTTCGATAAATCGTAGACAGGGACAGCCCTAGGGATCGAGGGTTATCACCCGTAGCTGAGGGAACCCAGCTCCCTTCACGGCTGGCAATTATTCTCATCACTCACGGGTCGCAATCACCGAATCATGCGCTCACGGCAAGAACCTAAACAAGAGATCGCATCGGCGGCAGACGAAAAAGAACCCTGGATCACGCTGAGCCATCCAGGTTGCTCTGGGCGCGGCCCAACAGGTGATGCCGCCCTCGCATATGTTTCGCCTTGGGGGGCGCGAGAGCGGCTTTCTGAATAGGCTCATCGTACTGTCAGGTTCTGCGGGGGAAAGTCAATTTTTCGTCAAAATGCGAGGGGAGCAAGAATAGTAATTAGCCTGGATTTTATTGCCTTCCGTTCTTTTGGCTCCCGTCTCACAAGGACTCCCGTACGACCGTGAAGGGACAGCCGGCTCATAGTGGGTCGTTGGATGGGACGGGACCGTTGCCGAAGGTATTCTCTCTGTCAGCTGAGGCTACGGACAGTTCGTCGGAATGCCGGGAAATATTCTGTTGGCGTTCTCAGTTGAAGGCCGCTGACTCGAGACAACCTAAGCTAGAGGCCGATGGACAGCGCGGGCCCATTGAGACGGTGGGTTTGACCCGCTTCTCAAACGCTGATCTTATACTCCATCTATATGGACCGCTCGAACGGGTACGAAGCAATTTCGCAAGAGTTTCTTGCGCGCCGCGGCAATAGTAGGATCCAGTCCATTGCAATCGGAGTGCAAGAGGTGCGAAGGTGGGCGAAAACCCTGCCGCAGGCTAGCAGCGTGATCGATCTGGGCTGCGGACCCGGCTTCCCTATCACAGCGGTCTTGGTCGACGAAGGACTTCAAGTTTTCGGAGTGGATGCAGCACCCTCGTTGGTTGCGGCGTTCCAATGCAATTTGCCCGGCACGCCCATCCTTTGCGAATCCGTTTTAGAGTCGAGTTTGTTTGACCGCACCTTCGATGCCGCCTTGTCCATTGGCCTGATGTTTCTTCTAAAAGCGGAAGAGCAACAGCATCTGATCCGGAGATTCGCCGAGATCCTCGCGCCGGGTGGCCGTCTCCTATTCACCTCAACCGCCCAACCCGCAGTCTGGAATGATGCAATGACCGGGTTCGAATCAATCTCGCTAGGGGCCGAGGAATACAGGAATCTGCTCGGTGGCGCGGGTATATCCGTCCTAGAGGAGTACGAGGATGTGGGCGAAAACCACTATTTTGACGCCCGCCGTTCTTAAAATCGGAGCGTGGGCCCGAAGGTCACGCGAAGGTTGTGGTGGGCTCCGGAACTCCAAAAGATTTCATCTCCTACATCCACTCGAATACCGAGTGGCCCGGCATGGAAGCCGATGCCTCCCCCGGGATAGAAAACGGCGTGTGTGAAAGAGTTCAAGGATACGGTGGATGTGGTAACGCTAGCCGGAGTTCCTGTGACGCTTTGGATGGTTCGCTCGGGGAAGTATTGGTTAGCGCCGCCTTTGGCGAAAAGAAAAAAGCTCCCGCCGGCAGTCTGCACCTTCAAACCGCCATTCGCGTGCAGGATGCCCATCTTGCTATTGGTCAACACTACCGAGGCACTAGACGCCGCGAGCACGAAGTTCGCATACTTGACGTCATAAGCAGCCTCCAGCTCAGCTTGCAGATATCGATGGAGGTTGATGTTGACGCGGCCACCGACGCCGAAGGCGTTAGCCGGAAACCCGACGATTTCCGGCCTGCCATAATCAAGAAAAGCTCCTAATTCAATATGTTGCGCCGATGCCGAGCCAGCAAGCAACGTACACGCGGAGAGTAGGACCACGATCCGCATCGCAAAAAGGTTAGCGGATGCCCCGAGCAGTGGCACCTGTCAGAATAGGTAGACCTCCCTACTGTTTTCCGAGCTTTCTCCTAAGGTCTGGGCATCTTTGGGGCATCGTCAGGGACTTAAGGCGGGACCTGCCGGTCTGGTAATTTCCGGACGAAGAACAGCTTACAGGACGATGCGGACGATCAGCCTAAACCGCCTGTTTCTCTGCATAGGATTCTGAGTGAACCGGGACTCGGGCGTGGATCGTGGTGCCACCCATCGGTTTCGAGTCAATCTCGACTTCCCCATCTACTAGTCGGGCGCGCTCGCGCATGCTGACAAGACCCAGGCCTGCGTTTTGCTTTGCTGAAAGGTCGAATCCTTTTCCTCGGTCCTTCACCGTGAGATGAACTTCATTCGGTTGTCCCCACAGCTGCACTTGTAACTGCTTTGCTCCGCTGTGCTCGACGGCGTTATGCAGGGCTTGCTGAAGAATACGGAATAAGGCGAGCGAGACATCGTTCGGTAACGTGCGCGGAACACCATCTTCCCTGAACTCAACCCGCACGCCATTTTTGTCAGAGATTTCTTTAGAAAAGCTCCTCGCGGCAGCGACCAGTCCCAGATACTCCAACTTTGATGAATGCAGTTGGTGAGACAGACCCTGCACATCGTGCGCAATGTCCCGGATGCGCCGCTTGGCCTGCTCTAGATAATTGTGGGGACCCTGGCTTTCCGGAACGCGTTGGCCCCATTGATCCAGCTGAACCGCCAACAACGCAAGCTGCTGACTGACATCATCATGCAGTTCTCTGGCGATTCGCGAGCGTTCTTGTTCCTGGGAATCAATCATTTTCCGATTCAGGCTTGAGATCGCTTCCTCCATCTGCTTACGTCGGGTAATGTCCTCGGCGAAGATGAGAATCCCCCCGATGGTTCCCGTGGCCAGTTTCCACGGACGAATTTCCCAACGAACCCAGGCCACGGAACCATCTTCACGATCCCAGCGATCTTCTTCAGCTCGTAGCGTTTCTCCTTCCAGGGCACGACGGTGAGCTTGCTTCCAGCGGTCGGGCATGGTGGGAAAGACTTCGTAGTGCGAACGTCCAAGCACGTCGGAATGATCCACTGAGTAGTCTTGACACCAGCGATCACTCACCTGCAGATAGCGCATGTCACGGTCAAGCATCGCCACACCTGCTGGGACGTTCTGGACGAAGATCTTTAGCAGCTCTTCGCGTGATTGCAGCATTGCTGCCTGCGCTTCCAAGGAGCGGTTCACTTCCTGGAGGGCTTCCTCGGACTGTTTGCGCTGGGAGATGTCGGCATTCACTCCCACCATCCGTGAAGGTTGGCCGGACTCGTCCATAAGAACCTGCCACCGAGCTGCGATCCAATGAATGCTTCCATCTGGCCAGACCACCCGCCACTCTCCCTCAGTCGGCAGTCCGGTTTTCAACGTCTCGTCGATCAACTGGAGGACCCCCTTGAGGTCCTGCGGATGGACCAGGTTTTCCCAAACCTTCTGTGTTCCGCCAAATCCGCCAGGCGGCAACCCATGCATCGCCTCCAATTCGGGCGTCCAAGTGTTCGTGCCGGTTCGAATATTCCATTCAAAGGTTCCAATGTGAGCTGCCTGTTGTGCCAATCGCAGTCGTTCCTCGCTCGTGCGCAAGGCCTCCTCTGCTCGCTTGCGCTCGGTGATGTCACGGGCGATCCCGGAATAGCCCACTGTTTGCCCGTTCGAATTCCTAATCGGTGAAATACTCAGTGAGACTGCGATTTTCCCGCCGGATTTGGTGGCACGAATCGTTTCAACCTGGTCAATGCGCTGGCCTGCCTTCAAGATCTCAAAGATTTGACTTTCCTCATCCGGGTGTTCAGAAGGGACGAGAATGTCAACTGATTTTCCCAGGATTTCACTCTCGTCATATCCGAACATGCGCCGCGCACCCGCATTCCAACTCACGATGAGCCCATCCAAGGTCACCGAAACAATCGCGTCTTCCGAGGATTCCACGATTGCGGCATGTCGGAACCGGGCTTCTTCTGCCCTCTTTTTCTCGGTGATGTCCTCCACCATGGCCAGCACCAGCCGCGAAGGGCAAGCATCCAGCAGTGAGAGACTTAAGCTGCCCCAAACCAACGAGCCGTCTCGCCGGAAGTAGCGCTTTTCGAGCTGGTAGTGATCGATGACTCCTGCTCGCAATTGTTGGAATAGCGCCCAGTCCTTCTCCGCATCCTCCCGAGGGGAGAAATCGACGCAATGTTTGTTGCGCAATTCTTCTTCGGTGAAACCCAGCATCGTGCAAAACGCTGGATTGATGAAGAGGGGCTGTCCCTCTAGGTTCTCGATCACGATTCCTATCGGGCTGGTGTTGAAAACATCGTGGAACAATCGTTGGTCTACGAAGGCCTTCGCGGGGGAATTGGCCATAAGGGTTCCTGACCTGTCCGTCTCAGCCGAGCCAGTATGACTTACTGGAAAAGAAACATTTTGGCAGCTGTTAATACTGACAGTAGGCAAAATTAGAAGTACTCAGGTGAAAACCGGGCCTGGGCCTCCCGAATCAGGCAATCGTGGGGAGAGCTCGCTGCCAAAGTTCGTCATTCCGGTCCCCGGGCGAGTCGGGACGCGGGAGGACGGCTTTGCTTACAAACCGCTCCCCCCGAAGGGTAGCCTTCACAGCCGGGATAAGTTCCCGTCCAGCCGCCATCTTAAGAACGTAGCCATCGGCCCCGGTGCTGAGAGCTGCTTGTACCAGGTCATAGGACGATTCTTGACTTAAGAAAAGTATCTTGGATCCGGGGCATCGTTCCCGAATCGCGCGGGCAACTTCAATCCCGTTTAGCCTCGGTAAGCCAATGTCCAAAAGGACGAGATCGGGACTCAGGGCCTGGGCCTGCTCAACCGCGGCAACGCCGTCCGCTACCTCGCCGACCACTTGCAGGCCACAAGAACAACTCTGCAAAGCTCCGACAACAAAACGACGAAACTGCAAAGAATCTTCGACGAGGAGAATCCGTTTGCACACGATGGCCACGATTTCTGAATCTTTAATCGCTCACGATCCGGTTTTCCATAGGGTTATGACGGTATTTTCAGCAAAATCAACCCTTGCGGGTTGTTGACAGTAATCATCCTTTTGGGGCATTTTCGTGCCATCTATATTCGTGTAGAGGATTCGGGTCGCAAGTGAGGCTTGGGATTTAATTGAGATCACCCCTTGTACACCCTTTTTTTGGGCAGGCGTATGCTACCTGTGCCAGTCGGGCAATGTCTCGTGAGCTCAGTTTGCTTAGAGAGGGTTGGAGGACTGCTTTTTGCTGAGCTATTCCAGAGGTCCGGATCAGCCACTGCTAGAAATCACGATCGGCGAACAGTTGCGCAGGACCGCTGGGCGGATAAGCGAGTCTCCCGCCATCGTGTCGTGCCATCAGTCCGGGCGTTTCACTTGGGGCCAACTCGACGACGGTGCGGACCGGGTGGCACGGGGATTGTGGTCGCTTGGCATTCGAAAGGCGGACCGCGTTGGACTGTGGTCATCTAGCTGCCTGGAGTGGGTGATGTTTCAGCTAGGCTGTGCCCGCGCCGGAGCGATTCTAGTCAATATCAACCCTGCTTATCGCTGTCACGAACTCCGCTTCACCCTTCGCAAGTCGCGCATGAAAGCTATCTTTCTTTGGCAAGCAGATGCCCGTGCCGACTACGCCGCAATCTTGCGGGAAGCAACCGAGGATCAGTCATTCGATCTAGAACACTCCATCTGTTTCGGTTCCGAGCGTTGGGAGGAGTTCCTTCATGCCCCCGGCGAGATTCCTTCTGGCCTTCAGCCTCAAGATGTGGCGAACATTCAATACACATCGGGAACGACCGGGGTTCCCAAAGGCGTCATGCTGACCCACCGCAACCAAGTGAACAACGGTCTGCTGTTGGCGCGCGGTA
>Ga0105239_10008006_pt1 | contig 12064 bp, 13 predicted proteins | sample KBSC44metaG_FD_92761 | JGI IMG/M metagenome (GOLD analysis project Ga0105239, IMG submission 92761) | Corn rhizosphere microbial communities from Kellogg Biological Station, Michigan, USA - KBS C4-4 metaG | ecosystem: Host-associated > Plants > Roots > Rhizosphere > Soil | place: Michigan, USA...
CCGCGCGGGCGGAGCACGGACACTCGCCCTGCGCCCCTCGCCTTCCCTCAGGGCAACCTCCGGGATCCGCGCGGACCTCGTTCACCCTGTCTCGCGAACGGGCCCCGGCGGCTCACGCCCTCCCCCGCCCGCGCCCCACGCGGCTCAGCGATTCACGGCGGCCGATACCGCCACACGTACTGGACTCCGACAAACCCCTGTCGCTGCCCGCCCGACGTCCGGAAACCCCCCCACGACATAGATGTCCGGCCCCATTGCCACCGCCCGATGGCCGGTCAGCTCGATCGGCATGTCGGCCAGCGCCTCCCACGCTCCGGTCGCCGGATCGAAGCGGTGCACCGCCCGGGCGACGAGCCTCTCCACATCCCGCGGGGGGACGCTGAGGATTCTCGGAGCGCTGGCCGTGGTCGCTCTGGTGCTCGGGCTCGCCCGGGAGGCTACCACCGGCGGTCGCCCTCGACGGCTCCGCCTCAGCGCCGGAGCGCAGCGATGGCCGCCCCGAGCTGCGGATCGGCCCCCGGTCCCCCGGGCACCGGGAGAGGCGGATGGATCGAGCCGGCCCACGACACCCGCTCGTCGGGCTCGAGCCCCCGGCCCAGGATCTCCGTCCCGTCCATCCGCACCAGCCGGCCCACGCTGATCAGCAGCACCGAGCCGTCGTCCAGCTTGGCCGGCGCGTGCACCAGCGCCTTGCCTGCGGTGGATTCGCCGACGAGCCGCGCCCGCCCCGAGTCCCGCAGCGCCGCCGCGAGCAGCTCGGCCGCGCTCGCGGTCCCGGCGTTCGTCACGACCACCACGCTCCCCCGGACCCGCGACGTGCCCACGCTGCGGAGCACCGGCGCGTCGAGCTTGCCGACGGTCCGGATCACGTCCCGCTCGCCGAGGAAGAGGCCGGCCACCGCCAGCGCCGCGTCGACCGCCCCGCCGGGGTTGTTCCGCAGATCGAGCACCACCGGCCCGTCCCCCGCGCCCTCCAGCGCTCGCTCCACGGCGGGCGCCGTGTCCGCGGAGAAGCCGTCCAGCGCGAGGTGCAGCGCACCGCCCTCCAGCCGCCCCGCCCGAACGTGACTCCCTGCCGCCGGCAACGCCTCCCGGCGGAGCGCCACCGTCCGCACCTCGCCCCCGCGGCGCACATCGAGCCGGACCTCCGCGCCCTCCGGCCCCCGCAGCCGCGCCACCGCCTCGCCGAGCGTCCGCACCGGCTGCCCGTCCACCCTCTCCACGACGTCCCCCGGCGCGAGACCGGCACGCGCGGCCGGACCGCCCGGCAAGGTGGTGATCACCACCAGCCGCCCGTCCCGGCCGAGGTCCAGATCGAGCAGCTCGCGAAGGCCCACCCCCACCGTGGCCTGGTCGGACACGTCCGCCAGGAAGGCGGTCCACTCCGCGGGCGACAGGAGCCGGGTCGATGGATCTCCGAGCGCGGCGAGGAGTCCCTCGATCTGCTCGGCACGCGGCGCTCCCGTGACGGCCACCGCGGCGACCCGCGTCCCCTGGGGGTGCTGCGTCGCCAGGACCTCGCGGGCCTGCGCAACGACGGGATCGTCCGCAGGCGGCGAGGGCACCGGCGCGCCGGCACACCCGACGAGCACGCACGCCGACGCCATCCACACCCAACGGCTGCTGGATCTCACCGGGGGCAGTGAAGCAGCACGCCGCGGCCGCGGCGACGTCCTCCACTGCACCCTCTGGCCCGCCGGCGGACGAGGCCCGCGCGGAGCGGCCTCACCGCTCCGCGCGATCGCCCATGGACCGACCCGCCGACCGCCTCAGCTGAACAGGCTCCAGAACGAGCGCCGCGACGAGATGCGCTCGAACGCGTCCTGCAGGTCCTCGTCGTAGTCGGCGCGGTTGGCGATGTCCGCCATGCTGATGATGCCGAGGAGCCGGTCGTCCCGGTCCACCACCGGCACCCGGCGGATCTGCTTGCGCCCCATCAGATCCAGCACCGAGGTGAGCGGCTCGTCCTCGGTCACCGCCGACACGTCGTCGGTCATGACGTCCTCGATGCGCAGCTCGCGCGCGCGATCGTGCGCGACGCCGCGCACCACGATGTCGCGGTCGGTGAGGATCCCTTCCAGGCGCCCGGCGGAGTCCACCACCGGGACCACGCCACAGTTCTCGTCCCGCATGATCGCCGCGGCCTCGCGGTGCTCGGACTGCCGCGTCACCGTCCTCGGGTTGCGGGTCATCACGTCGCGAGCCGACAGCGGTTCCCGCTGCCAGAACCGCCGTCCCTGGCCGCGATCGCGATCTCGCTCCGTCTCGCCCCAGTCGGAGCGCTCCTCGTCCCGCCCGAAGCCGTAGGTCCCGCCGGTGGCCGGATACCCGGCCGTCATGCCAGTCGCGCCGCTGCGTGCGCCCCGCTCTGCCGCCCAGCGGTCCCGGTACGGATCGGCGCGCGTCCAGTCGCGCTGGTTCCAGTCGTCGCGGAGCTGGTCTCCGCGGTCCTCGCTCATTCCATGGCTCTCGCTCGGGCTCTTCACCGGCGAGCGCTGCCCGAGCGACTGTCCCCGGTTCTCGAACGAGGGCGCATGGCCGGACCGAAGCTGGCTCTCTTCCCGCTCGTATCCACCCTGCCCGCGGGAGCTGCCCGGTGCAGCGGAGCCGCCCTGCCCGTACCCGGCACTTCCGCTCGCCATCCTGAGGCGCTCGTCGCTGCCGCCCGTCTCACCGCTCGGACCACCCCGATTGCCGAGGTTCCGGTCGTCTTGCGAGCGGCCGGCGTCACGCCACTCGCCCGTTCCGCGCTCCCGCAGCGCGGAGCGCCCGTACTGCCACGAGCGGTCACCCGTTCGGTAGCGGTCCTGGGTGTCGCGGTCACGGTCGTTCCGCTCGTTCCCGCGGCGCCATTCATCCTCGTCGTGGCCGGAGAGCCGCTCCATCGCACGGCGGAAGAAGCGGCCGATCTTCTCGCCCGGCGTCTCCTCCGGGCTCGGCTCCACCTCCGGCTGGGGCGCGCTCGCGCCCACCGGCGTCAGGCCCAGGTCCGCGCGCTGCTGCTCGGTCACACCGTTGGGTGAGGTGTAGGAAGGGCTCCTCGGATCGCCGGTCGCCATGACGGTGCCTCCTGAAAAGGGTCGAGCCCTCAGGATCGGCACCCCTCACGCCACCGGCGATGATCTCCCGGCCAGTCTCGTGCTCCGCCGCCTGGCCCTTCCCCGAACGAGCGGCTGAGCGTGGAGTCAGGCGTAGCGGCGGTGGTCCACCATCAGACAGCGGTCCTGCACGACGTCGATGCCCGCGGCGGCCAGCCGATCGGCGATCGCGTCGTGGCGAATTCCGGCCTGGAACCACACGGCCTTCGGCTTCTTCGCCAGGATGTCCTCGACGTGCGCCTCGAGATCCTTGGGACGCCGGAACACGTCGACGAGATCGAGTTCACCGGGCACGTCCACCAGCCGCCGGTACACCGGCTTGCCGAGGATCTCCTTCGCCTCCGGGTAGTAGACCGGCACCGGAATCACCTCGATGCCCACCGAGTGCAGGTACTCGGGCACGTAGAACGCCGGCTGGTCCGACTGCTCCTCGGTCTTGATGCCCAGCACTGCAACCCGGCGGAGGCGCTTGACCAGATCGCGGACGGCTTCCTCGGTCTCCAGACGATGCGGCGATGACATGCCCGGAGACACTACCTCGCCTGGCGCAGGGATGACGCGCGTAGGCCCCCCCTTGTTGACCGCCGGGGTGGCGGGGGAGCATGACATCGACGTGGACGACTTCTTCCGCGCTGCCGAGGCGCTGCTCGAGCAGATGATCTCCCAGCAGCGGGCCAAGGTCCTCCGCCTGGCGCGCGAGGCAGTGCCCAACATCGGCCCCGAGGACGTCCTGAATCCCCACGACTTCCCCGAGCTCAAGGCCCATCCCACCTTCGAGTTCGAGGACGGTCTGCTCAGTGGGTTGGTCGCCGCCCAGGTCGCGATCCGCGCCGAGCACCGGAGCCGCGAGATTCCCTGATGCGCAGCCTCGTCCTCCACAGCAACCGGGCACGCGCGCTGCTCGCCGAGGGGCTCGGCTCGGAGCCCCCGCGCCTGGACCTCGCCGCCTCCGCGGTCGCGGCACTCGAGGACGAGGCGCTCGACCTCGGCCGGGTGCTCCACACCCTCGACGGGCTCGGTGCCCGGGTCCGGGCCCTGGAGCCCCAGCGACTCGACGCACTCGGCCGCGCACAGGCGCTCCGGAGGGTGCTCGCCGACGAGGAGGGCTTCTGGGGCGACACCGACTCCTACGACGCCCCGGAGAACAGCTTCCTCGACCAGGTCCTGGTCCGGAAGAAGGGGCTCCCCATCACCCTGGCGGTCGTCTACCTCGAGGTCGCACGGCGGGCCGGGGTGCCGCTGTTCGGCGTCTCCTTCCCGGGGCACTTCCTCGTCGCCTGCCCCTCCGAGGACGGGAAGCTGGTGGTCGATCCCTTCCAGGGCGGGAAGATCCTCACCGAGGCCGGGTGCCAGGACCTCCTCGCCAAGGTCGCTCCCCAGGTGAGGTTCCAGCCGCGGCTGCTCGCGCCGGCACCGGCGAAGGTCATCGTCTGGCGGATGCTCAACAACGTGAAGCGCTCGTGGCTGGAGCGCACGCAGGGCGAGCGCGCGGCCCGGGCGGTGGACCTCCTGCTCCAGCTGCATCCAGATCACCCGGGCGAGCTCCGGGCCCGGGCGACCATCCTCTCCGCGCTCGGGGCCTACCGCGCCGCCCTCGCCGACGTGGAGCGGTGCCTCGAGCTGTCGCCCGACGCGCCCGACCAGGCGCAGCTCGAGCTGACCGCGCAGGCCCTCCGCCACCGACTGGAGTTCCTGAATTGAGCACCGGCTGGCGGACGCTCCGCCGCGGCGACGAGCGGGACCTCACCATCCTCCGCATCCGCGAGGACCTGGTCGCCGATCCGGCCGGCCGCGAGCACCCGCGGGTCATCATCTCCGCGCCGGACTGGGTGCACGTGCTGGCCCTCACCGCCGAGGGCGAGGCGGTGCTGGTCCGCCAGTTCCGGGCCGGAATTCATGCCGAGACCCTGGAGTTTCCCGGCGGCATGGTGGACCCCGGAGAGACGCCCGGCCAGGCAGCGGCCCGCGAGCTTCGGGAGGAGACCGGCTTCGTCGCCGCGCGCTGGACGCCGCTCGGCACCTGCTACCCGAACCCCGCGCTCCAGGAAAACCGACTGCACACCTTCGTCGCGCATGACTGTCGCAAGACCGCCGAGCCGCGCCTCGATCCGGGTGAGGACGTCCGGGTCGAGCTCGTCCCGGCTACTTCGCTCCAGGACCGCGTCGCCTCCGGGGAGATCAGCCACGGCCTCGTCCTCGCCTCGCTGTTCCAGGCCGCCGTCCGCGGGGTGCTCCCGTGAGCGCCGTCCTCGCGCTCCTGCTCTCGCTCACCATGAGCCCCGAGGCGGCCCGGGCGCGCCAGGGACCGATGCTCTTCGGGAGCGGTCAGGCCAGCTTCCTGGTGCTCGGGCCGGCCGGACCCGGTGACACCCTCCGGCTGGCCAGGGTGCGGGTGAGGCACGCCGAGCTCCCGGAGACCCGCAGCTTCGACGATGCCGAGTACCACCTCGCGATCGACGTCCCGGCCACGACGCACCCGGGGCAGCAGCTCTCGGGAACGCTGTGGCGCTACGGCGCCGAGAGCCCCGACGGGCGCAGGCTCGAGGACGCGGTGCGCATCGAGATCCAGCGCGAGGATCGCATCGCGCCGGTGATGGCTCGAGGCCTCGCCTACCGGGCGGTGGGAACGCTGGAGCGGCTCTACCTCGTGCACGCCGGAACCGGGTTCGCGCAGATCATCCGCGTCCTTCCGGCGAGCCAGCTGGAGATTCCTCCGGGAGGCGTCGCCGTCCGGGTGGATCGGCCCTCCCAGGAGCCCGCCACCCGCATCCTCCCCGGCGAGTACGCGAAGATCGTCGTCGGCGAAGGACGCACGGTGCGCGTCACGGCGACCAACGAGATCTGGTTCGTCAGCAAGCCGCACTGACGCGGGGATAAGCTCGAGGCGTGGCGTCTGCCGGACCATCGCCGCGCGCCGTGGCGCTCGGCTTCTCGGTGCACACGGGCGGGAGGCGCCGTCCCGGTCGCTGGAGGAGATTCTCCAGAGCCACACCCTGGTCCACGCCGCCGAGGGGACGCTCTTCCGCGCGGTCATCCGCGGCGCCAGCGAGGACCTCGGGCTCGACGTGCTGCAGGTCCCGGGGCCGGAGCTGGTGCGGCGCGCGGCGCGGGCGCTCGGTCTCTCGAAGGACGAGGTTCCCGGGTTCCTGACCCAGCTCGGGCGGCCGCTGGGGCCGCCGTGGACCGCCGATCACAAGGCCGCGACCCTCGCCGCGGTGCTGGCCCTCGGCTGAGCCCGCTACAGCGCGGAGAGGAACGCCTCGAGGTCCGTCTTCTCCTGCCGGGTGAGCTGCATCCCGAAGCGCTGGTCGTAGAAGTTCACCACGTCCTGGAGGGTGCGGGCCGAGCCGTTGTGGAAGTACGGAGCGCGGCTCGGCAGACCCCGGAGGATCGGACCCTTGAAGCGCGCGATGTCCTTCCACAGCCCGGTGATCAGCGCCCGGCCCGGATCCGTCACCCGGACCGTCTCGCCGGTCGTGAGATTCCGGAGCGTGTAGACCGGCAGCCCGGACACGTCGAGATCGCCCACCGGATCGACCTCGGCGGTGCCGATCCGCAGCGGCGCCGGGATCGAGTGGTTCCCCGAGTTCGGCGTGTCGTGGCAGGTGGTGCAGGTGCCGGGAATGGTCGGCGTGTTCAGGTCGTCGTTCAGCCCGCTCACCCCGATGATCGAGATGGGATGGGTGTTGAAGATCGTCTCCCCGCGGGCGATCGACGCGCGCGCCCGGTCCTGCCCGCCGCCGCGTACGCCCTCCCAGGCCTGGAACGCGGTCATCGCCACCGGGTTGAACCCCTCCGGGTCCGCGCCGAGCGGGTCGTTGATGCCGAAGTAGTACTCCTGGTCGACCAGCGGAGCGGGGCCGCCCTTCGCGCCGGCTCGGTCCAGCATTCCGGCCTGGAAGTCGAACTGCTGGGCGGTGAAGACCTGCATCTCGAAGGCGAAGATCTCGTCCCGCTGCTCCTGGGTGATCGGTTGCCCCTGGGCGTGCCCGGTGGTGGCGCTGTTCGCCTGGTCGGCGAGGTCGAAGTGGATGGTGGCGAAGCCGTTGGGCTGCGTCGGGTCCTTGAAGGTCTCGCGCCCGTCCCACATCACCGTGCTCAGGAACCGGAGGTTCGCCGAGGGGAGCGGACGGCGGAAGAGGGACAGCTCGCTCGCGCTGGCGTAGCCGTAGGGATCGCTCACCGACACCAGCTCGAACTGCGCGTTCGCGGGCACGCCGATCCCGATGCGGATCAGCCCCCGGTCGAGGAGCAAGGCATAGGCCCGGCGGCGGGCGTCCACGGTCGAGACGTCGGCGAGGGGTGAGACCGAGCCGTCATTGGGCCGGAAGAGCGGATCCTTCCCCCCGGTCTCGGCGAAGCGCAGACGGGCCCGCTCGGGGGTGAGGGACATCCCGGTCTGCGGTTCGTGGCAGGTGTGGCAGGAGCGCCCGTTGGTGCCGAGCGACTGGAAGAAGGGGCTGTCCGGGTCATTCAGCGGCCCGCCATTGGCGACCATGGTGAGCGAGAAGCCCTCGCGGTTGATGCTCCACTGCGACGAGGCCGAGGGGTGTGACGAGCGCGAGGCGTCGTGGTCGACGACGTCCTGGGAGGTGGAGGTGGTGCCGGGAGCTTGCGGCTTGTCTCCGCACGCGACGACGGCGAGGACCGCGGTCAGCACAGCGAGTCGATTCACCATGGAAGCCCCCTCGTTGGGACGCCTGCAGACGAGAGTGCAGCCACCACCCGAGCTGTCGCATGCGATGAATGACGCGCTGCCCGCACCTTGAAGGAGGAACCCTCGTCCGGAGTCCTCCATGAACCGGCTCGTCCGCGAACTGCCCCTCTACACCTTCGTCCTCGCCGCGCTCGTGGCCGCGCTCGCCTACGGCACCGTACGCCACCTCACCGCGCGTGCTGCCCACCCACCCAGGGCCACGGTCGAGGCCGCCCGCGCGCTCGCCGAGGAGCAGGGGCAGGTCACCCTGCACATCGCGGACCCGAGCGCCGACATCGGCCCCGGCGACGCCGAGCCGATGCTGGCGATCCACCCCGGACCCTGACCGGGGCAACCTCGTTGCGCGCTGGCACCGTGGAACCATCCGAGACGTCCAGGATTGACCGGTCCTCCCCCATCACCCGGGCCCGGGCGGTGGGAAATGGGAGAATCGCGTCGCTCTGACCGATGTCTTGGAAACTCTCGTGCAGCGCATCCGCGCGGGCGAGACCGCTGCCGAGCGGGATCTCGTCGAGCGGTTCAGCCGCGGCATCCGCGCCATCCTCCAGACCGTCGCCCGCGAGCGCGCGGTCAGCGAGGACCTCCACCAGGAGGCGCTCCGCATCCTGCTCGAGCGGGTGCGGGCCGGAGGGGTCCGCGACCCGTCGCAGCTGCCGGCGTTCGTCGCCTCGCTCGCGAGGAACCTGGCCACCCGGCACTACCAGCGCGCACGGCGCGTTGCCGGTGACAGCACCCTCCGTCTCGCCCGAGTGGAGGACGATCGGCCGGACCCCGTGGACCAGCTCCTCCGCGCCGAGCAGCGGGCCCTGGTCCGGCAGATCGTCGAGGAGCTGCCGGTCGAGCGAGACCGCGAGCTCCTCCGGCGCTACTACCTGGGCCAGGAGAGCAAGGAAGTCCTCCAGGTCGACCACGGACTCACCAGCCTCCAGTTCAACCGGGTGCTCCACCGGGCGCGAAAGCGCTTCCAGGAGCTCTGGGAGGCGCGACAATCTGCGGGCTCGAAGCACCTTTGAGGTGGGGACATGAACCACCAGGGCATCGAGGACAGCGACCGGCTGGAGGCTTACGTCACCGGTCGACTGGGGTCGGAGGAGAGCGCCGAGCTCGAGGCGCACCTCGTCGACTGCCCGCAGTGCCTCGCCCGGGTGGAGGCGGTCTAGGGTCTCCTCGGCGGGTTCCACGCGCTCGGTGAGCAGCAGGCGGCCGAGCCGGTCCGCCCGGCCCGCTCGCCCTGGGCCCGGCGCGCAGCCTTCACCGTCGCCGCGCTGGCCGCCGTGGCGGTGGCGGTCCTCTGGGGCGGCAGCCGCGAGCGCCGCCTGGAACGCGCCCTGGAGGCCGAGCGCGTCGCCGGCGCCACCGCCCGCCAGGAGGTGGCTGCGCTCGGTGCGCGTCTGTCGGCGGCGGAGACCGCCCGTCCCCCGGAGCCGTCCACTCCTTCCGCTCCGAAGGGGCCCGTTCCCGTCCTGAGCCTCATCGCGACCCGGGGCGCCGAGCTCCCCACCCTCGCGCTTCCGCCGTCCGGAACGCCGGTGGTCCTGCTCGTCGAGCGGGAGAGCCCGCCCCGCTTCGGACGGTACCGGGTGACGCTGGCCGGTCCCGGCGGTGACACGGTGGTCCGGCAGGAGCTCGCGCCCAGCTCGCGCGACGCGGTCGCGGTGGGGATCGATCCGGCGCTGCTCAGGCCAGGGGTCCACGTGCTCACGCTGGAGGGAGTCTCCGCACGCGGAGGCATCGCCCCGGTGGGACGGCATCGTTTCGAGGTGGCGCCGGCCCGGTAGAAGAGACCGGAGGAGGTCGTGGTGGCCGGGCGAGCTGGACAGCGTGGGGGGCGGAGTCTCCCGTTCGTCGCGGCCGGCTGTGCCCTGCTCGCGTCCGCCGTCGCCTCCGGCCGACCCATCGCCTTCGGAGAGGCCGTCGAGGACGCAGTGCGCCCGGGCGCGGTCCGCTCCCTCGAGCTGACCGCGGAGGGTGGAACGGCGCTGCACCTGCGCGTCGATCATCCACATCTCGACCTCGGGGTGCGGGCGATCGGCCCCGATGGAGCCGTGGTCGGCGGCGTCGAGAACGTGCTCAGGCTCTCCGACCCCCTGACCCTGACGCTCGTCCTCGACCGGCCGGGGACGTACCGGCTGGAGGTGTTCCTCCGCTCCGAGAAGGACCCCGGCGGCCGGTTCCGCCTCGCGCTCGGAGCGGCCGCGCCCGCGACCCCCACCGACCGCGTGCGGATGGACGCGCAGCGGCTTCGCGCCGAGGCCAGTGCCTGGGTGGCCGCGCAGGACGGCCCGCGGTACCCCGCGGCCCTCGCCGGCTACGACCGCTCGCTCCAGCTCTGGACCGAGGCGAAGGACGAGACCCAGCGGGCCGAGACGCTGAGCCGCAAGGGCGAGCTGCTCGAGATGATGGGACGCCTCCCGGAGGCCCGCACGACGCTCGAGGACGCCCTCCGGTCCTGGCGAGCGGTGGGAGACCGGGCGCGGGAGGCGGACTGCCAGGGTGTGCTGGGGCTGGTGGTGACCGAGCTCGGCGACCCACGGGACGCGGTCATCCTCCTCGAGCAGGCGCTCGCGCTCCGCCGGAGCGTGGCCCCGCTTCCTCTCGCCGAGGCCGTCCTCCTCAACTTCCATGCGGTGGCCCAGGGGAACCTCGGGGACCTCTCCGGCGCGGTGGCCGGCTACACCGAGGCGCTCGCCAGCGCGCGGGAGGACGGCGACCGGGAATTGATCGCGCTGGTTCTGAAGAACCGGGCGATGGACCTGGAGCAGCTCGGTGAGTCGGAGCGAGTGCTGACCGACCTCACCGAGGCGCGGGATGCCTTCCACGCGCTGGGAAACCCAGGGGAGGAGGGGAATTCGGAGTACGCGCTCGGCATCGCGCTGGAGCACCTCGGTCGGAGGGAGGAGTCGTGGCGCGCCTTCGAGCGAGCGCTGCCGCTGCTCTCCGGATCGGGTGACGTGCGGTTCGTGGCCTTCACCTTCAACCACATGGGGCTCCTTCGCCTCGACGAGGGGAAGCCCGACCAGGCGCGCGAGCTCTTCGAGCAGGCGCTGCAGCGGCTGGATGCGGGCGGCGACCGCCGCTCGGCGCTCAACGCCCGGGTCAACATCGCGCGCACGTTGCTGGAGGTCGGGCGAGCGCCGGAGGCCCTCCAGCCGCTGGCGGCGAGTCGCATCGAGCTCCACGCCATCGGGGACCGGGTCAACGAGGCGATCTGCCTCACCGCGCTGGCCCGCGCCGAGCTCGTCACCGGGCGGCTGCTCGATGCCCGGCGCCACGTGCTCGAGGCGCTCCAGCTCACCGAGGAGCTGAGGGGGTCCATCACCGGCCCGAGCGCGCGGGCGTCGTACGCGGCGGTGGTGCACGGCCGCTACGAGCTGCTGGCCGGCGTGCTCATGGCCCTCCACGCCCGGCAGCCCGCGGCGGGCTGGGACGCGGCGGCGCTCGAGGCGAGCGAGAGCGCCAGGGCGCGCGCGCTCCTCGAGGTGCTCACCGCGGCCAGGGTGGACATCGAGCGCGACGTGGACCCCGGCCTCCGCGCCGAGGAACGTGCGCTCGAGGAGCGGACCGGCCGGGCCCGGAAGGCGCTGGTGGCGGTGCTCGGCCGTGAGCACCACCCGGCGGAGGCGGACGCCGTCGAGCACGAGCTCGAGGGGCTGCGGGCCGAGCGCGAGCGGCTTCAGGCAAAGATGCGCGCCAGCAGCCCGCGGTACGCGGCGCTGGCTCCGGCCCGTCCCCTGTCGGTGGAGGAGATCCGCTCCGAGCTGCTCGACGGCTCCACGGCCCTCGTCGAGTATCTGGTCGGTGAGCGCCAGAGCTTCGTGTGGGTCGTCTCGCGGTCGGGTCTGCGATCGGCGGTGCTCCCGGGGCGGCGGCTCATCGAGCGGGCGGTCACCGCGGTGCGGGAGCGCTGGAGCGACCCCGACGCCGTGGACGACGGCGGGGAGCGGGCCCGCGCGCTGTCGCGGATGGTGCTGGGCCCGGTGGCCGATGCGCTCGGGGCCCGGACGCTGGTGGTCGTCGCCGACGGCGCGCTCCAGCAGATCCCCTTCGCCGCCCTGCCCCGCCCCGGCCACTCGCAGCTGCTGATCGACGGTCACACCGTGGTGAGCTCACCGTCGGCCTCGGTGCTCCCGGCCCTCGGCGCCGCGCACGGCAGCGGGGTCGCCGGGCCGGAGCTGGCCATCCTCGCCGACCCGGACCTGGGCGGCGGACGAGCGGGCCCCTCCGCCCTGCTTCGCTCGATGGAGGACAC